>Ga0207703_10000576_pt1 | contig 37429 bp, 34 predicted proteins | sample KBSSwiS12_FD_184304 | JGI IMG/M metagenome (GOLD analysis project Ga0207703, IMG submission 184304) | Switchgrass rhizosphere microbial communities from Kellogg Biological Station, Michigan, USA - KBS Switchgrass S1-2 (SPAdes) (version 2) | ecosystem: Host-associated > Plants > Roots >... | reverse complement strand
TCGATCGAGGAAGTGATCGTGATCCATACCCGCAAAGTCCCCGCGCCCGTGGTGAGGTACGCCCCTTGAGATGGCTCCGCTTCATCATCGGCCTGCTGATCGCGCTCACGCTCCACTCTCTGCTCGATAGCTTCTTCCCCAACGCGCTCGCCTTCTTCAACCCGTACGTCATCCTGGTCATCTATTACTCGATGGGCGGAAACGTCTTCGGCGCGATCATCGCCGGCGTCGCCGCGGGGCTGGTGCAGGACGCCTTCTCCGGCGCGATGTTCGGCCTGCACGCCTTCTCGCTCACGGTCTGCGCCTACACCATCGCGTACATCAACGCGCGCCTCGTGCTGCGCGGCACGCTCGCTTTCGGCGCCTGCCTCGCCGGCGCGGTGATCGTGAACGAGCTGGTGATCTACATCCTCGTGAACATCCTCGTGAAGCAGAAGATCGAGATGTTCGAGCAGGGACTGCTCGTCAAGACGATCTTCACGCTGCTCTTCGGCATGCTCGTCTACCAATTACTGACACTTTTCTTGCGTGAGGAACCGATCGACGCGACTCGCAGGCCGATCGGCGGATGGTAGGGAGTCATGCGCGTCTACCGCGACGATCAGAAATTCATCAATTTCCGCATCAACGCCGTGATGTGGGGCGTCCTGGGCATCTTCGTCTTCCTCGCCGGCTCGTTCTGGTTCGTGCAGGGGGTGCAGGCGGAGAAATACCGCGGCCTGTCCGAATCGAACGCCCTGCGCGAGATCGTCTCGCCGGCGAAGCGCGGCCTGATCATGGACCGCTACGGCAAGATCCTCGCGGACAACCAGCCCGCCTACTCGGTGACGCTCGACCGCATCATCATGGCGCCGCTGGTGAAGACCGACGCGACGCACCGGCCGAAGCTGATCTCGTTCCTCTCGCAGATCCTCGAGGTCCCGCCGCAGGAGATCGAGGCGCGCTTCGAAAAAGGAAAAGCGCTCCCGGCGACGCATCCGTTCGAGGTGGCCGAGGATCTGACGATGCCGCAGGTGGCGTCGATCCAGGCGCACAACCTCACGTTCCCCGAGCTCACGGTCAATCCGGTGCAGCGGCGCAACTACCCCTACGGCACGATGTCGGCGCACGTCCTCGGCTTCATCGGCGAGGTCGGCGAGAAAGACCTCACCTCGCACAAGGACCTCAAGCAGGGTGACCTCATCGGCAAGCGCGGCGTGGAGCTGATGTACGACAAGTGGCTGCGCGGCAAGGACGGCGCGCAGTACTGGGAGTACGACAGCCACGGCCGCCGCCTCGAGGAGTACAAGCAGGCGCGCAAGGAAGCGGTCGCCGGCGACAACGTCTATCTCACGCTCGACTTCGAGCTGCAGCGCCGCGCGGAGCAGTACTTCATCGAGAACGAGTTCGTCGGCTCGGCCGTGGCGCTCGATCCGCGCAACGGCGAAGTGCTGGCCATGGTCTCCTCGCCGGCCTTCAATCCGAACGTCTACTCCAAGCGCTTCACGCCGCAGGTCTACAAGAACATCACGTCGAACCCGTTCAAGATCGAGCTCAATCGATCGATCCAGGGCCTCTACTCGCCCGGCTCGGTGTTCAAGGTGGTGATGGCCACCGCCGGTCTGGCCGAGGGAGCGATCGGACCGGGCACGACGTTCGACTGCGGCGGCAGCGGCGTCTTCTTCGGCCGCCGCTTCCGCTGCTGGCGCAAGCAGGGGCACGGAGCGGTGTCCGTCGAAAGCGCGCTCAAGGTGTCGTGCGACATCTTCTTCTACAACACCGGCGCGCGGCTCGGCGTCGACAAGATCTCCGAATGGTCGCACGACCTCGGCTTCGGCAAGATCAACCAGATCGATCTCGACGGCGAGAAGGCCGGCATCGTCCCTTCGACGCAGTGGGCGGCGACGAAGCAGCATCGCAAGTGGTATCCGTCGGAGACCATCTCCGTCTCCATCGGCCAGGGACCGCTCATCGTCACGCCGCTGCAGGTGGCGTCGATGATGGCGACGATCGCCAACGGCGGCACGCTGTATCGCCCGCACGTGGTCCGCTTCATCGAGCATCCGAATCCCGACGGCACGGTGCAGCGCTTCAAGGTGGCGACGCAGGCGCTGAGCCATCTGAGGTTGAACGCCGCCGCGCTGGGGCACGTGCGCGACGGCCTCTGGAAAGTGGTCAACGAAGAAGGAGGCACCGCCTCCAACGCGCGCATCGCCGGATTGAACGTCGCCGGCAAGACCGGCACGGTGCAGGTCATCGCCCAGCACGGCTGGTTCAGCACCGCCGGCCTGCCGTTCATGAGCCGCGATCACGCCTGGTTCGCGTCGTACGCGCCGGCCGACAATCCGCAGATGGTGGTGGTGGTGTTCGTCGAGCACGCCGGAGCGCACGGCGGCACCGACTCCGCGCCGCTGGCGAAGCTGCTCTACGAAGCGCGCTTCCAGCAGCAGCTGGAGAACGCGCGGCTCGACCTCTCCAACCCGGAGACGCTGCAGGCGATCAAGGAAGGCGAAGCGCCGCAGCCGGGACAGGTGCCGAAGCCTCCCGCGCAACCCGAGGGATCGGAGATCGGTCACTGATGTCGCGAGTCATGCGCGACCGCGGGTTCGCCGGGGTAGACCTGAACTTCCTCGGCACGGCGCTGGTCATCGCCACGGTCGGATGCCTGCTGCTCTACAGCGCCACCTACTTCACCGATCCCGGCCTGAGCATCTTTCACCGCCAGTTGATCTGGATCGCCATCGGCATCGTCCTCATGGCGATCTTCACCTTCGTCGATTACCACGTCTTCTTCGACATCGCCCCGATCCTCTACGGCATCGGCAACGTGATGCTCCTCTATCTATTGTTGTGGGGCCGGGTCACGGCGCACGTGAAGTCGTGGATCCACATCGGCGCGTTCCAGTTTCAGCCGGCGGAGTTCATGAAGGTGTTCACCGCGCTGATGCTGGCGCGCTTCTTCGACTCGAACGACCGCGCGTACCTCAATCTCCGCTCGTTCGTGGTGGCCATGGCCATCATCGCCCTGCCGGTCGGCCTGATCTTCGTGCAGCCCGACTTCGGAACCGCGGCGTCGTTCGCCCCGCTCATCGGCGTGGCGATGTTCTTCGGCGGCATCCGCTGGCGCGTCTGGGCCACGATGATCCTGGCGCTGCTGGTGATCATCCCGATCGGCTATTTCAAGATCCTCAAGCCGTATCAGCGCGAGCGGGTGATGATCTTCCTGAATCCGGAGCGCGATCCGCTCGGGTCGGGCTACCAGGTCACGCAGGCCAAGATCGCCATCGGCTCCGGCGGCATTCACGGCAAGGGTTTCAAGCAGGGGACGCAGGCGAAGCTCGCCTTCCTCCCCGCGCGGCACACCGATTTCATCTTCGCCGTCCTCGGCGAGGAGTGGGGCTTCATCGGCGTCAGCATCGTGCTTTCGCTCTACCTGTTCCTCATCGTGCAGGCGCTGACGTTCGCCAAGAACGCTCGCGACCGGGGCGGCACGTTCCTCGCCATCTGCCTCATCGCCTTCTTCATCTTTCACGTGCTGATCAACGTGTCGATGCAAATCGGCGTCCTGCCGACGACCGGCATCCCGCTGCCGCTGATCTCGTACGGCGGCTCGTCGACGATGATGTTCTTCATGGCCATCGGCCTGTTGTTGAACGTCGACATGCGGCGCTTCGTGAACGCGTAAAATCGCCTCATCGTGACATTGACGTCGGGCACGCGCCTCGGCCCATACGAGGTCATCGCCCTTCTCGGCGCGGGCGGGATGGGCGAGGTGTATCGCGCGCGTGACACGCGGCTCGATCGCACCGTCGCGCTGAAGATCCTTCCGGAGCGCGTCTCGGCCACGACGATGGCGCGGGAGCGCTTCGAGCGGGAGGCGCGCGCGATCTCGGCGCTCAATCATCCGAACATCTGCACGCTCTTCGACGTCGGCAGCCACGACGGCACCGAGTACCTGGTGATGGAGCTGATCGACGGCGAGCCGCTCAAGGGGCCGCTGCCGCTGCCCGACGTGCTGCGCATCGGCGCCGCGATCGCCGACGCACTGGCCAGGGCGCACCGCGCCGGCATCGTTCATCGCGACCTCAAGCCGGCGAACATCATGCTGACGAAGAGCGGGCCGAAGCTGCTCGACTTCGGGCTGGCGCGCAAAGCCGAGGAGTCGCATGGGCATGACGCGACGACGGTGATCGGCAAGGCGATCACGACGGAAGGAACGCTCCTCGGCACGCTGCCGTACATGGCGCCGGAACAGCTCGAAGGAAAATTGGCAGACGCGCGCACCGACGTCTTCGCGCTCGGCGCCGTGCTCTACGAGCTGATCACCGGCCGTCGCGCGTTTCAGGCGGAGAGCCAGGCCAGCCTGATCACGAAGATCATGAGCGCGCAGCCGCCGCCGATCCGCGAGCTGCAGCCGATCGCCCCCGCCGCGCTCAATCGCGTCGTGATGAAATGCCTGGCCAAGGATCCGAACGACCGCTGGCAGGCGGCGAGCGACATCGCCGATGAATTGCGCTGGATCGCCGAGGGAGGCGAAGCGCCCGCCGCGATGGCGCGCACGAACAGGCGGACGCTCTTCATCGTCTCGGCGATCGCCGCGCTGCTCGCGCTCGGACTCGCGGCGGCGCTGCTGCGAAAACCGGCTGCGACGCAACCGACGCTCCGCTTCGAGATCAATCCGCCGGCAAACGGCTTCTTTCAGATCAACGATCCGCTCAACGGCATGCTCGCCGTCGCGCCCGACGGCACGAAGGCGATCTACGCGGCGAGCGGCGGCGACCGGAAGGCGAAGCTCTGGCTGCGCGATTTCGCGCGCGGCACGTCGGCGCCGATCGACGGGACCGACGACGGGACCACTCCCTTCTGGTCGCCGGACGGACATGCCGTCGGTTTCGTCGCGGAAGGAAAGCTGAAGACCGTCGGCCTCGGCGAGGGAAGCGTGCAGACGCTTTGCGACGTCGCCTCCAGCGGCGTCTTCGCCACCTGGATGCACGACGGCAGCGTGCTCTACACCGAAGCGCTGAAGGGGCCGGCGTTGTGGCTCGTTCCGGGCGGTGGCGGTACGCCGAAAAAACTGCCGCTGATGGAGAAGGTCCTCGGCATTTCGATCATCCAGTCGATCGGCTCGACGAGCCGTTTCTTCTTCTGCGGCGTCAACGCGCACGACAGCGATCTCTGGATCGGCGACGTCGACGGCGCTCCGCCGCGCGTACTGCTCGAGCATGTCAACCGGCCGGTCTACGTCGCGCCGTATCTGCTGTTCGTCCGCGAGGGGACGCTGTTCGCGCAGCGCTTCGACGAAAAGAAACTGCAACTCGAAGGAAAAGCGGCGACGGTGGCCGACGGCGTCTGGTCGTATTCGCCGATCGGGCAGGCGGCCGTCGCGGCGGGCGGCGACACGATCGTCTACGCGAACGCGTTCCGCGCCTCATCGATCCGCTGGCTCGATCGCGCCGGCCGCGATCTCGGCGAGGCGCTTCCGCCGAACGCGTACCGGCCGGTGATGCGCTTCTCGCCCGACGGCAAGCGCCTGGTCATGGACCTCACTGATCTTCGCACCGGCAGCGGCGACATCTGGATCGCCGACCTCGGAACGAAGTCGCTCAGCCGCTTCACCTACTCCGAGCACGACTACGGCACGCCGCTCTGGTCTCCCGACGGCCGGAGCATCGCCTACACATCAGACCTCGACGCTCCGCCCTTCATCTTCACGAAGCCGGTGAACGGGGGAGCGGAGCACGCCGTGACGAAACCGGGCTCCATCCAGTTCACGTACGACTGGCTGGCGGACGGACGGATTCTCTACGCCGCGACGAATCCGAAGTCGGGCTCGGACCTGATGCTCACGACACCCGACGCGAATTCCGAGGTCTGGCTGCAGACGCCGGCGAACGAATACGCCCCCCGGATCTCGCCCGATCAGAAGTGGATCGCCTACACCAGCGACGACTCGGGACGCACGGAGGCTTACGTCGCGCCGCTCGACCATCACGCCGATCGCGTGCGCGTGTCGGCCGACGGCGGCCGGCGGCCGGTGTGGAGCCGCGACGGCCGGGAGATCTACTTCGTCAACGGCGCCGATCTCTTCGCCGTGCCGGTGAAGGTCGCCGGCGGCGCCATCGACGCAGGCGCGGCGGTGCGCATCCACAATTCGAAGCGCGACATCGAATGCGTCGAAGTGGCGCCCGACGGCCGGCTGCTGGTCACCCTGCGCGAGGTGGCGAGTACGACGGCGCCGCTGCAGGTGATCGTCGGCTGGCGCGAAGAGCTCGAGCGGCGGGCGGCGGCGCGCGACTGATCAGCCGCGAAGCTTCTCGATGTCGCGCCGCTCTTTCTTGGTGGGGCGTCCGGCGCCGCGCTCGCGGACGATGGTGACCTTCTCCACTTCCTGCTTCGGCGTCTCGTCGACGTACATCGCGCGGGCGGCGTCCTTCGCCGCCTGCGTCTCCGGAAGGGCGGCAACGACGACCCTCCGGAAGTGCGTCCCGAGGAGAAACTCGACGACGTCGCCCTCCTTCACCGGGGCGGACGGTTTCACGCGCAGGCCGTTGATTTTCACCTTGCCGCCGCGGCACGCTTCGGTCGCGTCGGCGCGGTGTTTGAAAAGGCAGACCCACTTGAGCCAGTGGTCGATGCGATGTCGTTCCATGACGGGTTGCCGGTTACCGGTTGCCGGTTACCAGGCGGCAACGGGCAACTGGTAACCGGCAACAACTGAGTCTTCAATCACTTATAATCATTCGACCGGAGGTGCCATGATCAAGGCGGACATCGTCAACAAGGTTGCAGAGATGTCGGAAATTTCGCGCGTCAAAGCGGCTCAGGCCGTCGATACGGTGATCGAAGGTCTGCGCAACGCCCTCGCGCGCGGCCAGCGCATCGAGCTCCGTGGATTCGGCGTCTTTCAGGTCAAACAGCGGAAGAAGGGGATCGGCCGCAATCCCAAAACCGGAGTAGAAGTGAAGATCCCGCCCGGGAACACCATCCGGTTCAAGCCGGGCAAAGAGTTGCGAAACCTGCTGTAGGACAAGCTCTCAGCTTGTCCGGACAACCTGAAGAGGTTGTCCTACGTAAAACGCCGGCGCCCGCCGGCGTTTTTTTGTTCACAACGTGAACGTTCCGCAAACAGCCCCCCTTCCTGCGCAACCTTCCCCAACTTTTTACGAATCAATGCGTCGAAGGACGTAACGAACAACGGTATTACGACGCGCGCCGGCGTCACCTCCTTCAACCCCGGGAGCTGCGACCCAGGGCATGCAAATGTGGCGTCGGCGCGCCGGTTAACTCAAAACGGTAAAGAACTCGTAAGCATAAAGGAGAAATGTTCGCCATGAAGAAACTCGCCACCGCACTCGCCCTGGTCCTCACCGCCGCCTGCGCCTCGACCCCGATGAACTCGTCCAGCGGCACCGACGCCACCGCGTTCGGCGCCTCCAAGGTCGCCGCGCGCTCCACCGACGCCCCGAACTACATCCTCTTCAGCTCCCCGAACTCCGTGCGCAACGTCGACTTCAGCACCAACGTCCCGGGCCTCAACCTGAAGGGAACGATCACCAACAAAGGCTTCTACCCGGCCGGCAAGATCGAAGGCCGCGGCACGTTCTGCGCCGAAGGGAAGGATTGGCTGAGCCTCGCCGACCTCTCCATCCACAAGGCCGCCGACGGCAAGTCGCCGGAAGGCTCCTACGTTCTCGGCTGTGTCTCTGCGAGCGGCTTCCAGCCTGCCTCGCGCGACGCCGTGGTGGTTCAGTAAGAACCGCCGCAATTCCTACCTCGCGACGGCCGCCGGAATGCGAGCCCGGCGGCCGTCGCCCTTTTGCTGTCGTACACTCCCCGCGTGAATCCTGACCAGACCGTCCTCGTCCTCGATTTCGGCTCGCAGTACACGCAACTCATCGCCCGCCGCGTCCGCGAGAACCGCGTCTACTCCGTCGTTCACCCCTTCGATTACCCGGTCGAAAAAATCCGCGAGCTCGCCCCGCGCGCGATCATCCTCTCCGGCGGCCCGCAATCGGTCTATTCCGAATCGGCTCCCATCTGTTCGCGCGAAGTGCTCGAGCTCGGCGTTCCGGTGCTCTGCATCTGCTACGGCATGCAGCTGGCCACGTATCTGCTCGACGGCAAGGTCGAAGCCTCGCCGGAGCGCGAGTACGGCCGCGCGGACATCGAAGTCACCGCCCAGTCGAGGCTCTTCGCCAACACACCGAAGCGCCAGCACGTCTGGGCCAGTCACGGCGATCGGATCATCGCCGCGCCGCCGGGATTCCGGGTCATCGCCTCATCGGACAACGCGCCGATCTCCGCGTTCGAAAACGAGCAGCGGCAATGCTTCGGCATCCTGTTTCATCCCGAGGTCACGCACAGCGAAGCGGGGACGCAGATCCTGCGCAACTTTCTCTTCGACATCGTCGGCTGCAAGCCGTCGTGGGACCTCGGCGACTTCCGCCGCCGCAAGGTCGAGGAGATCCGCCAGCAGGTCGGCGGACGCAAGGCCATCGCCGCGGTCAGCGGCGGGGTCGACTCCACCGTCGCCGCGCTGCTGGTGGCCGAAGCGATCGGCGATCAGCTGACCGCCGTCTTCGTCGACAACGGCGTGTTGCGCAAAAACGAAGCGGTGCAGGTCGCGTCGCGTCTCTCCGACCGCCTCGGGTTGCACTTCATCGCCATCGACGCGCGGCAGCGTTTCTACGACAAGCTCGTATCGATCGAAGATCCGGAGACGAAGCGCAAGCGCATCGGCAACGAGTTCATCGCCGTCTTCGAGGAAGAGGCGAAGAAGATTCCGGACGTCGAGTTCCTCATGCAGGGGACGCTCTATCCCGACGTCATCGAATCGGTCTCCATCAAGGGACCGTCGGCCGTCATCAAGACGCATCACAACGTCGGCGGTCTGCCGGAGAAGATGGGACTGAAGCTCATCGAGCCGGTGCGCGAGCTGTTCAAGGATGAAGTGCGGCAGCTCGGCATCGAGCTGGGACTGGAAGAGGAATTCGTCTGGCGTCATCCCTTTCCCGGCCCCGGTCTCGCCGTGCGCATCCTCGGCGAGGTGAACGCGGAGCGCGTGGAGATCCTGCAGAACGCCGACGAGATCGTCATCGACGAGATCCGCCGCGCCGGCCTTTATCGCGAGATCTCGCAGGCCTTCGCCGTTCTCCTCCCCGTCCGCAGCGTCGGCGTCATGGGCGACGAACGGACCTACGAGAACGTCCTCGCCGTGCGCGCCGTGTCGACCACCGACTTCATGACCGCCGACTGGTACCGCATGCCGCACGACGTCCTCGACCGCATCGCGCGCCGCGTGGTGAACGAGGTGCGCGGCGTGAACCGCGTCGTGTACGACGTCTCCAGCAAGCCGCCGAGCACGATCGAATGGGAATGAAGTCGCCCATCACCTTCAACCGTCCGACGCTCGTCGGCAACGAGCTCGATTACGTCCGGGACGCGATCGAGCAGGGCCACATCTCCGGCGACGGCACCTACACGCGGCGCTGCGAGTCGCTGCTGCGCGAGCTCCTCGGTTCGCGCGTGCTGCTCACCACGTCGTGCACGCACGCCCTGGAGATGGCCGCGCTGCTGCTCGACATCCATCCGGGCGACGAGTTCATCCTCCCGTCGTTCACCTTCGTCTCCACCGCGAACGCGTTCGTGCTGCGCGGCGCGCGTCCGATCTTCGTCGACATCCGCCCCGACACGCTGAACATCGACGAGACGCGGATCGCCGCCGCCATCACGCCGCGCACGCGCGCCATCGTGGTCATGCACTACGCCGGCGTCAGCTGCGACATGGACGCGATCCTGGAGATCGCGCGCAATCACGGCCTGCCGGTGATCGAAGACAACGCGCACGGCCTCTTCGGCGCGTATCGAGGCCGGCCGCTCGGAACGTTCGGCGCGCTGGCCACGCTCAGCTTTCACGAAACGAAGAACGTCTTCTGCGGAGAAGGGGGAGCGCTCATCCTCAACGACGCGGCGCTCGAATCGCGCGCCGAGGTACTGCGCGAAAAAGGGACCGACCGCAGCCGATTCTTCCGAGGTGAAGTCGACAAGTACACCTGGGTCGACGCCGGCTCCAGCTACGTCCCGGCCGACGTCCTGGCGGCGTTCCTCCTCGCGCAGCTCGAGAAGCGCGAGAGCGTGCAGGAGGCGCGGCGCGCGCTCTGGATCCGTTATCGCGACGAGCTCGCGTCGTGGGTGCAGGAGCGCGGCTACGCGCTGCCCACCGTTCCGCCGGAGTGCTCGCCGGCGTACCACCTCTTCCATCTCGTGCTCAACTCCGCGGAGGAGCGGAGCGCGTTCATCGAGCACATGCGCGGACGCGGCATCCAGGCGATCTTTCACTACATCCCGCTGCACAACTCTCCGATGGGGATGCGCCTCGGCGGACGTCCCGGCGACTGTCCGGTCGCCGAATCGGTCAGCGAGCGCCTGGTGCGCCTGCCGTTCTACACGAGCATGCCGGCGGAGACGCAACAGCTCGTGATCGACGCGGCGCGCGAGTTTTTTTGACAGGCATCCGCTCGATCAGCATCATCGCGGACATGACCGAGGTCACGCACGACACGCTCGCCGAATCGACCGAGGAGGCCAAAGCCGTCGCGCCGGCGAAGCCGGTACCGATGCTCGAGCGCACCCTACCTCTCTTCGGGATCTTTCTCGCCGTCGGCCTCGTCGTCTTCATAGCCGCGTTCCTGACCGTCCACAACCGCCCCGCCGAACAGCTGGCCGCGCACTCGGGAAGCCAGCGCTCGTTCAACGTGATCTCGCACTGGATCAACGAGGGATATTTTCATTACTCCGGACAGATGGTCATCACACCGCCTGGAAAGGTGCTGGTGTATACAACATCGACCGGCGTCTGCATGGTCAGCAGTCTCCTGCTCGAGCGGATGTACATGGCCGTCGCTGGTCATTACAGCTGGCGGCTTCTCGCCATCCATAACCAGGTCGTAACGCTTCTCCTGGCGGCGTTGTTCGGTCTTCTCGCCTTCCGTATCGCCCGCCGTTTCGGTCTCGACGAACGGCTTTCGTTCGCCTCGGGGGCGGCGGTCGTCGTCGTGATCTTCACCTTTCCCGACAACCTTTACATGTACTGGGAGATGTCGTCACAGACGATGTGGACATTGTTCGCGGCGCTCTTCCTCGTCCTCGAGGAGCGGTGCTTCGATGGACAGCGAACCATCCCCCTGTCCGTCGCACAGGCCGTGACCGTTCTGATCATGACGCTGATGGACAAGATCTCGGGCCTCGCCTTCGTCTCGGCGATGGCGGTCACGCTCCTGGTGCTCGAGCAGCAGCGCGGCGCGTGGAAACGGTATCTCCTCGTGGCGCTGATGCCGGCTTTGGTGGCGCTCGGCCTCTACGGCCTGCAGTTGAAGACACGCGCGGCGCGGCTGCCGGACACTCCCGCCGCCGGATCGGGCTTCATGTACCGCAGCGGCCTCGACGGCGAGACGCTGTACTACGGCAACCATCTCGATATCGCCAAACGGCGAGACTGGGCGCAGAACTGCTGGCCCGTGAATCGCGAGTACCTTTTTCAGTGGAAGAGCGTCTTCTTTCTCGGCATCCTCAGCGTGATCGCCGTGATCGGTGCTTTCATCGCCGGACGCGCGCCGCGGATCGCCGTGCTGGCGCTGGCGTGGCACATCGGAACGTGGCTTCTCTACGCCGCCGTCTTCAGCCAGGCGTTCGTCATCCATCCTTACTTATTCGACACGATCCTCTTCACGCCGCTGGCCATCGCGTTGTTCGGCTACCTCCCCGCCCTGACCGAGTCATTCACCAGGCGGACCGGCGCCGTCATGATGATCGCGGTCTTCTGCGCGTTCTGGTTCTCGCTCTACCAGATGCGGCTCTACGCGCTCTGGTATCCGATGCCGGACGCGAAGGCCGCGCCTCCCTCGGCGTCCGCGCCGCACTGAATCAGCGTACAGACTTCCGCAACACCAGCGCTTCCCAAAACCAGCGCTTCGGCAACCGCGAGCGCCGCATCGTCTGCTCGATGCGGCAGCGCGGGAACAGCTTCGCGATCGCCGCCGCGCTCGTGTAGATGCGATCGACGAAGTGGTGGGGCTGGTCGAATCCGCGGCGGGCGGCGACGCGCCGCTGCATGGACGACGGGAGCATCAGCAGGAAGCGGATCCCGAAATGCGGATCGCGGCGGAAGATCCACGCCAGCCGCGGAGGGGTGATCAGGACGACGCGTCCTCCCTGCCGCAGCACGCGCCCCCCTTCCGCGCACGCGGCGCGGGCGTCGGTGAAGTGCTCGATCGTCTCCAGGCAAACGACGGCGTCGAACGTCATATCGCGGAACGGGAGCGCGCCGGCGTCGGCGATGACGCGCCTCACGCCGAGCCGGGGGGCGACCGTGTTCCATTCGCGATCGACGCTGGTGGTGAGGTAGCCGCCCGTGTTCAGCGCCAGCTCGATGGCGCCGTCTCCCGCGCCGAGGTCGAGGACGCGGGCCGGCGGCGCGACGAAATGTCGAAGGACGCCGCGCCAGCGGATCCCTTCGCGGTAGCGGGCCTCGCGGAACGCGTCGTTCCGGTCGATGAGCGACTGATACCGCGTCTCGATCGCCGCGTCGGCGGGGAGCAGAACGGGAGCGGCATCGAGGACCGGATCTACCACCCGTGGAAAAACCCGTCGAAACGCCCGTCTTCCGATCCGAATCAGGGCCTCCGACAGAGACTCACTCTCAGCTGTTTCCATATTTCAATAGCGCTTCACCCGATCATGACCTATATTTCCTGACGTCCAGTACATCTGCGGTGGCATCAGCAAGCAGGCCCGGTGCACGCCGTACGCTCGTATTTTCGGTCATCCATCGAAAGGGGAGAATTTATGTCTCGATTTCGTAAGACTCTTTTCAGTGTCCTCATCGTCGCCCTCATCATCCCCGGTATCGCCCTCGCCGCACCCAAAGTCGTGACCAACGTCTCATCCGCCGCGGTGTCGTGGCAGCAGGCGCCCGGCTTCGATGGCGTGACTCTCGTCGTTTCGGCCCCCTCCGGCGCCTACTTCACGAAGAACTTCGCGCCCGGACAGTCGCCCTCCTTCAGCCTGAAGGACATCGCCGCGGGCCTCGCGGTCGATGGCACCTACACGTTTGAGCTCCGCTACACGCCGCGCCTTTCGGCCGACGTGCGGAAGGCGCTCGCCGACGCGCGCGAGCGCGGCGATGACGGGGCGGCCACGCAGATCCTCAAGGAGGCCGGCGTGGGAGAAGGTCTCGTCCAGTCGGGCGTCTTCTCCGTGTCGGGCGGCTCCTTCATCACGTCGGCGACGGAGGCTCAGCGCACTCCGGCGACGAACACCGCCAGTCCTCTCCGGGCAGGAAGCGACGCGAAGCTCCACGCCGGAGCGAACGACGTCGTTACGGCCGATGACGCGATCATCCAGGGCAGTCTCTGCGTCGGCCTCGATTGCGTGAACAACGAGTCGTTCGGCTTCGACACGATTCGCCTGAAAGAGAACAACACCCGCATCAAGTTCGACGACACGTCGACCTCGGCCGGCTTCCCGAACCACGACTGGCAGCTGACGGGGAACGACTCCGCCAGCGGCGGCGCGAACAAGTTCTCCATCGAAGACATCACGGCCGCGACGGTTCCGTTTACCGTCACGGGCTCCGCGCCGACGAACTCGATCTTCGTCGACAGCACCGGCCGCGTCGGCTTCCGCACCTCCACTCCGGTCCTCGACCTGCACGTCGCCACCAGCAACACCCCGGCGATGCGCCTCGAGCAGAACAACACCGGCGGCTTCACCGCGCAGACCTGGGACGTCGCGGGCAACGAGGCGAACTTCTTCGTTCGCGACGTGACCGGCGGCTCCCGCCTCCCGTTCCGCATCCGTCCCGGCGCGCCGACCAGCTCGGTCGACATCGCCGCTGACGGCAAGGTCGGTATGGGCACCGCCTCTCCGGGCGAACGCCTGCACGTGTTCGAGAATGCCGACGTGAACTCACTCCTGCAGATCGAAAACTCCAACACCGGCACCTCGGCCAACGCCACGCTGCGCGCGAAAGCCGATAGCACGGCAGGCAATTTCGACATCAAGATGCACGGCTCGGGCAGAGTCATCTCGCGCTTCGGCAAGACGCTCGGCGGTTGGGCAGAGCTCCTGGGCACGGTCCAGAACGGCGTCATCCTCGGGACGCTTGGCGCCCAGAACCTCGTTCTCGGCACCAACTCGATCAACCGCCTCGAGATCAACGGCAGCACCGGCGCCGTTACCGTCAGCGGTAACTTCACCGTCACCGGCGTGAAGAACTTCGCCATGCCCGACCCCGCCGACGGCTCGAAAGCGATCTACTTCACATCGCTCGAGGGTCCGGAAGCCGGCACGTACTATCGTGGCACTGCCAAGACCGTGAACGGCGAAGCAGTCGTCAAGCTGCCGGGCTACTTCTCCCGCATTACCGAAGCGGAGCGGATGACCGTTCAGCTCACCCCGATCGGCGCGTTCGGCCAGGTCTATGTGGCCAGCCGCACGCCGGAAGAGATCGTCATCAAGACGGCCAAGGGCGCCGATGACGTCGAGTTCGACTACTTTGTGCAGGGCATCCGCAAGGGCTATCTCGACTACCAGACGGTCCGCGAGAACGACCTTCCGAAACAGTAAGCACAACCACCCATCAAATCGCAGTAGTCAAAGCCCGGCGAAAGCCGGGCTTTGCCGTTTCCGGGCAGATCTATGGGGTTCCCTTCCGCGCCCTCATGATGAAGTGCGCATATGGGATCTTCAGCATGTCCGTGATCAAAAGCGCCTCGATGGATTCGAAGTGCGCTGCCGCAAGGCCACGATATTCACCAGGCGTACGTACCTTACCGCCGCGGTCGAGGGCGATCAACGTTCGCGAGATCCACGGCTGCCCGTCGTAGAAGACGTTGTCGAACGAGACGAACACCCCGTGTGGCACGAGAGCCCGCGCACTCAGCCGTAATAGCTGATGTGCCTCGTCATCGCTCAGATGATGCAACAGCGCTTTCGCCAGCACGATGTCGAAGCACCCACTACCGACGCCCGCGATTTCCTCACCGACGCGGCCGACGAAAAATCGTCCCCGGCTCCCATACCGCCGCCGCGCCGCTTCGATGTACGACGGATTGAGATCGTAACCGGTGTACTCGATTCCCGGCGGCAGGTAGTCAAGCAACGATCCCGTGCCGCAGCCGACATCCAGCAGCCGCGAGCCGTCGGCGGGACGCAGAAATTCTTTGACGAAACGGGTGCGGACCGCATGCGCCCCGAGCAGTTTCTGAAAACTCTCGTACACGCGCGGGAGCTCCAGCACGCGGTACAGACCGCCCCGGCGATGGCTCACTGACATCGGCGGCGCACGAAGTACATCGGTTTGGCTTCGCCGTTCGCAATGATGCGGATCAGATATTCGCCGATGATGCCGATGCAGACGAGGAGCAATCCGCCGATCAACATCGTCGCCGCGAACAGCGATGTCCATCCCTGGAGGACGACGTGATGCACGAGCTTCCGGTAGACGGCGACGGCGGTGAGCGCAAAGCTGACGAAGGCGAAGAATAGTCCGGTGCCGGCGGCGAAGCGCAGCAGGATCGACGAGTTGTTGATCACCAGATTACCGAACATCGAGAGGAGCTTGCGCAGCGTGTAGCCGCTTCGGCCCGCCGCCCGCGCTCCGTGACGCACCGGCACGCCGGCGACGTCTTTGCTGATGTGAAACATGAGTGCGGGGAGAAAGGGATGCGCCGTACGCATGGCCAGAACGCCATCGACCACCGTGCGGGACAGGAGCCGGAATGAGCTGAGGTGAAGATGCCCCGGCATCCCCAGGATAACGCGGTCGAAGACGTGCTTCGCGGCGCTGGCGAGGCGGCGGAAAGGGTGGTGCTCTTTTGCCACAAACTGTGCGATGACCACGTCGTGATGCGATTCCGCGAGCAGCAGCGGGATGTCCGCGGGATCGTGCTGCAGATCGTCGTCCATAGTGATGACGATGCCGCCGCGAGCCTCCCGCAAGCCGCACAGCGTCGCCGCCTGTTGTCCGAAGTTTCGGGAGAGCTGAACGGCGCGAACGTGCGGTCCTTCATTCGCCAGACGCTGCAGCGCCGGCCAGACACGCGCGTCGGGGGAACCGTCGTCGACAAACACGATCTCGTACGTCCGGCCGGTCAGAGCGGCGTCGATCTTCTCCGCCAGTTGCTCGAGCACGAGACTGTTGTAGACCGGAACCACGATCGAGACGCTGATGTCATCGGGCATATACTCGCCCTCATTCGTTTTCATGCCCAAGCGCGTTGCCATCCTCCAGTCGAACTACATCCCATGGAAGGGTTACTTTGACATTATCCATGACGTCGACGAGTTCGTCTTTCATGACGACCTGCAGTACACGAAGCAGGATTGGCGGAATCGCAACCGCATCAAGACGCCCCGCGGTGTCACCTGGCTCACGATTCCGGTCGGCAGCGACGAGCATCGCCGCATCTGTGATGTCGAGCTCTCATCATCGTCATGGCGGAGCGACCATCTGCGGCGCCTCGAATTGTCGTATCGTGACGCTCCATTCTTCGAAGAGTGCCGGCCGCTGCTCCATACCGTTTACCCGCGCGAGCAACCTCGCACGCTCTCGGAGCTGAACCAGCACGCCATTCGCGCAATCGCCACGTTCCTCGGTATCCGGGCTTTATTTCGCGATTCGCGCGAGCTCGATCTTCATTCGCACAAACAGGACCGTGTCATCGACATCCTTCGGCGCACCGGTGCAGACGCATACGTCTCCGGCCCTGCCGCGAAAAGCTATCTGGATCCCCGGCGATTTGATGAAGCCGGCATCGAGTTGCTGTGGAAAAGTTACGCCGGTTATCCGGAGTACGCCCAGCTGCATCCACCATTCGTTCACGAGGTGACGATTCTCGATCTGCTGTTTCACACCGGTCCTCATGCTCCCCGTTTCATCTGGGGCTGGAGGGAGAACGGATGATCAGAGCGACGACCGCCCATCGATCGGTGCACGTCGGCCACGACGATGTCATCGAGCGCACAGCTCGATGCCCGATCTGCGGCGATGAGGGCGCCAGACGGCCGGTCGTGCTGTTGCAAAACAATCCCGACATTCGCCTCCTCGTCTGCCGCCGCTGTCACGGCGCTTCAGCTTCGCACATGCCGACCGCCGGTTTTCTCCAGCGCTACTACGCCCGCTATCACGAAGGGCGCGGCGCTCGCGTCACGTTTGCCGATAGTGCGCGCTTCGCGAAGCACATTACCGATTTGCTCCCCCGAGTTCCGACCCGCATTCTCGACTTTGGCGGCGGCGATGGAACACTGAGTGTCGCCGTCGCTCAGCGCCTGCTGGAAACAACGGCATCGATCGACATAACGGTCATCGACTGGAGCGAACCGGTGGTCACCCCCGATTCGCGAATTCGCATCGATGCGGCGCGCACGATCGGCGAGCGCGCCGACGAATACGATCTCATCATCGCCAGCGCCGTGCTCGAGCACATCCCCGATCTGCAGGCGCTCCTGCCGCAACTGACCGCGCGAATCCGTCCCGGCGGCCTCCTTTACGCCCGGACGCCGTACATCGTGCCGCTCCGCAGAGTGCTGCCGGTCGACGTCGGCTATCCGGCCCATGTTCACGATCTCGGCCGCGATTTCTGGGACGCTTTACCGACGTGGCTTCCGGCACCGCTCCGCACGCTGCTTTCACGACCATCCCTAGTGGCCGCATCGTGGCGGCGGCAGCCGCTGCGCGCACTCGCCGCACATCTGATGAAGTTTCCCACACACGTGAGCCGCCGCTGGCCGTTCGTCGGCGGATGGGAGGTGATCATGGAGCGAACCTCGTGAGCGATCTCGTCTTCGTCACCGGCGGCCTCCGCTCCGGCACGACGCTGCTGGCCAATCTCCTCGGCGTGCTGCAGCAGCCGTTCCCTCTGCTTTTTATCGAAGCGAAGCGCGCGTTTCTGCGCGAAGCGGGCGTGCCGCGCGACGACTATCCGATCGGCCATCTGTTCCACGACGGCGATCCGGGCGCCGAAGCACTGGATGAATTTCTGCGCCGCTGGCGAACATCTCCCGCGGATCTCGCGCGTCTCTTCGACGCCATGCAGAGCTACTCGGGACAGAAGACGCGCTTCACCTCGGACGAACTGCAGAACGCGTTTGCCTCGATCTCCGCCGGAGACGATTTCGCCGCCGTCGTCGCGGCGCTCGATCGCGCGCTGGCGCGAGACGCGCGCGTTGCCGGCAGCAAGGAAGTGGTCTGCGAGGAGTTCCTCCCGCACCTCCTCGGCCGCGGCGCGCGCTGCGTCGTGATCGTTCGCGATCCGCGCGACGTGCTCGCCTCGCTCAATCACGGCCGCGGACGCGAGTTCGGCGGCGAGCTACGCCCGACGCTCTTCAACATCCGCAGCTGGCGCAAGAGCGTGACGTTCGCGCTCAACCTGCAGTCGCATCCGCGATTCGTTTGGTGCCGTTACGAGGACCTCGTCGCCGATACGGCGAAGGTCCTCGCACGAATTCACGACGCACTGGCCCTCGGACCGATCGATCGCGATCGCCTGACAACCGAAGCGTGGTCGAGCAACTCGTCGTACGGCGAGCGCGCCGGCATCAGCGATGAGTCGGTCGGCGCGTGGCACGACGTGCTTCCATCCGCCGCCGCGCGACTCGTCGAAGCCGCCACGCTCCCCGAGCTGCAACTCCTCGGCTACGAGACGTCGATGTCGGTCGACGACGCAGTCGATGCGCTCGCGAAGGCCGGCGAGCCATACACGATCACCCGCTCCGGTTTCGAGCGCGATGCGATCGACGCGGAAAACATCGCGCTGGAGGTCGAGCGCCTGCGCGCATAAAAAAAGTGGGGCACGGCGGAAGAACCGTGCCCCGTTGGAGCAGTGGACTGGGGTCCCTCTCCCCCAGCCCCCCGAGAGCACGCAGGAGGGGCGTGCTCTTTCCTTATGACTTAGTCGGACAAGTTTCGGATCACCGTCGGAATGTCGAGGTCCGTGCCGAAGTCGCTGTTGGCCATCGGACCGAATCCACCGCTGCCGTCCGGCCGCGACATCCCCTTGCGGAAGAACGGCGGATCGTAAATCTCTCCCTCCGCGCCGATCTGCGGCGGCGCCGACGGCTCCTCGTGCTGCGCCGCGATCTGCGTCGCGCTGCTGCTCGCGCTCGGACGCATCGGCACGCCTGCGCGCGCCGGCGGCGGAGTGGAAAGCTGCTCGCCGCGCGTGTTGAGGAAGCCCTTCGTGGCCGAATCGAAGCCGGTGGCGATGACCGTCACCTTCACCTCGTCGCCCATCTTCGCGTCGATGACCGTGCCGAAGATGATGTTCGCCTCTTCGTCGGCCGCTTCCTGAATGATCGACGCCGCCTCGTGCACTTCGAACAGCGTCATGTCGGGGCCGCCGGTCACGTTGATCAGCACGCCCTTGGCGCCTTCGATGGACGCCTCTTCCAGCAGCGGCGAGGAGATGGCCCGCTGCGCCGCCTCCACCGCACGATGCTCGCCCGACGAGACGCCGGTGCCCATCAGCGCCATCCCCATGCCGTGCATGATCGTTTTCACGTCGGCGAAATCGAGGTTGATCTCGCCCGGCACGGTGATGAGGTCGGAGATGCCCTGCACCGCCTGGCGCAGGATGTCGTCGGCGATCTTGAACGCGTCGCTCAGCGAGGTGCCGCGCTCGACGAAGTTGAGAAGGCGCTCGTTCGGAATGGTGATCAGCGTGTCGACGGTGTCGCGCAGCGAGCGGATGCCGTGCTCCGCCTGCACCCGGCGGCGCTTCCCTTCGAAGTTGAACGGCTTGGTGACCACGGCCACGGTCAGCGCGCCGAGCTCCGCGGCCAGCGACGCGATGATCGGCGCCGCGCCGGTGCCCGTGCCGCCGCCCATGCCGGTGGTGATGAAGATCATGTCGGCGCCGGAGAGCGCCTCGAGGATGCGGTCCGTGTCTTCGAGCGCGGCCTGCTTGCCGATCTCCGGATTCGCGCCCGCGCCGAGGCCTTTGGTGAGCTTCCCGCCGATCTGCAGCTTCACCGGCGCGAGCGAATTGCGCATGGCCTGCACATCGGTGTTGGCGACGAGGAACTCGACGCCCTTGATGCCTGCCTGAATCATCCGGTTGACGGCGTTCCCACCACCCCCACCGACCCCGACGACTTTGATCTTCGCGCCGAGCGACTCCTCTTCCAGCGTGACCTTCAGAGAGCCTGCTCCTGCTTCGTCAAATGTGATCATTTACCGTCTCCCGAGAGAGTAACTAATTTCCGTGTTTCATTCAATGAGATTTACCCGCCAGCAAAAAGCGACCGAAACGACTGCGCCACTTTCGCCAGCCCCTTGACCGGGCGTTTCCGCACCTTCGACTGCGAGCGGAAGCCCCACAACAGCAGCCCCGCGGCCGCCGTCCATTCCGGACCGTTCACCGTGTCGGACAGACCGCCCAGCCCGCGCGGCACGCCCTTGCGCGCCTGCTGGTCGAAGATCTGCTCCACCATCTCGATCATCCCGTCCATCTCCGCGCCGCCCCCCACGAGGACGACGCCGGAGCGGATCTCCTTCTCCAGCCCCACCTTCTCCAGGTCGCGGTAGACGAGCTTGGCGATCTCCGCGGCGCGCGGCTCGATGATGTTCGTCAGCTCGTGCCGCGAAAGGATCTTCGGCGCCCGCCCGCCGACGGTCGGCACCTCGATCGGATCGTCTTCCGTGACCAGCGATCCGAGCGCGCAGCCGTAGCGCTTCTTGATCCGCTCCGCGTCTTCCATCGGCGTCCGCAGCACGACGGAGATGTCGCTGGTGAAGTGTCCCGCTCCGACCGGCAGCACGTTGGTGTGGACGACGTTCCCTTCCAGGAAGACGGCGTAGTCGGTCGTGCCTCCGCCGATGTCCATCAGCAGCACGCCCATCTCCCGTTCGTCCTGCGTCAGCGTGCACTCCGCCGCCGCCAGCTGCTCGAGCACCAACTCCTGCACGGCGATGCCCGCCTTGTTCACGCAGGTCAGGATGTTCTGGTTGTGCGTCCGCGCGCCGGTGACGATGTGTACGTTGGCCTCGAGGCGCGTGGCGGTCATGCCGAGCGGATCGTGGATGCCGTCCTGGCCGTCGACCACGAACTCGCGCGGGATGACGTGCAGCAGCTCGAGCTCCGCCGGCACGTTGATCGACTTCGACGCCTCGATCACCCGGTCGATGTCCTCGCGCGCGATCTCCTTGTGCTTCCCCATGACGGAGACGACGCCGCGCGAGTTGACGGAGCGGATGTGATCGCCGGCGATGCCGACGAACACCGACTCGATCTGCAGCCCGGCCATCACTTCCGCTTCGTCCACCGCTTTCTTCACGGCGTCGATGGCCTGGTCGAGATTGATGATGTTGCCGCGGCGCGTCCCTTTCATCGGCGACGTGCCCTTGCCGATGATCTCCAGCTGTCCCCGGTCGTTGATCTCGCCGACGAGAACGCAGACCTTCGACGTGCCGATGTCGAGAGCGACGATGTACTTGTCTTCGGTGCGAGGCATGGCGGTGCTCTCCTAATTTGTGATTTCCGCGTCCGGCACCGTCTGAACGGGAGCCGCCGCGGCGGTCGTGATCGGATGAACGGGTTTGACGACGATGCGGTCGGTGAAGCGAAGGTCGGCGTATTCGATCGAGCCGCGCTCCAGACGCTCGGCCTTCACGATGGAGTAGAGGTTGCGCCACTTGGCCGACACGTCCTCGGCGTTGGCGTAGACGATCGCCCCGAGCTGGCGGTCGAACATGGCGAAGCCGCGCGGCGCGATGGGACGCACTTCGGAAATGCGCGAGTAGAGCAGCGGATCGCCGGTGCGCAACGCGCGGACGAAGTTGACGGCGCGCGCGAGCTCTTCACCCTCCGCATTCGCGATCACCGGCAGGTCGTCGTCCCCCACCTCGGGCGACAGCTCGGCGAACGTCACGCCGTGCTCGTCGACGTACTGGATGCGATCGCCCGTCCGCACCAGCGCCACCGGCGTCCGCTCCGTGACGTTGATGCGCAGCGTGTCGGGGAGCTTCTTCTCGATATCGATGCGGCTGACCCACGAGAGCCCGCGCAAATCGCTCTGCACGCGGGCGATGTCGATCTTGAAGAGGTTCGTGCCGGTGTAGCCCGACGTCACCGAGGCGAGCGCCGCGCGCGGCGTGTGCTTCGCGCCGGTGATCTCGATCTCCTTCACCGCGAAACGGGAGTCGGATTGCGTGTGCTGCCAGATGAGCAGCGCGGCGGCGACGACGGCGACGGCCAGCACGACCTTCGACGCGGCGGTGAGGATGCGCTGCGCCTGGATGCGCCGCTGATTGCGGCGCACGCGTCCGGCGTCGAGCGGGCGGAGGAAGCGCTGCGTCGATTCGGCACTCACGCTCATTGCACCCCTCCCCGCACCAGCATTTCGGCGATCTCGTGGACGTCGCCCGCGCCCATAGTGATGAAGATGTCGTTCGGCCCGAGGCGGCGGCGCAGCTGGTTGAAGATCTCGCTGTTGCTCCGGTCGAGGAACTCGATCCCCGGCTCGGCGTCGGCGATCTGCCGCGCCGACACGCCGTCGATCGGCTTCTCGCGCGCGGCGTAGATCGGCGCCACCATCGCCACGTCTGCGGTGCGCAGCGCGCTGGCGAACTCGCGCGCGAAATCGCGCGTCCGCGAATAGAGATGCGGCTGAAAGAGGGCCACGACGCGCCGGCCCGGATAGCCGCTGCGCGCCGCGGCGAGCGTGGCGCGGATCTCGGTCGGATGGTGCGCGTAGTCGTCGACGATGATCGCGCCGCCGTAGTCGCCGAGGATCTGGAAACGGCGGTCGACGCCGATGAACTTCGCCAGTCCGGCGGCGATGACCTCGGGGGCCAGGCCGAGCTCGCGGGCGACGGCGATCGCCGCCAGGGCGTTGCGCACGTTGTGCTCGCCCGGCACGAAGAGCTTGAAGAAGCCGACGCCCGGGACTTCGAACCGGACGCCCTTCTCGTGGAAGTCGAGATTGATGGCCCTGATATCGGCGTCGTCAGCGTCGGGGCCGAGTCCGTAGCGGACGACGCGGTGCCGCGTCGTCGCCAGCAGCGCCGCGACCGCCGGTTCGTCGGCGCAGCCGATCACCACGCCGTTCTCCGGAATCCCGTCGATGAAGACGCGGAACGCCTCGACGATCGCGTCGAAGCTGCCGTAGTACTCGAGGTGGTCGGCCTCGACGTTCGTTACCACGGCGATCTCCGGGTGGAGGTGGTGGAAGGTGCGGTCGTACTCGTCCGCTTCGACCACGAGATATTCGCCCAGCCCGCTCTTGGCGTTCGTGGCGAAGTTGCGGACGATGCCGCCGACGAGCAGCGTGGGATCGAGTCCCGCTGATTCGAGGATCGTGGCGATCATCGCCGAGGTCGTGGTCTTGCCATGAGTCCCGGACACGCCGACCGCGCGCTTCTGGGCCACGATCTCGCCCAGCATCTCCGCGCGGCGCATGACCGGGATGCCGCGCCGCCGCGCCGCCTCGAGCTCCGCGTTCTCGCCCTTGACCGCCGCGGTGACGACGACGAGATCGACGTCCGCCAGGTGCGCCGGATCGTGGCCGATGGCGATGGAGACGCCGCGGTTCTGCAGCAGCTCGGTGGCCGCGGAACGTTTGAGGTCACAGCCGCTGACCGAGACTCCCGACTCCGCCAGGATCTCGGCGATGCCACTCATTCCAATCCCGCCGATACCGACGAAATGAATGGTCCTAATTTGATCAAAATTCATTCTGATCTTATCTCTTGAATCTTAAATGATTTTCTCGATCGTATCGACGATCTTTTTAGTTGCTTCCGGTGCCGCCAGCGCCTTCGCCGCGGCCCCCATCGTTCGTGGCTCGATCCGGGCGACGGCGGCGGCGAGCGCCTGCGGCGTCAGCTCTTTTTCGGTGATGACGATCGCCGCGCCGGCCTTCTCCATCACCCGCGCGTTCATCTCCTGGTGGTTGTTGGTCGCGGCGGCGAACGGGACGAGGATCGCGGCGCGGCCGACCGCGGCGAGCTCGCCGATGGTCATGGCCCCGGCGCGGGCGATGACGATGTCCGCCGCCGCCAGTTCGTCGACCATCGGATCGATGTAGTCGACGATGCGCGCGTTGGGAAACTCGGCGTAGGAACGCCGAACCTCATCGAGCATCTTCGGGCCGGTCTGGTGGACGATCTCGAGATCGCGCGGTAAGAGCGGGAGCGCCTTGATGACGGTGTCGTTGAGTAGTTTGCTGCCCTGGGAGCCGCCGAAGACGAGGAGGCGTTGCGCGGTTGCGCGGTTGCGCGGTTGCGCGGTGAAAAACTCGGCTCGTACCGGGTTGCCGGTGACGACGGCGTCGTTGCGCTTCAGGCGCGGCGCGGCATCCGCGAACGCCACCGCCACGGCCTTCACGAACTTCGCGACCGAGCGGTTGGCGAGGCCGGGGTAGGCGTTCTGTTCGTGGATGATGGTCGGCACGCCGCGCATCCAGGCGGCGAGGAGCACCGGTCCGGAGGAGTAGCCGCCGACGCCGAGGACCACGCTGGGGTGGTGGCGGCCGATGACGCGCCACGCCTGGACGAATCCGCCCGGGAGTCGCAGCAGGTTCTTCGCCAGATCGAGCGGACCTTTGCCTTTCAATCCGCCGACGGAGATGAATTCGAGCGGGAAGCCGGCCTTCGGCACGATCGTCTTTTCGAGGCCGTACTCGGTACCGACGAAGACGACGCGCCGCGAGGCGTCGCGGGCCATGAACTCGCGGGCAATGGCGATGGCGGGGTAGATGTGCCCCCCCGTCCCACCACCCGCGATCATCAATGTCGTCACGCCCATCTCACCCGTCCCGTTGCTAACCCGATTGTTGTGACAAATTCAGCAGCACTCCGACCGCGATCATGCTCGTGATCAGCGATGAGCCGCCGTAGCTGACGAGAGGCAGCGGCAGCCCCTTCGTCGGCAGAAGACAGAGCGCCACGCTGACGTTGACCAGCGCCTGGACGGCGATGAGCAGCGTGAAGCCGAGCGCCGCGTAGAACTCGAACCGTTGCTGGCTGAAGCGCGCGATCCGGAAGCCGCGCCACACCACGAAGGCGAAGAGGCCGATCAGCCCGATGGCGCCGATGAAGCCGAGTTCCTCGCCGATGATGGAGAAGATGAAATCGGTGTGCGGCTCCGGCAGGAAGAAGAGCTTCTGCCGCCCGTTGCCGATGCCCAGTCCGCGGAAGCCGCCGGTGCCGAGGGCGATGAGCGACTGCATCGCCTGGAACCCTTTCCCCAGCGGATCGGCCTCGGGGTTCAAAAACGTGAACAGCCGGTCGCGCCGGTACGCCGCGCTCCACGCCAGCGCGCCCGCGGCGGGAATCAGCGTCAGTCCGAACAGGAGGATGTAACGCCAGGCAATGCCGGCGGCGAAGATCATCGCCGCCGCCACGACCATGATCGTGCTGGCGGTGCCGAAGTCGGGCTCCAGCAGGATGAGCGCGGCGAAGAGACCGAGGATGATGGCCAGCGGCAGCAGCGTGGTGGTCAACTCGTTGACCTTTTCCTCGCGGCGCGCCAGGAACCAGGCCAGGAAGAGAATCACCGCCGGCTTGGCCAGCTCCGACGGCTGCACCTGGAACAGATGGGGGAAGACGATCCAGCGGTGCGTGCCGTTGATCGGCGACTGGAAGAGCGCCAGCACCAGGCCGAGGAGGACGCCCCCCATCACCGCGGCGATTACGCGCGGATGCTTCAGCAGCCGCGTGTCGATGTGCATCAGCAGCAGCATCACCGCGCCGCCGGCCATCAGCCAGACGCACTGCCGCGTCATGAAGTAGTACGGCTTGTCCGCGCCGACTTTCTGCAGCGTGATGATCGCCGAGGCGCTGTAAATCATCACCAGGCCGATGACGACGATCAGCATCGCGGCGCCGAAGAGCCAGGTGTCGTAGGTGAGTTTGCGGCTCATAGTTTTTTTCGCAGCTGTTGAGCTGTTCAGCCGTTTAGCTATTGAGGCTTCCTCAACAGCTCAACGGCTCAATCGCTCAATCGCTCAATCGCTCAACCCCCTGACCAGTTCCTCGAAGTGCTCCCCTCGGTGCTCGAAATTTCTGTACTGATCGAAGCTCGCGCAGGCGGGCGAGAGCAGGACCACGTCGCCGCTCTGCGCGTTGTCGGCGGCCCACTTCACGGCGTGCTCCATGTCGTGCAGCGGCTCGATGCGCACGGCGCCGTCGAGTTTTTCTTTGATCACGTCGGCGGCCTTGCCGATGGTCAGAATGCCTTTTGTCCGGTCGCCGACCAGGTCGCGCATCCGCTCGAACTCGCCGTGCTTGTCGTAGCCGCCGAGGATCAGCCAGACGCTGCGCGAGCCGAAGCTCTGCAGCGCGGCGATCGTGGCGTCGACGTTCGTTCCCTTCGAGTCGTTGATCCACTTCACGCCGTCGCGCTCGCGCACCAGGACCATGCGGTGCGGCAGTCCGGCGAACGTACCGAAGGCGATCTGCACGTCGACGTCGTCCACGCCGGCGACGCGCGCGGCGAGCCAGGCGGCGAGGGCGTTCTCGATGTTCGGGCCTCCCTGCAGCTTCAACGAAGCGCGCGGGATGCGGCGGTCGCCGAGAACGAGATCGTCGCCGTCGAGGTAGGCGTCGGCAATTTGCGTTGACGAGAAGCGGAGGAGTTTCGCAGGCGAGGGCGCCTGCGCCACACTGGTGTTCACGATCGCGGTGTCGTTCGGTTCCTGGTTGCGGAAGACGCGCTGCTTGGCGGCGGCGTACGACTCGAACGTCGGATAGCGGTCCATGTGATCGGGGGTGACGTTCAGCAGCAGCGCGACGTGCGCGTGGAACTTGTCGATGGTCTCGAGCTGGAACGACGAGAGCTCCAGCACGTAGGTGCGGGGGCGCTCGAAATCGAGCGAGGCGATGAGCGGCTCACCGATGTTGCCGGCGACGATCGGCTCGCGTCCGGCGACGCGGAGGATCTCGCCGATGAGCGAGGTCGTGGTCGATTTTCCGTTCGATCCGGTGATGGCGATGACCGTGCCGGTGAGATGGCGATACGCGAGCTCGATCTCGCCGATGACCGGCATCGAGTGCTTTCCGGCCTCGACGAGCAGCGGGATATCGAGCGGCACGCCGGGACTGACGACGATCTCGTCGACTCGCTCCAGCAGCGCGAGGTCGTCGCGGCCGAACGCCGTCTCGACATGCGGGTCGAGCGCGTACGGCAGCGCCGGATCGGCCTTCGAGTCGGCGAGCACGACCTCCTCTCCCCGCTTCGCGAGGAAGTTCGCCGCGGCCACGCCGCTCTTTGCCGCACCGATGACGAGCGTTCTCATCTCAGCTTCAGCGTCGCCAGCGAGAGCAGCGCGAACATGATCGCGATGATCCAGAAGCGGACGACGACCTTGGTTTCCTTCCACCCCGAGAGCTCGAAGTGGTGGTGAATGGGCGACATCTTGAAGACGCGCCGGCCGGTGATCTTGAACGAGGCGACCTGGATGATCACGCTCAGCGCCTCGACGACGAACAGCCCGCCGACGAAAACGAGCAGGATCTCCTGCTTGATCATCACCGCCAGGCAGCCGATCGCGCCGCCCAGCGCAAGCGAGCCGACGTCGCCCATGAAAATCTCGGCGGGATGGGCGTTGAACCACAGGAACCCGAGCGACGCCCCGACCATCGCGCCGCAGAACACCGCCAGCTCACCGGCCTGCGGCACCCAGGCGATGCGAAGGTAATCGGCGACGCGGAAGTTGCCCGCGGCATACGTGAGGATGGTGTAGGTGACGGCGGCGATCAGCGTCGAGCCGATGGCCAGTCCGTCGAGGCCGTCGGTGAGGTTGACGGCGTTCGACGCGCCGACCAGGACGACCATGATGAACGGGATGTAGAACCAGCCGAGGTTTAGCTTGAAGAGCTCCGGCTTGATGAAGGGGAAGGTGAGCACCGTCGAGTAGTTGTTGTGGATCGACGGCAGCAGGGCGATGGCGAGGCCGATGATCAGCGCCACGCCGAACTGCATCCCGAACTTCTGCTTCGCGGTGAGACCGAGGTTCCGCTTCTTCACCAGCTTGCGATAGTCATCGATGAAACCGATCGCGCCGTACGCGAAGGTGACGAAGAGGACGATCCAGATGTACGGGTTGAGGATGTCGGCCCAGAGGATGGTCGGAATCAGGATCGCGACGTTGATCAGGATGCCGCCCATGGTCGGCGTGCCGGCCTTCTGCTGGTGCGACTTCGGACCTTCCTCCCGGATGTACTGGCCGAACTTGATCCGCCGCATCTTCTCGATCAGCCACGGCCCGAGGATGAAGGAGATCACCAGCGCGGTGAGCGCGGCGAACGCCGTGCGGAACGTGATGTAGCGGAAGACGTTGAAGCCGGCGATCCGGTTGTGGAAGAGGTAGTAGAGGAGGTAGTAGAGCATTCAGTGCGCTCCTCCGGTTGCCGGTTGCCCGTCGCCGGTTGCCAGCATCGTCACGATTTTGTCCAGCCCGATCCCGCGGCTCGCCTTGATCAACACGAGATCGCCTTCGCGGATGAAGTCCTTCAGGAACTCGCCCGCGGCCTGAGCGTCGTCGAAGTGATGCAGCCTGTCGTCCGCGAAGCCCGCTTCGCGCGCGCCGTCGAGCAGTGACTTCGCGCGCCTGCCGACGCCGATCACGGCGTCGACGGCCTTCGGGATCGCCCGTCCCGATTCGCGGTGGTATTCGAGCTCGCGCTCGCCGAGCTCCAGCATGTCGCCGATGACGGCAACGCGCCGCGTCGCCTCGGCCTGCTCGAGCAACGTCAGCGCGCTGGCCAGCGCATACGGATTCGAGTTGTAGGTGTCGTCGTAGATCGTCGCCCCGCGATACGGCACCACCACGCCGCGGTGATACGCCGGCCTGACCTCGGCGATGCCGTTCGCGATGCCGTCCCACGAGATGCCGATGACGCGCGCCGTGGCGATCGCCGCGAGAAGGTTCGCCAGGTTGTGGCGTCCGGGAAGGGCGAGCTCGAAGTCGCGATCCTCGCCTTCCGCGCGGATGGTGAAGCGCGTGCCGAGAAGCCCGCGCTCGGTGACGGCCGTGGCGCGGTATTGCGCGTCGTGCTCGATGCCGTACGTGACCTTCGTCCCGCCGAAGCCTTCGCTGATGCGCATCACGTGTTCGTTGTCGGTGTTGAGCACGATCGTGCCATCCGACTTCACGTTCTCCAGCAGCTCGCGCTTCGCCTCGGCGATCTTCTCGATCGTGCCGAAGAACTCGATGTGCACCGGCGCGATGTTCGTGTAGACGCCGACGTCGGGACGCGTCAGTCCGGCGAGCGTGGCGATCTCGCCCTTGTGGTTCATCCCCATCTCGCTGACCACGACTTCCGCGTCGTCCGGCGTGTTGTCGATGCAGAGCGGACAGCCGATCAGATTGTTGAAGTTGCCCCACGACTTGAACGTCCGCTTCTCCGTCCCGGTCAGCGCGGCGATCATCTCCTTCGTCGTCGTCTTGCCGGCGGATCCGGTGATGGCGACGAGCGTGAAGTCGTAGCGCTGGCGGATGGCCCGCGCGAGCATCTGCAGCGCGAGCGTGGTGTCACCGACGAGCACGATCCCCTTGCCGGCCGGTATGTTCTCCGGCGCCTGCGACACCACCGCGCCGAGCGCCGTCTGCAGCGCCTGCGGCACGAACTGATGTCCGTCGAGCCGCTCCCCCTGGATGGCGAAGAAGACGGAGTCGGGCTTCACCTCGCGCGAGTCGATGACGACGGAGTGGGTGACGATGTCTCCGCCGGCGAGGACGCGGCCGCCGGTCATGTTGGCGATCTGGGAGAGGGTCAGCGTGGGCACGTTGACCTCCGGTTACGCGGTTGCGCGGTTGCGCGGTTGCGTGGTGAGGCGGAGCACCGCGTAACCGCGTGACCCCGCAACTCCGCAACCCACCAGGCGCTCTCCTCCGGCCCCGCCGCGCTCCGATCGCCGCCCTTCCCCCGAAGCTGCCCGGCGATCCCCATCCATCCACGCTCACAGGAGCGGAACGGCGGGACCGGAAGAGAACACCCGCTGTGGCGCGGGAAAGTGTAAATCGATTTCATGACTAATTTCAATTCATTTTCCCTGTCATGATTTGCGTCGCGTTTTGACGCCGCTTTTTCAGAGCGAGCTCGGCTTCTTCCCGGTCGTCGAAATGCACGACCCGCTCGCCGATGACCTGATACGCCTCGTGCCCCTTGCCGGCGATGACGATGACGTCGTCGTCCGAGGCGCCGAGGATCGACTGCTCGATGGCCGCGCGCCGGTCGGCGATCCGCTTGTGCGGCACGTCGCCGACGCCGCGCTCGATGTCGTCGAGGATCCGCTCCGGGCTCTCGCTGCGCGGGTTGTCGCTGGTGAGGACCACTTCGTCCGCCAGCCGCGCGCCGATCTCCCCCATCAGCGGACGCTTCTTCCCGTCGCGATCGCCGCCGCAGCCGAAGAGCACGACGACGCGTTTGCCGCCGGCGAGCTCGCGCACGGCGTGCAGGAGCTTCTCCAGGGCGTCGGGCTTGTGGGCGTAGTCGACGATGACGACAGGCGATTCGCCGACGCTCTCGAATCGTCCACGGACCGCCTCGAGATTGCGAATACCGGCTTCGATCTGCTCGCGCGTGCAGCCTGCAATGATCGCGGCGCCGACGGCGCCCATCCAGTTGTAGAGGTTCGGCAGGCCGATGAGCCGCGACTCGACGGCGATGTCGCCGATCGGCGTGCGCAGCTTGCCGTGCAGTCCGCGGACGGAGACGTCGACGTCGGGGGTGATGTCGGCGTCCGCTCTTCCGAAGGTCATCGCGTCCTTGAATTCGTCCTTCAGCCGGCGGCCGTACTGATCGTCGATGTTGACGACGGCAGCCTTCGCCTGCGTGAACAGAATCCGCTTGGCCTGGAAGTAGTCCTCGAAGCCGGCGTGAAAGTCGAAGTGGTCCTGCGAGAGGTTCGTGAATACGGCGGCCTGGAACTGCACGCCGTAGGTCCGCTTCAGCGCGAGCGCGTGCGACGAGACTTCCATCACCGCGCGACGCACGCCGGCCGCGACCATCCTGGCGAACCACTCCTGCAGGACGACGGCGTCGGGGGTGGTGCGGTCGGCGCTGAGCCGCTCGTCGCCGGCGCGGTATTCGATCGTGCCGATGAGTCCCACCGGTTCAACCACCCCTTTTGCAGGCGCGTCGAAGATCGATTCGATCATCTTCGTGGTCGTGGTCTTGCCGGAGGTGCCGGTGACGCCGACGAGCGCGAGCTTGTCGGCCGGACGGCCATAGAAGTTGGCGGCGATGACGGCGAGCGCGGCGCGAGGATCGTCGACTGCGATGTAAGAGTTGCTGGTTGCCGGTTGCCGGTTGCCGGGCAACTGGTCACCGTCAACCGGCAACCCGACGATCGCAACCGCACCCTTCTCGATCGCCTGCGGCACGAACTTCGCCCCATCCATCGCCGTTCCCGGGATGGCCACGAAGAGCGCGCCCGGTTTCACCAGGCGCGAGTCAGAGGTGACGCCGGTGATCTCGACGTCGTCGACGTCGCCGTGAACGGCGACGTCGCGCAGCAGGTCGCGCAGTTTCATCTGGCGACCTCCGCGCAGGCGAGTGTCAAAACACGATTCGATGGCAAGGCCTGACCCGGCTCCGGTATTTGTGATTGGACGACGCCGCTCCCCACCGCCCGCACCTGCAGACCGGCGGCGACGGCCCGCGAGATCGCGGCCCGTGCATCGAGGCCGCGCACGTCGGGGACGCCGGCATGCGGCTGCGCTGACGGTTGCGAGAATTCGGCCAACAGCGGCGCGTCGAGATCGATGGTCCGCGACGGCATCGACGGCGCCACGCGCAGGTATCTCAGCGTCGCCTCGGCGATCTCCTTGAACGCCGGCGCGGCGACCGTGCCGCCGTACTGCGCCCCCTTCGGTTCGTCGACGACGACCAGGATCACGAGCCGCGGACGATCGGCCGGCACGTATCCGCAGAACGACGCCACGAACTTGTCGGCCGAGTAGCCGCCTCGCCCCGCCTTCTGCGCCGTGCCGGTCTTGCCGGCCACGACGTGCTCGGCCAGCAACGCCGGCTGCCCGGTGCCGCGCGCCACGACCGCCTTCAGGATCTCGTTCATCACGGCCGCGGTCTTCTCCGAGACCACGCGCACCGGCGCGATCCGCTGCGGCTGGTAGATCGTCTTGCCGTTCGCGTCGATCACGCGGTCGACGATGCGCGGCGCGACGCGCACACCGCCGTTGGCCACGGTCGACATCGCCGCCGCGATCTGCAGCGGCGTCACGCCGATCTCCTGGCCGATCGACATCGAGGCGTTCGAAAGCATCGACCACTTCTCGGTGCGGCGTACGAGCCCCGTCGCTTCGCCCGGCAGCTGCACGCCGGTGCGCTCGCCGAAACCGAAGCGGCGGATGTAGTCGTAGAAGCGGCGCGGTCCGACGGCAAGGCCGACCTTGATCGTGCCGACGTTCGAGGAGTGAACGATCACGTCTTCGAACGGCAGCAGGCCGTACGCGTTGCCGCCATGCTCGTGGATCGAGACATTGGCGATCTCGATCGAGCCGTTGCCGCAATCGATGATCTGCGACGGCGTGACCATCCCCTCTTCCAGCCCGGCCGACGCGGTGACGATCTTGAACGTCGATCCCGGCTCGTAGAGGTCCTGCACCGTGCGGTTGCGCCAGTCGGAGGGAGAGAAATCGTTGAAGTGATTCGGATCGAAGGACGGCAGCGAGGCCATCGCCAGGATCGAGCCGTCGCGCGGATCCATCACGATGGCCGAGCCGGCGTTCGCGTGGTACTTGTCGACGGCCCTCGTCAACGCCTGCTCGGCGATGAACTGCACGACGGAGTCGATGGTGAGGACGACGTTGTTGCCGTCGACGGCGCGGTTCGCCCCTTCGCCCCCCACGAGGTAGGTGCCGGCGCGCGCGTCGCGCAGGATCGTGACCCGCCCGGCGTGGCCGCGCACGTAGCCGTCGAACGAGTGCTCGATGCCGGCCAGCCCTTCGCCGTCCATCCCGACGTAGCCGATCACGTTCGCGGCGACGGTGCCGCGCGGGTACGAGCGGCGATGCTCCTCGATGAACGAGATCCCCGGCACCTTGAGCTTGCGCACGTCGGCGGCCGACTCCATCGGAAGCTGCCGCGCGATCCAGACGAAGCCGCTGTCGCTCTGCAGTTTCTCTTCGATCTCCCGCGCCTTCAGGCCGAGGCCCGGAATCGCGGCCAGCGTCTTCGCCGCGGCCTTCGGGTCGATGACCAGTTGGGGATCGGCGTAGATCGAAACGGCGGAGACGCTCTCCGCGAGCACGCGGCCGCGGGCGTCGACGAGCGAGCCGCGGACCGGATTGAGCGAGACGGTGCGCTCCTGCTGCCGGGTCGCGCGGGTCGTGTAGTAGTCGTGGCGGACGAGCTGCACCTGCACCAGGCGCGCGACGACGATCAGGGCCCAGACGGTGAGGCCGGCGAAGAGTTGGATGAGGCGCTTGTGCGAGGTGGTCATCGGCGATCCTGCGATGACGTCATGACGATCGCGTGCGCGTCGGTCGGCGCGAATCCGAGCGCCGAGGCCTTCTGCTGCACGGCGGCGAGCGAGGTCAGGCGATCGAGCTCGAGCTGGAGCGCCTTGTTCGCGTCCTCGATCTCCTTGCGCGACTTCTGCAGGCGCGTCGCCTCATGCCCCAGGCGGATGACTTCGAGGTTCTGCCAGGTGAAGAGGAGGAGGAAAAATCCGATCGGAGCGCCGAGCGAAAGGACAGCCAGCAGCTCACGGAAGCGGCGTCGGTCGCGCTCCCGGACGATGTGTGCGTTCTCGATCGGTTTCTTCTGTGTGTACATAGAGACGCGTCGTCGTGGCGCCGCGGTGGTGCGCGAAGCCAAAAAACAAGGGTGAAGATCTGCCTACACGCACGATTCGAAGAGCCATCCCGTCACACCCACGCTCCACGCTCCACCCCTCCCGAGCTCCCCGCACCGCACTCACACCCACCCTTCCCCAACCTTCACCCTTGCTCTTTGCCTCCGAGCAGGTTCCCGGTTCACAGCTTCTCCGCCACCCTCAGCTTCGCGCTGCGTGATCGCGGATTACGATCCAATTCCTCATCCCTGGCAGTCACCGGTCGACTGGTCAATATGCTGACGATCTCCTGCATCCCGCATCCGCACACCGGCATGCCCGGCGGGCAGGTGCACTCCCCTTCCAATCGCCGCAGCGCTCGTTTCGCGATGCGATCTTCGAGCGAGTGGAAGGAAATGACCGCGATGCGCGCGCCCGCCTCGAGCGTGCTCACGGCGTCGTCGATGAACCGGTCCAATCCGACCAGCTCCTCGTTCGCGGCGATGCGCAGCGCCTGAAAGGTCAGCGTGGACGGGTCGATCCCTCGACTTCGCTCGGGATGACGCTGCGGTTTGGCGCTCCGGATGATCTCCGCCAGCTGCGTCGTGGTCTCGATCCGTCCGTTCGCGCGCGCGGCGACGATGGCGCCGGCGATCCGGCGCGCCATCGGCTCCTCGCCGTATTCGCGGAGGATGCGCGCGAGCTCGTGCTCATCGAGGCCGTTCACCAGGTCGGCGGCGCTCGTTCCCTCCGGTCCCATACGCATGTCGAGCGGCGCGTCGTAGCGGAAGGAAAATCCGCGCGAGGCGTCGTCGAGCTGCATCGATGAGACGCCGAGGTCGGCGAGCAGGCCGCTGACGCGATCGACGTTCGACTGCTTCAGGATGTCAATGAGCTGCTCGTGGCGTCCTCGCACGAACGTCACGCGGCCGGCGAACCTCGCCAGCCGTTCGCGGCTGCGCTCCAGTGCCGCCGGATCGCGGTCGATGGCCACCAGCCGCGCGTCCGGATAGCGCTCCAGCAGCGCCTCCGCATGTCCACCGAGTCCGACCGTCGCGTCGACGAGAGTGCCGTCGGGGCGGGGGGGTCGGAGGTACTCGGTGATCTCTTGTAAAAGAACGGGTTCGTGTCTCATGGTTGCGAGGTTGCGCGGTTTCGCGGTTTCGCGGTCCCTTCCACCCGGCCGCAACCGCGCAACTGCGTAACCTCGCAACTACACTCCGTGTAACTCCAACTCCTTGAAATCCTCCGCCGTCATCGGCGCGTCGGTCATGCGGCGCTGGATCCGCTCTTCGTTCCAGACGATCAGGTGATCGGTGTTGCCGATCACCACCACGTCGTCCGTGATGCCGGCGACGTTGCGGAGGATCGTCGGGATGAGCACGCGCCCCTGGGCGTCGATCGAGCCGGCCTGCCCGTAGTAGTTGATCCGCTCGAGCAGCTTCACCTTCGCCACTGACGTCGACGGCACCTTCGCCAGGCGCGCGTGGAAGTCGGCCCAGACGGCCAGCGGGTAGATCAGCGCCCGTTCGCCGTCCGTCGAGGTGATGAAGCAATCGCCTCCGAACTTGTCCTCAATGAGCTTGCGAAAGCCGGCCGGGATCTTCAGACGACCCTTCTCGTCCACCTTGGCTGGGGCGTGCCCCATGAGTACGGTGAGTTCCACGATCGGCCCTTTTGTCGCTTACAAGGACCAACTTCTACCACTTTGCTCCACCACTGTCCACAAAATTCCACCAACAGTAGACTCCGCCACATGAGTTGGATGATCGCTGGATCGCTGCTCGTAGGGGTGGTGGTTGGGGTCGCATCTGGAAAATCAACTTAACGGGCGCGTTAAGTTGATTTTCCAGATGCGACCCCAACCGGACCTGACTCGTACGGGGATCACTTCATCATTTTCTTGAGGCGCCCGAGCACGTCGGTGCCGACGAGGCTGTCGGCGGCGTTGAGCACGCGCTGGATGGTCTCGAGTACGTCGCTGTCGCCGCTCCAGTGCTCGCGCACGACGGAGGCGTCGATGTCACCGAGGAGCTTGTTCAGGACGTAGACCGCAAACACGAGGTCGTCCATGTAGCCGAGCGGTCCGACCAGCGCCTCGGGGATGAAGTCGAGAGGGATGATGAAATAGACGATGCTGCTGCCGAGCAGGACCTTGTTCCTGCCGTGGACGCGCGAATCGGTGGCCAGACGCCACAGAAGGATGAAGAAGTCGGGGACGAGCAGCAGGTACTCGCCGGTCTTCTCCACCACGCTCCCCTTGCCATCGAGATAGCGTTGGATGTTTTTGCGAATTCGATCGTAAAAACGCTGAGCCCGTTCTTCAGAAATGGTTTCCATCGCGTGTAGTTCTTTCAATTCCAAGACCCATTCCAACCCGCGCCACCGCTTTCATTGTCGCACTGGTCGTGGCTCTTGCTACGGCGTGCTTCTGATCCCGCCGGCGCCGAGGTCGATCGCCAGTCCGCCGTCGACGATGTGCACCGCGCGAATCTCGACGTCGATGAACGGCGGGATGAAGCGCTCGAGCTGCACGACGAATGTGAACGGCGGGTGAATCGAAACACCCTCCGGGACTTTCGCCGCGACGATGCCGCGCAGGATGGGGAGGAGGATCGACGGAATGCCGGATACCGGCACGACGAGCCTCTGCCCGTCGACCTGAATGGAGCTCACCTCGGCGGAGAACGGGATCGGCAGGATCGCCACTTTCTTCCGTCCCGCGACGTGGATGCCGCCCGCGCGGAAGGTGATGTTGATGTCATCGACCTGCCCCGCCGCGCGCTGGCGGGCAAGCGCGTTGACGCGCGCGCCGTCGATGCGCAGCGCGATCGCGTCCCACGACACGAGGTGCGCGCTCATGGCGGCGGATCGGCTCCCCCGGCACCGAGGGAGACGATCAATCCGTCCGGGTGGATTTCGGCGCCGGCGATCGTGAGGTCGACGAATGCGGGGAGCAGCGATGCGAGCGAAAGGGTGATGATCATCGGCGCGATCGCCAGCACGTCGCCCTCCGCCGGCGGCAGCAGCTTCGCCAGGTTGGGAGGGAGCGGCGGACGTCCGGCATGAACGGCCATCGCCAGCCGCACCTCGTGCGCGGCCGTTCCGTCGATGGTGAGCCGGGCCCGGATGGGAGCTCCTGCCGCCACGGCGGCGATTTCGATCGCGCCCTCGCTGAACGTCAACTCCGGCTGACTGATATCGCTCGACTGCGGAAGCCTGTGTCGGATGAGAGTCGTCACCGCGCCGGCATCGACGCGCACACGAAAAGAGTCCCATTGAATCAGCCGGTCGGCCACGATCGACCACACGATATCGCAGGCTCGGGGAGAGGGTCCGGCGACGTGAGGATTCGCGGTATCCTCTGCGCCGCAAATGCCCAAGCGCACCGACCTTCACTCCATTCTCATCATCGGTTCAGGCCCCATCGTCATCGGGCAGGCGGTGGAGTTCGACTACTCCGGGACGCAGGCCTGCAAAGCGCTGAGGGACGAGGGCTATCGGATCATCCTCGTGAACTCCAATCCGGCCACGATCATGACCGATCCGGAGTTCGCCGACGCGACATACATCGAGCCGCTGACGCCCGAGGTATTGGAGCGGATCATCGAGCGCGAGAAACCCGACGCCATCCTGCCGACGGTCGGCAGGAT
>Ga0207703_10000575_pt1 | contig 37492 bp, 34 predicted proteins | sample KBSSwiS12_FD_184304 | JGI IMG/M metagenome (GOLD analysis project Ga0207703, IMG submission 184304) | Switchgrass rhizosphere microbial communities from Kellogg Biological Station, Michigan, USA - KBS Switchgrass S1-2 (SPAdes) (version 2) | ecosystem: Host-associated > Plants > Roots >... | reverse complement strand
CGCGCAATGCCGGTCGCCGATGCCCATGCCGAACTGAGCAGGCTTGACCCGCCCGCCGCCGACCGCCTGGCGCCAGCCGATACCACCCGTGTGGCGCGCGCGCTGGAAGTGATTCGTTCTACCGGCCGCCCGCTTGCCGATTGGCAAAGAGCCAAGATCGGCGGGATCGGCACCGAGATCGATTTGATGGCTATGATATTGCTGCCTGATCGCGATTGGCTGCTCGGCCGCTGCGACGCGCGCCTCGAGGCCATGTTCGCCGGCGGCGCGATCGAGGAGGCCCGCGCGGTGTTGGCCCGCACCGACATTCTTCCCGCCGCGCCAGTCCGCATGGCGATCGGCGTGCCGGAGATCGCCGGGGTGCTAGCTGGCACCTCCACCGTGCAACAGGCCCTCGCCCAGGCGCAATTGGCCACCCGCCAATATGCCAAACGACAATTTACGTGGTTTCGGAACCAACCACCCGCTATGTGGCACCGCAGCGACGCGACAGAAACATGCGCTGCGCTACAGGAATTTGTAACTAGATTCCATTACGAGACTTGACGGGCAAATTTTCAATCACTAACGGCGCATTTCCTGTTGCAATATTGCGCCGCGGAAAAAGAAAGACGCACGATGACGGAAAAAAGCGGAGCCGATATCCTGGTCGAGGCGCTGTGCGATCTCGGCGTGGAGATCGTGTTCGGCTATCCGGGCGGCGCGGTTCTTCCTATTTATGACGCCATATTCCGCTCCGGCCGGATCAAGCACATCCTGGTCCGCCACGAACAGGCGGCGACTCATGCGGCCGAGGGTTATGCGCGCTCGACCGGCAAGCCCGGTGTCGTGCTCGTCACCTCGGGGCCGGGCGCGACCAACGCCGTCACCGGCATCACCGACGCGCTGATGGATTCGATTCCGATGGTGGTCATCACCGGTCAGGTCCCTACCGCGCTGATCGGCACCGATGCGTTTCAGGAAGCGGACACGGTCGGCATCACGCGCCACTGCTCGAAGCATAATTATCTGGTGAAGGATCCCGCGCGGCTCGGCGATGTCCTGCACGAGGCATTCCATATCGCAACCTCGGGCCGCCCGGGCCCGGTCGTGGTCGATATCCCCAAGGACGTCCAGGTCGCCAGTGCGCGTTACACCAAGCCCGGCCCGATCCGCCACAAGACCTATCGCCCGCAGGTGAAGGCCGATCAGTCGCTGATCGAGCAGGCCGTCGACATGCTCGCGGCGGCCGAGCGCCCGATCCTCTATACCGGCGGCGGCATCATCAATGCCGGCCCGGCTGCGAGCCAGTTGCTTCGCGAGCTTGCGCGCATTTCGGGGGCACCGGTCACATCGACCTTGATGGGCCTCGGCGCCTTCCCCGCTTCGTCGCCGCAATGGCTCGGCATGCTCGGCATGCACGGCACCTACGAAGCCAATTTCGCGATGAACCAGGCTGACCTGATCATCGCGCTCGGCGCGCGCTTCGACGATCGCGTCACCGGCCGGCTCGATGCCTTCAGCCCGAACAGCCGCAAGGTGCATATCGATATTGACCGCTCGTCGGTGAACAAGAATGTCCGGGTCGATCTGCCGATCATCGCAGACGTCGGCAACGCGCTGGAGGACATGGTCCGCGTCTACAAGTCGCGGCGTCACCCCAAGCCAGATCTCGCCGAATGGTGGCGCCGGATCGACGGCTGGCGCGCGGTCAAGAGCCTCGATTTCCCGGACAATGCGACCGAGATCATGCCGCAGCGGGCGATCCGCGCGCTATGGGAAGCGACGCACAAGAAATCGCCGATCATCACGACCGAGGTCGGCCAGCACCAGATGTGGGCGGCCCAGCATTTCGATTTCGAGGCCCCCAACAAATGGCTGACCTCGGGGGGGCTCGGCACGATGGGCTATGGCCTGCCCGCGGCAATCGGCGCGCAGCTCGGCAATCCGAAGGCGCTGGTGATCGATATCGCCGGTGAGGCCTCGATCCAGATGAACATCCAGGAGCTGGGAACGGCGACGCAATACCGGCTGCCGGTCAAGGTCTTCATCCTCAACAACCAATATATGGGGATGGTCCGGCAATGGCAGGAGCTGACCTATTCCTCGCGCTATGCCGAGAGCTACAGCGATTCGCTGCCCGATTTCGTCAAACTCGCCGAGGCCTATGACTGGAAGGGTATCCGCATCGAGGGGCCTGACCAACTCGAGGACGGCATCGCCGCGATGCTCGCGCATGACGGGCCGGTGCTGGTGGATTGCATGGTGGCGAAGCTCGCCAACTGTTTCCCGATGATCCCCTCGGGTGCCGCCCATACCGACATGATCCTCCAGGCGACCGAAGTCTCGGGCGAAATGGACGACGAAGCCAAGGCGCTGGTGTGATGCATATCAAGGAAGAAACGGTCCAACGGCACACGCTTGCCGTGATGGTCGACAACGAGCCTGGCATCCTCGCCCGGATCGCCGGCCTGTTCACCGCGCGCGGCTATAATATCGAGAGCCTGACTGTGTCCGACGTCACGGCCGACAAGGCGGTGAGCCGGATCACCATCGTCACTTCGGCGTCCGCGCATGTCATGGAGCAGATGCTTGCCCAGCTCGACCGGCTGATCCCGGTGCATTCAGTGACTGATCTCACCGCGCTCGGCCCGCATGTCGAGCGCGAGCTGGCGCTCTTGAAGGTCGCCGGCACCGGCGATCATCGCATCGAGGCGCTCCGCCTCGCCGATGTCTACCGCGCTCGCGTGGTCGACGCGACCACCACGAGCTTCGTGTTCGAGGTGACCGGGGGTCGCGAGAAGATCGACACGTTCATTTCGCTGATGCGCGAGGTCGGCCTGATCGAGGTCGCCCGCACCGGCATCGTCGCGATCGCGCGGGGGAAGAACACCGCTTAACGCCAATATTTCGTCACCCGGACCTGTTCCGGGGTCCATTCGTCCACGAGCGAGACCATCGCTGGTTGCACGATGGATGCCGGAACGAGTCCGGCATGACGGCAGATTTTTGAACCAGGGAGCTACTATCAATGCGTGTCTATTATGATCGGGATGCCGATCTCAACCTGATCACGAACAAGAAGATCGCGATCGTCGGCTATGGCAGCCAGGGCCATGCCCATGCGCAGAACCTGCGCGATTCGGGCGTGAAGGAGATCGCGATCGCTCTCCGCCCCGGTTCCGCAACCGCGCAAAAGGCCGAAGGCGCCGGTTTCAAGGTGATGACCAATGCCGAGGCGGCAGCCTGGGCTGACATCACCATGATCCTCGCCCCCGATGAGCATCAGGCCGCCATTTATGCCGATGATCTCCACGCCAATCTCAAACAGGGTTCGGCGATCGCCTTCGCGCACGGCCTGAACGTCCACTTCGCCCTGATCGAGCCGCGCGCCGATCTCGACGTGATCATGATCGCGCCCAAGGGCCCCGGCCACACCGTGCGCTCAGAATATGTCCGCGGCGGCGGCGTGCCCTGCCTGATCGCGATCGATCGGGACAAGAGCGGCAACGCCCATGATATCGCCCTTGCTTATGCCTCGGGCGTTGGCGGAGGCCGTTCGGGCATCATCGAGACCAATTTCCGCGAGGAATGCGAGACCGATCTGTTCGGCGAGCAGGCAGTGCTGTGCGGCGGCCTCACCCATCTCATCCAGGCCGGTTTCGAAACGCTGACCGAGGCGGGCTATGCTCCGGAAATGGCCTATTTCGAGTGCCTGCACGAGGTGAAGCTGATCGTCGACCTCATGTACGAAGGCGGCATCGCGAACATGCGCTATTCGATCTCGAACACCGCTGAATATGGCGACATCACTACCGGACCGCGGATCATCACCAGCGAGACCAAGGCCGAGATGAAGCGCGTCCTCGCCGACATCCAGGGCGGGCGGTTCGTGAAGAACTTCGTGCTCGACAACCGCGCCGGCCAGCCCGAGCTGAAGGCAGCCCGCAAGGCCGCCGCCGCGCATCCGATCGAGAAGATCGGCAGCGAGCTTCGCGCGATGATGCCGTGGATCGGTGCCAACAAGCTGGTCGACAAAGAGAAGAACTGACGATTATGTTCCTCCCCGAGGATTGCTCGGGGAGGAACTCGAAACTCTTCGTTGCGATTTAGGCGTTTGACGCCACTCTCCTGTCGCGCGACATGGTCGCGTCCCCAAAGGAGAAGATTCGATGCGTCTCATTCTCGCCACCGTCCTCGCCCTCGCCGCCGCGCCGGTTCTTGCCCAGCAGGCGCCTTCGGGCCCTCCCGGGGCGCCGGACCCGAGTCGTGTCGTTGCCGGTACCTACAAGGTCGATAGCGGCCATACCCAGGTACTCTTCACCTATCTCCATCTCGGCTTCACCGAATATACCGGGCAGTTCACGCAGCCGACGGGTAGCCTGGTCCTCGACCCCAAGAACCCTGCCAATGACAAGGTCGAGATCAGCTTTCCGATTGCCAAGGTCGCGACCACGGTGCCCGGGCTCAACGAGCATTTCCAGAAACCCGAGCTTTTCGATTCCGCCAAATATCCCGAAGGCAAATTCGTCTCCACCAGCGTCACCGTGCACGGCACCACCGCGACGATCGTCGGCAATCTGACGCTCAAGGATGTCACCAAGCCGATCACGCTCGAGGCGCGCTTTGTCGGTGCCGGTGGAGCGATGGGCTCCAAGAAGCCCTATGTCGGCTTCGCGGCGACTGGCTCGCTCAACCGCAGCGACTATCATCTCGGCTTCCTCGTGCCGATGGTGGCCGACAAGGTCGATCTCGTCATCAACGCCGGTTTCGTCCAGGAATGAGCGAACCGACCCCGTCCGAAAATGAGGGCCGACCCGGCGTAGGTCGGGTAGAGGCCTTTTCGGACGGGGTGATCGCGATCATTGTCACCATCATGGTGCTCGAGCTCCACCCGCCGCTTGCCGAGGGAATGGACAAGCTGTGGACGCTCTGGCCGGTGTTTTTAGCCTATGCGCTCAGCTATGCCTATGTCGCGGTCTACTGGGTCAACCATCACCGCCTGTTCAGCCATGCCACACAGGTCACCAATGGCCTGATCTGGTCTAATATGGCGTTGCTCTTCGCGCTCTCACTTGTCCCCTTCTCGACCTCCTATCTCGGCGAACATCATTTCAACCGCGACGCGACCCTGCTCTATCTCGCGACCATGCTCTTCCCGTCGATAGCCTATATGGCGCTCCAGTCGATCATTCGCCGCACTGGCAGGCAGGGCAGTGTTTCAGCCGCCTATCACCGGCAGACCAGCCGCAAGGGCGTGTTCGCGAGCCTCGTCTATTTCGCCGGCATACCCCTCAGCTTCGTCTCGCCCTGGCTCGGTATCGCCTGCGCAGCGTTGGTCGCTGTCTTCTGGTTCCTTCCGGTAGGCCCGCTCGATCGCTTGTTTGACGGACGGGCTGGACAGAAGCCGCGCTAAGGCGGTATCGGGCAGATCATGACGCAGGCTCTTCGCCTTTCGCTGCTTCGACTTACGCGCCCTTAGGCGCGATTTCCGACGCGTGCCTCTCGGCGCGCGCGACCCGCCTAAGGGCCATTCCGACCCAGAGACCCTGCGAGCCGCGAGACTGAACCATGCTGCGTGACCCTTCCGTAAAATACCGCCCCTTCCCCCAGGTCGACCTGCCGGACCGCCAATGGCCGTCGCGAACCATCACGCGCCCGCCGCGCTGGCTCTCGACCGACCTGCGCGACGGCAACCAGGCGCTGATCGACCCGATGGACGGCGAGAAGAAGACCCGCTTCTTTGACCTGATCTGCAAGGTCGGCATCAAGGAGATCGAGGTCGGCTTCCCCGCCGCCGGCGCGACCGAGTTCGATTTCATCTCCGGCCTGGTCAAATCCGGCCGGGTGCCGGACGATGTGACCATCCAGGTCCTCACCCAGTCGCGCCGCGATCTGATCGAGACCAGCTTCGAGAGCTTGCGCGGCGCGCCAAAGGCGATCGTCCATCTCTACAATGCGGTCAGTCCCGCCTGGCGCAAGATCGTGTTCGGCATGAGCCGCGACGAGATTCGCGGCATCGCGGTCGAGGGTGCGAAGATCCTGCGCGATTGCGCCGCCGCCCAGCCCGATACCGATTGGCATTTCGAGTACAGCCCCGAGACCTTCTCGACCGCCGAACTCGATTTCTCGGTCGAGGTCTGCGAGGCGGTAATGGAGGTATTGCGCCCCACGCCCGATCATCCGCTGATCCTCAATCTGCCCGCCACCGTCGAGGCAGCGACACCGAACATCTATGCCGACCAGATCGAATGGTTCGGCAAGCATATCCGCAACCGCGACAGCGTCGTGATCAGCCTGCATCCGCATAATGACCGCGGCACCGGCGTCGCCGCCGCCGAGCTCGGCCTGATGGCGGGCGCCGATCGGCTGGAGGGCTGTCTGCTCGGCAATGGCGAGCGCACCGGCAATTGCGACCTGGTGACGGTCGCGCTCAACATGTACACTCAGGGCACTGATCCGAAGCTGGATTTCTCGGACATCGACCAGATCATCAACACCGTCACTTACTGCAACCAGCTGCCGGTCCACCCTCGCCATCCCTATGCCGGCGAGCTGGTGTTCACCGCCTTTTCGGGCAGTCATCAGGATGCAATCAAGAAGGGCTTCACCGCCCAGGCGGAGCGCAATGACGAATATTGGGAGGTGCCCTATCTCCCGATCGACCCGGCCGATCTCGGCCGCAGCTATGAGGCGGTGATCCGGGTCAACTCGCAGTCGGGCAAGGGCGGCGTCGCCTGGGTGATCGAGCAGGACAAGGGCCTTAAACTGCCCAAGCGGCTCCAGGCCGATTTCAGCCGCCACGTCCAGTCGCTTGCCGATGAGACAAGCCGGGAACTGAACGCAGAGGACATCTGGGGCAGATTCGAGGCGACCTATCTCCGCAAGGACAGCGACCGTTTCGCGCTGCTCGATTATCACGAGACAGGGACGAGCGGAGACCGGCTGTTCGTCGGTCGCGTCGCGATCGATGGCGAGGAGCGCTCGATCAGCGGACGCGGCAATGGCCTGATCTCGGGCGTGATTGCCGCGCTTGCGGACACGACCGGCCCGCAACTCGATGTCGTCGACTACAGTGAACACGCGATCGGCCACGGCGCCGATGCGCAGGCGGCGGCCTATGTCGAATGTCGCACAGCGGATGGGCGAACGGTGTTCGGAGTCGGCATCGACGCCGATATCGCGACCGCATCCGTCAGGGCGGTGCTCAGCGCGGCCAACGCGGTCTAGCCCGCTCACCATTGCACGCGGCGAAGCGTCATCATAGGCTGCCAGCCGTGGCGCCGATGCTGCGGGCAATGGGGAGCTCGAACCGATGACGCGTATATTGGGCCTGGCCCTGCTCGCCGGGACTGCGGTGGCGCTGGGCGGCTGCGTAGCCGGCCTCGCCGTCAGCGGCGCCAACATGGTGGCCAAGGGCGTGGCGGGAACGCCAAAGAACAACGAAGAGGCGCAGCCAGCCGCGGCGACCGAGTGCAGCACCCGTGCATCGCAATATGGCAGGGTGCACATCATCGAAGTCGAGCAGCACAGCCCGAGCAGGATCATCGTCTGGGGCACGGTGGACGACGGCAAGCAGCGGCGTTCGTTCGAGTGCCATTACACCACGAAAATCACCGGCTTCACGGTGCGCGCGATCAACTCAAAGCACTGAGCGCGAGGTCCGACGCCGGAGCGGAGCGCGGCACGGTTTTTCTCTGTTCCTGGCCCACGCTGCCGGAACTCAGCTGAAAATCCTCGCTTGCTCATCGCTCCAGTCTCTCAAATTCTGGAGCCTCCGACAAACCCGGCGCGGTTCAGTTCCTCCCTGTTAATTGGCGCGGAATAGGGAGAAATTTATTTTCCCTCCCTGTTATTGCCGCTTTTCGGGCGTTTTCCGCGTAAATTTACGAAGGTTTTTCATAATGTTACCGCCCCTTCTCCCTGTTATTTTCATAACAGGGAGGATGTTGGAAATAACAGGGAGGCGCCGCACCCATAACAGGGAGCGTGTTGGAAATAACAGGGACGGAGGGAAGCGCCGAGGTTTCAACCGTCATGAGAATGAGCGGGCCGGAGCGATTGTGCGTTCCGTCCGCTTGCACAATGCGACACTTCGGACTGCGGTTGAATCAAGTGCCGGGCCAGGATCGCTCGGCCCGCTTGCAACATCTCGCGTTATCTAACCTTCTTTTTCCTACTTCCCCAGCGAAGGCTGGGGCCCAGCTGGGATAGCAGAGGCAATGAAGCGCAGCCCGCATCACCGGCGTTCCCCAACTGGACCCCAGCCCCCGCTGGGGAAGGGTAGTACGGGGTGGCGCAACTCGCACGCCGGTTGGATTGCTCCTGCGAGATCTAATCCCGTCCGGAGAGCCGTGACGCCACGGCTTCGGCCACCTTGATCCCGTCCACTGCGGCCGAAAGGATGCCGCCCGCATAGCCCGCGCCCTCGCCGGCGGGAAACAGGCCGTTGGTGTTGAGGCTCTGGAAATCCGCTCCCCGCGTGATCCTGATCGGTGAGGATGTCCGCGTCTCGACCCCGGTCAGCACCGCATCGGGATGGTCATAGCCCGGGATCTCGCGCCCGAAAGCGACCAGGGCCTCGCGCATCGCGGTCACGGCGAATTCGGGCAGGCATTCAGCCAGGTCGGTCGGATGCACGCCGGGCAGATAGGACGGGATGACGCTACCCAATCTGGTCGAAGCGCGCCCGGCGAGAAAGTCGCCGAGCGTCTGCGCGGGGGCCTTGTAATTCGAACCGCCCGCGACAAAGGCGCGCGATTCCCAGTGCCGTTGCAGCGCGATGCCGGCCAGCGGATCGCCCGGATAATCGCGCGCCGGATCGATGCCGACGACAATCCCGGAATTCGCGTTGCGCTCGTTTCGCGAATATTGGCTCATCCCGTTGGTCGCGACCCGTCCCTCCTCCGAGGTCGCGGCAACGACGGTGCCGCCAGGGCACATGCAGAAGCTGTAGACGGTCCGCCCGTTCCTGCAGTGGTGCGAGAGGCTGTAATCAGCCGCGCCGAGGATCGGGTTGCCGGCCGAATGACCAAAGCGCGCATCGTCGATCCAGCTTTGCGGATGCTCGATCCGTACGCCGATCGAAAAGGGCTTGGCCTCGACATATACGCCTTCGGCATGAAGCATATGGAAGGTGTCGCGCGCGCTGTGGCCGACAGCGAGAACGACTTGCTCCGCCTCCAGATAGTCGCCTGTGTGAAGCCGAAGGCCGCGCACGCGACGAACGCCCTCCCCGTCCTCGGCGATATCGAGCCCATCGACCCGGTGCTCGAAACGATATTCGCCGCCCAGCCCCTCGATCGTCTCGCGCATGCTCTGCACCATCGTCACCAGCCGGAAGGTGCCGATATGCGGGTGGGCCTCAGTCAGGATCTCGGGCGGCGCACCCGCCTTGACGAATTCGATGAGCACCTTGCGATCGAGGTGGCGCGGATCCTTGATCCGGCTGTAGAGCTTGCCGTCGGAGAAGGTGCCGGCGCCGCCTTCGCCGAACTGGACGTTGGATTCCGGGTTCAGCACGCTCTTGCGCCACAGCCCCCAGGTGTCCTTGGTGCGCTGCTTCACCTCCTTGCCGCGATCGAGGATGATCGGGCGGAAGCCCATCTGCGCCAGGATCAGCCCCGCGAACAACCCGCACGGCCCGGCGCCGATCACGACGGGGCGCGGCCCGCTCCAGCCGGCCGGGGCACGTACCGGGAAGCGATAGCTTGTGTCGGGGGTGCGCTGGACCTGCCGGTCCTTTTTGAAACGCGCGAGGATCGCATTCTCATCGCGAAGCGTCACATCGACTGAATAGACGAGCTGGATGTCCGCCTTGTCGCGCGCATCATGAGCGCGCCGGGCAATGGCAAAGCGGACCAGATCGCGCGGCGTGATGCGCAGGCGCGTGCGGATCGCAGCCGCCAGCGCCTCGTCCGCGTGGTTCAGCGGCAGTTTCAGTTCAGTGATGCGGAGCATGGTTGCTCCCATAGCGGCACCGGGCTTGCTCGGCCACTGCTGCGGGGTGCGTCGGGGTTGGTCTCAGCCCCCGACGCATGGCCTCAGCGCGATCGTCAAAGCCGGGCAGCTCTGCCAAGGCCACCGCTTCGACAGGGGGAAGACGAATTTTCGAGGAGGGTCCGAGCTTCCTTTTCGCTCCTTCGTCAACACGACGAAACCCGGACCCTCCTCAATTTATAAGCCGACATGCTACCATGCACGATGGTGGATGGGAGATGTCGTCAGGACCTGATGAATGCGAGCAGGTCGGGATTGAGGACATCCGCATATGTGGTCAGCATGCCATGGGGGTAGCCGGGATACGTCTTCAGCGAGCCCTGCTTGAGCAGGTCGACCGCACGCGGCACTGAACTCGCGAACGGGACGACTTGATCAGCCTCGCCATGCATCACCAGCACCGGCACGGTGATCTTCTTGAGGTCTTCGGTATAATCTTCGAGCCAGGAGTCGACAGTCGCGTGGTGAGCGAGGGCACCGCCGGCCATGCCCTGGCGCCACCAGTTCGCGATGATTGCCTCCGAGGGCTTGGCCCCATCGAGGTTGTAGCCGTAGAACGGATTCTCGGGCACGAAACGATAGAACTCCGACCGGTTGCCCAGCACGCCTGCCCGGATCGTTTCGAACCACTCCGGCGGTTGACCGGCCGGGTTGTCCTCGCTCCGGTACATGTTCGGCGTCAGCGAAGCGACCAGCACCGCCTTCGCGACGCGCTCCTGGTGGCGCGCGACATAGCGCGCCACCTCACCGCCACCTGTCGAGTGACCGATATGGATCGCGTCGCGCAGGTCGAGATGTTCAGTCAGGGCAGCGAGGTCGGCAACCCAATGGTCCATGTCGTTGCCGGTGCCTGGCTGGTCGGACCGGCCGTGGCCGCGCCGATCATGGGCGATCACCCGGTAGCCGTGCTGCAGGAAGAAGGTCATCTGGGCGTCCCAGTCGTCCGCCGACAGCGGCCAGCCATGGCTGAAAACGATCGGCTGACCTGATCCCCAATCCTTGTAGAAGATGTTCACGCCGTCTGGAGTAGTGATGATAGACATTGTTCAGTCCCTTCCAATCAGCCGCGGATGAGAGTCATCGCTCGCTGGCGCGGCGTTCCAGCGACGATCTCGTAAATTAACATGACCAGTCGTCTATTAACTGGCTAAAATGTTCATGTCAGCAAAGAGGGCAAAACAAAACGCTCGAAGCTGTCGAAGGGCGCCCGGCTGCGTTCAACCTTGGCCCGCATGACCGCCCCTTCGAACGTGTCGATCAGCGCGATGGCGAGTTGCCCCGGATCCTTTCCGGCCGACAATTCCCCTTTCTCCTGCGCTTCCTGCAAGCAGAAGGCGAGCGCGGCCGACCATTCGCGATAGATCGCCGCAAGCTTGATCCGTACATCCTCGCTCGACGGCGTGACCTCAAGCGCCATGTTCCCGATAAGGCAGCCGACTGCGTAACGGCGGCGCTCGTGAAACTCGGCAAGCCCGGCGAAATAGCGCGCGATGCGCGACAAGGGTGGCGTCCGGCGCTCAGTCAAAATGGGCCCATATTCAGCGACAACCGCCTCCCAATATTCGGTCAGTACCGCAACGGCGAAGGCTTCCTTGCTGTCGAAGTAATTATAGAACGAACCCTTGGGCACGCCGGCTGCCGCAGTGATCTCCTGCACGCCGGTGGCGTTGAAGCCGCGGGTGCTCACAAGGTCTCCCCCCTTTTCGAGGAGGCGCGATCGCGTTTCGAGGTTGGCTGGCCTGGGCATGCGTTTATATATGACCGGTCGTCTTATTATAGTCAAGCAGTTTTTTTGTGGGCACCGGTTCGCCCGGTTGAACTGCGTTTCCAGCCGCTGAACCTACCGGATATACACCGACCGCTTCGCGACGTCCGCTTTCAGGTCTGTATCATCCCCTGCCTCGCACGATCTCGCAGCCGACCGCCGCGTCGGGGTAGATATCGGGCTTCATCGACCGCACCGTCACCCGCACGACCCGCGCGTCGGCAAGGCACAGAGCCGCGATCGCTTCGCACAATGTCTCCTGGAGATGGAAATGCCGCGCAGCTGCCAGCGCGCGGATATCGTCACGCAGAAAGTCATAATCCAGCACCGTTTCGATCCGGTCCTCGGATGGGGCCACCGGATATTCGATCTCCATCCGGACGTTCACGATCACCCGCTGCGGCGCGGCCAGCTCCTCGGCGTGGATGCCGAGCCCCATGACGAGTTCCAGCCCCTCCAGGATCGTGGTGAAGCGCGCGCCCTCAGCCATGCGCAGCCCGGTTCGTCCCGCGGGTCTCGAACATCACGTCGCTGTCGCGCGGCAGGAAGTGCTGGCCATTGTCCACGAAGATATTCTGCCCGTGAATGCCCCGCGCCGTCAGCAGGAAAGCGACGGCCTCGGCAATCGCCCCCACCTCGATCGGGCGTCGCAGCAGATTCTGCCCCGCCACCGCGCGGAACTCGGCCTCGCTCTGGTCGAGGCTAGGCAGTGACAGCCCGGGCGATACCGCGTTGACGCGGATGCGCGGGCCAAGAGCCTGGGCAAGCATCGCGGTCGCCCCGCCCAGCGCGATCTTGCCGCAGCTATAGGAGAAGAAATCGGGGTTCAGATTGGCGATCTTCTGGTCGAGGATATTCACCACCGCGCCCGTCGCCAGATCGTCCTGCGCGGCGAGAGCCGAGGCGAGCAATACCGGCGCATCGAGATTGACCGCCATATGCGCAGGGAGTGCCGCCGCATCGGCGATCGGCGGCCGGTCATAGCTGAACAGCGAAGCATTGTTGACGATCGCCATCAGCGGTGCGCCGAATGCCGCGCGCACCTCGGCGATCAGGCGTGGCGCCGTTTCGGCACAAGCGAGATCGCCCGTCACGACACAGGCCCGACCCTGATCGGCGCCCAGTTCGGCGGCAAGCGCATCGGCATCGTCAGGCGAATGATGATGGTGGATCGCGACCCGCCAGCCCCGTGTCGCGAGATGCCGCACGATCACCGCGCCGATCCGCCGTACCGCTCCGGTCACCAATATGGTTCGCGCGCCATTGCTCACCGGCGCCTCGCTCACTGGCTCAATACCCCATCAGCGCGAGGACTTCCTTGCGGCTGCGGTCATCCTCGCGGAATACGCCCATCATCCGGCTCGTCACCATGCTGACGCCCGGCGTGCGCACGCCGCGCGCGGTCATGCAGGCGTGGCTCGCCTCGATAACCACCGCGACGCCCACCGGTTTCAGATTGTCCCAGATGCAATTGGCGACTTCGGCCGTCAGCCGCTCCTGGATCTGCAGCCTGCGGGCATAAGCATGGAGCACGCGCGCGAGCTTCGAGATGCCGACCACCCAGTTGCTCGGCAGATAGGCGATCGAGGCCTTGCCGATGATCGGCGCCATATGATGCTCGCAGTGCGACTGGAACGGAATATCCTTCAGCAGCACGATCTCGTCATAGCCGCCGACCTCCTCGAAGATGCGCGAGAGATGCGCGGCGGGATCGTCGGCATAGCCCGCGCAATATTCCTTCCAGGCGCGCGCAACCCGTTGCGGCGTATCGATCAATCCCTCGCGCTCGGGGTCATCGCCTGACCAGCGAATCAGCGTTCGTATCGCGTCAGCCACGTTTTCGGGCACGGGAATCTTCGGCGACGCCTCGACGATGTCGCCATCCTCCGGTTCGCCATGGCCAGCATCCATACTCAATTCCTTGTTGTCGATCGCGGCCTGACGTTACGGCAAGCAGGATTGCAACTGAAAAAGGCCGATTCGAAGCGTCTCATTTAGGCAACACCTCTGCAAACACCAGTATTTGTTGGGCTTTCGTCATTGACGCAAATTCCCGGAAAACGCTAAAATCGCCATACCGGGATTACGAACAACATTTGGCTGGCGAGAGACCGACCACCGTACCCAGGAGGAGATGCCGATCATGAAAAAGTTCGAGTTGCTTGCCGCCTCGGCAATCATTCTGTTCCATGCTGCCCCCGCGATGGCGCAGGCCGCACCGCAGGATTCCGCGTCGACGCCTGCCCAGGCGCAATCCGTCCCGGATTCGAGCGGCACAGCGGAGGGTGATATCGTCGTAACGGCGCAGCGCCAGTCGGAGCGCCTGCAAGATGTGCCGATCGCGGTGTCCGCTTTTACGGGCGCTGCGCTCGAGCGCCAGCAGATCGTCAATCCGACCTCGCTGCAACAGTCGCTGCCCAGCATCACCTATACCAAGACCAACTTCACCAGTTCGAGCTTCACGATCCGCGGCATTGGCGATCTCTGCACCGGCACCTCGTGCGACAGCGCTACCGCCATTCATGTCAACGATATGCCGCTGGTCTCGACCCGCCTGTTCGAAACCGAATTCTTCGATCTGGAGCGGATCGAGGTACTGCGCGGGCCGCAGGGCACCCTGTTCGGCCGCAACGCGACCTCGGGCGTGGTGAACTTCATCACCGCCAAGCCGGATCTTTCCGGCATCCATGCCGCCGGTGAGGCCGAATATGGCAATTACAACTCGATCCGCGTCAAGGGCATGTTCAACCTGCCCTTCACCGACACGCTGGGTATTCGCGTGGCCGGCACCTATCTGAACCGCGACGGCTATACGAAGAACCTCTATGACGGAAAGAACATAGACGGCCGTGATCTCTATTCGATCCGCGGTACCTTGTCCTGGGAGCCCGACAGCAACACACGGCTCGATCTGATCGGTTATTATTTCCACGAGCGCGACGATCGCTCGCGCATCCAGAAGCAGATGTGCCACCGCGATCCGACTGGTGTGCTGGGCTGCCTGCCGGACACGCTCGCCTATCAGACGACCAACGGCAATTCGACCCTTTCGGCGATCCAGAGCTCAAGCCAGTTCCTGGGAATTGCGTCGAGCAGCGCGGTCACCGGTGGCGGTGGCAGCCCCGCCCAGGCGGCTGCGGTGGCGGCGATCTATCGTTCACTCGCGCTCGGCAGCATCTATGGACCTGATGCTTTCGCCAATACGGTCAACCCCGCCAACAACCGCGTCGTCAATGTCGACTACAACCCGACCTATTTCGCGGATGAAGAGCAGTATCAGGCAAAATTCTTCCATGATTTCGGTAAGGTATCGCTGAATGTCACTGGCGGCTATGCCCGCAACAGCGTCGATTCGCGCACTGACTACAACAATGCGGTCGAAAGCCCGCTGACCAACAACCCCGGTCTCCAGACGCTCGCAGCCTATGCCGCGGCACCGGGCGCCGCCTTCCCGGCGGGCATCAATCCGTTCACGGCATTGGCGGCCAAGCTGATCCCGAACGGCCCCGCCGGCGGCGTCTGCCAGTCGGACGCGACGCATAATGTGGGCGGCGTATATTCGGGCGCGAGCGCCGGCTGCTATCAGCAAAGCCTGGATTTCGACCGCTCGAAAGCGGATGCGCGCCAATGGTCTGTCGAAGCGCATGTCGACAGCCATTTCGACGGGACGTTCAATTTCCTGTTGGGCGGCATCTATCTCGACCAGCGGGTCACGGATAACGAATATTATGTGAACGCGTTCGGGCTCGATTATGCCTCGGGCCTGGTCGGTACCATCCCTCGCCTGCTCGGCGCCGTGCCGACCAACGTGATTTCCGCGTCGCCCTTCTACGACAATGACGAAGCCGACTACCGCCTCAAATCCTATGGCGTCTTCGGCGAGACCTATTTCCAGTTCACCGACAAGCTCAAGCTGAGCCTCGGCCTCCGCTACAATCACGATTCCAAATATCTGAAGGCGCGGACCACCTATCTCGTCGATTCCAACGGGGCGAACCCGTTCCTCCCTTATGGCGCCACCGATCTGACGCAGGCGCTCAACGCAGGCGCGCTCGACTTTGACGTGACCCGTAGCGGGAACCAGGCCTATACCGAAGATCGGGTAGCCTTTTCGCGGCTGACCGGACGCGCTGTGCTCGATTACAAGATCACGCCGGACAATCTGCTCTATGTGTCCTACTCGCGCGGCTATAAGTCGGGGGGTATCAATCCGCCGCTGTCGCCCGTCTTCGCGGTGCCCACGAGTTTCACGCCCGAGAAGGTCGACGCGTTCGAAATCGGTTCGAAGAACAGCTTCATGAACGGTGCGCTCCGGCTCAACCTCACCGGCTTCTACTATAAATACAAGGATCTCCAGCTCGCCCGCATCGTGGCGCGCACGGCGGTCAACGACAATGTCAGCGCCAATATCTACGGCATCGAGGCGGAAGCGGTGATCAGCCCGATCCCGCAGTTCACCGTCAACGCGAACTTCAGCTTCCTGCATTCGAGCGTTTCGAACGACAAGTTCCTCGCCAATCCGCGCGATCCTTCAGGCGGCCGATCCGATGCGGTGATCATCAAGGATATCACCAACGCCTCCAATTGCGCGGTCATTCCAAAGACCGGGGCGAATGCAGCGGCCGTCAATCTCTATGTGGGCGCCGTGAATGGCGGCATCGGCCTTGCGGCGCCGACGCCCATCCCCGGCACCAACACGACTGGCGCCTTCGGCATCTGCTCCGCGCTGGCGGCGACCGCGGCGGCACCGCCCGCCGCTCTCGACGCCGCCTTCGGCTTGCCCGCCGGAACGGCGCTGCCCTTCACCGTGCTCGGCGACGGCGTCGCGGTGAATATCCGCGGCAACAAGCTGCCCGGGGCACCGACCTACAAGTTCGCGGTCGGGGCTCAGTACCGGATCGATCTGGGCGGCATGAGCCTCGTGCCGCGGGTCGACCTCAACTATACCGGCAACAGCTATGCCTCGATCTTCAATACCCATATCGATCGCATCCCCGGCTATGAGGTCATCAACGCCCAGATCCAGCTCAATGCCCGCGAGGACCGCTGGTATGTCCGGGGCTTCGTGCAGAACCTCACCAACAACAACGCGATCACCGGGCAATATGTGACTGACCAGTCGTCCGGCCTGTTCACCAACATATTCACGATCGAACCTCGCCGTTACGGTATCGCGGCTGGCTTCAAGTTCTAAATCGACACGACGAATTCATGACGTTTTGCCCCCCGGTGCCCAGCGCCGGGGGGTTTTTGCGCATAGCCCTGAAAATGGTGGACAAATCGCCACGCGCAAATGAAAAGTCACACTGACCGATAAACTAGAGTCCGCTCGACAATTGCCGGGTGACAACGCCTCAAAGGCAGCGCAGTATGTGCCTAACGCGTCCGGCAATTACATACCGGAACCACTAACAGGCCTAGCCGGCCCTAGACTGGCAGGCATACCAAAGAGGGGATCATCATGAAGAAATTCGAACTTCTCGCCGCGTCGGCGATTGCACTGCTCTACGCATCGCCAGCCCTCGCCCAAGAGACTCCCGCACCTGCCACCCAGGAGACCGCGCCGAACGACAGCGACGATATCATCGTCACCGCGACCAAGCGCGAACAGACTCTGCAGGACGTGCCGATCTCGGTCGCAGTCACCAGTTCGGCAACGATCGAGAAGGCGCAGATCCGCGATCTGATCGATCTCCAGTCGGTCGTCCCCTCGCTCAAGGTCGCCCAGTTCAACGCCGCGGGCCAGACCAACTTCATCATCCGCGGTTTCGGCAACGGCAATGGCAATGACGGCATCGAAAGCTCGGTGGGCGTGTTCATCGACGGGGTCTACCGCTCGAGATCCGCTTCCGCGCTGGACGATCTTCCCGAGATCGAGCGCGTCGAGGTGCTGCGCGGTCCCCAATCGACCTTGTTCGGCAAGAACGTGTCAGCCGGCGCGATCAGTATCGTCACCAAGCGCCCGGCGTTTGAGTGGGGCGGCAAGGCGGAGATCAGCGTCGGCAACTACAGCCAGATGCAGACCAAGGCGACGATCACCGGTCCGATCAGCGAAAGCCTCGCCTTCCGCCTGTCCGGCAGCCTTAACGAGCGCGACGGCTATTTCAAGAATCTGACCACCGGCAGCACCGTCAACGACCGGCATCGCTGGTCGGTTCGCGGCGACGTGCTGTTCGAGCCATCCTCGGACTTCTCGATCCGGATCATCGGCGATTACAACCTGATCAAGGAAGTCTGCTGCGGCGTCACCTCGATCCTCAACGGCCCGGCCACCCTGGCGATCAAGTCACTGGGCTTCGCCGTTTCGGACACGACCAAGATTTTCGACCGAAACGTCATCTTCAACACCGATCCCTACAACCGTGTCGAGGGCAAGGGCATTTCGGGTCAGGTCGACTGGAATGTCGGCTTCGCGAAGCTGACCTCGATCACCGCCTATCGCAACCAGATCAACCAGTCCAACCAGGACATCGACTTCACCGGCGCCGACATCGCGAACAACGTGACGGCCAACAATGCCAAGACCTTCACCCAGGAATTCCGCCTGGCGTCGACCGGCGACGGCCCATTGAGCTGGCTGGTCGGCGGCTTCTATCAGGACGAAAAGCTCGATACCGGCCGCGACATCCGCTTCGGCAAGGATACCAGGGCGTTTGTGAATGCTCTCTCCGGCGGGCTGATCACGGGCCTGGAATCGTTGCAGGCGGCCGTTGGCACCCCGGGGGTCGTTCCGGGCAGCACCTATTTCGGTGCAGGCCAGGGCATCGCCGACAATTACAAGATGAAACAGCGCTCCTATTCGCTGTTCGGCCAGGTCGATTACAAGGTGACCAACCGGCTGACTCTGACCGGTGGCATCGCCTATATGAATGATCGCAAGGCGGTGGTCTCCAATGTCGTGATGAACGACAAATTCTCGGCGCTGAATCTTGAAAACCAGGCCGGCCTGGCGTTCATTCCGTTTGCGGGCCTCCCGGCATCGCTCGCCGGCTGCCTTTTGCAAAAGGGCTTCAATCCGGCATCGACCGGCGGAAAGGTGCCAGTCAACCTGTTCGGCGCCAGCCTGGGCGCATCCCTGCCCGGGCCCGGTAGCGCACCCTGCCCCGCGTCTCCGGCAGGCACCAACCCCTTCGCCCTCAACGCGCTCCAGTTCTTCTACGCCAACACGGCCAACCATGGTCCGGTCAATTATCCGAACGCGAACGAGTCCGGCATCTTCTCGGGCGACAAGGTCACCTACGCAGCGCGTATCGCCTATGACCTGGATTTCGTGAACGTCTATGCCAGCTATTCGACTGGCTGGAAGGCGAGCGCGGTCAACCTGTCGTCAGACAGCCGCCCGCCGCTGAACGGTGTGGGTCGCTCGGCCAATCCCGAGGAAGTGACGGTCTATGAAGCCGGCGCGAAGGCGAAGTTCCGGGGCGGCTATTTCAACCTCGCGGTGTTCAAGCAGTCGATCAAGGGCTTCCAGTCCAACGCCTTTACCGGCCTTGGCTACAGCCTGGTCAACGCGGGCAAGGAATCGGTCCGCGGCTTCGAAATCGATGCTGCCTACAGCCCGGTTCGGGCCATCGCCCTCACCGGCTCGGTCACCTACCTCGATCCAAAATATGATTCCTTCACCGGGGCCGCCTGCGTGAGTTATGATACGGTCCGATGCCCGGTTAATCCGGCCACGGGGCTTCGTCCGTCGTTCCGCGACCTCTCCGGCCAGAGGCCGGCGGGCATCCCGACCTGGAGCTTCTCGACCTCGGCTACCCTCTCGCACGATCTCACCAACGATATCGGCGCGTATCTCCGCGGCGAATATAATTATACGAGCAAGTTCCAGCTCACCGAGACAACGCCACCGAACCTGTCGACCTATGGGCAGAACACGGTCAATGCGAGCCTCGGGATCCAGAGCAAGGCCAACCAGCTCGAGTTGATGTTCTGGGTCCGCAACCTGACCCAGGACAACTACCTGATCTCAACCTTCCCGACGGTCGCGCAGGACGGTAGCTATAGCGGCTATCCGAACCAGCCCCGCACCTTTGGCGCGACGCTTCGTAAAAGCTTCTGATCTCGATCAACCGGAAGCATCCTGTGCGCCCCTCTTCCGAACGGAAGAGGGGGCATTTTCAGCCCTCGGTGCCCCCACCGGGGGTTTTTCTTCGCCCAAAGCGGCCAGAAGGCGCATTTCAAGGCGTGAAACGGGTCATTGTAGGCGTGACAACGCCGAAAAGGCGGCGCACAAGCGTTCGCACGTCCCAGGAGACGTGAAACCGATGTCGGCATGAACGACACATCAGGAAGGAATATCTATGGCGACTGCACCAACCAAGACCGGCGGCATTCATGCTCCGGTACAGCCCTCCCCCGAGCTGGGCGCGATCGTCGGCAACGACAAGCTCCCGCGCAGCCAGGTGATCAGCAAGGTGTGGGACTATATCAAGTCGAACAATCTGCAAAACCCGGCCAACAAGCGCGAGATCCTCGCCGACGACAAGCTGAAGAAGGTGTTCGGTCGTGACAAGGTCACGATGTTCGAGATGAACAAGTATATCGCACAGCACGTCAAGGCGTGATGTCCGCCGGGGCATCGCCGTTGCCAAGGTAGCGGCGATGCCCCCGAGTGGCCCGGCCCACGGACCGGGCTCTCCTTCATTTAGATAGTCGCGCGACGCGTAGAGCGACTTACCGCCACCGCGCTCCAGGCTGCCGTGCGAAATGCCGCACGACATAGCCCCAAGGGATGACGACCGGCATCAGGATCACCCCGGCGACGATCGCCTTGAAATCCTCCGGGAAGGTCGGGGGGACATTCCCGCTCGACCATTGGGCCAGGCCGTAATCGAGCAGCCACATCGTCTTCCATGCAAACTCGAACATCAGCAGCGGAAGCATCTGCAGCGGATAGCGCAGCCCGATGAACGCGAGCAGCCATATGGCGCCCAACAGGCTCGGGATCACACCGCGGGCGAGCGGCTCGTGGTTGAGGAGCTGGGGCACGATGAACCCGCCCAACCCTACAATCAGCAGCAGATAGGTCGCGCGCAGCACATAGAGGCGGGCGAGCGACACCTCATGGTCAGCCACGCTGTCGGGCATAGGCGTCGAAACGGCAATCATGGTCATTGGAATATCCTTTGTGAGGGCGCGCCTATTGCGCGTCCGGACCGGGTTGAAAGTGCAGCAGATCGCCGGGCTGGCATTGCAGCGCCTCGCAGATCGCCTCGAGTGTCGAGAAGCGGATGGCGCGTGCCTTGCCTGTCTTCAGGATCGAGAGGTTGGCCAGCGTGATGTCTACACGGTTGGCCAGCTCGCTCAGCGTCATCCGGCGATCGTGCAGCAGGTCGTCGAGCTTGACGGTGATCATGGTCACACCGTCCCGGCGAGGTCGTCGCGCATGGTGGCACCCTCGGCGAAGACGCGGGCGAGTACGAACAAGAGGATCACCGCCAGCCACCCGCTGGTGGAGAATGCACTTACATGCAGGCCGTGCGCGTTGGCGGAGGTCACCCTGGCAATCAGGCTGACCAGCAGCTGGAGGACCTGCTGGCCGAGCAGGGCCCAGGCGATCGCCTGCAGCCGCTCGGCGTTGCGCGCGACGAACGGATCACCCGCACGCACCGTGTCGATCATCTCGAGCAGCCGGCGCAGCACGATCAGGTTGAGCGGCACGGCCGCCAGGCCGACCAGCGCGATCAACCGCAGGCCCGTCAGCAGCGCACCGGCCTGATCAGCGGGCGCGAAGCCCAGCGCAGTCAGGGTCCAGGCCGCATTCGACACCAAAGCAATGACGATCGCCAGCACGATCGCCGCGTAGATCCAGTTGAGCACGACCAACAGCTTGAGAACGACGCGCGCAACCGGCAGCGCGGCGGGGAAGGATCTGGGCATTTGCGTCTCCTGCGACTCGACTATCGATAAACAATATATCGCTTATCGATATGCAGCAAGACCGGATTCGGTATCAGCGACTTGCATCTGCGAGCGCCGACAGGTCCGTCGGCAGCGTTCGCTTGAACAGGGCGAGAATGCGGCGACCTTCTGCGGGGGGCAGGACGATCGCGTGGCGGACCGCCGCGGCGATCAGAACCATCATCAGTTGCGCAAAGTCGGACAGCGCCTTTTCGGACTGCGCGGGAGCAGCGAGGCGCAGCGCATCGGCGAGCATCGCGGCAAGATAGGCGCCGTCCTCCTCGTCCATCCCCTGAAGCGCGCGGTCGGCCTGGGTCGCCTGCCAGATGTGGCGCACCGCCGGCTCGTCCAGGAAGAACTGATAGTAGCTCTCCGCGATACCGCCGAGCACGTCCTGAAGGTCTCCAATCGCCTTCAGGGCTGAAAGCTCCTTTCGAACACAATCATGGCCGATCGCGTTGTAGCGCTCCGCCAGTGTTCCGATGATCGCCGTCTTGTCAGGGAAATATTGGTAGAGCGAACCGAACGCGATTCCGGTGCGCTCGACGATGTCGCTCATGCGGAAGGCGTCGCTGCCCTTTTCGGCCATCACCTCGATCGCGCAGGCAAGAATGCGCTCGAAGCGATCGCGGCTTCGCTGCTGACTGGGAACGAGCCGGGCGATCCGCTGGCCATCGCCCGCGATCTCCAATTGCGTCTCCGTGATCCTCCGCTTCGCCATCAATCGCTCCTCAAAAATCCTTGACGCCAAGAATACGAGAGTTTATCGCTTTTATCAAATACGAGACATTATCGTATTTCCGAGGCCGGAAGGATGATCACCATGCGCCAATTTCTCATCCCGGGTTTGTACTGGTTCTCCGCGATCGGCTGCGGGGTCATGGCGGGCATATATTTCGCCTTCTCCGCCTTCATCATGGCGTCGCTTGCCCGCATCGCCCCGCCATCGGGCATTGCCGCGATGAACGCGATCAATGTCGAGATCGTGAGATCGTTGTTCATGCCATTGTTCCTTGGCACGACACTGGCAGCCGGCATCCTCGCGGCGCTTGCGCTCTTTCGCTGGAGCGCACCGGGATCGGCCGCAACGCTGGCGGCTGGCATCCTCTATGTGGTGGGCATGTTCGTGGTGACGATGATTATCAACGTGCCGCTCAACGACGCGCTCGCGGCGGTCGATCTGTCAGGCGCGGACGGGGCTGCGCTTTGGGCGCGTTATCTGCGGGACTGGATCTTCTGGAACCACATTCGAACGATCGGGTCGCTGGGAGCTTCGGTGCTCTTCGTAATTGCGATGCGGCGGTAGTTGGTGCCCCCGGCGAGATTCGAACACGCGGCCTACGGTTTAGGAACCGGCGCCGGAACACCTAGAAATCTCTTAGCTTGAGACTGCCACAATGGAACGGACTTCAGAAGCGCAGCGAGGCGCTTTGTGGCTCGCGCGGACGAAGCGTAGAAATCACCCTCTCACGGCGAAAACACGAGTTCGATTCTCGTAGGGGCCACCAGCGTTTTCAATGGTTTAGCTGGCATAATCGCTTCGGCGCAGGGAATCTGGCCGGAATCTGGCCGGAATATTTTCGCGGATTCGGATGGACCTGCTCGGACGCCCGTTTCGGCTTATGGAGCGGTCGTCGCCGCTATTCGGCTTATTCACGACGAATCGGGACCTCCGAAGGGCCGATACGACCCCGATCGGTGTCGCGCGGGCGCGCCAAACTGCAATTCTCATTTGCCAGCGCCGAGAACCGGGTCGGCTGGAAGCTTTCGCGCAGCCAGTCGTCGAAAGTATGCGAGGCGATGCGGGCACAAGGCCCAGGGAGCAGCGACCTTTCCTCCAGCTCAGCACCGAAATAAAGGGCGTGAACGTCGGCGACGATCTTGCGGCCATCTTCGTGGGCAGTCGCGATCTCGGTTGCGACCTCGTCAAGGCGAAATCGTTGAGGCCCGGCGACCTCCAGGGTGGCGTTGAGCGCGTCGCTGAACGCCCCGGCAGCCAATGTAGCTGCGACATCTTCGCCGGCAATCGGTTGCACCAGCGCAGGCGGTATCGCGATCTCGCTTGCCGTCCCGTCCTGCACCACGTCGCTGATGAATTCGAAGAACTGGGTCGAGCGGAGAATCGTGAAGGGAATGCCCGACGCCTTGATCAGGTCCTCCTGCATCTTCTTCGCGCGGAAATAGTCGATGGAGAGCAGCCCATCGACGCCGACGATCGACAGCGCGATATGATGCCGGACGCCCGCCGCGCGACCCGTGGACAGGAGATTGCGACCCGAGGTCTCGAAGAACCGCAAGGCGGACGCGCCGTCGAGCGAGCGCGCATTCGAAACGTCGACGACCACCTCGGCATTCGCCAGGGCCTCTTCCAGCCCGACACCAGTCACCGTATCGACTCCGAAAGTTGGTGACGCCGCGACAACACGGCAATATTTCTGTCCCAGGGTCCGGACCAGCTTTTCACCGATGCGGCCGCTACCGCCAATCACCACAATCTTCATGTCAGTTCCTTCAAGCAGGCATCCGCTCGCGAGGGCGGCCTCAGCTCAGCCCCTCTTCCGCGAGCGCGCGGCGCACCAAGCCTCGCTCTGCGACGCGATCGAAATAGCCGAGCAGATCGGGTGCCATTCGCACGCCGAATGCTTTCGCCCATCGCAACATCACGAATAAATAGGCGTCCGCCACGGTGAAGCGCGGACCGAACAGGTAGAGTTCGTTGAAGTGCTCTGAGACGAGTTCCAGGCGCTTCGCCACCACTTCGCGCGCCTCGGCCTTCTCGCTTTCGCTCGCGGCGTGATAAAAAGGCTTGAACGCGACGTGCAGCTCGGTCGAGAGCCAGGAGAGCATCTCCAGTAACCTTGTGCGTCCGAGCGGACCGCCCGGCGCGAGGCTCGGTTCGCGATCGGCGATGAGTTCCAGAATCGCGACGTTCTCGGTGATGGCGTTCCCGTCGTCGAGCACCAGCATCGGTACATAACCCTTGGGATTGATCGCGGCGTAGTCATATCCACGCTCGGTGATCTTCGTCTCGATGTCGACCTTCTCGAAATCGGCGGCGAGGCCAGCTTCATGAAGCGAAATCCGTCCGGAAAGACTGCAGGCGCCAGGCGCGTAGTAGAGTTTCATCAGTCCGACTCCTGTCTTATGGTACCCATCTCGACAGTCACCCCGGGCGCGTCGGCCTGGGCGGCCGCCGGCAGATGCACGATGACTGTCGTGCCAACTGCCAGTTCGCTCTCGATGGAGATTCTTCCCCCAGCCTCCCGGACGAAGTATTCGACCATTGGCAGGCCGACCCCGCCCAACCCGTCGCTTTTGGTGGTGAAGAAGGGGTCGAAAACCCGGGCGATCGTGGCGGACGACATGCCAATCCCGTTGTCAGCGACCCGAAGCTCGACGCCGGTCGCGGCCAGGTTATGCCGGAACGTTCGCGCCTCGATCCGGATGACACCGTTGCCGGCGATCGCGTCGCGCGCATTGAACACGAGGTTCAGAACCGCCCTGCGCAAACCGACCGGGTCGCAGTCGACCTGGGGCAGACCTGGTTCGACGTCGCATTTGAGGATGAAGCCGGTTTCGTCCAGCGTCTCGATCAATGCCGCGACATCGACGATGCACTCGAGGACGCTTGTCGCACCCGAGCAGTCCCGTGCCTGGGAGATGCACTGCCTCACGATGGAGCCGGCTTGCTCCAGAGATGCCTTTGCGCGGGCAAGGACGGGTCCCGAATGAATGGCGGGCATGTCCGGTGTGCGAGAAACGATGTTGATCGCGGAAAACGCGATCTGGATCAGATTGCCGAGATCGTGAACGATGCCGGCTGCGGCAATCGCCGAGAGCTCGCCCGCGCGAGCGATCATAGTGTCCCGGTTCGGCGACAGGTGGCCAGCTTCATCTGGAGCGGTGAGGCCCATGGGGTCCCGCGCAGTCGATGCCTGAAGGAGCTTCATCGGATTCTCCGTTCGAGTTGGGATGCGAGATGCTCTTTGGGGACAGCGCACCTCGCATCCACCGGCGGTCAGGCGGCTGCGGCCACCGGTTGCTCGATTGGATGGACGGCACGAAGGCCGATCTGCACCCGGTTCCAGAGATTGATCGTGCCGATCAGCAGCGTGAGATAGGCGATCTCGGTGTCGCTGAACTGGCTCTTCAGCAGCGCATAATCCGCGTCCGGCGCGTGGGTCTTGGCGATCCGGGTCAGGGATTCGGTCCAGTTGAGGGCGGCACGTTCGCGGTCGGTGAACAGGGGAGATTCGCGCCAACCGTCCAGCATATGGAGGCGCAGATCGCTCTCGCCGTGCTTCACGGCATCTTTTGCGTGCAGGTAGATGCAGAAGGCGCAACCGTTGATCTGCGACGCACGCATCCGCACCAGTTCGATCAGGCCGTGCTCAAGACCGCTCTTGTCGATACTCGCTTCGACGGCAACCATCGCTTTCGAGCCTTCAGGCGCAGCCAGGAAGATGTTCATACGGGGAGTCATGGTCTTCTCCTTGGAAATGGAACCCTTGGTTCCGGGATTGGGAGTGCGCGACGTCGCGGCTCATTTTTTCGGTGGCGGCGGGACGTTGGCGAGCCACCAGGCGAAATCGGTCGTACCGAGGCGCGCACCGGGACCCGGCATCAGCGACATGTTGTCGGCCTTGACCCCGAAATAGAGCGCGTCCGGGTCGGTGATCACTGTGCGTGGGTCGTGGTCGTGATCGAGCACGCGGGCGACCAGTTCGTCGATGCTGAAGACATCAGGGCCGGCTATTTCGAGCGTGTCATTCGCCGGCTGGGCAAGCGCCGCTTCAGCAACCGCGGCCGAGACGTCCTGCGCAGCCATTGGCTGAAAGCGCGTATGCGGCAGACGGACGGTGTCGCCCTCGGTGGCCGACCCGGCGATGCCACGAAGGAACTCGAAGAACTGCGTGGCGTGCAGGAGCGTGTACGGGATGGGCGAGGCCTTGATCAGCTGCTCCTGGACTAGCTTGGCGCGGAAATAGCCGCTGTCCTGCAGTCGCTCGGTGCCGACGACCGAAAGAGCGATGTGATGGCGCACGCCGGCCGCCTGCTCGGCCGCAACGATATTTCTGCCCGCCGCCTGGAAGAAGTCCATCGCCGCCTGGTCCTCGAAGGACGGCGAATTCGCGACATCGACGACGACCTCGGCGCCCTCCAGCGCCTTGGCGAGGCCCTTGCCGGTAACGGTGTCGACACCCGTGCTCGGGACAGCGGCGAATACCTCATGGCCGTTTTGAGCCAGAGTCTGGACCACCTTCGACCCGATCAGTCCGGTGCCCCCAATGACCACGATCTTCATGACTTCACCTCGTTGCTTGGCGGCGCGCAGACGCTCGCCGGTTCAGGATCGAGGGAGAAGATCGCGCATCTGGCCCGACACCTCTATCGTGCCGAGGGATGCACAAGGCTCGCCAAAGGTCAGGGGGGCCTCGCCTTTGGCGCAGGTCCGCCACTCAGGCACGCGGCGGAATCATGGTCGCGAGAGCACAGTCCGTGCTGATGCCGGATGGATGATCAGGCGGCGCTGAACGTTCGTTCCGGCCGGAATTATGTCCTGCCCCTAGGCCCTTTTCGGGCAAAGACGACGCACGCTGATAGATATATTATATCTATATATCAATGTGTTGGTTAAAATCCAGCCCTGAGACCTTGTTGGAAAGTGTGACATAATTCATCAGATGCGGACCAATTCAGCGCCGATCTTCTTGCCTTGCTTCGCGGCTGAATCGCTCCCGCCGGGACCGCCGATGCGCGGTCAGTTCTCTTCCGCGGCCGGCAGCGAGAAATGGAAGAGCGCTCCGCCATCGCGATGGTTCGATACGGCGATCGTACCGCCATGCGCCGCGATGATCGACTGGCAGATGGCGAGTCCGATGCCGATCCCCTCTTCCTTGGTCGTGAAGAAGCTGCCGAAGATGCGGTCGAGATTCTCCTCCGCGATGCCGGGTCCGCTGTCATGAATGGCGAAGATCGCCTCGCGGTCGGCGCCGCTTGCGGTGCTGACGTCGATCCGGCCCCCTGGCGGATCGCCCTGAGCGATTGCCTGGACAGCATTGAGCAGCAGGTTGACGACGACCTGTTGCAACTGGACCCGGTCACCGCGCACATGCGCCAGATCGTCGCTGAGCCGGACCGACAGCTCGATGGACCGTGCCTCGAGCTCGTGGCGAACGAACAGCAGCGCCTCGTCGACGATCCGGTTCAGATCGAGCACAGTCCGCTCGGGCGTGCGTCGGGCCGCCATGCCCCGAATGCGCTGGACGACATCGCTTGCATGTCGGGCACTATCGGCGATCCTGGCAGTGAGCTGGCCGACCTTGGCGAGGTTGGGCTCCTCGCGCGAGAGCCATCGCAGGCTGGTCTCGGCATTGGTGACGATCGCGGCCAGCGGCTGGTTGACCTCGTGCGCGATCGAGGTCGCGAGCTCGCCGAGCATCGAGATTCGCGCCGTGCGCGTGTAGTCGGCCTGCAGCTGGCGCAGCTGCGCTTCGGTGCGAAGCCGGTCAGTGACGTCCTCGAGGCTGAGAAGCGTCACGTCCAGCCGCTCGGGTAGCGTGGGATAGGTCACCGACAGCTCGACATCGCGGAGGCGGCCGTCAAAGGTGCGCACCTTCATGCGCTCGGCATAACTGCGTCTGCCCTCGAAATGCGCCGTTATCACGCGTTTCGCTGTCTCGGGTGAGGCCATGAACAGATAGTCGACCGAGCCGATGAGGCGATCGGCGCAATCGGCCGCGAACAGCTGCACGGCCTTCCGATTGGCGTCCGTAACCCGGACAATGTTCCTGGAGTGAATGGCCAGCTCCGGTGTGTCGTCGAGATAGGAGGCGATGTCTGAGATGCCGTCGCGCCGGAGTTTTTCGAAGATCGCCGTCATCGGCGTCGAGTCGACCTGCAGCAAGGCGCTTGGCAAATGATGGATCAGGTTGCGGTATCGCTCGTCGCTCGCGAGCAAGGTCCAGAGCGACCGGTCGTCGATCACGGTCCCGGCGAGTGACAGGAACACGATGTCGGGGCACTGGCCGTCTTCAGCGGTCCACACCGTCAGCAGCGGATCAGCGAAAGCGATCGAGGTGACCTTGCGCGTTCTCGGTGCTCCTATGGGATAGTCAGCTACCGCCGCCATGATCAGCTCAGCGAGAGCAGGCCGGCCCTCGGATGGCCAATATGCGGTGACGGGCTGTCCGATCATCCGGTCGCGCCCGTCATAGGAGCCGAGCAGATGGGCGGTCCGCTGGTTTACGTCAGCGATCCGGGTGCCGGCCAGCAACGCCTCTATCCAGTCGGAACTTCCGGCCCCACCGGCGACCGCTGCGATAACTGCGCGCGCGCGCGATATGTCGAGTGCGCAGCACGCAGTGTCGAAGCGGTTCAAATCCGCATCAAGGCATTCGCTACCTCGTGACGGGGGGAAGGACGCTGTCGCCACGTCAATCCCCGGACGGGTGCTGGCTGGCGGCTCCTTCACCGCCGCCGGTCCGGGCCAGCGCCACCCGCAGCGCCTGCAGCAACGCTTCGTCAGCCACAGGCTTTGTGAACCAGGCAACTGCCCCATCGAGCAGGGCACGCACCCGCACTGCCTCGTCTGTGAGCGACGTGATGAAGATCACCGGCATAAGCGAGCCCTGCGCACGAAGGTGCCGCTGCAACGCGATCCCGTCGATCTCCGGCATCCTGACATCAGTGATGAGGCAGTCGAAGCCGCCGGCACTATCGTCGGCAAGAAAGGCGGCGGCGCTGCCGAAGGTCTTCGCCGGCAGGCCTTCCACTTGCAGCAGGTCGAAAAGCGACTCACGCACGGCCTCATCGTCATCCACAATCGCGATCACTGTCGGCCTGGACAAGCGGAGGGTCCTCCCATGGGTGGCCGGCGCGGCCATGCCCAGATGTCGCTGAAGCAGTGGAGGATTGTAACCATACCATGGTCTAGGTCGTCCGCTCGCGAAGGTCGGCGGGAAGCATCTCCCAGGCGCGGATGAGCTCGCCGATCGACGAGGCCTGCATTTTCTTCATCACGCTGCTGCGGTGAAGCTTGACCGTGACTTCGGTGATGCCGAGGTCGAACGCGATCTGCTTGTTAAGACGTCCCAATGTCACGAGGCGCAGCACCTGCCGCTCGCGCGCCGTAAGCGTGGCATAGTGATCGGTTTGCTGCCTGACCAGGCCGGCATCGATGCGCTGCGCACGGTCCTGCTCGATACCCATCGTCACTGCGTCGAGCAGCGATTGATCCCGGAAGGGCTTGGTCAGGAAATCGACCGCGCCGGCCTTCATCGCCTGAACCGACATGGGAATATCGCCATAGCCGGTAAGGAAGATGATCGGCTTTGCATCTCCTGTCGCGGCGAGATGCTGCTGAAGATCGAGCCCGCTCAACCCGGGCATGCGCACGTCGAGAACCAGACATCCAGGCCGGTCGGGGATTTCGGTTTCCAGCAGCTCGTGAGTTGAACCAAAGCCGATGGCATCAATGCCAACCGACAACATCAGCTCCTCGATCGAACTGCGAACGGCTGCGTCGTCATCGACGACCAGGACAAGCGGTGGCAGGACAAGCGGCGGACTCTGCGCGGCCGAGGGAGCGTCGCGCTGTCCTGACCATGGCGGGCTTTCTCGGGTCATGAGCGATACCTGATACATGGGACCTCCGGGCTGTTGCGGCTGGGGATGGTCGATTGTTTCACGGCGTGCAGCGGCGCAAAATCCCCGACATGGCTAATGGTGGCTTCCCCGATCCGGGGATCGGCGTTCCAGCCGAATGACACGGCGGCCGTAGCGCAGCGCGTCGAGCGAATAGGCGCCCGGCCCCAGCAGAATGAGCGCCCCGGCCATGCCAGCCAAAGCCAGGAGAAAGGGCGCGAACCTGCCGCCGGCGATGAACAGATCGGCGATCAGCGCAACGCCGAGCAGCAGCGCTGTCATACGCGTGCTGAGGCCCGCCGCGAGAGCCAGGGCCATGATGCCGGATGCAATTATGGCCGCGTTGCCGCCGGCGGACGTCGGCCACAGACAGGCAAGGGCGGGAAATCCGGTCAAGGCACAGGAGAACCGCAGCAACAACAAGGCAATGCCGGCGGAACCATCCGGATAGTGTGAGATCATCTTCGGCACTGTTCCGGGATAGCGCTGTCATCAGTCCGGACCAGCTTCTGTCCGGGGATGTTTCGATCCCCCATTCGGGGCTACCATCGATCCCCACGCGCGGCGAATGGCCGGGTTGGCCAGCGACGTGGCGGAGAACGCACGAGGACAGGCAGGAACGGCATGGGGCTGATCAAGGCGGTTTTCGTGGCGGCCATGCTGCTGCTGCCAAATGTCGCGCAGGCCGCCGGCCGCGAGAGCCTGCTCAGCCAATATACGCATCAGCGCTGGAGTGATGAAAGCGATCCGCCAAGGCCAGTCTTCGCCATGGCCCAGGACCATCTCGGCTATCTCTGGGTGGCGACCGCCACTGGCCTGTTCCGTTTCGACGGCATCCGTTTCGAGCCGCTCAGCACCGGTATCGATCTGGTCGCCCAGGGTGCTCCCTCGGCCATATTGATCCGCCACAACGGCGAGGTCTGGACCAATTTCGAGCGATCCGGGCGCTTTGCCGTCTATCGTGATGGCCGGCTGCGGTTCCTGCGCGCACCGCCGGCGCCGCACCGCGTGATCACCATGCACGAAACCCAGGGCGGCACGGTCTGGGTGTTGACTGAGCGGGTCGGCCTGCCCCTTATGCGCTATCGCGACGGGCAGTGGACGTCGTTCGGCACGGACGCCGGGGCACCGCTCGACAATCCCTACAGCATGGTAGTGACCGGCGATGGCACCGTTTGGGTTTCGTTCAACGACTCAGTGATGCGGCTGGCGCCGCAAGGCCACAGGTTCGAGCTGGTCCGGCGCTCCCCTGGGGCCAGGGGGCGGCTTTCTCTCGATCCGCAGGAGCGGGTCTGGCTGACCGAGCGTGCCGGAACCTATCCGATCACGGGGCCGGGCGGACGCGGCAGCCCGCCGGTGCTTCGCCATGCCTATGCGACCGACAATGCCGAGATTCGAGGCTGGCCCGCTTTCGACCGACAGGGGAATCTCTGGATCGCCACTTATTATGACGGGCTGGAGCGCGTGTCGCAGCCGAACCCGCGTGGCGCCGCATCGCGGGCCGAGGCTTCAGCGCGGGTAGAGCACTTCACCGCACGCGACGGCCTGTCCTCCAATGCGACGGCGCAGATTTTCCAGGATGCGGAAGGCAATGTGTGGGCGGCCACCGAAAACGGCCTGGACAAATTCTGGCCGGCGACCCTGCACTTCGAGCCCCAACTCAGCCGGCCGGCCGCCTTTGGCGACCTGCTGCTGGAGGCATCCGATGGAACGGTCTATATCGGCGAGGCCTCGACTGTGTATCGCGTGCGCCCCGGCGGGCAGCCCGAGCCGATATTCAGGACGCCCAAGGAACCTCGCACTTTGTGTGAGGCGCCGGATGGTGCCATCTGGATCAGCCTGTACAAGGGCAAGCAGGTCGTGGTGTGGCGGAATGGCCATGTGCGCCGCCTGCCGCAAAAAGTGCCGCTCGCTTACACCCTTTACGATTGTGCGTTCGACGCCAGCGGCGACTATTGGGTTACGGCATCGTTCGGCGGAATGGCGCGCCTGCACGCGGGCCACTGGGAAAGGATGTTCGGGCCGACGGGCAACGTGTTTCTGCCCAAGTCGATGATCACTGACGGGCACGGCAAGGTAATCGTCCATTGGAATGATCATAGCTTGAGCCGGCTCGATGCCACGGCACGCAGTACGGTGGCTATCCCGTTTGACGGCTATGCACCGGACGACGTTGCGCTCTACTCCGCATCATCCGATACCGTATATGTGGCTGGCCGGTTCGGCTTGGGCCGGCTCCGCGACGGGCGTTTCCAGAGCATTTCCGCCCGACAGGTTCCGCTGTTCAGCGGCGTGAACGGCATCGTCCAGACGCCGGCGGGCGAAACCTGGCTGGCCGGCCCCGGGGGCATCCTGCGGATCAGCACAGCCGCGCTGGAGCGCGCCTTCGACAAACACCCGATACCGCCAATGCAGGTCTTTGGCGCGGCCGACGGGCTTACCAGCCCACCGCATTCCCACAGCCGGCACTCGATCGTGCGCGGCGGCGACGGACGGCTCTGGATTGCGACCCAGAGCGGAACATTGTGGCTCGATCCGGACCATGTCACGCGAAGCCGGACACCGCCCGATGTGGCGGTTGCGGCCTTGATCGCTGACCGAGTCTACCGCGATCCGGGCGAGGTCACGCTGCCGGCGGGCACGTCGAACATCCAGATCGATTTCGCGGTGCTGAGCTTCTCGGATCCGCGTACCACGCATGTCCGCTATCGAATCGACGGACAGGATTCGAATTGGATCGACGCTGGGATACGGCGCCAGGCCTTTTATACCAATCTCGCGCCGGGCACGTACCGCTTCCGTCTGATCGCGGCGAACAACAACGGCGTCTGGAATGAGCAAGGCGCCACGGTCGAGTTCGTGATTCCCCCGACCTTCATCCAGTCCCGCTGGTTCATCGCGTTGTGCGGTGCGCTCGCGCTGCTGCTGCTCTGGTTGATCTACCGATTACGCATGGATCAGGTCGGGCGCGGCATACGCAGCCGGCTCGAGGAACGGCTGGGCGAAAGGGAGCGCATCGCCCGCGAACTGCACGATACGCTGCTGCAAAGCGTCCAGGGGCTGGTCCTGCGCTTTCAGTCGGTCGCCAACAAGATGCCCGCCGAAGAGGCGTCGAGGTTGAAGCTCGAAGCAGCGCTCAAACGCGCCGACGACGTGATGGCCGAGGGGCGCAATCGCGTCCAGAATCTGCGAGCTGCCGATTCCTCGGGCGACCTGACCGATCTGCTGAAGGAGCGCGCGATGGAGGCGGAGTTCGATCCCCCCATTCCGATCCGGATCATCGCTGAGGGCAAATCCCGCTTGGTAGATCCGCTTGTCTCGGTCGAACTCGGCCGGATCGTGGACGAGGCGCTGCTGAACGTGGCGCGCCATGCCCAGGCCAGCTGCGTGGACATCATGGTTCGCTTCGGCTCCCGCTATCTCGCTGTGAAAATCCGTGACGACGGTGTGGGGATTCCCCGCGAGGTGCTTGAAAAAGGGCATAAACCAGACCATTTCGGCCTTGTCGGCATGCGGGAGCGGGCGGAGCGGATCGGTGGCAGCTTCTCCGTCGACAGCCGCCGCGGCATGGGGTGTGCGGTGAGTATCGCCGTGCCCGCCCGCCTGGCCTTTCGCGGCTCGGTGCCGAAAAGATGGTGGCTGACTTTCTGGCGTTCCGCCACCAGGAGGCAAACAGATCATGTCTGAGCCGCCGCTCATTCGTATCCTGGTCGTCGATGACCATCCGGTGTTGCGCGAAGGTGTCATGTCGATCCTCGAGGATCGCACCGACATGCTGGTGGTCGGCGAGGCGCGCGACGGCGCTGAAGCAGTCGATAGTTTTCGCGAGCTTCGGCCGGACGTGACGCTGATGGATCTGCAGATGCCGGTCATGAACGGGGTCGAGGCAATCATGGCGATCCGGGCCGACTTCCCCGATGCCCGCATCCTGGTTCTCACCACCTATGCCGGCGACGTGCAGGCGGTGCGCGCGCTCAAGGCGGGCGCAACCGGGTATCTGCTCAAGAGCAGCCTGCGCACCGAGATGCTCGACGCCATTCACAATGTCCATCGCGGCCGGCGCCACGTCCATAGCGACGTCGCGGCGGGAATCGCGCTCCATGTCGTGGACGACAGCCTGAGCGACCGCGAGGCCGAGGTGCTGCGCCTGGTCGCGGTCGGCAAGGCCAACAAGGCAATTGGGCACGCGCTGTCACTCTCCGAAGAGACCGTGAAAGCGCATCTGAAGAACATCTTCGCCAAGCTCGATGTCGCCGACCGCACCCATGCGGTGACCGTGGCGGCGCGGCGGGGGATCATCGAGCTCTGAACCCTGTCCGGAGTCAGGGGACGGGCTCCGTCAAACGGTCTCCTCGCCGCGCGCAGGGGCGGAGCCCCCTCCCGACAGCACGGATGCCGTGATCGAGCTCGGCAATGGCAGCGGCTTTTCGAACCTGGCGACGAGCGGCAGGATGATCAGGAAGTGCGCGAAATAATAGATCGCCGCGATCTGCGAAATAATCACGTAACGCGGCTCGGCCGGCGCGCCGCCGCAATAGCCCAGCGTCAGGACGCAGGGGATCAGCCCGAACCAGTAGAACTTCCGGAACAGCGGACGATAATGGCCGGAACGCACCGGCGAGGTATCGAGCCAGGGCAGGAAGAACAGCAGGAAGATCGACGCGAACATCGCCATAACGCCCCAGAGCTTGGCGGGCAGGATGAAGTTCGCCGTGAAGGCGCGCAGGATCGCGTAGAAGGGCCAGAAATACCATTCGGGTACGATATGCGCCGGCGTCGACAGCGGATTGGCGGGGACATAATTGTCCGGGTGGCCGAAGGCGTTGGGCCAGAAGAACAACATGATCGCGAACAATGTCAGCGCCACCGCGACGCTGAACCCGTCCTTCGCCGTATAATAAGGATGGAACGGGACCGTATCCTGCGGGCCCTGGACTTCGACGCCGGTGGGATTGCTGGAGCCGGGCGTGTGGATCGCCCAGACGTGCAGGGTGGCCACGCCGGCGATCACGAAGGGCAGCAGATAGTGGAGCGCGAAGAAGCGGTTCAATGTCGCATTGTCAGGCGAATAGCCGCCGAGCAGCCATGTCCGGATGGGCTCGCCGATAACGGGGATCGCACCGAACAGGCCGGTGATCACCTGCGCACCCCAGAAGCTCATCTGTCCCCAGGGCAGGACATAGCCCATGAACGCGGTTGCCATCAGCAGGAGAAGGATGACCAGCCCCAGCAGCCACACCAGCTCGCGCGGCGCCTTGTAGGAGCCGAAATAGAGGCCGCGGAACATGTGGATATAGACTGACGCGAAGAAGAAGGAGGCACCGTTCATGTGCGCGTAGCGGATGAGCCAGCCGCTGTTCACGTCGCGCATGACATGTTCGACACGGTCAAAGGCGATCCCGCTATTGGCCGCATAATGCATGGCCAGCACGATACCGGTGACGATCTGGATGAGCAGGAAGGTGCCGTTCAGTACGCCGAAATTCCAGAAATAGTTCAGGTTGCGCGGCACCGGATAGCCGGCGCCGGTGACGCTGAAGATGAAGCGCGGCAGCGGCAGCTTTTCGTCGAGCCAGCGCATCGCCGGACTCTTCGGCTCATATCGCTTTGCCCATGGAAAGCTCATGGTCTTGTCCCGTATGTGAGGTGCCTCAGCTATCGACACCGCAAAAAATCGATAAGCCATGCTCTGGTCGAGGTTCCCCAGGCCGAAAGTTCAGATCACACGCTCAGGCCGCCTCCGGCCGGAACGACCTGCTTATGCGCTGGCATGGGGCCGGCAGGTCGAACGAAGGGCGCTCTCTCCACAATCAAGGGCGCCGCCGCCGCACCCGGCAGGGGCTAAGCCCTCCCACGGCATAGTTGGTCGCCGACCGCGCGCGCGGCCACATGGCGGGGAAGAAGCATGCTCGTTCTGTGTCCGGCTCTCCCCCTCCGGCCACCGGGGCAGCTTGTCGAACCGTGTTAATCGGACGTGACAGGGATGATGAACGCAGGGGTTTTTCCGATTTCACCCTGCGGCCAACGAAATGGCAGTCGAGCGTCGAACCTGTCCGGTTCTTCAAAGCATGATGAGGCCAGCGAACAGATCGACAGGAAGGACACCATGATGCCCCCGCCAATCCGCATCCTGCTGCAGACGACGATCCCGCCGATCGCCGACGACTGGCATATCGGGCGCTTTTCGATGTTGCGCGATCATCTGGCGGGGCTCACCGACAAGGACGGAGCGCCGCTATGCGCAGTGACGGCGCGCGATCGCACGGCTCCCGGCGCGCCCGATCCGATATTGTCGACGCTCGATCAGTCGGACTTTGACGAACTCTGGCTGTTTGCGGTCGACATGGGCGACGGACTCGACGCGGAAGATTGCGCTGCGATCGGCCGCTTCCGGCAGCGGGGCGGCGGGCTGCTGGTAACCCGCGATCATATGGATCTGGGGAGCTCGGTGTGCACACTTGGCGGCGTTGGCAATGCGCATTTCTTTCACAGCAAGAACCGCGATCCGGATGAGACGCGCCACGTCGTCGATGATCGGGACACGCGTGCGATATCGTGGCCGAACTATCATTCCGGCGCGAACGGCGATTTCCAGGAGATCAGCATCGTCGGCACGCCGCACCCGTTGCTGCACGACCCGTCGGCACCCGATGGGCTGGTCCGCTATCTTCCCGCCCATCCGCACGAAGGTGCGGTTGGCGCACCGCTCGACGATCCTTCCGCGCGTGTGATCGCCACGGGTACCAGCAAGGCAAGCGGCAAGCGCGTCAACCTTGCGGTCGCGTTCGAGCCTTCGGCCAGGGGTGGCCCTGGGGTGGCGCAGTCGACCTTTCACCATTTCGCTGACTATAATTGGGATCCCGCTACGGGCTGCCCAAGCTTTGTCAGCGAGACGCCGGGCGATGGCATCGCCCATTCGCCCGCGGCGCAACGCTCGATCCGGTACTATGTCCGGAATCTCGCTCTGTGGCTGGCCGGCCACTTACCGATCGAAGATCCGACGAGCATCTCGAGCGCGAAATAGTCGAAGTGCTCGACCGGCGCTTACCCACCGGCGATCCGCCGGCAGCTGCTTCCTAGAGTCTGATTCATCCGATTTGAATCGAACTGGGATTCCCAAGCTCCTTGAGTTCTGATTCAACCTGCTGGCTGGGGTTGGAGGCCAGTATGGATGGCGAGACCATATTCTGATGATCTTCG
>Ga0207703_10000570_pt1 | contig 37836 bp, 35 predicted proteins | sample KBSSwiS12_FD_184304 | JGI IMG/M metagenome (GOLD analysis project Ga0207703, IMG submission 184304) | Switchgrass rhizosphere microbial communities from Kellogg Biological Station, Michigan, USA - KBS Switchgrass S1-2 (SPAdes) (version 2) | ecosystem: Host-associated > Plants > Roots >... | reverse complement strand
CGGCGAGCGAGACGATGGCCATGTAGGCGATCCATTTGCGCATCAGCGGGATCTGGATGTACCAGGCAGTCTTGAAAGGCCCGGCGCCGTCGATGCGGGCGGCCTCCATCACGTCGCTCGAGATGGTGTTCAGCGCGCCGTACATGATGATGATCCATCCACCGGCGCCAGTCCAGAACGCGACGATGGTGAAGACCACCGGAAGGTTCTCGACCGAGACGATCTGGGTGAAGCTCTTGAGTCCGAGCGCATTCAGGAGTCCGGCCACCGGACTGACGCTCGGGGTGAGCATGAAGAGCCAGAGCATGACGCTCGCCGAACCGGCGAGGGCTCCGGGAATGTAGAACAGGAAGCGCGAGGTCGCAGACAGCCACCTGGTGCGCACCGCGTGGACGACCAGCGCCAGGATGGTGACCAGCACGATCAGCGTCACCAGCCAGACGACCACGAAGAAGGCCACGTGCTGCACGGCCGGCAGGAATCGGAAGTCGTTGAAGACCCGGATGAAGTTGGAGACTCCGGCGAACGCTCCGTTCGCGGTGAACGAGAGGTACAGCGCGTAGAGCATCGGCCCGATACCGAAGGCCAGGAGGAACAGCAGGTAGCCACTCGAGAACGCGTAACCGATGACGGTCTGCGCGCCGAGTCGGCGCTGCGGGTGTCGGAGTGCCCCCCGCTGCCGCTCCTGTGAAGGAGCGACAGCGGGGGACGTGAGATCAGTAGAGATGGTAGTTGTCTTCTCTACTTGACCGTGTAGCCGTTGACTTGGGCCTGGTTCTCGTACCGCTTCTGCCAGGCGTCGACGGTCGAGGCGATCGTCTGGCCCTTGGCAAGAGCCGGAGCCACGATCTCATTCCATGCCGGCTCGGAGCTGAACGAGAGCGTCGCACCCCAGCCGGACCAGATGTGAGTGGATGCCGTGTTGACGACGTCCTTGAACTTGTCCGAGTCGGCCCAGAAGCCGCCGTTGACCTGCGCGTCGAGCCAGGCGCTCGCCGTGGAGGCGTACGCCGGCAGACCCGTGATCAGCTTGACCGACTGCGGTCCGGCGACCGCGTACTGCAGGAACGCAGCCTCGGCCTTGAGGTTCTTCGAGTGGCTCGAGCCGTACCAGAAGCCACCACCGACGTTTCCGGTGGCGATGGGCTCGCCGGCCCAGTGCAGCGGCATGCCCGCTCCCCATTCGCCCGGCTGCCCCGCGAGCGCGGCTCCGCTGGCGAAGATGGCTCCCGTGAACCAGGTCGGTCCGGGGATGCCGAGGAGCTTGCCCTTGTCCACCTTCGCGAAGTCCGGGGTGAACATGCCGACCGTGTTGATGCTCTTGTTGGCGAGCATGTGGTCGAGCAGGGCGATCATCTTCTGGGTGTGGGAATCCTTGAAGTTGGCCGTGAAGGTGTTGCCCTTGACCGTGTAGATCGGCGCCTGAGCGGCCCAGAAATCGGTGAGCGTCGCGGTGAACGAGTCACCGATCGTGCCCAGCGTGTATCCGGGGTGCTCGGCCGCGAGCTTGTCGCCGAGCGCCTGGTAGTCCTCCCAGGTCTCGGGGATCTTGTAGCCGAACTGGTCGAACAGGGTCTTGTTGTACCAGAACACCACCGGCGCCAGGTTGTCGCGCACACCGTAGATGTGACCGTTGACCGTCACCGGGTCTTCAGCACCCTTCGTGTAGCCGTCGAGCCACTTCTTCGAGATGACGCCCTCGTCGAGCGGCGCGGCGAAGGCCTGAGCGCCGTTCTTGCCGACAGCGGCCCAGCTGGCGTCGTTCACCTGCCCCGACCACACGACGTCCGGCCAGCCCGAGCCGGCCTTGTCGGCGAGCGAGATCTTCGTCTGGAACGAGTTGGTTCCACCGGAGTTTCCGTCGTAGGTCTGGATGTTGACCTTGTACTCGGGGTGATCCGTCTGGAATGCCTTGGCGATGGCCGAGCGGTCAGCGTCCACCAGGATGGTGATTCCGCTCTTCGGGTCCTGCTTGGCTGCATTGAATCCGTATGGCGAGTTGGAGTTGCCACCGCCTCCGGTGCTGCAACCGGTGGCGAGCAGCGCGAGAGTTGCTGCTGCGGCTACCAGACCCAGCGCCCGGGGGACTCGGGTGAAGCGGCGTTGCTGTGATGACATTGTCGCGTCCTTTTCTTGTCGACTTCCTTGACGACCTGGCCACCGGCTCTGGCGGCTTTCATATTAGATCATACATGTGATGAATGATGCAATGGCATTCACGGCCGGTCGCGAGCATCCAGCCAGGTCGACGCAGGCGGGACTAGGCGCTCCAACTCGTCCCACACAGCAGACGGGATGTCGACCCCCGCCGAGGCGATGAGACTCGCGATCCTGCGTTCACTGGTGATACCCACGACGGTCGCGTCGACGCGGGGATCACGCAGTGAGAACTGGAGCGCGGCAGTCGCCAAGTCGATTCCGGCCCGCGCGCAGACGGCATCCATGGCGGTGATGGCCTCGAGGAGCTCGCGACTGGCAGGCCGGTACGAATATGTCGTCGATTCGCCGGGGCGCGCGAGGATTCCGCCGCCGTAGACGGCCGCATTCAGAACGCCGACCCCGAGTTCGACGGCCCGCGTGAACAGCTCATCGGCGCTGCGGTCGACCAGCGTGAACCGATTGTGGCTCAGGATCACGTCGAACACACCGAGGTCGAGGTAGCGATGGAGCAGCCTCGTGTCGCCGGTTGCGACGCCGATGGCACCGGCGCTCCCCTCGTCGCGGAGCTGGACCAGGGCGTCGACGGCGCCCCCGGTGGACGCCATGTAGCCGAAATCGAATGCGTCTGGATCATGCAGGAACAGCAGGGGGACCGTCTCGACGCCCAGGCGATCCCTGCTTTCCCGGAACGATTCGCGCACGCGCGCCCCGGAGAAGTCGTCCCCTGCCCGGTCAACCTTCGTGATGACCGAGAAGTCATCGGGAACGCCGCCGGCCAAATCAATGGCCTTGCCGATCCGACGCTCGCTGGTTCCCGCACCGTAGTTGTTGGAGGTGTCGATGGCGCGGATCGGACTCCGCAGCAGAGCCGAGACGAATTCCACCGCTGCGGATTCGCCGACGTCATAGCCGTAGAGGTCCGGCATCGAGCCCAGAGGCGACGCGCCGGCGATGATCGTGGAGGTGACCAGCGGCGTGCGCCCGATCCGCCTGTACCAGCCTCTCGTCATCCGACGTCGCCGCCGTCGTGGGCGAGCTCCGCCTGGGGCGCCTGGGGGCCGACTGCCGTCGACCAGTAGTGCCCATCCGGAAATCGGAAGTCCTCGACGGATGCCGCCACCATCTCGGCACTGTATCCCGCCGCGGTCGAAAGGCGGTACGCCCCGGCTTCGATGATGACATCGGTCACAGTCACGCGGGTGACGACGGTCACGCGGCACCGCCACCCGCGACTGATCTCTCGCCGATGTGGACGCCACGGGCCTCGAGAGCGACCCCTGCAACGACGACCGGAGCATCCGAGTGATTAATAAGGAACAATCGGCCATCGCGCCGGACCGCCTCCACCCCGTCCACCGGAGTCGCCAGCACGCCGACGACGCCCGCCTCGGCCAGCACGCGATCGAGCAGATCGTCGAGACCCGATCCGCTCAGCTGGGTGCCGACGTACCAGGCGGCACCGTCCCTGCCCGCGCGCCGCGTGATCGCCGGCCAGCCATTCAGGGCGCCCGTGCCGAAGGTCGCGATCACCTCGGCGTCTGGCGCGTGGATGTACTCGGCCCAGACGGTCGCGTCGGCCGGGCCGGAGGGCAGGCCGAGCAGCACGCCCGAGGGCGCGGGCTCGCCGGCAGGACCGGCGAAGGGCGCGAACTCCTCGATCCAGACGCCGAGCGTCGCTTGAAGTCCGCCGAGATAGCCACCCGCGGTGATGTGCGCGCGATCGTCGGTGATTCCGCTCTGGTAGGTCACGATCAGATTGCCGCCCGACTCCGCGTACGTCGCCAGGTTGGCCAGGGCATCCCCCGACGCGGCGAACAGCGACGGGACGATGACGAGCGAGTATCCCGACAGATCCCCGGTGGAAGGCACGAAGTCGACGGTGACGGTGCGCGCCCACAACTCGCGGTACCAGGAATGGATCGCCTCGAGGTACGACAGGTGAGCCGGTAGGGCGCCCTGCTTGAGGCTCCACCAGCTGTCCCAATCGAGAACGATGGCGACACCGGCGTCGACCCGGGTGCTCGCGAGATCGCCCAGCGCGGACAGTTCTGCGCCGAGCTGCTCGACCTCGCGCCACACCCGGGAGTTCGTTCCGGCGTGCGGCACCATGCCGGAGTGGAACTTCTCGGAGCCCACGACAGACTGGCGCCACTGGAAGAACAGGATGCCGTCCGCCCCGCGAGCGACCGCCTGGTACGACAGCGCCCGCATCTGCCCCGGCCGCTTCGCCGCGTTGATCGGCCGCCAGTTGACGGCACTCGGCGCCTGCTCCATGAGCAGCCACGGCTGGCCGCCGCGCAGGGAGCGCATCAGGTCGCGGGTCATCGCTGCGGAGGAAGCCGAGTCGGGGTCGGACGGGTCGGGGTAGGCGTCGTCGGAGACGACATCCACTTCTTTCGCCCACTTCCAGTAGTCGGCGGCACGATCGAAGAAACCCATGAAGTTCGTCGTGATCGGGATGTCGGGTGTCGCCGCGCGAAGGATGCGCACCTCGTTGCGGTAGCACTCCAGCAGCTCGTCGGATGAGAACCGGTCGAAATCGAGGAGCTGGCCGGGGTTGCGGAACGTCGGGGAAGCGCTCGGCGGGAAGACCTCGTCGAATGACTGGTACTGCTGCGACCAGAAGGCGGTGCCCCAGCTCGCATTGAGCTCGTCGACCGTCGTGTACTTGGCCCGCAGCCACCGGCGGAACGCGCCCGCCGAGACGCTGCAGTAGCAATGGCTCACGTGGCAGCCGTACTCGTTTCCCACGTGCCAGAGCTCGAGCGCGGGGTGGTGGCTGTATCGCTCGGCCAACCTCCTCACCAGGCGGGCCGCAAGCCGGCGGAACACCGGCGAGCTCGGGCAGTACTGCTGCCGGCTTCCGACCTGCAGGCGCACGCCGTCCACAGTGACCGGCAGCACCTGCGGATAGCGGTGCGACAGCCAGGGCGGCGGCGATGCGGTCGCGGTCGCGAGGTCGACGCGGATCCCGCCCGCGTGCAGCTTCTCGATGATGCGGTCCAGCCAACCGAACTCGTATTCGCCCTCACGCGGCTCGAGCTTCGCCCACGAGAAGATGCCCAGGCTCACCAGGGTGATGCCGCCCTGCTGCATGAGGCGCACATCCTCGTCCCACACCTCCTCCGGCCACTGCTCGGGGTTGTAGTCGCCGCCGTACCAGATCACAGAGGTCTCCCTTGATGCTGTCGTCATGGAGAGGGCTCTAGCCCTTCACGCCGCCGGTCGCGAGACCGGTCTGCCAGTAGCGCTGTAAATAGAGGAACGCGATGACCAACGGGATCACCGACACTAGCGAGCCGGTGATCACGGTGGAGAACAGAGCCTGCGCGCCTCCGCCCGCTGCACTCGCCCGTTGAAGCTGAGCAAGCCCGACGGTGAGCGGGTACAGCTCCTGCGTGTTCAGCATGATGAGCGGCAGGAAGTAGTTGTTCCAGGTGGCGACCAGGGCGAACAGGAACACCGTCACGATGCCCGGGCCGAGCAGCCGCAGACTGACCTGCCAGAAGATGCGGAACTCGCCCGCGCCATCCACGCGCGCCGCTTCGATCAGCGAATCGGGCACGGCATCCGCCGCGTAGACCCGCATCAGGAACACGCCGAATGGACTCACCAGCGACGGGACGATGACCGCCCACGGAGTGTTCGTCAGGCCCACCGAGCTGAACAGCAGGTAGGTCGGGATGGCCAGCGCCGTCAACGGGATCATGATCGCACCGAGCGTGATGCTGAACAGCACCTTGCCGCCCGGGAAGTCGTACTTGGCGAAGGCGTACCCGGCCATGGTTGCCAGCACCGACGCACCGAACGCGCTCACTCCCGCGTAGATCGCGGTGTTCAGCGCCCAATGCAGGTAGACGCCGTCCGAGGTCGTGAACACATCGTGGAGGTTCTGGATGAGGCTGAACCCCTTTCCGAACCACAGCCCGAAACTCGTGAACAGGTCGGCATTGTTCTTGGTGGACGAGATCACCAACCAAAGCAGCGGAACCACGAAGTACAGGGCGCACAACCAGAGGATGACGGTCAGCAGGGTGCTGCGACGCTTCTCGGGCGCGTAGGCCCTGCGGGCGCGAGAGGGCGCGGAGGCCGTCGCGACCGCGCGGGTTGCGGTGCTCATCGACCGCCCTCCCTTCTCTGGGTCGTGAGTTGCACGACGTAGGAGACGATCATGATGACGATGCCGAGGATGAATGCCACCGCGGCGGCGTAGTTCACGTCCTGATTGACGAAGGCGAGGTTGTACGCGTAGAAGTTGGGCGTGAACGATGAGGTGATCGCCGTGGGCGCGAGATTGCGCAGCAGGCTCGGCTCGTTGAAGATCTGAAAACTGCCGATGATCGAGAAGATCACCGTGAGCAGGATCGCCGGCCGGATGGCCGGGATCTTGATGCTCCACGCCACTCGGAACTGGCTGGCCCCGTCGATCTCGGCGGCCTCGTAGAGCTCGGCCGGCACCGACCGGAGCGCCGAGTACATGATGATCATGTTGTAGCCGACGTACTCCCAGGTGACGATGTTCATCATCGACCCGAGCACGTTGCCATCGGACAGCAGGTTCGGTTTGTCGAGCCCGAACGCGGCGAAGACCTGGCCGATCGGCCCGAAGTCCTGCCCGTAGAGGAATCCCCACATGAGGGTCGCCACGACCCCCGGAATCGCATACGGGACGAAGATCAACAGGCGCAGCACCTTGCTGCCGCGCACCCGCCCGCTGTCGAGCGCGAGGGCGAAGAACAGGGCGAGGCCGAGCATGATCGGCACCTGGATCACGAGGAAGAGGGCCGTGCGCCCGAGCCCGCCCAGGAAGAGCTGATCGGTGAACGTCTTGAGATAGTTCTCGAAGCCGACGAAGGTCGTCCCGCCGATGAGTCGCGTGGCGAAGAAGCTGAGATAGCCGGAGTAGACAAGCGGCACGACGAGCATCGTGATGAAGACGACGAAGAACGGGATGACGAACAGGTAGGCCGCCCGCCACTGCCGCTTCTTGGCGAGGGATGTGCGTCGCGTGGCCGGCACGCGGACGGGCGTTGACGCCACTGATGCGGTGCTCACCGGTACTCCTTTGTCACGGTCGGATGCGGGCGGCCCCGCGGGTGCGGGGCCGCCCGGGTCCAGCTACTTCTTGTTGACGTCGAAACCCTGAGCGGTTCCGTAGTCGACGAGGGCCTTCTGCCAGGCGTCAAGGCCGGCAGACAGGTCGCCCTTGGCCGCGATGGCCTTGCCCATCGTGTCGTTCCAGCTCGAGTCGGCGTAGTCCATGTACGGAAGCCACTCGAACTTGGTGTCCACGGTGTTCGAGATCGCCGAGAACGTCTTGTTCACCTGCTGGCCGCCGTAGAAGTCCGACTTGGCGTCCAAGAACGTCGAGTCGTTCAGCACGTTGGTGGCCGTCGGCCAGAGGAACTGCTTCGCCGCGAAAAGGCTGGTGGACGACTTGTCGTTGTTGATCCACTTCGCCAACTCGTATGCCGCGATCTTGTTCTTCGACGTGGTCATGACCGCATCGGAGGATCCGCCCCAGTTGCCCGAGGAATCCGGCTGCCCGGCGTACTGCGGCAACGGCGCCGCGGCCCAGAGGCCTGACGTGTCCTTCGCAGTGCCCTGCAGGAAGATCGGTCCCCAGGCAGCGGTCAGCCAGCCGGCGTACTTGCCGGTGGCGAGGCCCTGGTACCAGGCGTCGTTGAAGTCGGGGTCGACCGAGATGACGTCGGCCTTGATCAGCTTCTCCCAGTAACTGACGACCTCCTTCGCCTTGGCGCTGTTCACGTCGACCGTGACGCCCTTCTTGCCGTCGTAGCCGAACGGCTTCACGCCGGCCTGCCAGAGCATGCCCTCCCACTGGCCGGTCTGGTTCGCCGCCATGTTGGAGATGTACGAGCCGGTCTTCGACTTGACCAGCGCGGCGTCGGTCGCGTAGTCGTCCCAGGTCTTGGGCGCATCGGTGATGCCCGCCTTCTTCAGGATGTCGGCGCGGTACAAGTTGCCCATCGGACCGGAGTCCTGCGGCATGGACAGGATCTTGTCGCCGAAGGTCACCTGGTTCCAGACCCACGGCACGTAGTCGTTCTTCAGCTTGGCCGCGCCGTAGGGGGCGAGGTCGAGAAGGCTCTTCGTCACGTTGAACGAGGTGATGTACGGGTACTCGATCTGCGCGACATCCGGAGCGCCGGTGCCGGCCTTGAGTGCCGTGCGGAGTTTGGTGTACTCAGGACCGCCCTGACCGACGTTCTCGACCTTGACCTTGATGGCCGGGTACTTCTTCTCGAACAGGTCGACCTCGTTCTGGATGTTGGGCACCCAGGTCCAGAAGGTCAAGGTGGTCGGCGTCTTCAGGGCCTTGTCGATCTGGGCCTGGGTGACGGTGCCGGCCGAGGGATTCGTCGATGTGCTGGGCGTGCAGCCGGTGAGGATGAGGGCGCTCGTCAACAGACCCGCGCCCAGAGCCACTGCTGTTCTTGATGCTCGTGTTCTCATGTGCCTTTCCCTTTGTGATGGTGGAGCAGTCGACATCGACTGCCCCTACTCGTCGACCAGGACCAGGGGAGCCCATGGTTCGAGCGAGAAACTGTGGTTGGCGGCGAACTTCTCGCCGGTGATGGCGCTGACCACCGCATGCGGGGCCGTGACGGCGGCGGCATCGGAACTCCAGTTGCTGATGAACCAGACCCGCGCCCCGGAAGCGGTGCGACCGGACGCGACGGTCACCGACGCGTCCCGGCTCCACCCCGCCGCGATCGGTTCAGCCACCAGCCAGCGCGCGATGTCGGCGGCGAGAGTCGGATTCGGCACCGTGCCCACGTAACTGATGCGACCCGCGCCGACGACGCGCGTGGTGACCGCGGGGAAGCGTCCGAACTCCGGATGGTCGTAGCCGAGGATCATCTCGGCACCGTCGAGGTGCAGCGAGTCGAGCCAGCGCGTGGCGTGGGCACCCTCGGACGCCGCGAAGTCGTCGGTGCCGGTGACAGCGACGGGAGTGTCGAGGTTGGAGTACTCCTCGTACCAGACCCCGGCGGGTTCGGCGAGCGTGGGCGGCGCGACGGCCACCCGCGCGCGGGCCTCCTCGTCGGCGTAGGCCGTCCGGATGCCGAGCACCAGGTGCCCGCCCGCGGCCGCGTAGTCTCGCAGGAAGGTGAGCTCGTCATCCGCGACGATGTACAGCGCGGGCACGACCAGCACCGGATGCTGCGTCGCGAACGCGGCGGGATCGGCGCCGAACTGGCTGGTGTGCACGATGCGCGCCTGCGCGCCGCCTTCAATAACGCCTCGGTAGAAGGCGTCGAAGATCGTGGAGTACGCCGTGCGGTCGGGCAGACCCGCAGCCGTGTGGAGGGGCGGCGTGAACTCGAACGCCCACTTGCTCTCGTTCGAGTACACCAGGGTGATGTCGGCATCCGGAACGAACCCGTCGAGGGTGCCGCCGAGTTCTTTCAGCAAGGCTCCGATCTCGGCGACCTCGCGATACACCCGACCGGGTCGTTGGCTGTGCGGGAGCACCCCGCCCCAGTAGGTCTCGGTGCCGTAGTTCAGGGTCTGCCACTGCCAGTACTCGATCATCGCGGCGCCGCGCGAGATGAGGGCGAGCGCAGCCAGGCGCAGCTGCCCCGGATACCCCGGGTAGTTCTGCTCGGCTCCGGAGATCGATTGCGCATTGGTTTCGGTGACCAGGTAGCGCTGCTGCTTCGACGACCACGCCCGATCGGCTTGACGCAACAGACCCCAGACGCCGGTCGTCGACCAGTGGGTGATGGGCAGCAGGTCCTTATCGAACGCGAGGTGCTCCTGCATGCCGTAGTACGGGTTCGCGGCGGTCACGTCGAGTTCGGCGGTGAGTTGCACGTCGTGGGCCGACGGGCGGGGGTACTGCATGCAGGTCGTGACGAACTGCCCCGCACTCGAGTACTCCCGCACGATGGATGCCTGCCAGGCGATGAACTCGGTCGTGAGGTCGGCCTGGTAGCGGCGCCAGGCGAGGTCGTACTGCGGCAGTTGGTTGCCGTCGGGCACCCAGAGCTCGGTCCACTCCGCGATCCGATGTGACCAATAGGTGAGACCCCACTCGCGATTGAGCGTCTCGACGTCGCCGTAGTGGCGCTTCAGCCGCTCGACGAACTCCTCGAACGCCAAAGGATTGTGGAACGCCATCAGCCCGGGCTCGTTGTCGACCTGGAACCCGATGACCGCCGGGTGGGTGGCGTAGCGCGAGATGACGGCGCGGATGATGCGCTCGGCGTAGCCGCGGAACAGCGGCTGCGAGTAGTCGACCTCCTGCCGCGAGCCCCACGGCGTCGGCACACCGGTGGCGCGTTGTCCGGCCAGCTCAGGGTGCTTCACCTGCAGCCACGGCGGGATGGCGTAGGTCGGCGTGCCGAGGATGACGCCGATCCCTCGCGCGTGCGCTCCATCGAGAACGGGCAGCAGCCATTCGAGGTCGAACTCCCCGTCGCGCGGCTCCCACGTCGACCAGACCGACTCCCCGACCCGGATCACCGTGAAACCGGCGGCCGCCATCAGGTCGAGATCTTCGTCCATGCGGTCGGTGAGCTGGTACTCCGCGTAGTACGCGGCCCCGAAGAGAACCCCCGAGAAATCGGGAGAGTGCGGTGCATTCCGGTTCACGTGTGCTGGACTCCGTCGTCGAAGCGCGCCCATGCTTCTGAGCGCTAAGAACTAATCGGGGAGACCATAGCAGCATTTCTGAGCGCTCAGAACACGCGTTGCGCGAAAGTTACGGACGAACGGATGCGGTTCAGGCCGGCGCGCTCGTCGATTCGCGCACGATCAGCACGGGATCTCGACTCGACACAACCTGGCGCGGCCGGAGCGGATCGATCGCCGAGAGCAGCGCATCCATCGCCATGCGCCCTTGGCCCTCGAAGTCGTTCGAGATGGTGGTCAGCGCCGGCTCGAAGTACCCCGCTTCGGCAATGTCATCGAACCCGATCACGCTGATGTCCTCAGGAACGCGCATCCCGCGCTGCTTCAGAGCCTTGAGCACGCCGAGCGCCATCTGGTCGTTGGCCGCGACGATGGCGGTGACCCCCTGGTCCAGCGGCATCTTCAGACCCGCCTCATAACCGGACCGCGAACTCCAGTCGCCCTCGAAATCCGCGACCGAAACCAGCTTGCGCTCGTCGATGACGGCGTGGAACTGATGCGCTCGGTCCTGCGCCGGTACCCACGACAGCGGCCCCGAGACGTGGAGGAAGCGACGGTGCCCCAGATCGGCCAGGTACTCCGCCGCCATCCTCATGCCCATACGGGGACCGGTGCTCGCGGAGGCGGCGATGGACTCGAACTCGACCGGTACGGGCACGTCGTGCTGCCGAACGGCGTCGATGACCTCGGCCGTGGGCGCGAACACCAGGATGCCGGCGACTCCCGCCTGAAGCACGATCTCGACCGCGCTGTCGATGCGAGTCGGGCTGCGCGGATCGAACCCGACGATGTCGACGACGAATCCGGCATCCCTCGCATGGTCGACCGCTGCCTGCATGGTCCGAGTGGGCCCGACCTCGTCGTAGCGATCGAAGAACAGGGCACCGATCCGATGGGACTTCGCGGTCGCCAAGGTGCGCGCCGCCATGTTCGGCGTGTAGTTCAGTTGCGCAATCGCGGCCTCGACGCGACGACGCGTCTCGGGCTTCACGTTCGGACCCGACTTGACGACCTGCGACACGGTCTGGTGAGAGACACCCGCCACGCGGGCGACGTCATAGAGCGTGGGCGCCTTGCGGCGTGTCGGCTCCTCGGCCTTCGGCACTCTGCGTCACCTTCCGTGTGGCTTCGAGAAGTACCGTATCGCCCGGGGGATGACGCCCACATCCGCGACGAGCACGGTCGGCCCGCTCCCCCGGGTTGCCTATGCTGTGCGCATGCCCGCCGGAGCCACCGACCAGATCGACGCCGCACGTCTCATCGACAGCCATGTGCACATCTGGGATCCGACAGCGCTGGAATACTCCTGGCTGGAGGGCGAACTGGATCGTCCCTACCTTCCGGCCGAATACCAGGCCGGGTCGCCGGCGACCACCGGGGTCATCTTCGTCGAGGCGGGCCCGACCAGCAAGGCGGGCGAGGTCGCCTGGGCCGAGTCCCTCGGCTGGCCGGAGCTGCTGGGCGTCGTCGCTCACGCGTTTCTGGAGAAAGGCCGCGCGGTCGCCGACGATCTGGCGGCGCTGCGGGCTGCCGGCCGCACCGTCGGCATCCGCCGGATGCTGCAGGATGAGCCGCCGTCGTTCTTCGGGGATCCCGGCCTACTCGAGGGCTTGCGCGCTCTGGAGGCAGCGGGGTTGCCGTTCGACGCGTGCCTCCGGCATCACCAACTCGCCGCCCTGACCGCGCTGCTGGCGCGGGTGCCCGAGCTGCCGGTCGTGCTCGATCACCTGGCCAAGCCGCCGGTCGCGACCGGGGATGACGGAACCTGGGAGCGCGACCTGCGCCGGCTCGCCGCTCTGCCCCAGGTCAGCGTGAAACTCTCGGGGCTGCCCGCCGAGTTGCGTGACGACCAGGAGCTCCTCTCCGCCACGCGGCCGTGGCTCGAGATCGCGCTCGACGCCTTCGGAGCGGACCGCGCGATGGTGGGCAGCGACTGGCCCGTTTCTGCGATGCTGCCCCGGCAGCTTCCCCCGGGTCGATGGCTTGCGATGGTCCTGGATGAGCTGGCCGCCAGCCCGGCCGAGCGCGAACAGCTCTCCTGGCGTACGGCGGCGCGCTTCTACGGCGTCTGAGCGCGGTCGACGCACACGGGTGTCGGGATGCCACCCAGGAGGACTACCGGTGGCGCGGGCTGTGAGCCAGGGTGGCATCCGCCAGTTCGATGCCCCGGGCCTGGATCGACTCGACGTTCAGCTCCTCGAGGATCGCCGGGTCGAGGGTGGGCGGCGTATTGCCGTCGAACTTGTAGTGGAGGTCGGTGTAGGGATGCACCCAGACCGAACTGCGTCCGTGGCCGACCTCGGCGGCATCCGTCCACGAGATGAGAAAGCCCTCGCCTCGCCGCATCTTGGCGGTGGCGACCGCCTTCAGGTGGGCCAGCACCCGGTCGTCGAGCCGGATCGGCAGGCGTCCGGCCCCGTAGAACAGCATCCCCATCAGATCACCCTCCGTTCGTCGCTCGGTACCCCGAACACTATTGGATGGGGGACGGGCGGCAGGAACCACGCCCGCCACTACCGCGTGGAAAGGGAGGCCAACCGACCACGCAGGAACATCCGTGAGGCGGCATCGGTCGTGAGGCTGATCGCCCTGACATACGCCGCCTTCGCCGCGTCGCGCTCCCCCGCCTCCCGCAGCAGATGCGCTCGCGCAGCCCAGTACGGCTGAAACACCGGTTCGCCCAACTCGTCCAGAACGATGAGCCCGGCGACAGGTCCCTCGACCCGCCCGACCACCGTGGCCAGCGACACCCGCGCCCCGAGCGTGGGCGCGACCTCGAGCAAAGCGGAATACAGCCGGCGAAGCACGACCCAGTCGGTCACGCCTGAAACCGCACGGTCGCAGTGCACCGACTGGATCGCCGCCTCCAGTTGGAAGCGCCCGATTCTCCCGAACGAATGGGCACGGCGCAGAAGCGCCTCTCCCTGCGCGATCAAGGGACGGTCCCACAGCTCCGTGTCGTGATCCTCCAGCGGGACGAACGCCCCATCTCGCGTGCGAGCACGGGTGCGAGCGATCGAGAGCGACAGCAGTGCGGCGAGGCCGAAGGTCTCGGGGTCGGGCAAGAGGGTCGCCAGGAGCGAGGCGAGGAACAGGGCCTCCGCGGAGAGCGAGTCGCGAACGGTCGTCCCCGAGACCACGTGCCAGTCGATCGCGTAGGCACCGTAGACCGCCTCGAGAACGGCGGGCAGTCGTGCCGGCATGTCGGCGACGGAGGGGACCGCAAAGGGGATGCGGGCATCCCGGATCCGCTGCTTAGCACGCACCAACCGCTGAGCCATGGTCGAGGTGGGGATCGCGTAGGCAGCAGCGATTGCGGATGCCTCGAACCCGAGTACCACCTGCAGCATGAGCGGCGTGCGCACCCCTGCGTCGATGGCCGGGTGCGCACAGACGAACATCAGCTCCAGACGCTTGTCGGGGATGGAGTCGAGGTCAGCGGGCAGGCTCTCGACGGGCTCGATCGGCGGTCGCCGAACTTTCACCGCGTCGAGCCAGCGGTTCTTCGCGACCGTGACCAGCCAGCCCTGCGGATTGTCGGGGATGCCCGACTCCGGCCAGGTGCGCAGGGCGCGTTCGAAGGCGTCGGCCAGCGCATCCTCGGCAGCCGCGATGTCGCCCGTCCGGGAGGCGAGCACGGCGAGCAGCCGCCCGTAGGACGACCGCGCCACCTCCTCCGCCCGTGCGGCGGCTACGCCTGGTTCCATTGCCCGCCGCTGAAGTAGACCGCGGTCGGCCGGATCTCGATGGTGCCCCACTGCGCGGCCGGACACTTCTCGGCCCAGGCGAGTGCGGCATCCAGGTCGGGAACGTCGATCAGGAACACGCCGCCGAGCTGCTCCTTGGTGTCGGCGAACGGCCCGTCCTGCACCTGAAGGCTGCCGCCGCGCACGGTGACGGTGGTGGATGCCGCGGTGGGCTGCAGCACGTCCGCGCTGAGCAGCACGCCCGCCGCATCCAGCGACGTCGCGTACGCGTCGAATGCCGCCTGCCACTCGGCCATGGCTTCGGCGGACACCTGCGCGCCGCCGGCCTCCGAGTAGTTGAGCAGGAGCGAGTATCGCATCAGTCGGCCTCTCCGTCGGCAACCGGGCGGTAGGTGGCGATGACCACGCCCGTGGTGGTGATCAGGCTCTCGGCCAGCGAGAGCTGCACCTCCTGGTCGAACAGCCTGCGCCCGGAGCCCAGCGCGAGCGGGTGGATCAGCAGAAGGTACTCGTCGATGAGATTGCTGCGGGCGAGGGAGCGCACGAGCTCTCCGCTGCCCATGATCACGATATCCCCTCCCTCTTCCGAGCGAAGATCCGAGATCGCCGGCACCGCGTCGCTGCCGCCCGCACCATCGAGCACGATCGTGTTCGCCCAGTCCTGCTGCGGATCGAGCGTGGTGGATGCGACGTACTTCGGCGTCGCGGTCAGCACCTTCGTGAACGGGTTGTCACCCTGCTTCGGCCAGAACCCCGCGAAGTCGGTGTAGGTGCGCCGGCCGAGCAGGATGGCGCGGGTGCCGGCCATGTGGCTTGCCATGAACTGTCCGCTGACCTGATCGTTGTATGGCACGGCCCATCCGCCGTGCTCGAACCCGTCGCGGGTGTCCTCATCCGCGCGGCCCGGCGCCTGCATGACCCCGTCGAGCGTGAGGTTGTTGACGACGACGATTCGTGACATTGCTGATTCCCCTTCGTTGAGCGGTGCGTTGAGTGGTGCTCTCTGAAGGGTGACGACTGAGCGTGGGGCGAATCGACATCCCTACGTCGAAGTCTTCACCTCCGGTCGATCGACGAAGAGAGTGATCGCGTAGGCACCGAGCGCGAGCATGAAGGTGAGTGCCATGAGCAGCGACTCATGATCATCACCGCCGCGATTCAGAAAGGTCAGACCGCCGGAGCCTGCGAAGAGGACGAAGATCAAGCCAAGCGAGTTGCCGATGATGGGCGCCCTACGCCGACTCATGGCACCGCGGACCACCAGCGCCACCGCTCCCAGAGTGAGCAGGATCCACACGGCGACGTGAATGGCGAGGGCGACCCCGTCGCCCCCGGCAAGCGCCCACGGGATGCTCGGAAGGTACGATTCTCCGGTCCCCGGGTGGGATTCCGGCACCGTCACGAACAAGTTGAGGTACATCCCGACCCCGAACTGGACCACGAGCAGGCCGAGCATCACCATGGTTCCTCGGTGCAGGACGAGATTCTGCCGTGCACCCGCGCTGTCGCTTTTCATTGGTCCCTTCCTCTTCGCTTACCCCTGTTCGCTGTCGTACCGGACATTCGCCTGGATGAGTCGCTGGGTCAGTTCGACGTAAAGCCGAATGTCGCTTTCCAGGGGTTCGAAGAACGCGGCATGCGATGCGCTGATCCGCTCCAGAGCGCTCGACGCCACGGCAGCGCCGTGTTCGGTGAGCTCGACATGGTAGGCGCGCCGATCCGTCGGCGCGGGCACGCGGGTGATCAATCGCTTGCGCTCGAGCGTGCGAATCGACTGCGAAACGGTCATCCGATCGATCCGAGTCGCTTCGGCGAGAGCCGACTGGGTCACCGCTCTCCGCTCCTGGTTGAGCCGGGGAACATTCATCAAGATGACGGCCTGGGTGCTGGAGAGGTCGAGGTCCGCGAGCGCGGAGTTCAGGCGACGCTGCCACAACTTGGACACCTGCCAGAGCAGATATCCGGGAATCCGCTGCGCCTCGTCGCCGGTGGTCATCCGCGGCTCGTCCATTTTGTAAGTATACGTACTTATGCCGGCCAGTGGGCTAGCACCGCCGCGGACCCCTAGACTCGGGCCACCCATTCACCCCCTAGGAGAAACCAATGGCTGCTGTCTCCACCTCCCGGCGCGCGATTGCCGGACTCATCTTCATCGTGGCGGGCGCGCTTCTCGCGCTCGCTGTGATCCTGCCCCTGGTCGGCGTCGCCGTCGGCGGGTGGCTGACCGCGATCGCCTACCTCGCGATCGCGGTGGCGTTCGCGGTTCTCGGCATCGGCGCCGTCAACAGCACGCTCAGCAAGGTGCTGCTGATCGCCGCGGCGGTCGGCTGGCTGCTGCTCGCCATCGCCGCCTTCGGGCTCGGACTGCCGTCCGTGCTCATCACCGTCGCGGCACTCGTCGCCGGCGTCGCCGGCCTGATCGCCGCGATCGTCCTGTACGTCGGCAAGGAGGTGCGCAACCTTCCCGCGATCATCTTCATCATCACGACCGCGCTGGGCCTGGTGTATCTGCTGCCGCGCATCGGGGTGTCGATCGCCAGCCTGACGACGATCATCGCGGTGCTGTTCGCTGCCGGACTGATCGTCACCGGCGTGCTGTTCTTCCAGAAAGAGCGCGGACGCCGCGGCTGACGCGTCGCGCACTGCTGACCTGCGGTGGGCCGTTCACCTTCGAGTGGGCGGCCCGTCGTCGTTGTCGGCGGAGGTAGGTGGCGGGGTTTTGCATCCTTCGGCGGAAGTAGCCGGGCGTAGTCTCATCCTCATGACTGCCGCGCTCGATCCTGACCACGGATGACCGCGACACCGACGACCGCGACGCCGCCGAGCGACACCCCTCGAGTCCAACGCCGCACCCTCGTCGTTCTGGTCATCTCGCAGATCGTCGGAATGGTCGGGATCGGCGTCGCCCCGACGATCGGCGTGCTGCTCGCCGAACAGGTCACCGCGAATCCCTCGTGGGCGGGGCTCGCGCGCGTCGCCAGCACCCTCGGCGCCGCCGTGCTCGGCCTGCCACTCGGAGCGATCGCGGCACGATGGGGGCGTCGCCGAGCACTGACGCTGGGGTGGCTGATCGCCTCGATCGGGGCATTCGTCGTCGTCTACGCGGCTCAGACCCTGTCGGCGGTCGCGCTCTTCCCCGGTCTGCTGCTGGTCGGAGCCGGCTCGGCCGTGAGCCTTCAGGCTCGGTTCGCCGCGACCGACCTCGCAGCCCCGAACCATCGCGCACGGGCGCTCGCGCTGGTGGTCTGGGTCGGAACCCTCGGTTCGGTGCTGGGGCCCAACCTCGGGGTCCCCGGAATCTGGATCAGCACGGCCACCGGTCTGACCGTGTTCGCCAGCGGGTTCCTCATCGCGGGAACGTTCCTGTTCCTCGGTGGCGTCGTCGTCTTCATCGCGCTGCGACCCGACCCCCTGCTCTTCGCCCGCGGCCAAGGATGGACGCAGCAGGTCGGTCGCCGCCGCGGCGGCATCCGGGTGCTCGCTCTCGAACTGCGCACCAACCCCCGGGTCCGGCTCGCCGTGCTCGCGATCGTGACGGCCCAGATCGTGATGGTGTCAGTGATGACCATGTCGCCCGTCCACATGGCGGACGACGGCGACACGATCACGATCATCGGGATCACGATCAGCCTTCACGTGGCCGGCATGTACGGCCTGGCGCCCGTGGTCGGCATCCTGGTTGATCGCGCCGGTCACCGCATCGCGATGGTCGTCGGCATCTGCGTCCTGGTCGCCTCACTCGTCACCTCGGCGATCGGCTCGGGCACGATGGGAGGGATGATCGCCGCGCTCCTGCTGCTCGGCATCGGCTGGTCGTTCATCAACGTCGCCGGCTCGGCCCTCTTCGCCAGCACGGTGGCAGACGAGACGCGTGCGTCAGCTCAGGGCGCCGTGGATGCCTTGGCCAACCTCCTCGGAGCGACGGCCGCCTTCGTGGCCGGCCCGTTGCTCGCGGCGACGAGCTTTCCGCTGCTGTCGGAGCTGGCGCTGCTGGTGCTCGTGCCGCTCGCCGTCGTCGTGATCCGCAACCGGGCGTGGGTGGATCATCCGATCGCGTGACAGGTCGTTCAACCCGGGCCGTCGGGGTGGGCCAGATCGTACGCACGGCTGACCTTGAGCGGAACCACCATGCGCCAGGCATCGACGACGAACTCTCGCGCCTCACTCGCCTCCAAGGACGCCAGATCGGCTTCGACCCAGTGGAATCGCATGTCGGACTCCGAGGGCAGGTGGAACTTGCGCGGATCGCCGCCCACCAGGGCCGCGCGCTCGTGCTTCGGGAAGGCGAAGCCCATCTCCGTCTCGTCGAGCGAGAACGCCACGTAGACCAGCTGCCCGACGCGGAACTTCAGCCGGTTGCGCACGTAGACCGGGTAGGAGCGCTCCAGCTCGGAGCCCAGGGCTCGGACGTCGTCGACAACGGCCATGGGTCGAGCATGGCACCGCCGAGCGACTATGGGTCAGACGGCCTCGAACAAAGAAGAGCCCCTGCCGAGCAGGGGCTCTTCTGACGCGGTACCGGTGGGATTTGAACCCACGGATGGCTTGCACCATCACATGTTTTCGAGACATGCTCCTTCGGCCGCTCGGACACGGTACCGGGAGCGAGTTTAGACCACTGACACCGGGCGTTCGCACGCCGGGGGGTGGTGCACCGCGGGAGGCGGACGTAGGGTGCTGAAGGCACCCCCTGTTCGGGGGTAGAACGTTTCCTCAGCAGAACGCGGTGATATGTCTCCTCTCACTCCCCTCTCCCGTCGACGCCTCGCGGCCGGAGCAACGGCGCTCGCGCTGGCCTTTGGATCCGTGCTGATCGGGTCGGCATCCGCTCAGGCCTGGGCCCCCGATCCGCATCACGGTTCGCACGATTCGACCCTCACGCCGCAGACCCGCTTCACGATGCAGCCCGACGGCTCGAGCGGCGCCACGGTGGGCGGTGAGCACATCCCCAACATCGACATCGACAAGAAGACGATCGCGACCTACTACGGCGACCCAGGAACCGGGATCGCGAACAAGACCGCGAGCCCGTACATCACCGAGATGAACGGCATCGTCGCTCACATGACCGCGCAGCTGCCGTCGCTGTATGCCGCGGCGCAGGCCACCGGCAAGACCCCGGCCATCGTGCTCGACACCGACGACACCATGCTGTGGACGTACGACCGCGAGGTGTCGGTCATGCACTTCAACTTCAACCCGGTGCAGAACAACGCCGATGTGCTGAATGAGGTGTTCCCCGCGACTCCGGCGATGGTGGCCTTCGAGAACGCCGCCCTCGCCGAGGGGTTCCAGGTGATCGGGATCACCGGGCGCAGCGCGGCGCAGCAGGCGGCATCCATCGACAACGTCACGAAGGTGGGCTACACCGGCTTCACGACGGCCAACTACTTCACCAAGTGGGCACCGGGCGCGCAGCCGAGCTACATCACCTGCGCCGCCGCGAGCTGCACGACGGTCGAGTACAAGGCCGGCACCCGCGCGTACCTCGAGACGGCGGCCGGCGGCAACTACGACATCGCGCTCAACGTGGGCGACCAGTGGTCAGACCTGCAGGGCGGATCGGCCGACCACGTGGTCAAGCTGCCGAACCCGACCTACTACCTGCCGTCGCCCGATCTGCCCGGAATGAACGAGCCGCAGCTGGCTCCGCGCACGCACTTCGAGATGAAGGCGGATGGATCGAGCGGGGCCACCCAGGGCGGGGACGGCATCCCGAACATCGACTCGGTGAAGAAGACGATCGCGACCTATTACGGAGACCCCGGCACCGGGATCTCGAACGAGGTGGACTCGCCCTACATCCGCGAGATGCGCGCGCTGACCCAGCGCCAGGGCGCCATCACCGCGGCGGCCTGCTTCGTCGGCACGAAGCTGCACCAGAATCCCGCGGTGATCCTGGACACCGACGACACCAACCTCTGGACCTATGACATGGAGGTCGGGGCGATGCACTTCAACTTCGACCCGGTGCTGCAGAACCAGTGGGTGCAGGACCAGCGCTTCCCGGCCACGCCGTACATGGTCGATCTGGAGAAGCAGGTGCAGAAGGCGGGATGCACGGTGATCGGCCTGACCGGTCGCAATGACGACCAGAAGGCGGCGACGCTCGGCAACCTGGCGGCGGTCGGCTACACCGGGTTCACGCCTGCCACCTTCTACACCAAGTGGACCGGCGTCGGCGCCTCACAGCAGCCGTCGTACATCCACTGCGCCGCGCTGAAGTGCACGACCATCGAGTACAAGTCGCAGACCCGCGCCTACGTGGAGACGAAGGCCGGCGGCCACTACCGGATCGTCGCCAACTTCGGCGACCAGTTCAGCGACCTGATCGGCGGATCGTCGCTGCTCACCGTCAAGCTGCCGAACCCGACGTACTACCTGCCGTAACCGCAGCGCATCGAGCGCCCGGTGGAGTGATCCGCCGGGCGCTCGTGCCTGCGCGGCTGCGTCGCGCGCGGCCGCTCACGGCCTATTCACAGCCGGGCCATACCGCGCGCTTATGCGCGGTGTCGAGCATGGCGGCCATGAAGATCCCCCGTCGCGTGCTCATCAATGGAGGGCTCGCGGTGGTGATCGTCGCCGCGCTCGTCGTCGCCGGCATCCTGCTGTTCAAGCCGTTCTCGGCCAGCAACGCCAGCGCGACCGGCACCCAGCTGACCGGCACGGTGCAGCAGGGAACCGTGAGCAGCACGATCAGCGCCAGCGGAGCCATCGCGGCGGTGCGGGATGTCGACGCGAACTTCGGCGTCTCGGGCACGATCGCGAGCGTCGCCGTCGCCGTCGGCCAGACCGTGACCGCGGGGCAGACGCTCGGCACTCTCGACGCCACTGATCTCGAGGCGACGGTCAAGACCGACTACACCGCGTACGTCTACGCCAATCAGGATCTCGCCGCGGCCGAGGCCCAGCCCGGCGCCCAGGTCTCGCAGATCAATCAGGCCAAGCAGCAGGTGTCGCAGGCCCGCAACACCTACAACGCGGCGAAGGCCGACCTGGCCAAGGCCACCCTGACCGCCCCGATCGCCGGCCTGGTGATCGCGGTGAACGGCGAGGTAGGCGGCACCTCGGGCGGCTCATCGGGAGCGGGCGGCACCGGGTCGAGCGGCAGCAGCACAGCGTTCGTCACCATCGCCGACGTGTCGTCGTATGTCGTGACCGCGAACATCGCCGAAGCAGATATCGCCAAGGTGACAGTCGGCCAGGCCGCGACGATCACCTTCCCCGCCCTCACCGGAACGTCGGCGACCGCGAAGGTCACCGCGGTCTCACCGACCGCGACCAGTTCGAACTCGGTGGTGACCTATGCGACCACCATCACGCTCGACAAGATCCCCGACGGAGTCCGCCTCGGGCAGACCGCCGAGGTGGCGATCACCATCGCGAGCAGCGCCGCCGACGCGCTCTACGTTCCCGCTGCGGCGATCACCACCGCGAACGGCACCTCGACGGTCAAGGTCATCGACCCCAAGACCCAGAAGGTCGTGGTCACCGAGGTGACCCTCGGAGTGGTCGGCGACGGCGGCACCGAGATCAAGACGGGCCTCACCGCGGGGGAGACGATCGTCATCGGCACCATCGTGCCGAACACGACCGGAACGAACACGGGTACCGGCACGGGCACCGGCGGCCGCGGCGGGTTCGGCGGCACCGGCGGGTTCCCCGGTGGCGGCACCGGTGGATTCCCAGGCGGAGGCACCGGCGGGTTCGGCAACCGCAACGGAACGAACGGATGACCGACACCGCGCCGGTGCTCGAGCTGCGCGACATCCACCAGACCTATGGCACCGGCGAGGCGGCGGTCCAGGCGCTCCGAGGCATCGACCTCAGCGTCGCCCGCGGGGACTACGTGGCCATCATGGGACCGTCGGGATCGGGTAAGTCAACCCTGATGAACCTCCTCGGATGCCTCGACATCGCTACCGAGGGTCAGTACCTGCTCGGCGGTGTCGATGTGAGCGAACTGGATGACCGGCAGCTCGCCAAGGTGCGCAACAAGCAGATCGGCTTCGTGTTCCAGTCGTTCAACCTGATCGCGCGCATGACCGCGCTCGCGAACGTCGAACTGCCCCTGATCTATGGCGGGGTGAAGCGGGCCCAGCGCCGCGAACTCGCTCTCGAAGCGCTCGACATGGTCGGTCTCGCCGACCGCGTCGACCACCGTCCGCAGGCGCTCTCGGGCGGACAGCAGCAGCGGGTCGCCATCGCGCGCGCTCTGGTGACGAGCCCGACCATCGTGCTGGCCGACGAGCCGACCGGTAACCTCGACAGCCAGTCGACGGATGATGTGCTCAGCATCCTCGACTCCCTCTCGCAGGCGGGCCGCACCATCGTCGTGATCACCCACGAAGACGCGGTGGGAGCACATGCCGCGCGGGTGGTCTCGATCCGCGACGGCCTGCTGGTGTCCGACCAGCGCAATCGCGCCGTCGGTGCCCCCGTCGGCAAGGTCGCTGCCGCATGACGCTGTTCGAGACGCTGCGATCCGCGTTCCGCGGCATCACCACCAACAAGCTCCGCTCGGCGCTCACGCTGCTCGGCGTGATGATCGGCGTCGCCGCGGTGATCCTGCTGCTCGCGGTCGGCAACGGCAGCTCGCAGCAGATCAACAGCCTGATCACGCAGCTCGGCACCAACACGCTCACGGTGCGCGCCGGGAGCGGCTTCGGCTTCGGCGGGGGTACCGCCTCACAAGACAACTCCACCAAGAAGCTGACCCTGGATGTCGCGAACCGCCTGGCGCACTCCGGCCTCGGCCACGTCGACGCCGTGGTCCCGCAGGTGACCACGAGCCTCACCGTCTCGAGCACCACGGCGAGCGAGACCTCGGTGTCGCTGATCGGAACCACCCCGAACTACTTCACGGTCACCACGTCGAAGGTCGGGTCGGGCTCGGCCTTCACCACGGCCGACGTGACGAGCGCCGCGAAGGTCGTGGTGATCGGATCCACGATCGCGACCGAACTGTTCCCCACCGGCTCGGCGCTCGGACAGACCATCTCGGTCGACGGCTCGCCGTTCACGGTGGTCGGCATCCTGGCGTCGCAGTCGAGCACCGGCATCCAGGATGCCAACTCGGTCATCGTGGCGCCGATCAGCCGGGTGCAGCGCAGCTACACCGGCTTCGGCGCGATCAGCACCATGACGGTCGAGGCCACCAGTTCGGCCGATGTCGCCGCCGCCCAGGGCGAGGTCGAGGTGATGCTGGATCAGCTGCTGAAGTACGACCCCACCACCGCGACCGGCAACGCGCCGTACACGGTGACCGACCAGACCCAGCTGCTGCAGACCGCGGCGGCCAGCGCGCAGAGCTTCACGGTGCTTCTGGGCGCCGTCGCCGCGATCTCGCTGCTGGTCGGCGGCATCGGGGTCACCAACGTCATGCTGGTCACCGTCACGGAACGCACCCGCGAGATCGGGATCCGCAAGGCCCTCGGAGCGACACGCTCGGCCATTCTGGGACAGTTCCTGGTCGAAGCCGCGACCCTCACGCTGCTCGGCGGGTTGCTCGGGGTGGTCGCCGCCTTGATCGGAGCCCAGTTCAAGATCAACGGCACCCAGCCGATCGTGCTCGGGTACTCGGTGCCGTTGGCACTCGGCGTCTCCGTCGCGATCGGGGTGTTCTTCGGCGTCTATCCGGCGGCCCGCGCGGCGGCCATGCGCCCGATCCAGGCGCTCCGCTCGATCTGATCCGACCACCACCCATCTGCCCCAGGAAAGGAACCACCATGGCTGACAAGAACGACACCGCACCGACATCGGCAGAACCCCCAGCCGAGCCCGCCGCCTCGACCGCCCCGGCGATCGCGGCGCAGCCGAAGAGCTGGACCCGGTACCTCACCCCCGCGCTGGCCCTGGTGGCAGCTCTGATCGTGGGCGGGGTGGCCGGAGTGCTGATCGGGCAGAACACGGCATCCGCGAGCAACGCCTCGTCGCCGCGCGGCGGGTTCCCCAACGGCGGCGAGGGATTCCCCGGATTCGGGGGCGGCCAGGGCGGTGCCGGCGGCCCAGGAACCGGCAACGGTGCGGCCGGCGGCGCGCGCGGCGGATTCACCGCCGGCACCATCACCTCCATCGACCGCGGCACCATCACGTTGAAGCTCACCGACGGATCCACTGTGAAGGTCACCACGAGCGGAACCACCAGCGTGACGAAGTCGAGCACGGCCAAGGTGAGCGACCTGTCCACCGGTGACACGATCACGGTGATCGGCCAGAAGGATTCGAGCGGTGACGTCACGGCAACGCGCATCTCGGAGGGGGATGCCGGCTTCGGTGGCTTCGGCGGCGGTCCGCGCCCGAGCGGCGCGCCGACTCCGTAGTCTGCAACGGACAGACCGACCGAGCACGCCTCGAACAAGACCGCATCCCCGGAGTCTCAGCACTCCGGGGATGCGGTGGTCGTGAGGTCAGAGGTCGAGCACCAGGCCGGCGCCGGCCGCGCGCGAGACACAGGGGAACATGACGCCGAGCTCATCCTTCTCGGCGTCGTCGAGCACCGAATCCCGGTGCTGGGGGACGCCCGCGACCACCCGGGTCTCGCAGCTGCCGCAGACCCCGCGGCGGCACGAGGCGACCATCGGGATCCGATTCTCCTCGAGCACCTCGAGCACGCTGCGGTCCGGCGGGACGGTCAGTCGCAGGCCGCTGCGCGAGCATTCGATCTCCAGGGGAGCAGCGATCGCAGGCGGCCGCGCCACCGGCGCGAAATGCTCGGCGTGGAAGTGGGCAGGGTCCGATGCGGAGCGGACCGCGTCGATCAGGCTCTGCGGGCCGCACGCGTAGACCTCTCCGCTCAGCCGACGCACCGCGGAGGCCAGGTCCAGACGGTCGGCATACTCGTCCCGGGCGTAGACGAGCACCTGCTGCGGGTACCGCTCGAGCAGCTCGGGCAGATATGCCATCGAGCTCCTGCTGCGACCCAGATAGAGCAGCCACCAGTCACGCCGCGCCGGGAGCGACTCGATCATCGAGCGGATCGGGGTGATCCCGATCCCTCCCGCCACGAAGAGGTACTGAGCTGCGTGCACCAGGGGGAAGTGATTGCGCGGCTCCCACACGGGAAGCGTCATGCCGGCGCGGAGCCCGTCATGGATCCACGCCGAGCCCCCGCGAGAGTGCGGGTCGCGGAGCACGGCGATCTCGTAGAAGCCGCGCTCGGCCGGGTCGCCGCACAGCGAGTACTGGCGCGTCTCGCCGTTCGGAAGCTGCAGGGTCAGATGCGCGCCGGGTTGCCAGGGCGGAAGCTCGGTGCCGCCGAGCGGAACCAGCCGAACGCCGCGCACCCCGTCGGCGAGAGTGACGACACCTCCGACGACCATCGTCATGACGCCGGCGGGTGTTCCGGGTGGCTCGATCGGTCGCGGCGCGTCGAGAACAGCCGTCGCCGTGAACGCCGGGTTCTGAGCCCAGAACGGCTCGATCGGGTCGCGCTGCGCGGCGCTTCCGAACGGCACGACCGCCGGCGAGACGCGCGGGGCGGCTGGGTCGACGGCACGGGATGCCAGAGCCGTCGCCGCCGGCGCGCTCGCATTCCCCGTCGATCCGGCCAGCACGATGCGCACGACGATGGCGATCGCGGTGAGCGAGATGATGACCACCGAGACGCTCAGGTACCACCAGCGTCCGGCATCCGTCCCGGTCAGCCCGGCGTGGAAGGCCACCAGCAGGACGGCCACGTAGTTGAAGTAATGCAGGGCTTTCCAGAAGCGCGGAGGCAGCCGGTTTCGCAACAGCGACGAGCCGTAGACCACGACGATCAGGTAGAACGCGATGATGCCGAGCGCAACCGGCACGGTGCGGTAGAACGAGTGGCCGGGAATCAGCAGTTGCCCGGGGGTGAAGTGCAACCAGCCGTCGAGCATGAGCGACACCATATGCACGCCGATCATCAGCAGGCCGAGGCTGCCCAGATACCGATGCAGGTCTTGCAGGTGGCCGGGGCTGTCCACTTTGCGGAAGATCCGTGTCGACAGCAGGATCCCCCAGACCACCGAGAGCGACATCAAGATCCAGGCGAGAATGGCGCTCGACCTCGTGACGTACCACCAGATGTGCGGGTCGTTCATCGGTAGTCCTCCCAGTTGGACGATGTGCGGATCTCGCCGTCGGTGGTGACGACCAGCCCGGCGGCGTTGCGGGTGGGCAACCAGTTCAAGAAGCCCTCGGGTGGGGGGACGAATGCCGCCTTGGTGAGCGCCTCGGCGCGCGCGCCGGTGCCGGCGATGACCGTGGCAGTGGCCAGACCCGTGACCGCGGGGAGCAGCGTCCGCGGGTCGAGGAGATGATGACGGGTCTCCCCCTCGACAGACCAGCGCCGCCGCCGGGTGCTCGAAGTGGCGACCGCACCGGACGCGATCCGGATGACCTCGAGGTGCGTCGCGGGCTCATCGGGGTGCTCGACCCCGACCGTCCAGGCGCCGTCGATCGGCCCGGTGCCGACGGCGACGAGGTCGCCACCGATCTCGATCAGGGCGCCGGCGGCGCCCGCTTCGAGCGCTCGAGCTGCGAGCAGATCGGCGGCGTAGCCCTTGCCGATCCCGCCGGAGTCCAGCGTCATCCCGGGAGGCAATCGCACCCGGCAGCCCTCGATCTTGATCCGCCCGAGGTCGATGCTCGACGCGGCGCCCGCCGGGATCGCCGTCACACGTTCGGGATGGTCGAGGGATGCGGCATAGCCGGCATCGATGAGGCTCGGCAGCAGCGTGGGATCGAAGGCCCCTGCGGTCTCGACGAAACCGTCCTGCATCGCGTGGATGAGCCCGACCGTCGCCGGATCGACGTCGACCGGCAGCCCCTCGGAGTTGTTGAGCCGCGTCAGTTCGCTGTCGGGCAAGAAGCGCGACCACAGGCTCTCGAGCCGATCCAGTTCACGGAGCAACTCGTCGAGCAGCCCACTCGGGCCGCCCACCAGGGTGAGAGCGACTCGTCCTCCCATGGCGGACGACCGCCGCGACTCGATCACGGTGCAGAACCGTCTAGTGGCCCGAGCCGCCGGTGGATCCCGTGGGGGGCGCGGGGGCCGGAGCGGGCGCGGGCGCGTGAACCACCGGAGCTGCGGGAGCGGGAGCCGGGGCAGGTGCCGGAGCCGTCTTGACGGGGGCCTTCACGGCCGGAGCAGGCACCGCCGCCGGAGCGGGAGCCGCGGGAGCGGGCGTGACCGCCGCTCCCGGGGTCGGCGTCCCGCTGCCCGCGGGGGTGGGCGTCGTTGGGCCGCTCTCGCCCGCTGCCGCCGTCACCTGATAGCCGGCGATCATCCCGACGAAGGCGACAGCCGTCACCGTGCCGACCAGCGCCCGGGCGCCGGCGGCCGGGTGCTTGCTAGTCATCCGAGCCGTGCCCGCCCGAACCGGACGAGTCGTCGCTGCCCGAGTCGTCCGACTCGTGGTGCGTGGGGCTCGGAGACGGAGACGTGCTGTGCTCGGTGCTGTCATCGTCCGACCTCGGCGCCGTCGAGCTGTGCTCGCTGGGCTCCGCGGTCTCGGAGGGCTCGGGCGTCGCCGTCGAGTCATCCGAAATATGCAGGCGGGTCGGTGACGGGGTCGGGTTGAGCACGGTCGGCGCGTTGCCGAGATGCGTTTGCGTGAAGCTGGCGAGGGTTCCGGCGTTGACGGCCATGGCGGCCCCCGCCGTTCCGAGCACGCCGACGATGGACAGGGCGATGATGATCGGTGTCTTCATGTGCTCGACGCTACGCAGCGGTCGTCGAAGAGCGGGCGCGCGGATAGCCAAGAAACATCCAAGAACGACCCGGCCTTCAGCGCATCCCGGACGCCATCCCGCCAGAATGAACCATGCGGGTGCTGCTGATCGAGGATGACCCGGCGGTGGCCGCCGGGATCGTCGACGCACTCACGGGCGCCAGCCACACGGTGCGGCACGAGAGCACGGGCGGCGCGGGCCTGCAGGCCGTGCGCGACGACGCACCCGACCTGGTCGTGCTCGACCTCGGACTGCCCGACATCGACGGAACGGACGTGTGCCGCAGCATCCGGGCGGAGTCGGCGGTGCCGATCATCGTCGTGAGCGCCCGCAGCGATGAGATCGATCGCGTGCTCGCTCTGGAGATGGGCGCCGACGACTTCCTGGTGAAGCCGTTCGGCATCCGGGAGTTGATCGCCCGGATCCGCGCGGTGTCACGGCGCTCGGTCGTCGAGACGACGACTGCCGCGCCCGCCCCGCCCGAGCGACGGCTCGGCCCGCTCGTCATCGATCTGCGCGGGCAGCGGATCACCGTCGACGGCGAACCCGTGCACCTCACCTCCATCGAGTACCAGCTGCTGGTCTTCCTGTCGCAGGAGCCGGGAGCCGTGCGACCGCGGTCAGACATCCTCCGTGCGGTCTGGAAGACCGAGTGGTTCGGCGCATCCAAGACACTCGACGCTCATGTCGCCGCGCTGCGCAAGAAGCTCGGGTCTCCGGCCTGGATCGAGTCGGTCCGGGCGGTCGGGTTCCGCTTCGAGATCCCCGCATGACCTGGCGGTTCATGCTCGCCCTGATGGGCGTCACCGCGGTGGTGCTCGCCGTGCTGCTGGTGCCGATCAGCGGATACCTGGTGCAGAGCGAGCACGATCGCATCACCACGGCGCTCGAGCGCGACGCCTTCGTGCTCGCGGGGCGCTCCGAGCCGTCGCTCGAGACACCGAGCCAGTCGTCGACGAGCGACATCACCGAGCTGGCGCGACGCTACCGCGACGCGAGCGACGGGGCGCGGGTCGTCATCGTCGACGCCACGGGAACGGCGATCGTCACGAGTGACGACGACCCGGTGGCGGTGGGCTCGTCGTACCAGTCGCGTCCCGAGATCGCGCTGGCTCTCGCAGGGCAGATCGCCGACGGCACCCGCTATTCGAAGACCCTCTCGCTCGAACTGCTCTATGTCGCCGTGCCGATCCTCGACGGCAACCAGGTGGTGGGCGCGGTCCGCCTCACCTACCCGGACGACGTGGTGTCGAGGGCAGCATCGGCCAAGCTCGGCGGGCTGGGCATCGTGGCCGTGACCACCGTCCTTCTCGCCGGGGCGATCGGCTGGATCTTCTCCCGCTCGGTCACTCGGCGGCTGCGCAGACTGACCGAACTGACCGAGCATTTCGCCGAGGGCGACCTGTCGGTGCGCGCCGAGGAACGCACCGGCGCTCCCGAACTCCGCTCGCTCTCCCGGTCGTTCAACGCCATGGCCGAACGCGTCACCTCCTCGCTCGACCAGCAGCGACGGTTCGCCGCGGATGCCTCGCATCAGCTCCGAACGCCCCTGACCGCCCTGAAGCTCCGCCTCGAGCGCGCCCGTCAACTGGTCGGCGTCGAGCCGCAGGAGGCGGTCGACCGGATCCTCGCGGCCGAGATCGAGACCGACCGTCTCGAGACGCTCGTCGAGGGATTGTTGCAACTGAGCCGCGGCGAGGGCGCGCACGTCATGATCGAACCCGTGGACGTCGCCGCGATCACTCGTGAACGCGTCGAGCAATGGCGTCCGCTCGCCGAGGAGCACGGCCTCGCCCTCGACTACCGGGGGCCGGACGCCGCTGTCGCCCTGGGCGCATCCGCCGCAGTCGAGCAGATCGTCGACAACTACCTCGACAACGCGATCAGTGTGAGCCCTGCCGGGTCGACGATCGACGTCCTGGTCGTGCACGATGCCCGCCAGACGTCGGTGCACGTGCTCGACCGCGGCCCCGGGATGACGCCCGAGGGCTTGGAGCGCGCGTTCGACCGCTTCTGGCGGGGCCGCTCGGACGAGGCGGGGAGCGGACTCGGCCTCTCGATCGTGCGACAGCTCGCGACCGCGAGCGGCGCCACAGTGCAGCTTGCCAACCGGCAGGGCGGAGGACTCGAGGCCCGGGTGACCTTCGGGGCGCAGTGGACGCCCGAGCGACGACCCTCCGAGCGGCGGCGGGAGCGATCGATGCGTCAGCGGCGTCGCGCGCGCGGCGACCGCGGGGCTGACGGCGGTGCCGCCTAGGCTGACCGCATGGCCCGCCCGACGACCTCGTATGCCTGCACCGAGTGCGGCTGGACGAGCGTCAAATGGGTCGGCCGCTGCGCCGAATGCCAGGCATGGGGCACCGTCGTCGAACGCGGAGTCCCGGTTGCCGCGGTGCGGGCCGGCATCGTCCCCGACGGCCGCGCAGCGCGCCCCATCACCGAGATCGGGGCGGAGGCCGTCTCGCCCTGGCCGAGCGGCATCGCCGAGTTCGATCGGGTGCTCGGCGGCGGCATCGTGCCGGGGGCCGCGATCCTGCTGAGCGGCGAGCCCGGGGTCGGCAAGTCCACCCTGCTGCTCGAGGTGGCCGCGCGCGCCGCTCGCACCGGCACGCGCGTGCTGTACGTGAGCGCCGAGGAGTCGGCCAGCCAGGTGCGCATGCGGGCCGGGCGCACCGGCGCGCTCGAGCATTCGAGCGCCGACGAACTGTTTCTCGCCGCCGCGACCGACCTGTCGACGATCCTCGGCCATCTGGATGCCGTGCACCCCGGCCTGCTCATCGTCGACTCGGTGCAGACCGTCTCGTCGGCGATGTCGGAGGGCGCCCCAGGCCAGCCCGCCCAGGTGCGGGAGGTGGCCGGCACGCTGATCCGGATCGCCAAGGAGCGCAACCTGCCGGTGCTGCTGATCGGCCATGTCACCAAAGACGGCACGATCGCCGGGCCGAGGATGCTCGAGCACCTGGTCGACGTCGTCTGCACCTTCGAGGGCGACCGGCAGACCGCGCTGCGATTCGTGCGTGCGACCAAGAACCGCTTCGGCCCGACCGACGAGGTCGGCTGCTTCGAGATGACCGGCGACGGGATCGCCGAGGTCGCCGACCCGAGCGGGCTGTTCCTCTCGCGCGGCGGTCTGAGCGGCGGGTCGCCGGTGAGCGGAACCTGCGTCACGGTCGCGGTCGAGGGCCGACGCGCCCTGCCGGTGGAGGTGCAGGCGCTGATCGTGGCGACCCAGGCTCCGCAGCCGCGTCGCGTGGTCAACGGGGTGGACGCGTCCCGGGTGGCCATGCTGCTCGCGGTGCTCGAGCGGCGGTGCGGGCTCAAGCTGTCGATGTCGGACGTCTACGTGTCGACCGTGGGCGGCATCCGTCTGACCGAGCCGGGTGCCGACCTCGCGATCGCGCTGGCCATCGCGAGCGCGGTGAAAGATGAGGCCCTGCCGGCCACGCTGGCGGCGGTGGGCGAGATCAGCCTGGCCGGCGAGATCCGCCCGGTGGCCGCCGCCAAACAGCGCGCGGCCGAGGCACGCCGGCTGGGCTACACCACGATCGTCGACGGCGATGCCGGGTCGCTGAAAGAGGCGATCCAGGCGGCCTTCACGACCGCCCGCCTTCACGAGATCCCGGAGAGCGCCGACCTGGCCGCCTTCTGACGTGACACCGATCCGCCGCCCGGGTGGATCTGCGGCGAAACTATGCTGCGCGTATGAGGCGTACCGCACTCGTCATGCTGCTGGCCGGCACCGCCCTGCTGCTGACCGGCTGCCTACCCGGAACGACACCGAGCGGCGCGGCGACGCCTGACAGCGCGTCGTCGAGCGGGGCAGGGTCGCCTTCGACCGGGCCGACGAGCGCCCCCTCAGCCGAGACCGCCGGCGACTGCACCGCCGGATCAGGAGGCGATGGCCGCGAGATCCCGGTGGTCTACACGGTATACGGACCCACCAGCGGTGGCCCCGTGACCGTCACCTTCACGTCCTTCAACCGCGACGGCTCCCTGCCGGCGACTACCGCGACCTTCACCGGTCCCGTGTTCACTCGCATCGGCTATGCCTGCTCGGATGCCGCCCAGTCCGCGGTCTGGACCCTCACCGCCACCGCGACCACGACAGACGCGGTCGCCTGCGTGCTCGACTTCGGGGGGATGCTCGTCAAGACCGACAGCGCCTTCCTCGAATCCGGGACCCCGGTTGCGACGACGGCGAACTGCTCGGGCAATCCCGGCCAGTAGACCGCGGTCGGCCGCGCTGTCAGCTGCGTTCGGCGCGCACCCGCGCGTCCACGTGCGCCGAATCGGCGAGCGAGCCGCGGGCGCCGAAGCCCTCCGTCGCGATGGCGCCGGCTGCGGACGCCCAGGCCACGGCATCCTGAAGGGAACGACCCCGCGACAGTGCGACGGCCAGCGCTGCGGTGAAGGCGTCGCCCGCTCCGGTGGTGTCGACGACATCGGCTCGACTCGGCGGGACGTGCATGAGGGAGCCCCCGGCCGGGTGCACGTTAGTGCCGCCGCCGCCACCGGTGACGACCACCGCGGCGGCGCCGGCGGCGAGCAGCGCGTCGACCCCTCCGAGCGCCTCGGCCTCGGTCTCGTTCGGGGTGATCACGGTGGCTGCCTCGATCAGCTCGCTCGGCAGCTCGCGGGCCGGTGCCGGGTTCAGCACGACGCGCCATCCGCGAGCCGCGGCCGCGCGAGCGGCGGCGACGACCGACTCCAGCGGGATCTCGAGGCAGGCGACCAGCACGGCGTCGTCCGAGTCGATGGCCGCGAGTGCCGCCTCGACCGCGGCGGGGCTGACGGCCGCGTTGGCGCCGGGCACGATCGCGATCGAGTTCTCGCCGCCGTCATCCACCAGGATGATCGCCACACCGGTCGAACCGTCGACCGTCGCGAGCGCACCGACATCGATGCCGCGGGCCGCCAGGTCGGCGCGCGCCGCCTCGCCCCAGTGGTCCGAACCGACTGCACCGATGAGGTGCACCGGGGCTCCCAGGGCAGCGGCGGCCGAGGCCTGGTTGCCACCCTTGCCCCCCTGGACCTCGGCGAAGCGCTCCATGCTGACGGTCTCGCCGGGTCGTGGCATCCGGCCACCCGCCGCAACCAGATCGATGTTGACCGAGCCCACCACGATTACCGGCACCTCGACCGGGGCCACCCCGGCCACTACTGCAGCACGAACTGCTTGGTGCCCGTCGACTTGGCTGCGCCGACCTGCACCGCCAGGTGGTAGCTGGCGCCGCCCGCCGTCACCTCGGGCCGGTTGCCCGTGCAGGTGGTGGTTGATGAGCGGGTGCGGTCCCACGGGAACGGGGTGGTCGACAGCGCCTTGCCCGGCTGCAGCACCTGCTTGTTCGCCGCCGGAGCCGTCTGGCAATCCTTGGAGTTCCAGATCTGATCGGATCCGCTGGTGATCAGATACACCTGCGCGTCCGTTCCCACGTCGAAGGTGCAGGCGCTCGCGCCCGAATTGGTGATCGTCATCGAGAGCTGGGGCTGCACACCGGCGGCATAGCTGGCGGCGTCGGTGACCGGCGTAAGCGTGATCACCGCGGGGTCGCAGGGCGTCGAACTGGAACCGGATGTCGCGCCGCCCGACGGCGCGTGAGATGCACTATTCGACGCGCTCGAGTGCGGGGTGGGCGAGCCGGAGCCCGGCCGCGCGACGATCAGGACGACAACCACGATCACCACGACGATCAGAAGCAGCAGGAGGATGCGGCGGCGCCAGTAGACCGACGGCGGTTGCGGGCCGACCGGGTTCTTGATCGTCGACATGCGGCCAGGGTAATCCCGGGTCCGGGCGCCGAGCGGGTGACCCGCCGCGGCGGCGGACGTTGCGCTAGAGCTGCTTCAGCATGCGCGAGTTGCCCAACGTGTTCGGCTTGACCCGCGCCAGATCGAGGAACTCGGCGACGCCCTCGTCGGGTGAGCGCACTAGCTCGGCGTAGACATCCGGCGATACCAGGCCTTCGCCGATCTCGGCGTAGCCGTGGTCGGTGAAGAACCGCGTCTCGAAGGTCAGGCAGAACAGGCGGCTGAGACCGAGTTCGCGCGCGTCCGACTCGAGCCGCTCGAGCAGGCTGTGCCCGACGCCCTTGCTGCGCCGGTCGGCGGCGACGGCGAGGGTGCGCACCTCGGCGATGTCCTCCCACATCACGTGGAGCGCGCCGCATCCGATCAGCGTGCCGTCATCGGTCTCGGCGACCCGGAACTCCTGCACCGCCTCGTAGAAGACCACGCGGTCTTTGCCGAGCAGGATGCGGTCTTGCACCAGAGGCTCGATCAGCGCCTCGATCGCCGGCACGTCGGTGGTGCGCGCGCGGCGCACCGTGTACGGCGCGGCCGGTTCGGATGTCACCGTGCCACCCTACAAGTTGCCATCGAGGCAGATCAGACGCGACGAAGGGCGGCGGCTCCGCAGAACCACCGCCCCGTCGTCAGACTCGACGAACCGCTACTCGGCCTCGGCCGCCCCGACCTTCTCGGGCAGCGCCTTGGGGGCGTCTTCACGACCCGGCTGGCGCCCGGTCGTGAAGACGAACTCGCCCAGACCGTCGGCCGGAGCGACGTAGTCCACGTGGACGTGGTCGCCCGCCGAGAGCTCGCCGTGCAGGATCTTCTCGCTCAGCGCGTCCTCGACCTCGTGCTGCACCGCGCGGCGCAGCGGACGGGCTCCGAGCGTCGGGTCCCAGCCGAGTTCGATCAGACGCGACTTGGCGGCATCCGACACCTCGACGGTCATGTCGCGGTCGAGCAGGCGCTCCGACAGTCGGCCGATGAAGAGGCCGACCACCTGGAGCAGCTCCTCCTTGCTGAGCTGCGGGAAGACGATCGTCTCGTCGACCCGGTTCAAGAACTCCGGCTTGAAGTGCTTCTTCAGTTCTTCGATCACCTTCGAGCGCATGGCGCGGTACGAGTTCTCGGAGCTGCCCTCGAGCGTGAAGCCCACCGGGCCGCCCGTGATGTCCTTCGTGCCGAGGTTGGTCGTCATGATGATCACGGTGTTCTTGAAGTCGACGACGCGGCCCTGGCCATCCGTCAGACGTCCCTCCTCCAGGATCTGGAGCAGCGAGTTGAAGATGTCGGGGTGCGCCTTCTCGATCTCGTCGAAGAGCACCACGCTGAACGGCTTGCGGCGCACCTTCTCGGTGAGCTGGCCGCCCTCTTCGAAGCCGACGAACCCGGGAGGGGCACCGAACAGCCGCGAGACGGTGTGCTTCTCGCCGTACTCGCTCATGTCGAGCGAGATCAGTGCGTCTTCGTCGTCGAACAGGAACTCGGCGAGCGCCTTGGCCAGCTCGGTCTTCCCGACGCCGGTGGGGCCGGCGAAGATGAACGAGCCGGAGGGGCGCTTCGGGTCCTTGAGTCCGGCGCGGGTGCGGCGGATCGTCTTGGAGAGCACCGAGATGGCCTCCTCCTGACCGATCACGCGCTCGTGCAGGGCCTTCTCCATGAAGATCAGGCGGCTCGACTCCTCTTCGGTGAGCTTGAAGACCGGGATGCCGGTGGCGTTCGCCAGCACCTCGGCGATGACGCCCTCATCCACGGTTCCGGATGCCGCGACATCGCCCGCGCGCCACTGCTTCTCGAGGCGCAGCCGCTCGCCGAGCAGCTTCTTCTCCTCGTCGCGCAGGCTCGCGGCCTTCTCGAAGTCCTGGTCTTCGATGGCGGCTTCCTTGGTCGCGCGGACGCCGGCGATCTTGTCGTCGAACTCGCGCAGCTCCGGCGGAGCCGACAGGATCGACAGCCGCAGGCGAGCGCCCGCCTCGTCGATCAGGTCGATGGCCTTGTCGGGCAGGAAGCGGTCGGCGACATAGCGGTCGGCGAGGTTCGCGGCCGCGACGATGGCGCCGTCGGTGATCGAGACCTTGTGGAACGCCTCGTACTTGTCGCGGAGCCCCTTGAGGATGTTGATGGTGTGCGGCAGCGTCGGCTCGTGCACCTGCACGGGCTGGAAGCGGCGCTCGAGCGCGGCATCCTTCTCGAAGTGCTTGCGGTATTCGTCGAGCGTGGTGGCGCCGATCGTCTGCAGTTCACCGCGGGCGAGCAGCGGCTTCAGGATGCTGGCCGCATCGATCGCGCCCTCGGCGGCACCCGCACCCACCAGGGTGTGGATCTCGTCGATGAAGGTGATGATGTCGCCGCGGGTGCGGATCTCTTTGGTGACCTTTTTCAGGCGCTCCTCGAAGTCACCGCGGTAGCGGGAGCCGGCGATGAGCGAGCCGAGGTCGAGCGTGTAGAGCTGCTTGTCTTTCAGCGTCTCGGGCACGTCGCCGCGCACGATCGCCTGGGCGAGGCCCTCGACGACGGCGGTCTTGCCGACGCCGGGTTCACCGATCAGCACGGGGTTGTTCTTGCTCCGGCGGGAGAGGATCTGCATGACCCGCTCCATCTCCTTCTCGCGCCCGATCACCGGGTCGAGCTTGCCGTCGCGCGCCGCCTGGGTGAGGTTGCGGCCGAACTGGTCGAGGATCTGGCTGCCCTTGTCGGGCGTCGCATCGTTGCCGCCGACGGCGACCTGCTCCTTGCCCTGGTAACCGCTCAGCAGCTGGATGACCTGCTGACGAACGCGGTTCAGGTCGGCGCCCAGCTTGACCAGCACCTGCGCCGCGACGCCTTCACCCTCGCGGATCAGGCCCAGCAGGATGTGCTCGGTGCCGATGTAGCTGTGGCCGAGCTGCAGCGCCTCGCGCAGGCTCAGCTCGAGCACCTTCTTGGCGCGCGGCGTGAAGGGGATGTGGCCGGTCGGCTGCTGCTGACCCTGGCCGATGATGTCCTGGACCTGCTCGCGCACGGCATCCAGCGAGATGCCGAGGCTCTCGAGGGCCTTCGCGGCGACGCCTTCACCCTCGTGGATGAGGCCGAGCAGGATGTGCTCCGTGCCGATGTAGTTGTGGTTGAGCATCTTCGCCTCTTCTTGGGCGAGCACCACCACGCGACGGGCGCGATCCGTGAACCGTTCGAACATGTCTCTCTTGCTCCTCCAGAACCGAGCAGGGGCGGTTCCGATAGTTCGAGAGTAGCCACGGGGGGTCCGGGATTCGCCCATGTTCGCTGTGGGCGGGATGGATGTCGCGACCCCTGTTCCCGGGTACGGCCCGCACTTGCGACGGCTTATCGATCATCGTTATGTTAACGACTGTCGATAAGGAGACACCATGGGGGAATCCGCTCCTGCATCCGGGGGCCATCGCGCGAAGGCGATCGCGATCGCCTTGCAGGGCATCCAGGCGGCGTCGATCGTCGTGGGCGTCCTGGCCGCAACGGCCGGCGTGGCCTATCTGATCGTCGCTGCCGTCGGCCCGGAAGTCTGGTGGCCATCGGGCGGTTCGAACGCCACCGGAGCCTTCGTCGCGTTCCCGCTCCCGCTGCGGTTGGTGAACGCCGGGGCATTCCTCGCGTGGAACGCCACCACGGCGACCATGGCACTCTTCGTCGGTGGCCTCGCCCGACGAGTCCGCAATGGTGTGCTGTTCATCCCGGCCGTCACGCGCGCGGCCTGGTCACTGGCCATCACCCTTGCCCTCGGCGCGACCGTCGCCCAGACCCTTGAAAACGTCGGTCGGGGCTCGGCCATCGTCTTCGCCTACACCGATCCGACGGGCGACCCGAT
>Ga0207703_10000569_pt1 | contig 37992 bp, 38 predicted proteins | sample KBSSwiS12_FD_184304 | JGI IMG/M metagenome (GOLD analysis project Ga0207703, IMG submission 184304) | Switchgrass rhizosphere microbial communities from Kellogg Biological Station, Michigan, USA - KBS Switchgrass S1-2 (SPAdes) (version 2) | ecosystem: Host-associated > Plants > Roots >... | reverse complement strand
CGAGAACAGCTTCTGGTCGGGCGGTGATCTGGCCCAGTTGTACCGCGCGATCGAGCAGCGCGGCGGCACGACGGGCATGGCAAGCATATTCGAGTTCGGATTTCGTGAGTTTGCCCGGCTGCGCCAACAGGGCGGTATTGCCGCCGATCAGCTGTTGGAAGGAGCGCGGCGGGCCATGCGTGTGGCGCAGCTCAAGGAAATCGATCGCCTGGAGGCGAGCCTCGCGACACTGGCCACGGTCGGATCTACCAGTCCGTACGTTGGTCTGTTCGGCACGGTGTGGGGAATCATGAGCGCGTTCGCCTCGCTGGGTAACGTTCAGCAGGCAACGCTGGCGATGGTGGCTCCCGGCATTTCCGAAGCGCTCATCACAACCGCAATCGGCCTGTTCGCGGCCATCCCCGCCGTTGTCGCCTACAACCGCTTCGCCGACCAGGTGGGCCGGTTGGAAATCCGCTATGACGCATTTACTGAGGAGTTCTCCACCATCCTGCAGCGCCATGCGGCCCGCGGGCATACCGGGGTCGCGCCGGCGTCAGCCCCAGCGGCAACGTCAGTAGGCTAGGAGCGTCAAAAAATGGCAAGCGTCTCGCGAGGCCGGCGGCTCATGGGGGAGATCAACGTCGTTCCGTACATTGATGTCATGCTGGTGCTGCTGATCATTTTCATGATCACGGCGCCATTACTGACACAGGGTGTGAAAGTGGACCTGCCCAAGGCGGGGGCGGAACCTCTCGATCCGAAGATGCTCAAAGACGCGATACCTCTGGTGCTGTCGGTGGACCGGACTGGCGCGTTGTACCTGAACATTGGTGGTGGTAATCCGCAGGCGCCGCTGGATGCGGACACAGTCGCGGACCGCGCGACAACAGCGCTGCGGCGCAACCCGGAATTGCCGGTGCTGGTGAAGGCCGACAACCATGTCGAGTATGGGAGCGTGGTTCGGGCCATGGTGATACTGCAGAAGGCGGGGGCAAAAAAGGTCGGTTTCATCACTGACCCACTTCCTGACCCCAAGCGCCGCGGACACTGACAGGATTCGCACGGCTTCCATGATCGAGCGCGCAAGCGACCGTTGGGTCTCGATCATCTTATCCGTGCTATTGCATGGCACGTTGGTGGTGGCTTTGGTGTATGGCTTCTGGACTTATCGGCAGTCGCGGCCGCCAACACCCACGCTGGCCATCGAGGCGACGGTTGTTGACGCACGCTCTGTGAATGGCGCGGCGCTGAAAGAACCGCCGGCGCCGCAGCCGCCCGCACCGACGCCGGCTCCGGAGCCGGAAGCGGTCGAGCCTACGGGTCCGCCGCAGCCGACGCCGGAAGAGCTCGCGCAGCGCGAACAGGCGCTGCAGGAGCAGGCCCAAAAAGAGCAGGCTCAGAAGGAGCAAGCTCAGCGGGAGCAGGCCCAGAAGGAGCAAGCCGACCGGGATGCTGCCGATAAGCAGCGCCAGGCCGAGGAGCAGAAGCAGCAGGAGGAGGCGCAGCGGCAGGCCGAGGAGAAACGCCAGGCATTGCAGAAGCAACGCGAGGCGCAGGAAAAGGCTGACGCGGAGCGCAAGGCGCTGGAGGCGAAGAAACGGGCGGAGGAGCAGCGTGTTGCCGAACAGAAGCGCGCCGAGGCGGCGCAACGCGCGGCCGAAGAAAAGAGCCGGGCGGAGAGCGAGGCAGAGTTGCGCAATAGTCTGGCCGCCGAGGAGCATGCGAACCAGGTGCGCTCGAGCGGTGCGCTCGTGAGCTGGCTCTCCCAGATCACGGCACGGATTCAGCACGCGTGGCTGCGGCCACCGTCAGCGAGGTCGGGAATTCAGTGTGTGTTGCATATAACTCAAGCCCCGGGGGGCGCGGTCCTGAGCGCCCGGATCGAGTCGTGCAATGGCGATCAGGCCGTGCGCGAGTCGATCGAGGCAGCCGCGTACCGCGCCTCGCCGCTGCCGCCGCCACCGGACCCCTCGCTGTTCGAGCGCGATCTGGAAGTCACCTTCAGGCCCGATTGATGTCAAACTTTCCAAACTACGCCATGAGATCAAACAAACCCGTTGCCTGGCGTGCCATCCGGCACCGCCTGTTAAAAATCGCCGGTGCCATCCTGGCCTTGGGTGCGGTGCTGCCTGCCTGGGCGCAACTGCGGATTGAGGTCACTTCCGGTGTAACGGACCCGGTGCCGATCGCAATCGTACCGTTCTCGCGGGCAGTCCCGGCTGACGGGGGGCTGGACGTCGCGCAGGTCATACAACACGACCTGGAGGGCAGCGGCCGCTTCCGCGCTTTGCAGCGCGGGAAGATGCCGGCGACCCCTACTCAACCCTCGGCCGTCGTGCTGGCCGATTGGAAGAATGCCGGTGAGGACTATATCGTCGTCGGCCGTGTGGTGCCCGTGGAGGCCGGCAATCTGGCCGTCGATTTCGACCTTCTCAACACCCTGACAGGGCAGCGGGTCGCAGGGCAGCGATTCGTCGGGACACCGGGTGCCCTGCGCAACGCGGCCCACCGCGTGAGCGATGTGGTCTACGAAAAGATTCTCGGGATCCGCGGCGCGTTTGCCACGCGTATTGCGTACGTCTCCGTCGATGGGCAGCCGCCAACTCAGAAGTTCCAACTCATCGTGGCGGACGCCGACGGTGAAAATCAGCGGTTGGTGCTCGAATCGCGCTACCCACTCATGTCACCGGCATGGTCGCCGGATGGGCAGTGGCTGGCCTACGTCTCGTTCGAGAACAAGAAGTCGGCTATCTATGTGCAGCTCGTGCGCACAGGAGAGCGGCGGCAGGTTTCGGCGCGTGCCGGAATCAACGGCGCTCCGGTGTGGTCGCCGGATGGCAAGAAGCTCGCGTTGACACTGGGCGGCAGCAGTGGCAACCCCGACATCTATGTGCTCGAGTTGCAGACACAAACCCTCACGCGCATCACAAACGACCCGGCAATCGACACCGAGGCGGCGTGGGCTCCTGACGGCAAGACACTGTTCTTCACATCCGACCGCGCCGGCGGACCTCAGATCTACAGGCAAGGTGTTAACGAGGGCGATCGGCCGAAGCGGATCACTTTCACCGGCAATTACAATGCGCGGCCGCGCGTGTCTGCCGATGGGACCCAGCTTGCGATGGTGACTCTGGACGGTGGCAACTACCGCATTGCAGTGCAGGACCTTGGTAATGGCACGGTGCGTGTGTTGTCCAAGGGGCACCTCGATGAGTCACCGAGCTTTGCGCCCAATGGCGCGACGCTGATTTATTCGGAACGGGAGGCCAATCGCGCCGAGCTGGCCACTGTTTCGGTTGATGGGCTGACAGGGTTGCGGCTGAAGGCCGAGCAGGGCGAAGTCCGGGAGCCCGCCTGGGGACCGTTCGCTCAATAATTGGTTGCCGCAACAGCGGCAGAAGGGTGGAGTAGGGTATGCGAAAAATACTGATCATTCTGATGGTGGCGGCGGCGCTGAGCAGCGCCGGGTGCAAGAGCAATAAACCCAAGCCGGGTCCGTCATCGCAAACAGAAGTGGGCGGTGCCGACTCTGCGGGTGCAGGCTCCGATGCGGCTAACGCCGGCAATGTTGGCTCGGACGACGAAACCGCTGGCCCGCAAGGGGGCCTGCTGGCGAAGCGCATCATCTACTTCGATTTTGACAGCAGCGACATCAAGGGCGAGGGCACCGATGTCGTGGCCGCTCACGCGAAGTATCTGGCCAGCCATGCTGGCACCCGGGTCCGCCTCGAGGGCAACACCGATGCCCGCGGCTCACGGGAATACAACATCGGTCTGGGCGAACGCCGTGCGCAGGCAGTACGCCGCGCACTGCTGCTGCAGGGTGCCACCGAGTCACAACTTGCTACAGTGAGCTATGGTGCCGAGCGGCCTGCGGTCGCAGGCAATGACGAAGCCGCATGGTCGAAGAACCGACGTGTCGAAATTGTGTACCTGGCTCCGGGCGGCCAGCCGGCCGTCGTCCAACCACAGAGGTAACCCTCCATGACCAGAGTGCTGCCCACTTCCGTCGCTGTCGCAGTCGCTGCGGTACTCGCCGGGTGCGCCTCGACTCCACCGGAAGAAGATCCGGTTCAGATCAAGCTCAATGACCTTGACGGGCGTGTCGCTCGCATCGAGCGCGTGGTGGCGAACCAGAGCCTGGTGCAGTTGGCCCAGAACCTCGATTCGGTTCAGGCTGAAACGCGCCGGCTCCGTGGCCGTATCGAGGAGCTCGAGAACAGCAACGAGGCGCTGAAGAAGCAGCTGGCGAGTGCTGTTGGGCGCGGTGGAGGGTACAACGCCGGTGCCGTTGGCGCGGCTGGGGGAGCCAATGGGGCCGGTGCGGCTGGGGCGGCCGGTGCAGGTGGGGCGGCCGGTGGCGCGGGTGCGCCTGATGGCGGCCAAGGTGGCGCCGTTGGTGCAGGTGCGCCAGGAGCAGGTGGCTCCTCCGCACAGAGCGCCGGAGGTGCCGGCGCGGTAGGAGCGGGCACCGCCGCCGCAGGCACGGCTGGCGCAACGGGTGCTGGAGCAGCAGCTGCTGCAGCAGGACCGGGCGGGACTGATGTGCCTCCTGGAGGCGCGGGTTCATCGTCAGTCGAGCAAGCCGTGTACTCCCAGGCTTTTTCCGCGCTCAAAGCGGGCAGCTATTCGGTCGCCATCACGGGCTTCAAGGACTTTCTGGCGAGTTATCCGGGCAGCCCTCTGGCGGAGAATGCGCAGTATTGGCTTGGCGAGGCGTACTACGTGACACGCTCGTACGATGACGCGGGAACCGCGTTCCGTACCGTGCTGCAGAAGTACCCGCAATCGCGGAAGGCACCTGACGCCACCCTCAAACTCGGCTACACGCAATACGAGCTGAAGCGATACGCCGACGCGCGCAAGACCTTGCAAGAGGTAACGCAGAAATACCCAGACAGCGATGCGTCACGATTGGCAACGGAGCGCTTGAAACGGATTCCCGCAAACGCACCTAAGAGCTGAGCGCAGCGTAGGGGATTGTGGGTCGGCTGGGGCTCGAACCCAGGACCAATACCTTAAAAGGGTACTGCTCTACCAACTGAGCTACCGACCCGAACTGTTTTTTGGTGGGGCGTCGCGCCGCGGCGCCCATGCGGGGCGCGCATCATACACTACGAGCCGGCGGCGTGTGCCTTCACTACCGGTGCTCTATGTAGATGGCGACGCCGCCGCCCACTTTTTTATTCATTCCGAGGTTTATGCCCACGCCCCCGCCAACGGAACTATGGCGAGAGTACGATTCAGTGCCCCCTCCGGTTCCTATCGAACCGGAGGATTGATCGCCGATCCCTTCCAGCAGCACTCCATTGGCTCCCAGCTTGGCCGCTTCAGTCTTCAGACGCTGGATGACCGCGTCCGTTTTTCCTTGGGCTGTGAAGGAGAACGAGCCACTGCTGGAAGTCTGCAGTCTGGCGATTTCTTCGTAAGGAACAGTGGGCGGTTGGGAGTAGACCTGCACCTCCTCGGGTGCGATCGGCGGCCGTGCCTTGCCGATCATCACGTGCGAGGTCGCGCATGCGGTGAGCGCAAGAGCCACCAGTAACATAATCCCTGATCTGCGGTTCGACATCTGGCAGCCCCCCAAGGGTTAGGTCTCTATATTCTAGCCGCTTCGGCACCGCGCCCACCTGGCCCCGGCCGGCGACCGGCCGGGTGAACCTGTCAATCCGCCGGCCGGCTGATGCGCTGATACAACGACGGAGGGCTGCTCCGCCCTTGAGTTCACTGCAGCGCAACCCCAGTCTATGCAGTGCCCATAGCCACTTGGAATTAACGCTGCAAGCTTGGCACGGGGTGTGCAATTCCGCAGGGACGAGTCGCGTTTGTCGCCAACCTACGACATAGGTCTGTCGTATCAGAGCCACGGCAATCGCGAGGTCGCAGGGGTGCCACTCATTCTGGAACTGTCAGGGGAAGATGTCATGAAAGGTCTCGATTCCATCATTCGCTGGATTGTCCTGGCGCTGGGGACAGGTTTACGGTGGCTCCGCGAGGAGCTCGATGCACTACACGTCGATATTCCGCTCACAGATGGGTGTCTGAGTGAGCTCGTGCGGGATGCAGACAAAGCTGCGCGGCGCGCCGGCACCAACAAAGGGCAGTCTTATGTTGAGCGGCTGCGGCGTGAGCTTTCGATGCGCGCGAGTTTCATCCAACGCTGGACGGGCTCGGATGAAAACTTGTCGCAGCAGGACGAAGAAAGTCTGCAGGCTCTTGTAAGAATTGCGCGCAGGTACGCGCTGCCGCGGCGTTGGAAGTTGTCAGATCCCGTCGTCGTCGAGTACCGCCGCACGCGGCCGTCGTACTGGCAGTGGACGGATGACATCGACACAGGTGCCGTTCCACAAGCCTGACTACTGGACGGGGCGAGGCGACTCGCCCCGCCCAGCGGGCCCCGTCTCCACGACTCGTTATAGGCGACCCCGGCTATGCGCCCCGGTCTAGGCGACACCGGCTACGCGCCCCGGGCTAGGCGCCCCCTACGCGGCCCGGTCAACCTGCACCTGGTGCCTCGATCGTTTGCGGCGGTTCCAGGCCCACATCGGCGCTTCTCGCCAGATGCCGGTCGCGCTCGATATTGAAAGAACGGCAGGCGAGCAGGTACACGAGGCCGGCCACCGGCAAACCCACCAACATCGCCACATCCGCGCCACCGAGTGCGCGCGCCACCGGTCCTGTGTACAGGCCTGTGCTGAAAAACGGCATCATGACCGTAAAGCCGATGGCGTAGGCGAGCAGCCCGCGCCAGTTCCACTTTCCGTACATCCCGCGGGGATTGAAGATTTCCCGGATCGAGTAGTGACCCTTGCGCACCAGGTAGAAATCGACCAGGTTGATGGCCGTCCAGGGCGTGAACAGATACAACAGTACAGCCAGCAGATCGCCGAACTGGGTGACAAAGTTACCGGACGCATTCAGCGCCAGCGCCGTGGAGACGATGCCGGCCGCTACCAGGCTTGCGACCCGCTTGCCTACCGTACACTCCAGCGGCCTGCAGGTGTCAGCCACGCTCAGCAACGTCAGGGAAGCGCCATAGAAGTTGAGTGCTGAAATAGTTACGAGACCGAGCAGGGCCGCAATCAAGAGAACCGGCCCGAATCCGGGGATGATTGCGTCGGCAGCGCGTTCCATTGCCGCAGCGACGTCCAACTTCGGCGCGGCGGCGGCTGCAACCGTGCCAACCAGCATCATCCACGTGCCGCCGATGAACGCACCCAGGTAAGTCCACCAGAACGACGCGCGCACACCCACGTTGCGGGGCAGATACCGGGAGTAGTCGGAAACGTAGATCGACCAGGAGAGCTGGTATGAGGCCGCCGCAAACAACTCCGCCAGGAAGGGTACTGCCTTGAAACCAGCCGGATCCCATTGCGGACCGGGAAATTTCAGCGCAAATACGGCTCCGGCCGAGAACACGGTCAAAATGCCGATCATCAGATACGCAAACACGCGCTGCGCGACGTGTATGGTGTCGTACCCCACTATCGCGAGACTCATCGCAATCAGCGCGAACACCACGATGACTACAGGTGAGGCCGTGGAGATCGAACCGGACAGTTGGTGAAGAGTCTGCGCGGCCAACACCTGGTTGAAGGCATTGAAGCCGATGAACGCCACCAGGGCTACAGCCCACACGAGCAGGGCGCCCGTGTACCCGAACTGCGGCCGGGATTGAATCATCTGGGGAAGTCCCAGCTGTGGGCCCTGCGTCGAATGGAACGCCATGAAGAACGTACCCAGCGCACACCCGGCAATGACGGCAATGGCTGTCCAGAGGAGGTTGCCTCCGAGGCTGATCCCCAGGATTCCCACCGCCAGGGTGGCCAAGTGCGCATCGCCCGAGAACCACACGGGCCACAGATGCCACACCTTTCCATGCCGCTCGGCGAGCGGCACATAGTCGATCGACCGCTTTTCGATGAGTGTGCCGTTGGCCATTTACCACCCGTGCCCCAGTGCGTTTTTTGTTATATTATGACGACAACATTATAAAAGCGAATTGGACCGAGGGTTATGAGACAGGTCAAGACACTGGGTCTGCTGGGTACCGGCGTGATCGGTGGGGGCTGGGCCGCCCGCGCGCTGCATTTTGGCATCGATGTCATCGCAGCTGATGTCAGGCCGGAAATGGAAGCGTGGATCCGCGGTGCGGTCCAGAACGCGGAAGGTGCCCTGTCGCGGCTGACATTCGCGCCCTTGCCGCCCAAGGGAAAGCTGTCCTTCACGACCGATCCGGCCGCGATGGCGCGTCAGGCGGATTTCATCCAGGAAAACATTCCCGAGCAGCTCGAACTGAAACAGCGGGTGCTGGGTGATGTGAGCCGGGCCGCTCCCGCGGACGTCATCATCGCGTCGAGCACTTCAGGGCTGACACCTTCGGACCTGCAGAAGTCCATGGTGGCTCCGGAGCGCTTCCTGGTAGCGCATCCGTTCAATCCCGTCTATTTATTGCCGTTGGTCGAGCTGGTGGGCGGTTCACGCACCACCCAGGCGACGATCGAGGCCGCCGGCAGGTTCTTCACCTACATCGGCATGCACGCGCTGCATGTCCGCAAGGAGATTCCGGGTCACCTCACCGATCGCCTGCAGGAGGCGCTGTGGCGCGAGATTCTGCATCTGGTGAACGACGGAATTGCCACCACCGGCGAGCTCGACGAATCCATTATCTACGGCCCCGGCCTGCGCTGGGCGGGCATGGGCACCAACCTGATCTATCACCTGGCCGGTGGTGAGCCGGGCATGCGGCACATGTTGCGGCAGTTCGGCCCGTGTCTGAAGTGGCCATGGACCAAGCTCGAGGCCCCCGAGCTCACCGAAGGGCTCATCGATAAAATGGTCGAGGGGACCCAGGCACAGGCGGCCGGCCGCTCGATCCGCGAGCTCGAGCGTCTGCGTGATGACTACCTGGTCGACATTCAGCAGGTGCTTCGGAAATACAACATCGGCGCTGGAGCGACGCTGCGAGCGGTAGAGGAGCGTCTCTACAACGCCGCCGCAGAATCGGCCGCCGGTAACTCCGACGCTCCGTTGCGGCTCGCCGCAGTGGAGGTACGCCCGGAATGGGTCGACTATAACGGACACATGACTGACTCGCGCTACCTGCAGGTGTTTGGAGATGCGACGGATGCGCTATTCCGGCGCGTGGGCATCGATGACGCCTACCGCAAGAGCGGCCGGGCCATGTATACGGTCGAGACGCATGTCAGTCATCTAGCCGAAGCCAAAGTGCTCGAGAGCTTGTACGTGACGACACAGTTGTTGAGTGTCGATGACAAGCGTGTGCATCTGTTTCACCGCCTTCGCCGGACCCGCGACGACGTGATCGTTGCGACCGCAGAGCAGATCTATCTTCATGTGGACGCGGGGGCCGGCAAGGCTGCGCCGCTGGATGCCCAGGTTCATGCCAGGCTCGACTCGATCCGCGCGGCTCATGCCGGCTTGCCAGCGCCCGAGCAGAAGGGCCGGTACGTCGGCATGCCGAGAGCTTGAGAGGACGGAAACTCATGCCCAAGATCGTGGACCATGAGCAGCGGCGCGATCAGATAGCGCTCGTTGCCTGCAGGGTCGTAGCGGAAAACGGCTTCGATCAGGCCACCATCGTGCGCATTGCCCGCGAGGCGGGCTACACGACGGGGATGGTGGCCCACTATTTCGACACGAAGCAGGACATCATTATCGCCGCGCTGCGCTTGATCCTGCGCCGGATAGAGGAACGGCTCACCCGGCCGGCCGGTGAGGCCCAGGCTGATCTGCTCACCGTGCTGTCGGAAGCGTTGCCGATCGACGAGCAGCGCTTCATCGAGTGTGCTTTCTGGACGGCGTTCTGGGGCCAGGTCTCAGCTGACAAGCGTTTGAAGCGTATCAATGCATGGGTCCACCGGGAGTACATGCGCCTCTTCGAACGGTGTCTCGCGGAGGGTTGGCCCATCTGGCCGCAACTGACAGCGGCCACCCGCGAACAGGTGCTCAGGTCCGTGGTCACCTTCATCAACGGCGTCACTGCGAGCGCCGTAGCCAGTCAGAGCGACTGGCCGGGGGCAAAGCAGACCGAACAACTGCGCCTGCAATTGCAACTGCTGCACACGTGGGCTGCCGACACCATCGCGGCTCCGGCCAAAAAGGTATCCTCATGGACTTCGCGCTGACCGATGAGCAGCAGCTGATCATAAAAACGACTCGCGAGTTCGTCATGAGCGAGTTGTATCCCCACGAGCAGCAGGTCGAGGCTACCGGCGAGCTGGCTGAAGAGTTGCGCCAGAAGTTGCGCGCCAAGGCAATTGATGCCGGCTTGTTCGCTGCCAACATGCCCGCCGAGGTAGGCGGGGCCGGCCTCGATACGGTCAGTTGGATCCTCTACGAGAAGGAGCTTGGCAGGGCCAGCTACGTTCTACATTTTGCCTGCGTGGCCCGGCCGTCGAACATACTGTTGGCTTGTGAGGGCGAGCAACGCGAGCGCTACCTGTTACCCGCGGTGCGTGGCGAGCGAACCGAGTGTCTCGCGATGACCGAACCCCAGGCGGGGTCGGACGTACGCGGGATGAAAACCAGTGCAGTACTGAAGGGCGATGACTTCGTCATCAACGGCACGAAGCATTTCATCAGCCACGCCGATCATTCGGACTTCGTGATCCTGTTTGCTGCGACGGGCGAGGAGGACTCACCCCGCGGCAAGCGCAAGCTCATAACTGCATTCCTCGTTGACATGGATGTGCCCGGTTTCGAGGTACGCACGGGATACAAGAACGTCTCACATCGCGGTTACACCAACAGCATCCTGGAGTTCAACGACTGCCGGGTTCCCAGATCGGCTGTGCTGGGTGAGGTGCACAAGGGATTCGAGGTGGCGAATACCTGGCTCGGTGCGACCCGCTTGCAGGTTGCGGCCAATTGCCTCGGGCGTGCCGAACGCGCGCTCGAGCTGGCTACGCAATGGGCCGTGGACCGCGTTCAGTTCGGTCAGCAGATCGGCAAGTTCCAGGGCGTTGGATTCAAGCTTGCCGACATGGCGGTCGAGCTGCGTGCAGCCGAGCTGCTCACGCTGCATGCGGCGTGGAAGATGGATCAGAAGACGGCAACCGACATGGATATGGCGATCGCGAAGCTGAAAGCGACGGAAATGTTGGCCATGGTGGCCGACGAGGCATTGCAGATCCACGGCGGCATGGGGTTGATGTCAGACCTGCCGCTGGAGCGCATCTGGCGCGATGCGCGGATCGAGCGCATTTGGGAGGGCACCAGCGAGGTGCAGCGGCACATCATCTCACGCGCGCTGTTGCGGCCCTTGGGAGGGTGAGGCTGAACGGCCGGTGCCTATCGTCCCTTCCAAACGGGCTTGCGCTTTTCGCTGAACGCCCGAGCACCTTCCTTCAGATCCTCCGAGCGAACGACCTTCTGCACAGCGTGCAGGCTATCGTGCAGCTCGAACGCTTCGTGCTCCGCCACCATCTCCGTATGGCGCAACAGCTGCTTGATGGCTGGACATAACAGCGGCGGGCCGTCGGCGAGCTGCCGGGCAATCTCTCGCGCCTTCGTCAGGCCTTGGCCCTTCGGCACTACGTGGTTGGCCATTCCCCAGTGCTTTGCTTCGGCGGCATCCATCCACCGCCCCGTCATGAGGAATTCCACGGCTACGTGATAGGGAATTCGGCGCCGCAGTTTGATGGTGGCAGCGTCGGCCAACACACCAACGTTGATTTCCGGCAGGGCGAACCGCGCGTGTTCCTCCATCACTATGATGTCAGTGCCCAGAACGATCTCAAATCCGCCACCGCACGCAATGCCGTTGACGGCTGAGATGATTGGCTTGTCGAGATTGCGCGGATAGTTAAGTCCGCCAAACCCGCCGACTCCCCAGTCGGAGTCAGACTCTTCGCCAGCCGCGGCAGCCTTCAGGTCCCAGCCGGGGGAGAAGAATTTCTCTCCCGTGCCCGTAATGATCCCGACGCGCACCGTGGGGTCATCACGGAATGCCGTGAAGATCGCATTCAGCCGGCGGCTGGCGGCAAGATCAATGGCGTTGGCTTTCGGTCGATCGAGCGTCACTTCGAGGATTGCCCCGTCGGTGGTTGTGCGGACGCCGTCTCGGGTGGACTGGAGAACTGACATATCACTGCTCCTTTAGGCGTATCAGCACATCGACTGCTACCGCGCCCAGGCCGGCCGGCCGAACGATAACCGGATTGATGTCGAGCTCGCAAAGAGTGTTCAGATTTGTCTCCGCGTAGCGTGTGCAGGCGAGCACGGTCGAAACGAGGGCAGGAACATCGCCAGCGGGCTTGCCCCGGAAGCCGGTCAACAACTTCGCCACCTTCAGGCGTCTGATGGCTGCTTCGATGGACGCCGTCGTGAATGGCGGAAGGAGCGTAGCGCTGTCGCGTAGAAGCTCGGTAAGGACGCCACCGGCGCCGATGACGAGCACCTGACCAAACTGCGGATCGACGGTCATGCCGACGAGCATCTCGGCGACGCCGTCGGCAACCATTTCTTCGACGAGCAGGCTGTCCGAGAGCTCGGACAAGCGCTGCGCGGCCGCCTCGGCGTCCGCTGTGTTGCGGACGTTGACTACGACAGCACCGACTTCCGACTTGTGCTCGAGGTGCGTACCCGTCGCCTTAATGACAACCGGGAAGCCAAGCGCGCGCGCTGCAGTTGCGACCTCGTTCGGCGGGACCACCCGTGATCGTGGGATGTTGACGCCAAAGGCGGCGAGGGCGGCCTTGCCGGTGTACTCCGCAAGGGTGCTCACCTGGGCAGTGCCCGATCGCGCCGGTATCCTCAACTCAACGCGCATCCCGCTGGCCCACGTCTCCCCAACCTCACCCGCCAGGTTCAACGCCTCGAGTGCCTCGCGTTGCCCTTGCAGCGGCATGATGCCCGCGGCCAGGCACATCTGCCGCGTGGACGGCGCCATCGACTCAGGCAGCGAACAGATCACCGCGCCCCGCGCTGGTGGACCGGGGAAGGCCGCAATGTATTGCTCGATCGCAACCACATACGCGCCCGGGTCCGCCTGATCCGAAGGCGGACAATCAATCATGAATCCTGTTGCATCGAACCCGGAACTGTGGACAGTCGAGAACATCGAATGCATTGCCGGCGCATCGAACCATATGTGCGTATGGAAATCGAAGGGATTGGCGATGGTTACTTTGTCCGTCAACAGCTCTCGTAGCTGCAAAGCTGCTGCAGGTGGGAAAGGCGGGAAGCTCAGCCCCAGGTCGCGCGAAGCGTCAGCAGTCATTGCCATGTCGCCGCCAGAGGCGCCCATCACCAACACACGTCGGCCGCGAAGAGGTCCGCCAGAGTGAAATACCTTGAGCGTCTCGCATAAAGTCGCCAGCGAGTCACACCGGGCGATTCCCGCCTGCCTGCAGAACGAATCGAACACCGAATCCGCGCCGGCCAGTGAACCCGTATGAGTGTGGGCAGTGCGCGCTGCGGCCTCGGTACGGCCAGCTTTCACAAGGGCGATAGGCTTCCCAGCCGCGCGAGCCTTCTCCACAGCCTGCGCGAATCTCACGGTGTCCTTCACGCCTTCGACGTAGAGCCCGAAGGCTGTCACACGCTCGTCCGCGGTCAGCAATTCGATCATATCCTCGACGGCGAGGCATGTTTGATTGCCAACAGTGAGCACGTAGCCGATGGGTAACGAGCGGCCGTTGAACAGCAGGTTCAGTGCGAGGGTACCGCTTTGGCAGATGATTGCGACCCCACGCTCGACGCGCTGGCCGACCACCTGATCGGGCCAGAGGGCAACCTGGTCGAAGAAATTGATGAAGCCGTAACAGTTTGGGCCGAAGAAAGGGAGTCCGCCGGCACCGCTGACGAGCTCCGACGTCAGACGTCGTCCTTTGTCAGTACCGGTTTCGGAGAAGCCCGCGGCGAAACACACAAAGCCGCCCGCTCCCCGCTGTGCCAGGCCCGAAGCAATGTTAGGAACCTCGGCCGCCGGTGCGGCAACGAATGAAGCGTCAGGTGCGCCGGGTAGCTCATCGACAGAGCGAAAGTACTTGACGCTGGCTGTGGAAGGGCGATTCGGGTGAATGCGCCACACTTCGCCGCTGAAGCCGACCGCTTTGCCCGCGGCATCGACGGCGTCAGCCCAAGCGCTTCCGAACAACGCCACCGTACGCGGCGCCAGCAGGCGCTTGATGGAAGCCGCATTCACGAGCGACTGCGCAGCTCCATGCGACGCGAGCTTGGAATAGGGGAGGCGGGGTCGGCTGCCCCCCCTTCCTCCACCACGTGCGCAAGTGCCTCGACCACCTCCTGCGGAAACGCCTGCGCCTTCGCCTCATCACCCTGATACACATGCAACAGCATGAGCTCCGCTGTCGCCACCGGATCCGGATAACGGCCGCATCTCATATCGAACGCCGCATGGATGCGCTTGCGATCCGTGCCAAGGATTCGGACAGCTACATCAACCGCATCGGTTTTCTTCACCTCCCGGAGGAAATGCATGTGCATTTCCAGCGTGTACAAGGTGCAGCGCGTACGCTTTCGATACTCCTCATCCAGCCCCAGACGATCCATCAGCGCATCACAGGCCAAACTGACGACGAGACTGTAATACGCATCCCGAAGGTGCCCGTTGTAGTCGATCCACTCCGGCGCAACCTCCGTCCGAAATATGCTCACGCCGCTCATGGGATTTTCAGCTTCTCGCGAGCCTGCGCCGGCGAGATGACCCGAGCCCCCATGGCCTCGATTATCGTGCGCGCTTTCTGCACGAGCTGCGCGTTGCTCGCATAGACACCCCGGCTCAGATACAAGTTATCCTCGAGCCCAACGCGAACGTTGCCGCCAAGGAGGATGGACTGCGCGACCCAGGGCATCTGCATCCGGCTGATGGCGAACGAAGTCCAGATCGCGTCCGGGGGCAGTGAGTTGACCATGGCGAGCAAATGGGCCGTGTCCGCCGGGACGCCGTACGGAATACCCAGGCACAGTTGAATGAGAGCAGGCGCGGGGATCAGGTCTTCCTTCACCAGCTGTTTCACGAACCACAGATTGCCCGTATCAAACACTTCGAGCTCGGCCTTCACACCGAGGTCACGCAGGATCGCCGCGCCCTTGCGAAGGTAGTTGGGCGTAGAGACATACGCGCGGTTGCCATCACCGAAGTTGAGGCTTCCGCAGTCGAGCGTCGCAATGTCGGGCCGGTATTTACCTTCGTTGCAGAGGTCGATGACATGCCGCATCCGATCCTCCTGGCTGCAAAAGTCACTGCCGGGTGCCGGAGTGTCGGTGAGCCCGTTGTCACCGACGACAATGTAGCCTCCCATGCCGCAGGTGAGATTGACGATTACGTCCACCTTGCTCTCACGGATTCGCTTTACGACCTCGCGGTAATACTTCGTCTCCATGCTGAAGGCGCCCGTTTCCGGGTTGCGGACGTGGATGTGGACGATCGCAGCGCCTGCCTGAGCCGCTTCGATGGCCGTGGTGGCAATTTGCTCGGGTGTAACTGCACAGTGAGGGCTTTTCGTGACCTTCGTGTCGTCTCCGGTGACGGCACACGTGATGATGACATCTTGGTTCATAGCGGCCTCGGGGCGGTGCGGTGAAGGCGTAGGTATCCGGCTGATCCGGGTAATATTATCGTGGCAATAATATAGCATGGGGTGCCGGGGGTAAGCCATTGAGCCAGCGCGCCGCCGCGCTCCGCGACGTGCTACCGTCGCGTCCCCATGGGACCAGCCGACGATTCGACCAGCGGGCCGCAAGCCAGCCCGCCATCTACCCGCGCGGAAAAACTGAACACCAAGGCTGCCGGCATCGTCGGCCTTGCGGTTCTGTGCAGCCGCATTCTGGGACTCGTGCGCGAGCAGATCTTTGCGGCCTTGTTCGGGAGCGGGCGCCTCCTGGACGCCTTCACGATCGCCTTCCGCATCCCGAACCTGCTGCGCGATCTGTTTGCCGAAGGCGCCTTGTCCACGTCTTTTATCACGACGTTCAGCAAGACGATCGCCAGCGACGGCGATGGCGCCGCCTGGCGGCTCGCCAACAAGGTCGGGACGCTCACGATAATCGTTCTGAGCGCCATCACCATCGTCGGAATCGTTACGGCGCCCTGGCTCGTGCATGTGCTCGCGCCCGGATTCGATGGCGACAAGGCAGCCCTCACGATCACCCTCACGCGGATCATGTATCCCTTCATCGTGCTGGTGTCGCTGGCGGCGCTGGTGATGGGAATGCTGAACGCCAAGAACGTGTTCGGTGTGCCGGCAATGGCCTCGAGCTTCTTCAACCTCGGCTCCATCATCAGCGGCGTGCTGCTGGGCTACTGGCTGGATCCGAATTTCGGCCCCCGGGCTCTGATGGGCTTTGCCATTGGCACACTCATCGGCGGGTCGCTGCAGTTCGCGGTGCAATTGCCGGCGTTGAGGCGGATCGGCTACGCGTTTCGCCCCGACTTCCAATGGCGCGACAAGGGCGTGAAAGCGATCCTGAGGCTGATGGGACCTTCCGTCGTGGCCGCGAGTACGACGCAGGTCAACGTACTGGTCAACTCGGTGTTCGCATCCAAGCTCGGGGATGGTCCGACGTTCTGGCTGTCCGCGGCGTTTCGCCTTATGCAAATGCCCCTGGGCATTTTCGGGGTGGCCCTAGGGACCGTTGCCCTTCCGCTGCTGGCGCGAATGGCCGCAGTGGGTAACATGGTTTCATTCCGCAGCGAGCTGTCGCGGGGCATGCGGCTCGCATTCCTGATGACGATACCCTCGACGATCGGGCTGATGATGCTGGCGGAGCCCATCATGTCGGTGATCTATCAACATGGCCGGTATGACGCCTTCCAGGCAGGGGAGGCGGCCGGTGCGTTGCGTTTCTACGCGATCGGATTGAGTGGCTACGCGGCGCTCAAAGTGCTCGTGAACGCGTTCTACGCACTCGATCGGCGCAAGACGCCCATGTTCGTGAGCTTCAGTGCGGTCGCGCTGAACCTGCTGCTGAACTGGGTTTTCACGCTGCACCTTGGATGGGGTCACCGGGGACTGGCGCTATCCACGGCCTGCATCGCGACCTCGAACTTCCTGATCCTGTACCTGTTGATGCGCCGCCAACTCACGTTCCTCGAGACACGCTCGATGCTCGCGCTCCTCGGGAAGTTGACCGTTGCGGGCGCTGTGCTGGCAGGAGTCTGCTGGCTGGGAGATCATTTCCTGCTGGCTGACTGGGCCACGCAACCTTTCTGGCCCAAGCTGGCCGGTCTGAGCGCAACCATAGTTACCGCGGGGTTGGCTTTCCTGCTCGCCGCGTTCGCTCTGAAGATCCCGGAGCTGCGGGACATCATTGCAGCCTTCGAACGGCGGCTGCGGCGCAGGCGTGCGAGCTAGCCGTGGGCAAACCGAACGCACGCCTGCAGTACGCGTGCCAACACGGCGCGCATTGGGGCCGCGACCTGATCCTCGTAAGGTGTTGGCCACTCGCCCTGCGCGACCGCCTTGAGTGGCTCACGCATGTACCCACGACAGGCGAGCTCCATCTGCACGGCATGCACGCCCTCAGTGGGGCGTCCATAGTGCCGTGTCGTGTATCCACCTCGAAACCGGCCATTGGTCACGCGAGTGAAACTGGTCCCGTCGCAGGCAGCTTCAACTGCACGCGTCAGGGCAGGCGCACACGTCGCATCATGGTTCGTCCCGATATTGAAGTTTGGCAGCACTCCTTCGAACAGGCGCGGGATGCTCGACCTGATGGAATGGCAGTCATACAACACGATGTTTGTATGCCGCGAGCGCAGGCGGGCGATCGCCCCGGCAATCGCCGCATGGTAGGGCTCAAAAAACGTGCTGCGCCGCAAGGTGATCTCCGTGGCATCCGGCAGAAACCCAGCTCTATACAGCGGCTCCCCATCGAAAGTCGTCGTCGGGCACAGTTCCGTGGTGGGTTGCCCGGGGTACAACGAGGCGCCCGATGGATCACGGTTGCAATCGATGACGGTGCGCGAGATAGCCGTGCGGATGACGGTAGCGCCCAGCGCATACGCGAAGTCGTACAGGCAATTGACCCACCAGTCCGCGTCCTTGCGAGCCAGCCAGGGTGAGATGAGGCCCGATTCGATATCCGGCGGAATGTCCACACCCGTATGGGGCATGCTAACGATGAGAGGTGCCTCGCCGCGACTGACGGTGAGCCACGGAAAACGGGAATCGTCTGTCATAGAGATAGAATAGCGAACGCTGCTGCAGGAGTGACGGGCTACATGACAAGTTTGTGGTTTGAGTCCGCTTTGTTGCCGAACGGTTGGGCGAAGCACGTGCGTGTGATCGCCGCGAACGGCCGCATCGAGCGCGTCACTACCGACGTTGATCCCGCCGACACAGACGAACGGCTCAAGGTTGGCATTCCGGGAGTTCCCAATCTACACAGCCACGCGTTTCAGCGCGGCCTCGCCGGGCTCACGGAGCGGCGCGGTCCGGAAGGCGACAGCTTCTGGACCTGGCGCGAGCTCATGTACCAGTTCGTCGAGCGGATCGATCCCGATGAGCTCGAAGCCATTGCCGCGCTTGCCTATGCGGAAATGCTGGAATGCGGTTTCACGCAGGTGGGGGAGTTTCACTATCTGCACCATGACCGCGGCGGCATACCATTCGCAGACCCTGGAGAGCTGGCTGGAAGACTCGCCGCCGCCGCCGCCAGCACGGGAATCGGGTTGACCCTGCTGCCTACATTTTACGCTCACAGCGGTTTTGGAGGCGCAGAGCCCCAGAAGCGCCAACGGCGCTTCATCAACGGCCGCGATCGGTTTGCCGACATCGTGGCTGCGAGCCGGAAAGCGGTGAAAGCCTTGCCCGGCGGCATGGTTGGCGTTGCGCCGCACAGCTTGCGTGCGGTTACTCCTGAAGAGCTGGCCTGGCTGGTCGAGCTTTCAGGCGGCAGTGTCATTCACATCCACATCGCCGAGCAGACCAAAGAGGTCGAAGACTGCATCGCCTGGTCCGGGCGCAGGCCGGTGCAGTGGTTGCTGGAGCACACGGCGCTCGATGAGCGCTGGTGCCTGGTGCATGCCACGCACATCAACGACGCGGAGATCCAGGCGGTTGCGGCGAGTGGGGCGGTCGTGGGGTTGTGTCCCATCACCGAGGCAAATCTCGGCGACGGGATTTTCCCGGCGGGGGCCCTCCTTGCGCAGGCGGGCCGTATAGGAATCGGGTCCGATTCGAACGTGCTGCTGGACGCAGCCGAAGAGTTACGTACGCTGGAGTATTCGCAGCGACTTGCTCATCGTGGCCGGAATGTGCTGGCATCCGCTGCCGGCCGCTCAACCGGGCGGACATTGTTCGATGGCGCGCTGGCCGGCGGCGCGCAAGTACTGCATTCGGCCCGGGGACTCATGGCGGGAGCGCTGTTGGATGTCGTGAGCCTGAGCACAGAGCAGCCTGAGCTCGTACAGCGGCGCGAAGACGACATTCTCGATAGCTGGATATTTTCCGGTGGCCGGCGGGTGGTGGATTGCGTATGGCGGGCTGGTGAGAAGGTTGTAGTGAACGGCCGGCATCGCCACCGGGACGCCATCGTCGCGCGTTATCGGCGGACGCTGAAGAACCTGCTGAGCTGAAGGGGAAATAGGGAGTGTTGAAAAACATAACGGGTGGCATTTTTGCCGTCGTAGGTGCCATCGCGCTGACCATCATTGCTGTGCACAGGAATGAACCCGTCAACGCGCTGTGGATCGTCACCGCCGCGGTCTGCGCCTATCTGCTCGGATACCGGTTCTATGCCGCATGGATTGCGGCGCGAGTGTTGTCCGTCGATTCTTCGCGAGCCACTCCCGCCGAACGGCACGACAACGGCCGCGATTTCGTGCCAACGCATCGCTGGATCGTCTTCGGCCATCACTTTGCGGCCATAGCCGGTCCGGGTCCCCTCGTGGGTCCCACACTCGCCGCTCAGTTTGGATACCTGCCCGGCACGCTGTGGATCATCGCAGGCGCGGTCCTGGGCGGCTGTGTTCAGGACATGACCATTCTGTTGTTGTCTACACGTCGGGATGGCCGCAGCCTCGGGCAGATGGCGCGCGACGAGTTGGGGCCCCTTGGAGGCTTTGCGGCGCTCATCGGCACCCTGTTGATCATGATCATTCTGATCGCGGTGTTGGGGCTCGTCGTCGTGAACGCCATGAAGCACAGCCCCTGGGCTACGTCGACCGTGTTTGCGACGGTGCCCATCGCGATCCTGGTCGGCTTCTACTTGCGGCGCTGGCGTCCGGGGCGAGTGCTGGAAGCCTCTCTCCTGGGTGTCGCATTAGTGCTGTTCGCGGTTATCAGCGGGGGGTGGATCGACGGCAATCCGGTGCTGCGCGCGGCCTTCGATTTCCCACCCGTGCCGTTGGCGGCCTTTGTGATCGTGTACGGCTGGCTGGCGGCGATCCTTCCCGTCTGGTTGCTGCTGGCGCCGCGCGACTATCTGTCCACATTCCTCAAACTGGGCACGGTCGCAGCGCTCGCCATTGCCATTGTGTTGATGCATCCGCAGATCAGGATGCCGGCACTGACTGCGTTCGTCGATGGCACCGGACCCCTCTTCGGCGGGAAGGTATTTCCCTTCGTGTTCATCACGATCGCCTGCGGAGCGGTGTCGGGCTTTCACGCCCTGGTCGCCAGCGGTACCACTCCCAAGATCATTGCTACCGAGGGTGATGTCCGCCTCGTGGGATATGGCAGCATGGCACTTGAATCGCTGGTGGCGGTCATGGCCATAATCGCCGCTACATTGTTGGATCCCGGCGTCTATTTCGCCATCAACACAGGTGCCGGCATCGTCGGCGCAGCCCCCGAAGCCGCGGTGCATACGATCACCGGATGGGGTTTCCCCGTGACCGTCGAGCAGATGCAGCACCTCGCGGGCGAGATGGGCGAGAGCACCCTGTTCGCCCGGACAGGTGGCGCGCCTTCCCTGGCTGTTGGTATGGCAAGCATCTTCGGCTCGACGTTCGGCCGCGGGCTGCTGAGCCTCTGGTACCACTTTGCCATAATGTTCGAAGCAGTCTTCATCCTCACGACCCTGGATGCCGGAACCCGCGTCGGGCGGTTCATGCTGCAGGACTTCCTCGGGCACATCTGGAAACCGATGGGGCGCACGTCCTGGTACCCGTCTGTGTTGATTACGAGCGCGCTCGTAGTGGCGGGCTGGGGATATTTTCTGTACATCGGCGTGATTGATCCCAATGGCGGGGTCAACATCCTGTGGCCGCTCTTCGGCATCGCCAACCAGATGCTGGCGGCGATTGCGTTGTGCGTTGCCACCGGAATCATCATCAAGTCAGGCAAGGCACGCTATGCGCTGGTGACCCTCGTGCCACTGGCGTGGCTCGCTCTGATAACCTCGACGGCCGCCTGGCAGAAACTGACGAGCGCAGACCCGCGGCTCGGGTTCTTCGCCGCCGCGAACGACCTGGCAGCGAAGCTGTCCTCCGGCGTGCTGCCACCTGACAAAGCAGCAGTGGCACCGCAATTGATCTTCAACCAGCGCCTCGATGCCTGGCTGACCCTGTTCTTCCTGGCGGTGGTGTGGTTCGTCATTCTCGATATGGCGCGGGTATCAATCCGCTACCTGCGCGGGCTGCCCGTGTCCGGCAGCTCGGAGGCTCCGTACCAGGTATCGAGGTCGACCATCCCATGACACTCCGGAATCTCTGGCGCTGGCTGCGCACGGCTACGGGCGATGACGCCTACGAACGTTATGTCGAGCACCGCGCGAAGAAACATCCCGGCGAGCCGCTGTTGACTCGGGCTGCGTTCTACGAGGAAAGTCAACGCCGCAAGTGGGGCGGGGTTTCGCGGTGCTGCTGAGCTGCGCAGCCGGCAAAAACCACGCTTTTTGCCGGCGGAAACGAAGGCGGTGTCCGAAAAATGGCGGGGGCGCCCAGCCCGCAGGCCATTTTTCCAATGGACTAGTGAACCCGCATGTGCCGGATCAACCGCCGGTCGATGTACATCCGGGCGTCGAGCACCAGCCGATCCTGGGCCTGCTGTAGCTGATGTAGGAAGAACATCACGAGGATGCAAGCCACCAGCGCGGTCAGAGTTGCGTTGAATGTCACGCCCAGCCCGAGTGTGACACCGGAAATATCGCCGTGCAGAGCGCCTTGCGCATCCTGCAGCGCGCGTCCGATGCCGCGCACCGTTCCAACAAAGCCGACCGCGGGAATGGCCCAGGCCGTGAAACGCACCATCGAGAGTTGCGCATCGAGCCGGTCGAGCTCGTTCTCGCATTCGGCCCGGACCGCTTCGGCCGAGTCCTGAACGCTGCGCGTCGCTCCAAACCGGTTCAATGCGACCATCAGAGCACGCGGAAGCAGCATGTCCTGCTCCTCCCGCGGGAGACTCTCGAGCGGCCGTGCGTAGGCGCGCGCATCGTCCGGCAGCACGACGTGACCTTCACCCACATCAACGTATTGCCTCGTAAGCAGCCGCCGGTTATAGGTGACGGCCCGGGCCTGGTGACCGATGAGCGCCAGCGCCCAGCAGGCGAGCACCAGTGCCGTCTCCTGTTCGTAGTCCTTGAGAATGACGAATACGGACCGCAGATTGTGAGGTGGCGGGGAGGCGAGAATGGCCTCGGCATGTGGGCGGATAATCGTGGCATAGAGGGTTTGCACCACGATCGCGCTGACAAGCAGGGCTCCCACGCTGAACAGCGCCTCGCGGCCAAAAACCGATCTGGTCAAACCCTACCCCTTTGTACAAGTTGCCAATGGTGCTCTAGGCTACCGGCTGGATCCGCCGCAAGTACATACATGAACACAGTTGCAGACAAGATCATCGCGCGGGAGTTCGTCGTTACATCGGAATTGACCCCTCCCAAGGGCATCGATCTGACCGATGTGTTTGCCAAGGCGCAGTCTCTGAAGGGCTATGTGGATGCCTTCAATCTCACCGAATCGCCGCGCGCCCGCATGGCTATCGCACCCGCTGCCGTGGCCCGTCTGCTGCTCGACCGTGACATAGAGCCCATCGTGCAGATCACCGCGCGCGACCGGAATCGCATCGCGATCCAGGCGGATATCCTGGGTGCGGCCGCGCTCGGGGCCCGTAATTTCGTGTTCATGGCCGGCGATCCGCCGGCGAATGGCGACCATCCGGAGGCCAAGCCGGTATTCGATCTGAACTCGAACCAGATGTTGCGCGCGGGGCATGAGCTCTCGCAGGGCCGGGACATGGCCGGCAACCCGCTGCGCGGCACGCCCATCCTCTTCCTGGGCGCCACGGCCAACCCGGGCGCCGTGGACCTGGAGGCGGAGGCCGTCAACACGCGCCGCAAGATCGACGCAGGCGCGCAATTTCTGCAGACCCAGGCGGTCTACGAGCGCTCCACGCTGGAGAAATTCCTCGCGGCCGTAAAACCCGACGGAGTAGCGGTCCTGGCCGGCATCATTCCCTTGAAATCAGCGAAGATGGGGGCGTGGCTCAATGCCAATGTTCCGGGAATCCGTGTGCCTGATGCGCTCCTGCAGGAGATGCACAGTGTCGCGGGTACCGACGGCGAGATCGCCAGGGGTATCGACATTGCCGCCCGAACCATTCGTGAAATCGAGAAACTCTGCGCCGGTGTGCACGTGATGGGACTCGGCTGGGAAGCCCACATTCCCGCCATCCTGCAAGCCAGCGGCCTGCGGCGCTAGGACGCGGACCCCGCGCGCCGCCGGAAAGCAGCCGGCGACTCCCCGGCGAGCTTGCTGAAAAACCGCGAGAAGTAGGCCGGGTCCGTGAACCCGAGATAGTAAGCGATCTGCGCGATCGTCATGTTCGTGTACGTCAGGTTGCGCTTGGCCTCGAGCAACAGCCGCTCCTCCAACACCCGCGTCGGAGTTTTGCCCGTCACCTCGATACAAGCCGCGCGCAGGCGTGCCGGAGTTACATTCAACATCTTGGCATACTGGGCAACCGACAACCCGCGCCTCAAGTGACTCTCGATCTTTTCGCGCCAGCGAGCCACCAGTGCCGCGCGCGCATTACCCGCCGCCGATACAACTTCCGCAGGCCGATGCAGCGCCCGTACAGCACCGACGAGTAGCGTCGTTAGTCGGGCCGTTGCAGCAGCCGCGCTGGCGGGTGCGCTCCATATCAGCTCGCGTCGCAATTTCGGCAGCGATTCTGCGAATTCCTGGACGAATTCCTGCGCTGACTCCCGCGAGTGGGCGGGGTCCTCGTCCAACGAGGTGCAGTTGGCATCGGCAAACAGGCTGCGGAAGCTACCTTCGTCACGGGCAAGATCGCGAAGTAGCGTATCCGCCAAGGTGACGACATAACCCTCAGTGTCTGCCGTGAACGAGAAGCCGTGAACCACGCCTGCCGGTACGATCAACAGGGCCGGGGCACGAAACGCTTGCCGCCGGGTTTCAGCCTCCATTTCCCCGCCACCCGTGAAGATGACCAGCAGCTGGTGCAGGTCGCGGTGCGCGTGAGGCTGAATCCTCCAGTCGTTCACCCGGCTGCGGTCGGCAATCGTCTCGACGTGCAGAAAGCGCTCGCCCGCGTCCCGCGGCGGCTCGCCATACAGGAAAAATCTCGGAATGACGGCCTGAGGCGCTCGCATTGCACTAAGTCCAAGCCGAACGCGTTTGCGTCCATGGTCTGCCGGCTGGCAATGGATACAGTTTAGCGCTCATGCGTACCCAGGTTGCGATCATCGGCGCAGGACCCGCGGGCCTTCTGTTGGCGCACCTGCTGCAGCAACACGGCATCGACAGTGTGGTGCTGGAAGCCAAAAGCCGGCACTACATCGAAAATCGAGTCCGTGCCGGCGTGCTCGAGCACCAGAGTGTCGACATTCTGAATCAGGCGGGTGTGGGGGCACGCATGATGGCGGAGGGACTGCCACATCGCGGAATATCTTTGCACTTTGCAGGGCGCAGCCACCGGATCGACTTCGAGGAGCTGACCGGCCACACAGTCATGATCTACGGACAACAGGAAGTGGTCAGGGACTTGCTCGCCGCGCGGCTGGCAGCCCACCAGCCGCTGTATTTCGAAGTTGATGACGTGTCGATACATGACTTTGACACCGGCTCGCCGCGGGTGCGGTTTCGAGTGGCGGGGGAGCAGCACACGCTCGAGTGTGACTTCATTGCCGGCTGTGACGGCTTCCACGGGATCTGCCGTGCCTCCGTGCCGCCGGAACAGCTCACCCTGTACGGGCGCACCTATCCGTTCGCCTGGTTGGGCATACTCGCGGAGATTTCCCCTGCATCCCAAGAGTTGATCTACGCCAACCATGAGCGCGGTTTCGCGCTGCTCAGCATGCGCTCGCCGGCCATCAGCCGCCTCTATCTTCAGTGTGCCCCGGAGGAGGACCTCGAGCAGTGGCACGACGAGCGGATCTGGAGCGAGTTGCGCGCGCGCCTCAACGTCCAGCTGGCCAGTGGGCCCGTGCTGCAGAAGGCGGTAACCCCCATGCGCAGTTTCGTGGCCGAGCCCATGAGATTTGGCCGCCTGTTCCTTGCTGGGGATGCCGCTCACATCGTTCCCCCGACGGGAGCCAAGGGCATGAACCTGGCTATAGCTGATGTGCAGGTACTGGCGCACGCTCTTCAAGCCTTCTACCGCGGAGGGGCACGCTTCAGCGGCGCAATGGAAGCGCTGAATGCATACTCGCAGACCTGTCTGAGCCGGGTGTGGAAGGTGCAGCGCTTCTCCTGGTGGATGACCTCGCTCCTGCACCGGTTCGAGGAGGACACGCCATTCGACCGGCGGAGGCAATTCGCAGAGCTCGAATACATCGTCACTTCCCGCGCCGCCGCCCAGACTCTGGCCGAGAACTACGTCGGACTGCCCCTGGCGCCCTAGCTTCCGGAAAGGGCGGCGCCTGCCGTGGTAAGCTGCGCCCCCCGAAAAGCGGGCGGGTAAGGACGGCAATGGCACTGAAAATCATGATCCTGGGAGCTAACGGCTTCATCGGCAGCGCGCTGACCAACGCGATACTGCGGACGCGACCCTGGGAGGTGTACGGCATCGATCTGGCGGACAACAAGCTCAAGGATTTGCCAGCGACTGATCGGTTTCATTTTGTCGAAGGCGACATCACGATCAACAAGGAATGGGTCGAGTACCACGTCAAAAAGTGCGATGTGGTAGTGCCACTGGTGGCCATCGCGAATCCCGCCCAATACGTAACCCACCCGCTGCGCGTGTTCGAGCTCGACTTCGAGGCGAATATCGACGTCGTGCGGCATTGCGTGAAATACGGCAAACGCCTCGTTTTCCCCTCGACCTCGGAAATCTATGGCATGTCCGAGGACAGCGTGCTGGATGAAGAGACCAGCCCGCTCGTGTACGGTCCTGTCAATAAGCAGCGCTGGATCTACGCAGCGTCCAAGCAGCTCCTCGACCGGGTCATTTACGCCTACGGCGTGCGAGACAACCTCGACTACACGCTCTTCAGGCCGTTCAATTTCATTGGTCCCAACCTCGACAACATCGAGGAGCCAAAGGAAGGCAGCTCGCGCGTGTTTACGCAGTTCCTGTCGAATGTGCTCTACAAGCGGCCCATCAAGCTGGTGGACGGCGGACGGCAGAAGCGCTCGTTCACGTACATCGATGATGCGGTGGAGGCGTTGCTCACAATCCTCGAGAACAAGGGCAACTGCGCCAGCAAGCGTATTTTCAACATCGGCAACCCGGACAATTGCGTGTCAATACGCGAGCTGGCCGAACGCACGATCCGCATTGCGCAGGAATTCCCCGTGTTGCGCGAAAACGCGAAGGGCACGGAAATCGTCGACGTGACCGCGACTGAGTACTACGGCAAGTATTACCAGGACATCCAGGTGCGCGTACCAGCGATCGAGGCGGCGAAGCGGGACTTGGGTTGGAAGCCAACGACGGATATGGACACCGCCATCCGTCGTACGATCGAGTACTACGTGAACCAGGATGTTTTTGGCTCCCGTACCATCGGCGCCACGGCCAATATCTGAGCCACGATCGAACCAGCCGGGCTGGGTCATGACGAACGTAGGGCAGGGGCTGCGTCAGACACGTGGCTTCAGTTGGTTGCTTTGGATCGCGTTGGCGGCGGTCTGGTTTGCAACCATGCCCTTGCGTCCTTTGGTGGATCCGGACGAAGGACGTTACGCGGAGATCCCGCGGGAAATGGTGGCGACGGGCGACTGGATCACGCCCCGTCTGGACGGCCTGAAATACTTCGAGAAACCGCCGCTGCAGTACTGGGCGACTGCCGCGGTGTATTCGTTGTTTGGTGTGAGCGAGTGGACCGCCCGCTTGTGGACCGTAGGACTGGCGTTCCTGTGCCTGCCTATGGTCTTTGGATGGACCGCTCGGCTGTACGGACAGACCGCGGGATTCGCCGCTTTGACAGCGCTCGCGGTAAGCCCGTACTACGAGCTCATTGCACACCTGAACCTGCTGGATGCCGGCTTTGCGTTCTGGGTGGCAGGTGCGATCTTTGCCTTCACACTTGCGCAGTGCGCCCCCGGTGGATCTGCGAGTGAGCGGCGCTGGATGCTGCTGGCCTGGGTGGCAGCGGCGCTGGGTGTGCTCAGTAAAGGAATTGTCGTCGGCGTGCTTACTGGTGGAACGCTCACGGTTTACACGCTGATTGAGCGCGATTCACGACCGTGGCGCCGTCTACATCTGGTGTTAGGTATCCCGCTGTTCCTTTTGATCACAGCTCCGTGGTTCATAGCGGTGAGCGCGCGCAACCCGTCGTTCGCTGAGTTCTTCTTCGTTCATGAGCATTTCGCGCGCTTTCTGACCACGGTGCACAAGCGGGCGGAACCGTGGTGGTACTTCCTTGGCCTGCTCCTGATTGGCGCTCTTCCGTGGTTGTGGGCTCTGCCCGGAGCCTGCCGGCGCGCGTGGCTCGAAGCTCCGCGAGATAATCAGTTCAAGCCACTGAAATTCCTGTTGATATTTTGCGTGATCACGGTCGTATTTTTCTCCGTTTCAGAATCGAAACTGGCCCCCTACATCCTGCCCATGTTCCCGGCGCTCGCTGCCATTATTGGGGCGCACGTTGCGCAGAACGCCGTCTTTGTGCGCCGGATGGCGCAGGTCATGGGCGGGTTGTTGCCGTTCCTCGCCGTGGGATTGAGCGTCTATGCGTACCGCCGTTATGGGTTTTTGCCGCCGTCGGCGCTACCTTGGCTCATAACCGCGGCCATTGCGGCTGTCTGCGGTGTGGTTGCAACATGGAAGCGGGATGAGGCCGGAGCCGCGGCCGTATGGGCCGCCGCCGCCAGCGCGATTCTCGGTTGGCAATGTCTGCTCAGCGCCTACACTGAATTGCCCGAGCGCTCATCATACAAACTGGTCATGACAGTCAAACCCCTGATCGGACCGCAAACGGAATTGTTCAGCATCGGTCAATATCGCGAGACGCTCTCTCCGTACTTGCAAAGGACCCTGACGCTCGTGGAATTCGAAGGTGAGCTCGCTTTTGGAATCTCACAGGAGCCCGGGCGTGCGCTGAGCGGCGCGGCATTTCTCGCACGCTGGAACGCCTCGGCGAACGCCGTCGTTTTCATACCTCCAGCGATTTTTGAGACCTGGCGCGGCCGCGGATTACAGGGCAGGGTGATCGGCGGCGATAACCAGACGCTGGTGGTGAGCCGCCTATGAGAGCGATCGATTTTGCAGTGCTGTCCTTTGGCGTGTTGCTGAACGCCTTCGCACAACTCGGGTTGAAAGCGGCGACGCGCGTGACGGGCCCGCTGATCGTACCGGGTGGCGGCACCTGGAACCGGGCGCTGGAACTGATCACGGTGCCCTCGTTGTGGTTTGCGTTGAGTGCCTATGGGCTCAGCGTGGTCGTGTGGTTGGTCGGGCTTTCGCGCGTACCGGTCAGTCAGGCCTACCCCATGCTATCGATGGGTTACGTCATCAACATTGGACTTGCCTGGTGGTTGCTGGGCGAGGTGCCGAATGCACAGCGGGTGATCGGCATCGGTGTCATCGTGGCGGGCGTGGTGCTGGTGGCCCGCTCCTGAAGTGTTGCCGGTTGCGGCAAGAGGTCGAAGCTAGTGAAGAAGATGCTGCCGTTCACTCGTCCGATGATCGACGAGGAGACGATCGAAGGCGTCGCCGAAGTGCTCAGGTCGGGTTGGCTCGCAAGCGGACCCAAGGTTGCCGAGTTCGAGGCGGCGCTGTCACGTTACCTGGGCGGCCGTCCCGTGCGCACGCAGACTTCAGCCACCGCGAGCATGGAGATGGCACTGCTGGCGTGCGGAATCGGTGCGGGCGACGAAGTCATCACGCCTGCCATGAGCTTCGTTGCCACGGCGAACGTAATCATGAGGACGCGGGCGCGCCCGGTCTTCGTTGACGTTGACCTGGATTCGCGCAACATTGATCTCGACCAGGTCGAGGCTGCAATCACACCGCGGACGCGCGCCATCCTGCCCGTGCACTTCGCGGGACTGCCCGTGCACATGGACCGGCTTTATGACATCGCGAAACGGCACGGTCTGCGCGTCGTCGAGGACGCGGCGCATGCGATCGGGTCAGCGTGGAAAGGCCGCCGCATCGGCAGCTTCGGCGACCTCGTCTGCTTCAGCTTTCACCCCAACAAAAACATGACCACCATCGAAGGCGGGGCGGTGAGCGGCGGGTCGGCCGACGAGGTCCGCGCGCTCGAGCTGCATCGCTGGCATGGCCAGTTGAAAACCCCTGCCGGCATTGACACTCTGTTCGCTGGCGGCAAGGCAAATCTGTCGGATGTGGCAGCACGCGTAGGTCTCGGACAACTGGCGCGCCTGGAGGAATTCAATGCCCGGCGCCGTCAGATCGTGGCGCGATATTTTGATCTGTGGAGTGACGCTCCCCAGGTGCGGCTGCCGGCGCGCGCCACTGACGGCGACACCGCGGGCCACAGCTGGCACGTGTTCGCGCCGTTGTTGCCACTCGAGCAGTTGAAAATCAACCGGGCGCAGTTCATCGAGGCCATGGCCCAACGCGGCATCGCGGTTGGCGTGCACTATCCGGCCATCCACCTGTTCACTGCCTATCGTGCGTTGGGGTATCGCGAGGGGCAGTTTCCGAATGCGGAGCGGATAGGCCGCGAGACCGTCACCTTGCCCTTGTTCCCGGCGATGGAGTTGAGTGACGTCGATCGGGTTGTGGAGGCGGCCAACGAAATCATCACGGGAGCGCGCCTTTGAATGCCACGGTTTCGGTTGTCATTCCGGTCTTCAACGAGGAGGCCGGCCTGCAGTCCCTGTTCGACCGCATCTACCCGGTGCTCGATCAGTTGGCCCGCAAGTACGAAATAATCTTCGTGGACGACGGCAGCAGCGACCGCTCGGTTGCCGTGTTGCGAGGACAATTCGCCAAACGTCCCGACACCACGCGAGTGGTGGTGCTCGCGCGCAATGTCGGGCAACACATGGCCATCATGGCCGGCTTTGCGCAAACCCGCGGCGACTACATCATCACCCTTGACGCCGATCTGCAGAACCCTCCAGAGGAGATCAGCAAGATCGTGGCTGCCATGGACCAGGGTGCCGACTACGTCGGCACAGTCAGGAAAGATCGGCACGATGCGTATTGGCGCAAGGCTGCATCGCGGTTGATGAACCGGTTTCGAGAGCGCACCACCCAGATCCGGATCACTGACCAGGGGTGCATGTTGCGCGGCTACGATCGCGAAATCGTGGATGCAATCAACAGCTGTGTCGAAATCAGCACTTTCGTTCCCGCGCTCGGCTACACCTTCGCGCGTAACCCGGTGGAAATCGAAGTGGTGCACGCCGAGCGCACGGTTGGGAAGTCGAAATACTCACTGTACCGCCTGATCCGGCTCAATTTCGACCTGATGACGGGTTTCTCGGTGATGCCGCTACAGTTGTTTTCCATGGCTGGGGTGGTCATCGCGTTGCTATCTCTGATTGGAGTGGTTCTGCTGGCCATTCGCCGTTTGGTGGTGGGTCCGGAAGTGGAAGGTGTGTTCACGTTGTTTGCTATCGCGTTCTTCCTCATCGGCGTGCTGCTGATGGGGGTGGGCGTCGTTGGTGAGTATGTGGGCCGTATCTACGAACAAGTTCGTCAGCGGCCGCGCTATACGGTCGCCGCGCTTCTGGAGCAGGAGGAGCTGCAACCCCACGATGTGTCCGCGCCCCTGACGGCAGAAAGAACTTCGGGAGCAGGTGGATGAGCGCTGCTCGCGCAGTGGTGTTTGGTTATCACGACGTCGGCGTCCGCTGCCTCAAGACGCTCATTTCGGGCGGTATGGAGGTCCCGTTGGTCGTGACCGTGGCCGATGATCCCAATGAGACCCAGTGGTTTGGTAGCGTGGCTGCTACTGCCGCGGAGTATGGCATCACGGCCATAACTCCCGCCGATGCAAACACCCCGGAGCTGCTGCGCACGATCTCGGACCTGCAACCCGATTTCATCTTCTCTTTCTACTATCGCTCGATGCTCGGGGGGCCTTTACTGCGTAGCGCTCGGCGTGGCGCGCTCAACATGCATGGCTCATTGCTGCCGAAGTACCGCGGCCGGGCGCCCGTGAACTGGGCGATCCTTCGAGGTGAGCGCGCGACGGGCGCGACCTTGCATTACATGGTCGAGCGTGCCGACGCTGGCGAAATTGTGGATCAACTTGCGGTGCCCATACTCCGAGATGATGATGCTCGCGAGGTGTATGCGAAGGTCACCGTCGCCGCCGAGACAGTTCTGGCGCGGTCGCTTCCTGGCTTGATCGCCGGCTCAGCGCCGCGCACGATCCAGCCAATCGAGCCGGGACAATATTTTGGACGCCGGCGCCCCGAAGATGGCCGGATCGACTGGGCGTGGCCGGCAGAGCAGATTCACAACCTGGTGCGGGCGGTGGCGCCGCCATTTCCCGGGGCGTTCGCCGATGTCGAGGGAGAGCGCTGGTGGGTGCATAAAACGCGGGTGGCAACGCGCACAGCGAGCCCGAACTCATCCGCGAGACTCGTAGGCAGCGGTGGTCAATGTCAGGTTGAGTGCCGGGATGGCAGTGTGTTGCACCTGCTGGCCGTAGCAACGGCAGCCGGTCCCTTGAATCTGCAGGCACTGGCCGAAGAGCTCAGTCAGAAGCCGCGCCTGCTTAGCTGACATGCCGCGCATTGCTCTGAAAATCGATGTCGATACGGATCGCGGCACCCTCGAGGGTGTGCCGCGCCTCGTCAGCCTGTTTGAGCGGCTCGACGTGCGGGCAACCTTCCTGTTCAGCCTGGGCCCTGACCAGACAGGGCGGGCCGTCAAACGGGCATTCCGCCGTGGGTTCATGGGGAAAGTCCGAAGAACCTCGGTGTTGAAGCACTACGGCCTGAAGACGCTCCTATATGGAACGCTACTGCCGGGGCCGCACATAGGGCGCCGCCGCGGGTCGATCATGCGCGATGTAGCGAGTCACGGGTTTGAAGTTGGCGTGCACACCTACAATCACGTGAAGTGGCAGGACAACGTCGCCGGACAGGATGAGGCATGGACGCGGCGCGAGCTGACCCTTGCGCGCGATGAATTTGCGCAGATCTTCTCGCGTGCGCCCGCCGTTCACGGCGCCGCGGGCTGGCAGGTGAACCGTTACGTTCCGCGGTTGGAGCAGGAACTGGGATTCCAATACGCATCCGATGGGCGTGGAACCGGCCCTTTCGTGCCTGTGGCGAATGGGAGCGCGGTGGAGGTTCCCCAGATGCCCACGACCATGCCCACCCTTGACGAATTGATTGGCCGCCCGGATCTCGAGGGGGTGGACCCCATAGATCACCTGTTCTCGTTGACCGAAGGGCACCCCGAACGCGATCATGTTTACACCCTCCACGCGGAATTGGAGGGCAACACCTACCTCGAGGCCTTTGAGCGGTTGATCCGGGGGTGGCGGGATCGGGGCGCGACCCTGATTGACCTTGCAGCCTATGCAGCCAGTTTGCGTATCGCCGAATTGCCCAGGTGTGAGATGGTGGAAGGAACCGTGGAAGGCCGTAGCGGCACTCTAGCGTGCCAACGAGAATATTCATGACCTGGTACGGTTTGTCGGTCTTCAGCCTGGTGTACGTGCTTGCCGTCGCAACCCCCGGCCCGGGTGTTGCCGCGATCATTGCCCGCTCCCTCGGGCACGGACTGCGCGGCGCGCCCGCATTCATTGCCGGCTTCATGGTGGGCGACCTCGTCTGGTTTACATTGGCCGCAACTGGGCTGGCAATGCTGGCTCAAAGCGCCTACGCCGTATTTTTAGTCGTGAAGTACGTCGGAGTGGCGTACCTGCTGTTCCTGGCCTACCGCCTGTGGACGGCACCTGCCAAGCCTATGGGTGCGTCGAGCGACGTTAGCCGTGAGCGGCCGTTGCGGCTCTTTCTGGGCTCCCTGGCGCTGACGCTGGGTAATCCAAAGACGATGATCTTCTTTCTAGCGGTGCTGCCCACGGTGGTGGAGTTGAAGAGGCTGTCCGTGACGGGCTTCTTCGAAATCGTGCTCGTCATCGTGGTTTGCCTACCGCTGGTCCTCGGCGGTTACGCGTTCGGTGCCAGCAGAGCCCGCCGTCTATTCTCCAAGCCAAAGACTGTCCGATGGGTCCAGCGCGGGACTGGAGTCGCGATGGCATCCGCTGCAGTGGCCGTCGCTACACGGTAAAGACCCTCACAATATAGGTATCACTCCGTACGTCTATCTCCCCAGATGGACGTGACGCTGAATGACCCTACCCGGGTCGAGAACTCGACCCTTGTCTCGGGCTCCATGACCACCTTGCCCTCCGTTGGAAGCCACCTAGTGACCTCCGAACAGGATCGAAAGATCTCGGCCGCCGTGCGGCGCGAGGGCGGTCGCCTGCGGAACTTCATTCGCCGCCGCGTGCAGGATGCCGCTGAAGCGGAGGACATCGTCCAGGAAGTCCTTTTCGAGCTCGTCGCCGCTCATCGCCTGATGCAGCCGATTGAGCAGGCCGGGGCGTGGCTGTTGCGGGTGGCCCGCAATCGCATCATCGACCGCTTTCGCAGGAAGCGGGCGGAACCGTTCGGTACCCGGCGCCCGGGGCGCGTAGAGGAAGGCGACGAGGAAGATGGCTCGCTGGAGGATCTGCTGCCCTCCATTGAGCCGGGTCCCGAAGGCGAAGCGATCCGGCAGGTGCTGCTCGAGCAGATCGAGGATGCGCTGGATGAGCTGCCGCCGGAGCAGCGCGAAGTTTTCATCGCGCACGAGCTCGAAGGAGCGAGCTTCAAGGAGTTGGCCGCACGTTGGGGTGTGAGCATCAACACGCTGTTGTCCCGGAAGCGGTACGCGGTTCTCGCACTGCGCGAGCAGTTGCAGGACGCCTACGACGAGTGGCTGGACGACTAACCGAATTTGTTTTAGGAGAAGGTTGTGAGACGTTATTGGTTGATGAAGGGGGCCGCGGCGATCGTGTTGATTCCGGCGTTCGTGGCTGCCGTGAGCTTTGTGGTCATGCTCTTGTGGAACGCGCTCGTTCCCAGCCTGTTCGCGGGCCCCGCACTCGGATTCTGGCAGGCGGTGGGATTGCTCGTGTTGTGCCGCATCCTGTTTGGCGGGTTCAGGCCACACGGTCATCACAACGGTTGGCGGCACCGGGGGTGGCACGATCGCTGGCATCGCATGACACCCGAGGAGCGCGATCGCTTTCGTGATGGCATTCGCAAGTGGCGGCACATGAGTCACGAGGAACGGCGGGCTTTTCGTCGGGGGTTTCGCGGCTGCGGCGCAGGGATGATGGGTGAGCCCGGCGAGCCGCCTGTGCAAAGTGGAGACTCGAAATGAAACCGCTGACGCTGAGTGATAGTTACGGTTTTGCCGCGGATTGCGCGGCCGATCCCTGGACCCAGGCGGCCCTGGAGTTTCTCGAGCGCAGCAGCGAAGTCGCCAACGAGGTAGTTGTTGACGGAAGGCGCGGCGAAACTTCAACATCGCGGCGTGAAGAAATCATTGCTTCTGATTCCGGGACTGCTGTGTGACGATGCTGTCTGGGCATCTCAGGCTGCAGCGTTGGCGGACCTCGCTGAGGTCCGTGTCGCCAACAACGGTGAAACCGACAGCCTGGGGGCGCTCGCTGAATCGATAATCGCCCACGCGCCACCGCGCTTTGCGCTGGCGGGCCATTCGATGGGCGGCCGGATCGCGTTGGAGGTGGCCAGGAGGGTGCCCGAGCGGCTGCTAGGGCTCGCTCTGCTCGACACCGGATACGAAGGGTTGGCGCCCGGGAAAGACGGTGAGCGGGAAGCCGCCGGACGGTATGCGCTGCTTGCAATGGCGCGGCGCGAGGGCATGCGCCCGATGGCGCGGACCTGGCTACAAGGGATGGTTTACCCTCCGAGGCTCATCGATGTAGAGTTGGTCGAGCCGATCCTTGATATGTTCGAACGTCGAACACCGGACCTGTTTGCGCTCCAGATAAAGGCGCTCCTGACCCGCCCGGACGCAACATCCGTCCTCCGATCTCTGCAATGCCCGGCTCTCGTCCTGTGCGGACGCGAGGATGAATGGGCACCACCCTCCCGGCATGATGTAATGGCGAGCATGATTCGGCACAGCACCCTGCAGATCATCCCCGAGTGTGGTCACATGTCGACGCTGGAACGGCCGCAGGCCGTCAACCAGGCGTTTCGACGATGGCTCGAATCGATCGAAGCGCACGCGTGACGACGGGGCTCCACAAGTTCGCTGTCATCGGGTTCGGCGAGGCCGGCTCGATTCTCGGTGAGGATCTGGCTGCGGCGGGCCGGGATGTGGCCATGTATGACATCCTCCTGGACGCCCCCGTAAGCCGGCAGCCGATGCTCGACAAAGCTCGGCGCGCGCAGGTTCGGGCTGCTCGGACTTTCGAGGACGCTGTCGCTGGAGCGCAGGTGGTGATCTCCGCTGTGACGGCGTCATCGTCGGCGGACGTTGCCGGTAAGGCCGCCAAGTCACTTCGTGCAGGCCAGGTGTTGCTCGATATCAACTCAGTGTCGCCGGCAAAGAAATTGTCCAATGCGTCTCTGGTGGAGGCGGCTGGTGCCGACTACGTCGAAGCCGCTGTCATGGCACCCGTGCCGCCACAAAGGTTGCGAGTGCCCATGCTTCTAGGCGGCAAGCGGGCAAGCGAGCTTGCGGCGGAGCTTCGCAATGTTGGGATGAATACGACTTCACTGTCGGAACAGATCGGCGTCGCATCTGCGGTCAAAATGTGCCGCAGTATCGTGATCAAGGGGCTCGAGGCGTTGACGGTGGAATCGATGCTGGCTGCGCGGCGCTTTGGCGCGGAGCGCGAAGTGCTCGAATCGTTGAACGGCACTTTTCCTTCGATGGGCTGGACGGGGCAGCTGCCTGATTACCTTGTCAGCCGTGCCGCGGAACACGGACGCCGCCGGGCCGCCGAAATGCGCGAGGTTGCGCGTACTCTGGAAGATGTTGGCGTCGAGCCGACAATGGCGCTCGCCACGGCTGCGCGCCAGGACTGGCTGATTGATGCAATGACCTCCAAGGGCCTGACCTATTCATCACTGAACGCGCCGTTCTCCTGGCGCGATCTTGCGGACTCGTTACCCAAGGACTGGCTGACCAAGGACCCATGAGCAAATACCAGTCACGACTGAACGTGGAGCAACTCGTCGCGATCGACGTGCACACGCATGCCAACATCTCCACGCGCGCGCCGCGCGATCCCTGTTCGGTGATCTTCGATGAGGCAATGGCCAAGTATTTCAAGTCGGCCGTTCCGCCGACCATCCCGGAAGTAGCCCAGTATTATCGGGAGCGAAAGCTCGCGGCCGTTATCTTTCCGGTCGACTGCGAAGCGGAGATGGGCCACACGCGGATCGCCAACGAGGAGGTCGCGGAGGTCTCCGCGGAGCATGCGGATGTACTCATTCCGTTCGCCAGCATCGATCCGGCCAAAGGCAAGATGGGCGCGCGCGAGGCGCGGCGGCTGATCGAGGACTACGGCGTCCGGGGATTCAAGTTCCATCCCTCGCAGCAGGGCTTCTATCCGAACGACCGCAAGGCGTACGTGTTGTATGAGGCGATCGCGGAAGCGGGGCTGCCCGCACTGTTCCATACGGGGCAGACCGGTGCCGGCGCCGGGGCTCCGGGCGGCATGGGCATCCGGTTGAAATACTCCAACCCGATGTTCCTGGACGATGTTGCAGCAGATTTTCCCGACATGCCCATCATCATGGCGCATCCGTCGTTCCCCTGGCAGGACGAGGCGCTGGCGGTCGCCACTCACAAGCCCAACGTGCACATCGACCTGTCAGGCTGGTCGCCCAAGTACTTCCCGGCGAATCTCGTGCAATACACCAACACACTGTTGAAGGACCGGATCCTCTTCGGGTCGGACTATCCCGTGATCACTCCGGAGCGCTGGCTGGCTGATTTCGCGCAATTGCCGATCAAGCCGGAAGTGCGGCCGAAGGTGCTGAAGGAGAATGCGATACGGTTGTTGAAGCTGGCGTGAGGCCAGCCTACTTCACCGGCAACACCGTCGAGCGCGTCACCGTCCGCATCGCGAAGCTCGACTGCACACTGGCGACGCTCGGCAGGCGCGTCAGGTGTTGATTGTGTATCCGCTCGAAGTCGGCAAGGTCCGCCACCACCAGGCGCAGCAGATAGTCATGCTCGCCGGTCATCAGGTAGCACTCCATGACCTCGGGCACCTTGCGTACGGCCGTCTCGAACGACTCCAGGCCTGACTGGCTCTGGCGGTCGAGAGTGATGCTCACGAACACATTGACCGGGTAGCCGGCCTTCTGCTGGTCGATCAGGGCGGTGTAGCCCTGGATGAGCCCCGACTCCTCCAGTGCCCGAACGCGGCGCAGACAGGCCGATTCCGAGAGGCTCACCTTCTCGGCAAGAGCCGTGTTCGTGACCCGGGCGTCCTGCTGCAGCAGGCGCAGAATGGCTCGATCGTAGCGATCCAGCTCCATTGGCGCAAAAATCCTTCGTCAGCAGCCTCAATAGCCGCAGATTCTGCCACAGCACGGGCTGGCCGTGTCCATTACGCAAGGCCCTGCGAGGGCGCCGACCCTAAGCTGCCGCCACCTATAACCCGCGGGACTCTCCTGATGAAGGTCCCGTACCTGGAGCCCCT
>Ga0207703_10000567_pt1 | contig 38073 bp, 33 predicted proteins | sample KBSSwiS12_FD_184304 | JGI IMG/M metagenome (GOLD analysis project Ga0207703, IMG submission 184304) | Switchgrass rhizosphere microbial communities from Kellogg Biological Station, Michigan, USA - KBS Switchgrass S1-2 (SPAdes) (version 2) | ecosystem: Host-associated > Plants > Roots >... | reverse complement strand
CGAGGCGCCCCCCTTCGTCCGCGATGGCCCGCTCCACGGCCGGCGCACGGCGCGAGAGCGCTTCCGCTGCGGCACGATCGCTTTCGTTATCGGGGTGGCGCGATAGAGCCACGAGCGCGAATCCGACCGCGACGAGGATCGGAACGACGCAGATGGCGACGAGATAGGCGCTCAGGGGCACCGGATGGCGGGGGGTCGGCTCCACGGAGGCTTGATCGGCCGCTTGGCGCTTCATCTGCAGCGCGATTCTGGCGTCGCGTCGCCCCGGATCGGGCTGGCGGCGCTGGTGTAGACTGCGCGGATGAACGTGCACGACGAAGCGTCGACGGACGCGGCGGAGCCGCGGACCGGCGCGCGATCCAACCCGCCCGCGGCCCCCGTGAAGAAGGGCCAGAGCCTCGAGCTCGAGGTGGAGAATCTCGCGTTCGGCGGCAAGGCGCTCGCGAAGCTCGATGGGTTCGTGATCTTCGTCGAGAACGCGCTCCCCGGGGACCGCGTCCAGGCCACCGTCTTCAAGAAGCGGCGAAGCTACGCGGAAGCGCGCGCCGAGCGGATCCTTCGCCCCTCGCCCGCGCGGATCGCGCCCCGGTGCGAGCACGTGCCGACCTGCGGCGGGTGCCGCTTCCAGGACCTCGACTACGCGGAGCAGCTCCGGCACAAGGAACTGCAGATCGAGGAGTGCCTCGAGCACTTGGGGCGCCTCCGTGTGGCCCCCTCGCCGATCGTGCCCGCGCCGAAGCTCTTCCACTACCGGAACAAGATGGAATACTCGTTCGCGCGCGACTCGGGCGGGCGGCTCACGCTGGGGCTCCACGTGCGCGGATTCTTCGACCGGACGTTCGACCTCGCGCGCTGCCACATCGCGACCCCCATCTCGAGCGAGATCGTGGCGTTCGTGCGCGAGGCCGCGCGGCGCGCCTCCCTCGCCGCGTACGACACGCGCTCGCATCACGGACTCCTCCGCTACCTCACCGTCCGCGAAGGCATCCGCACCGGGCAGGTCATGGTGAACATGGTCGCTTCCGAGGATCACCCGTTCTTCCACGCGCTCGCATCCGATCTGCCGCGCGCCTTTCCGGCGGTGAAAACGGTCGTGCTCAACACGACCCGGCGGCGCGCCCAGGTCGCGACGGGCGAGGAGGAGCGCGTTCTCTTCGGAGGCGGGACGATCGAGGACGTCCTGGGCGGGATCACCTTCGAGATCTCCCCGAACTCGTTCTTCCAGACGAATACCGAGCAGGCGGAACAGCTCCTCCGGCTCGCGCTCGAGGGGCTCGACCTTCGCGGAGACGATCGCGTGCTCGACGTCTACTCGGGGACCGGCACCTTCACGCTCCCCATCGCGCGCGCCGCGGGCGAGGCGATCGGAGTCGAATCATCGGCCGTCGCGGTGAAGGACGCGGAGCGGAACGCGGCCCGGAACGGGATCGGGAACGCGCGCTTCGTGACGGGCGAGGCGATGGAGGTGCTCCGCGACCGCTTCGGACTGGGGACGCGCGCGTCCGGTGCGGCGGTGGACCGCCCCGACATCGATGCGGTGCTCGTCGATCCGCCGCGGGCGGGACTCCATCCCGGCGTGATCCAGCGGCTCAAGCATCTGGGCGCGCCCCGGCTCGTCTACGTCTCGTGCAATCCGAGCACGCTCGGCCGGGACCTCGCCCTCTTCTGCGAGTCGCGCTACCGTCTCGAGTCGGTGCGGGGCGTGGACATGTTCCCACACACGCCGCACATCGAGTGCGTCGCCGTGCTCCGCCTCGCGGAAGCGTGATACATTCGGTGCAATGAATCCCACCCAGGCCGCGGCCACGCGGTCGCCCGTCCACGAGACGACCCTCGCCAACGGCCTCAAAGTGCTGATCCAGGAGGTCCGGACCGCCCCCGTCGTCTCCTTCATGGTGTGGTACCGGGTCGGCTCTCGGAACGAGGCCTCCGGCATCACCGGCATCTCGCATCTCCTCGAGCACATGATGTTCAAGGGAACGCCGACGTACGGAAAGGGCGAGATCGCGCGCGTGCTGCAGCGCCACGGCGCCTCGTTCAACGCGGGGACGTCGCTCGATTACACCTGCTATTACGAGGTGCTCGCGAGCGATCGGCTGGAGATCGCGGTCGAGCTCGAGGCCGACCGCATGTCGAACGCGCTCATCCCCGAAGAAGAGCACCGCCTGGAGATGACCGTGGTGCGCTCGGAGCTCGAGCGGAACGAGGACAATCCGCACCGCGCGATGTTCCTCGAGCTCCTCGCGCAATCCTTCAAGGCGCATCCCTACCACTGGCCGACCATCGGCTGGAGGACGGACGTCGAGCAGATCACGACCGAGGAGATCCGGGCGTATTACCGCACGCACTACGTTCCGAACAACGCGGTCGCGGTGATCGTGGGGGACGTGGATCGCGCGCAAGGCCTCGCGCTCGTGGAGCGCCACTTCGGCGGCATCCCGCGCGGGCCCGAGCCGCCGCCGGTGCGCGTGGTCGAGCCGCCGCAGACGGGGGAGCGCCGCTTCAAGATCCGCAAGCCCGGCGACACGCGCTACCTCGTCGTGGGCTGGCGGAACCCGGAGCTCGCGCACGAAGACAACTATGCGCTCGACGTGGTCGGGATGATCCTGGGGCACGGCCGGACGTCGCGGCTCTATCGCGGCCTCGTGGAGACCCAGCTCGCGACCGAGGTGGACGCGGCCAACGAGACCGCGCACGACCCGTTCCTCCTGGTCGCGCAGGCGACCGTGGCCCCGGACGCCACCCTCGACCAGGTCGAGGCGGCACTCCACCGCGAAGTGGAACTTCTCCGGACCCAGCCGGTTACACCCGAAGAGCTGGCCCGGGCCAAGCGGCAGGTCGAGGCCTCGTTCGTCTATTCCAAGGATTCCATCCGGAGCTTGGCGCAGCAACTGGGGTACTTCGAGACGGTGGCATCCTACCGATACCTCGACACCTATCTGGAGCACCTGGCCGCGGTCGGCCCGGACGACGTGCGCCGGGTGGCGCAGGCTTATCTCACCGAGGACACCCGCACCGTGGGCGCCTACGATCCGATCCCTCCGACGAACGGCTCGCACACAGAATGACCCCGGCCGGCCTGGAGTCTCCCGCCGCGCAAGCAGTCCGGCTGGTCCTTTCGAACGGCCTCACGGTCATCCTTCGCGAGAACCACGCGAACCCCACGGTCGCGCTGCACGGCGTCGTCAAGGCCGGCGCGATCTTCGATCCCCCCGGGAAGAGCGGTCTCGGCACGTTCACGGCCGGCATGCTCGATCAGGGCACGCGCACGCACACGGCGTTCGAGCAGGCGTCCATCATCGAGAGCCTCGGTGCGTCGCTTCGCTTCGAGGGCGGATCGGAGACGGTGACGTTCCATGGCACCATGCTCTCCGAGGACCTCGAAGCGGTGATGGCCGCGCTCGCCGACGCGCTCCGCAATCCGGTGTTCCCTGCCGACGAGACCGAGAAGATCCGGGGCGAGCTCCTGAATGAGTACCGCATCGCGGAGAACTCCACGGCGAGCGTCGCGGCACGCCGCGCGAACCGGCTCCTCTACCCTCCCGGGCATCCGTATCACCGTCACGCCGGGGGCGACGAGGAGAGCATCCGCTCCATCACGCGCGACGATCTCGAGGCGCATCACCGCGCCCACTACGGCTCCGACTCCACGGTGATGGTGCTCGTGGGGGACGTCACGCCGGACGGCGTGCGCTCGATCGCCGAGCGCGTGTTCGGCACGTGGACGAAGCGCCCCAAGGCAATCCCGTTCGAGGTGCCCGAAGCGCCGGCCCCGTCCTCGGCACGGCGTCTCGTCGTGACGCGGCCCGGCAAGTCGCAGGCGGACGTGGCCTACGCGATCCCCGGGGTCGCGCGGACCGCTCCCGACTACGACGCGGCGATGATGATGAACTACGTTCTCGGAGGTGGATCCCTGTCGAGCCGACTCATGGATCAGATTCGCGATCGTCAGGGTCTCGTCTACGGCGTCTACTCCGGCCTCATGGCCGGAATCGGCGCCGGGCCGCTCCAGATCCGCGCTGGGACGAATCCCGCGAACGCGGCGCGCTGCGCCGATGCCATCCTCGACGAGGTGCGGCGCCTTCACGACGAGGGGCCGACGGACGAGGAGATGGAGGAGGCGAGGGGCTACCTCACGGGCGTCTTCCCGGTGCGCCTCGAAACGAACGCCGGGGTCGCGGGACAGCTCCTGAGCGCCGAGATCTACGGTCTCGGGCTCGACTACATCGAGCGCTACCCCTCGATCATCCGCTCCGTCACGACCGCGCGCGCGCGCGAGGCCGCGCGGAAGCACCTCGACCCCGAGCACTACGTCCTCGTGTTCGCCGGTCCGCTCGATCCGTCCGCCCTGGGAGACGTGGAGCGGGATGCGTAGACTCGCTCCGGGCCTCCTCATCGTCCTCGGTCTCTTCCTCGCGCTTCCCCGCCCGGCGCACGCGCGGCGGCTGTTCGTGCCGAGGCAGCACAAGACGATCCAGAAGGCGATCGATGCCGCGTCTCCCGGAGACACGGTCTGGGTCGGCCCGGGCGTCTATCGCGGCCCGATCGTGATGAAGAAACCGCTCGTTCTCTTCGGCGACCAGGGCCCGGAGACGACGATCCTGGACGGCGGCGACAGCGTTCGCGTGCTCCAGATCGAGGGAGTCCGGAACGCGGCGGTGGTCGGGTTCACGATCCGTCGCGGGAAGGCCAACTCGGGGGGCGGGATCTCCTGCGTGCGCGACAGCGCGCTCATGATCGCGACCTGTCTCATCGAGAAGAACTGGGAATCGGGTATCGGGATCTGGCAGTCGATTGACATCGACATGCACGAGATCCATTTCCTCGAGAACTCGGGCAGCGGGCTCTCGCTCAACGAGTCCGCGGTCGCGATCCGCGACTGTCTCTTCCAGCGAAACAAGGCGTACGCGGGCGGCGGGCTCTCGATGAACGAGTCGGTGACCATCTTCCCCGTCCGGAATTGCCGGTTCGAGGACAACAGCGCCGAGACCGCGGGGGGCGGAGCGGCCTACGCGGATTCGTCCCAGCTCCTCTTCTCCGACACCATGTTCCTGCGCAACAGCTCGCCCTTGGCCGGCGGCGCCATCGCGGCGATGCGAGAGACGAGGTCGGCGATATCCCGTTGCGTCTTCCAGGAGAACAGCGCGAAGGCGGACGGCGCCATCCATTCGGACGGCTCGATGGTCAACGTGGGACTCTGCATCTTCGACCGAAACCGGTCTCAGGCGGCCGGCAGCGCCATCGGATACGTGAAGCGCCCTTCATCGGGACTCCAGGCGACGCTCGCGAACTGCACGTTCTACCAGAACATCTCCGGCGAATCGGCCACGATCTGGGCCGAGTTCGCATCGCCCGAGATCCGGAAGAACATCTTCGCCCTCGCGCCCAACCAGCGGGTCACGGTCGGCTTCAGCAGCACGCCGCTCTACACCTGCAACCTGATCTACGACCCGACGGGAGCCGCACTCGGGTCGCTCCCCTCCGTCGATACGCTCGTCGGAGATCCACTCTTCTGCGACCCCGACCACCAGAACTTCAAGCTCCGGGACCTCTCCCCCGCGGCGCTCGCGGAGTGCGGCCCGATCGGCGCCGCGCCGAAAGGCTGCGCCAGCTTCAAGCTCGTCCCCGCCAAGTAGCCCCGGTCGCCACGCTCCACGCGGCCAATCCCCTGCCGTCCATGGGAACCGGCGACCCTCTCCGCTTGTAGACGGATATGTGGCCGGACGGTACCGGCCCTTCCCCATCTCCCAAGGAGGTCGAACATGAGGAACTTCATCGCCCGCGTGCCGGCGGCGGGAGTCCTCGCCGGGCTGGTCTGCCTGATCCTGGCGACCGGGCCCGCTTTCGCGCAAAGCGGTGACGAGGACCAGGGCACCCAGCCGCGGGTGCGGGTCTATCACAACGACGACGACAACGGACCGTCCCAGAGCGGCGGCGCCTATCTAGGCGTGCGGGTCCAGGAGATCACCCGTGATCTGCAGCGCGCGCGCGATCTTCCGAACACCCAGGGGGCTCTCGTCAGCATGGTCGCGGACGGAAGCCCGGCCGATCAGGCCGGTATTCGCCGGGGCGACGTGATCGTCCGGGTGGACGGCAACGAGATCTCGGATCCCGACGAGCTGATTCGCGAGATGAAGGACGAGGACGCCGGGTCCCGGGTGTCCATCGTGGTGCTCCGGGACGGCTCCCGGAAGACGTTCGACGTCAGGCTGGCCAGCCGGCCATCGTCCATGGATGTCTCCCCGTCCTACCGCCAACCGGCGGCAGGCGACTACAGCGACCTCCAGCGCCGTCTGACCGCCCTGGAGACCCAGCAGCGCAAGTTGGAGGATGAAATCCGGGCGCTGCGCGAGGAACTACGCGTCCGGAACGGGGGTCGCGATCGCGACGACGATTGACGGCTCCTAGTAAGGCGGGCGGACCGACCGGGGGCCCTGGCCCAAAGACGAACCTCGGCACGGCCGCCCGCACCTTTCTTGCATCTAGGTAGCACTGCGGGGTTGGATGGGTCGCATGTGGTGTGCTACAATGAGTTCCGCCGTACAACTCCACGGCAGATGTCGCATTTTTCCGCTACATATCGGCCTGCCCAGTCCGATAACCCTGGAGAGGGCAAGCGTTTGCCCTCGCTCCGCCTTCGAAGACAGGGAGTCCACGGATGAGGGCTAACCTACCATGATGCCTATGCTTACGATCCGCCGTGCCGCACTCTCGCTGACCGTTGCCTTTTTAGCCGAAATGGCCCTCGTGGGGCCGGTCCCGGCGCAGGAATCCGCTGTCCAGACCGTCCCCGCGACCGAGTCCTTCGGCGTGTCCCAACAGACACAGGTAGCTCCGGCGGCGACGACGGCCAAGCGCAAGCGGCGGAGCACGCGCTATCGGTCGCGCCGGCGCCACGCGCAGGCCCCGCTCCGGCTCCCGGCGGTCACCCCCTATGGAATCCCCCGGCTCCACGTGAAGGCCGCCTACGTCTTCGACGCCACGAACAATCGCGTTCTCTTCCAGAAGAACTCGGAGCAGGTGCTGCCGATCGCGAGCCTCACCAAGCTCACGACCGCGATGGTCTTCTTGCAGACGAATCCCGACTGGGACCGCGTGATCGAGATGGTCCCGGAGGACATCCGGAACTCGAGCCGCACCCGGATCCGCGCGCAGGAGGAGATCACCGTGCGCGATCTGTTCCACGCCTCCATCATGTCGTCGGACAACGCCGCCACCAAGGCGCTCGTACGCACCTGCGGCGTGCCCTACAACGAATTCATCTTCCGCATGAACCTCCTGGCCGACTCGCTCGGCCTCTCGGGCACCCACTTCGTCGAGCCGACGGGGCTGAACGAGCGGAACGTGTCGACCGCGCAGGACCTGGCGCGCATCCTCTGGACCGCCACGCAGAGCCCGGTGATTCAGGCGATCATGCAGAAGACCGACTACACCTTCGTGAGCAACCGGAAGCTCCACCAGCTCATCAACACGAACCGCCTCCTCCGCAGCCAGTGGCAGATCACGGGCGGCAAGACCGGCTTCATCCGTGAAGCGGGCTACTGCCTGGCGACGAAAGTGAAGTCGCCCGAGGGCTCGGACATCACCGCGATCGTCTTGGGAGCCCCGAGCAACGCCCTGCGCTTCGCCGAAGCCCGGCGCATCCTGGACTGGACCTTCCGCTTCGGACTCACGAAGACCGAGACCACCCCGGAGAGCGAGTAGCTTGCCGCCCGCTTCCGGGTTCGATCCCAAATCCCGGGGGCGGCTCGTATCTGAACGGCCCGTGCGGAACATCCGCGCGGGCCTTCGCGCTGCCCCGGCCGTGGTGCTGGCGGCGGCGCTTCTCCCTGGTCCCGCCTTGGGCGCCGCCCATCCCAGGGCCGCGCACGGCGCGAGCGCGCACGCCGCCACCGACGATCCCGAGCCGGCGGCGCACGCCGCCGAGTCCGACGACGTCCCGATCGCGGGGGCCTTCGTCTATCCCGTCGGCGACGAGCTCGACTACACGCGCCCCCGCTCCGGCGAGTCGCACGGCTACTACGTCTCCGATCCCTACCTCGCGCGCCGCGGCGCCAACAACCAGCGCATCCATCGAGGCATCGATCTCTCCTGCGGAAGCGGAGGTGCCCCGGTTCACGCCGTCGCGTCGGGGACGGTCCTGGTCGCGGACGGCAACGCGCTCGTGAAGACGCGCTACAAGGTGAAGGTGAAGACGACCAAGGTGGTGAAGGGGAAGAAGATCACGAAGACGGGCTGGAGGTGGAAGACGTCCACGAAGTGGCGCACGGGCTGGGGCAACTACGTCGTCGTGAAGCACGTGCTCCCCTCGGGCGAGAGCGTCTACTCTCTCTACGGCCATCTCATGCCGAAGTCGGTGCGTGTCGCGTCGGGAGATGTCGTTGCGGCCGGCGAGACGATCGGACAGGTAGGGAAGACGGGACGCGCCAGCTCTCCTCATCTCCATCTCGAGATCCGGAAGAACGCTCCGGCGGACGACGAGGAGCGGAGCGAGGACGAGCTCGAGATCGAGCCGACCACGCAGGATCGCACCTTCGCGCTCCTTGCCACCGTCAACCCTCTCGACTTCCTCGACAAGCACGTCCGCCGCTTCGAGGACCTCGAGCCCGGATCGTGGCAGGCGCGCTACGCGTTGGCCGCGTGCAAGGACGGTCTCGCCGTGCCGGACGAGAGCCACTTCGGGCCGGACGACTCGATGGACCGGGGCGAGTTCTATCGCTCGCTCGTCCTCGCATTCCGTCTGAGCACCGCGTTCCCCGTCGGCGACTGGACCTCCACCGTCTCGTCCCTGGCTCAGGCGGGCGTGCTGGACGAGGACGGAACGCACGGGCAGAAATCGAGCGACAAGCTGACGCAGGAGGACGCCCTCGAGATGGTGCTCCGCTGTCTCGAGCGGCACCGCGCGCGGGCTCAGAGTCTGGCGTCGCTCGATCCCATGCAGGTCAGCTTCGACTTCAACCGGCGCTTCGCCGGCGACACCGAAGCCGAAGTCGCCGAGAAGAAGGCCAAGGTCGCCGCGATGAAGAAGACCGAAGCGAACAAGAAGGCCGAGGCCGATCGCGTGGCGAGCGCGCGGAAGGCGGCCAAGGCGGCGGGCAAGAAGTCCCGCGTGAAGGCTCGCCCCGTGAAGCCAGTCGCGCCGGAACCGATCCTCGATCCCGGATTCGAGGCCCTCGCGCAGTCGAAGAAGACCCTCACCCGCGCCGAAGGCTGCCTGCTCCTCGCGACCACGCTCCGCCCCGGATCGGATCGCATGTCCGCGCTGCAGCGCGCCGCCGTCCGGGTCGCCCAGGCGGAGTAGCGCGTTGCTCTTCACCCGCGCGGAAGGCGTCCACATCTGGGCCGAGGACGGTCGGCGCTATCTGGACGCGACCTCCGGCGCCTTCGCGGCACAGCTCGGCTACTCGCGCCCGGACCTCGTTCGCGCCATGACCGACGCCGCGTCGCGCCTGCCGCACGCGCGGCCGTCGCTCGCCGACTCCGATGAGGCGGCCGCGTATCGCCGGGAGCTCCTCGCGCGCGCGGGTGCGCCGTACACGCGCGCAATCCTCACGTCCTCCGGCAGTGAGGCGGTGGACGTCGCGCTCAAGATCGCGCATCGATACCAGGTGGCGTCGGGACATCCCGAGCGCCACCGCGTCCTCTCGCTCGCGGGCCACTACCACGGGCAGACGCTCGCCGCGCTCGACGTCACCGGGTGGGCCCCGCGCCGCGCCCCGTACGAAGCGCTCCTCGGTCCCGCGCGCTCGGGCCCCGCCCCCTACTGCCGGCGCTGCTTCCGCTCGCTCGCGTATCCCGAGTGCCGTCTCGCCTGCGCGGATGCAGCGGTGGACGAGCCACCGGCCGCGGCGATCGTCGAAACCGTTCCCGCCGCGGGGCTCGGCGCGCCCGTGCCGCCGCCCGGATGGCTCGCGCGCCTCCGCACGCTCTGCCACGGCGCGGGAGCGCTCTGGATCGCGGACGAGGTGCTGACCGGCTTCGGCCGCACGGGCGACCTCTTCGCGTGGAAGCGCCTTGGGCGCCGGCCCGGCGCCGCGGGTGGTGCGCCGGACGCCGATGCGGTCCCCGATCTCGTCGTGTTCGGCAAGGGGGCGGGCGCGGGCTACGCGCCGCTCGCCGGAGTGCTCGTGGCCGAGCGCGTCGTGCGCGACCTGGGACCGGAGGGTTTCGCGCACCAGCAGACGTATGGGGGGAATCCCATCGCCGCCGCGGTCGGAAGGGGGGTCCTCCGCGCGCTCTTCGACGAGGGCGTGATGGCGGGCGTGCTCGAGCGCGAACCTTCGCTCGAGGCGCGGATGCGCTCCCTCGAAGGCGAGGCGGGCGTGTTCGACGTGCGCGGAGTCGGCTATCTATGGGGCGTGGAGCTGGCGCAGGATTCCACGGGGACGCCGTTCGCGCGGGAGAAGGACGTGTCCGGTCGCGTCCGGGAAGCGTGCCGCGAGCGCGGGGTTCTCGTCCATGCATCGCACGGATGCGCCGGCGACGACCGCGGCGATCTCGTCCTCGTCGCGCCGCCTCTGGTGAGCGACGAGGCCGCGCTCACGGAGATGGTGGAGGCGCTGCGCGCCGCGCTGCGCGGCGTGGTCGCGACGGTGGAAGCCTAGCTCAGCCTTTGCCCGGGCGGTACGTGATCACCTGGACCCGCTCCAGCGTGACGAGACCGTCGGCGACCATCTCGTCCAGCACCGGCAGGAACGCCTCGATCTTCTCCGCGCGATCCACGATCTCGATCACGATCGGAAGGTCCTCGCTCAGCCGCAGCACCTTCGCCGTGTGGAGGTGGCTCTTCGCGCCGAAGCCCATGAGCCCGCGGAGCACCGTCGCCCCGGCGAGCCCCGACTCGCGCGCGCGGAGGACGATCGCCTCGTAGAGCGAGCGCCCGTGCCAGCGGTCGGCCTCGCCGATGAAGATACGGAGCAGCTGTCCTTCGCCTTCCAGCTTCATGACGCGATCCTCATCGCCGCGGCGTGTCCGCCCCAGACCGCGATCAGCCCGAGCACCGCGTGGAGCGTCAGGTTGAGCGCCCCGCGCCCCACGTCGCCGGCGCGCGCCAGCTCGAACGTCTCGTACGCGAGCGCGGAGAACGTGGTGAACCCGCCGCAGAAGCCCACCATGAGCGCGCTCCGCCAAAGCGGCGACGCGCCCGTGCGCTCAAGCGTCCACGTCGCGATGAAGCCCACCGCGAAGCACCCCAGCACGTTGACCGCCAGGGTGCCGTATGGGAACGTTCCGTGAGAGGCACGCTGCACGACGCCCTGAAGCCCGTAGCGCGCTAGGGTGCCGACCAAGCCGAGCACGCCGATGAGGAGCGTCTGGAGCATGCGGGTACTATGGACCGGAGGATCGAGCGACCGCAAGGCGGCCGAACGTCGCGCGGGCACGGTCCGCAACCTGTGGCCTCTCGCGGCTCTCGCGGCTCTCGCGGTGGTGGCGGGATGCTCGTACATGTCGGACGTCAAGACGAGCGCTCCCAGCCTGAGCGCCGACGCGCTGCGGTCGGAGAAGATCGCCGTGGTGGGCGTGGTCCAGGTCGACGAGATACCCGACGTGCGCCCGCCTTTGATCGCGGCTCTCGAGCGCGTGCTCCACGCGACGCGGCCCGACCTCACCATCGTGCCCGCCGCGCGAGTGACGCCGGCGCTCGACGACTCGACGGAGCGGTTTCTGCTCCTCGGCTACCAGATGCACGGGGCCGCGGATCCGGCGTGGCTCGGGCGGGCGAAGCCCGCGATTCGCCCGTTGGCGCGCTACGCGCTCCTCGCTCGGGTGGAAGCGGTGAAGGTGCGGCATTCGGACCGCGTCGACGTGGCGGAGCAGACCGCGGGCACGCCGATTCAAGTGACGGGGCGGGACGTGCGCGTCGGCGTAAACCTCTATGATCTGGATACCATGAAGCTCGTCTTCGCCGGGGAGTACTGGGGATCGAAGGAAGATGCGCGAAGCATGGTCGATCCGGCGCCTCCGGAGCCGGAGGACAGTCTGGGAATCGTGGGCGTGAACGACACGACCAGCTACGGCGTCTACAAGAAGGCCGCCCCCGTCGCGCTGGCCGCGGAGCCGGCGTTCGTGGAGTTCGCGCGAACGCTCCCGGGTGGGGACACGGCCGCGAGCGCGGGAGGAAGGGCACGGTGAGGCATTGGAGCAGCGCCATGCGCCGCGCACTCGTTCCCGCGGGGCTCGCGGCCGCGCTCGCGGGATGCGGCGGCGGCAGCCATCCCCGCCCCGAGCCAGCGCCCGTAGGCGCCGTGTCGCTGCGGATCCCCGGCTCGGAGCTGCGCCAGGGCGGGATCGCGATCATGGGCGTGGTCGAGGTGGGCGAGGTGGACCAGGTGCGCCCGCCGCTCGTCGCCGCCTTGGACAGCGTGCTCGGCGCGAAGCGCCCCGAGATTCCGCGGTTCACGCAGCGCCAGGTGCGCGCCGCGGTAGACGACTCGACCGCGCGCTTCCTCCTCCTCGGCTACCAGCTCCACGGGCGCGTGGAGGATGCGTGGCTCGCCCGCGCCGCCGATTCGCTCCGCGACATGGCGCGATTCGGGATCCTCGCGCGCGTGGTGCGCACGCGCGTCCGCCACGACGACGCGGAGATCCCGGTGCGCCCTGGCTCCAAGGAGACGCGCACGGTTCGCGCGGCGGAGCTCGACGCCCACGTGCAAGTGCACGTCTACGACCTCCGCGCGCGAACGCTTCGCGCGACCGGCGAATTCCTGGGGATCGGCGAGCACCGCGCGCGCCCCGACAGCGTCCCCGAGCTTCCGCAGATTCGGACCTGGGTGGAGCCGGAGCAGCGAACGCAGTCGATGGTCCCGCCCCCCGGCGGGTACTTCGAGATGGACCCGCCGCCGCTCTGGGTGGCCGTCGGACCCGCGTTCGCGGCCGCGATCGACTCCCTCTTCGGCCCCCCGGACACGACGGGAGCCCGGCCCGACTCCACGCGGCGGTCGGCCCGCTAGCTCTCCCGAACCGCGACGCGGGCCGCGCGGCGCGCTTGGCGCCGCTCCGCCCAGGGCTTCCAGAGGATCGTGACCGCCACTCCGAACAGGATGACGGCCGCGCCCAGGACCTCGCGCGCGGACATGCCCTCCGCGAAGAAGGCCACCGCGAAGATCGCGGCGAAGATGGGCTCCGTGGCGAAGATCACCGAGGCCCGCACGGGAGACACGCGCGGGAGGGCCCAAGCCTGGAGCGCGATCACCACCGCGGTCGCGACCACGGAGAGGTAGGCCAGCATCGTCCAGGGAATCTGGGACCACGGCGTGTGAAAGCCGCCGCGTCCGATGACGATCGCCCATCCCACGATGGCTCCGACCGCCATCTGGATCACGCTCAACGCGACGGGATCCACCTTCTTCCCGGCCACGTTCGTGAGCGCGATCTGGATTCCGAACGAGAAAGCGCAAGCGAGCGTCCAGAGATCGCCGGAACGGAGCGAGAAGCCGGCGTCCGCCGAGAAGAGCGTGAGGCCGAGGAATCCGATCGCCACGCCGAGGAGCTCGCCGACCTTGGGAGACTCGCCCGCCAGCGGGATCGCGAGAAAGGGCGTGAAGAGGATGTACGTGCTCGTGAGGAACCCGGAGCGCGCCGCCGTGATCGTGGCGAGCCCGATCATCTGCGTCAGGTAGCCCGAGGCGAGAAAGATTCCGATCGTGCCGCCGCTCTGGAGCGCGGCCCTCCGGAGCGGGAACACGCGGCGCGGGAACACCGCGAGGAGGACGACGGTCGCCATCGTGAACCGGAGCGCCATGAGCTCCGCGGGGTGGATCGTGCGGAGCGAATCGCGGAGGAGCGAGAACGTCGTCCCCCAGATCGCGCAGACGAGGAGGAGAACGAGGTCGGCGGAGCTCACGCCGTCTTGCGGCGCCGGCCGTTCGTGGTCGCGGGCTTGGGGTGGATCCCTTTGATGGAGAAGGCGAGGCTCTCGAGCTCGATGGACAGGTTCACGGTGCGGAGCGCCACGGTCGGCGGCACCTGGATGCGGCGGTGCGCGAAGTTGAGGATCCCGTGCATCCCGGCCGCGACGAGGCGGTCGGCGACCGCCTGCGCGGCGCGCGCGGGCACGGCGATCACGCCGATCTCGAGCCCAAGCCGTCCGGCCTCGGTCTCGAGCGCGTCGATATGGTGGATGGCAAGGTCGCGCCACTTCTGACCGACCCGCTCGGCGCTCATGTCGAAGACGCCGACGATGTCGAATCCCTGGCGCCGGAATTCCTTGTAGGAGTAGAGCGCGGAGCCGAGGTTCCCCGCTCCGACGAGCGCCACCTTCCAGCGGCGGTTCAGCCCGAGGATGAGCTTTATCTCGCGGCGCAGGCGCGGCACGTTGTAGCCGAGGCCGCGCTTCCCGAAGTTGCCGAAGTAGGAGAGGTCCTTCCGGACCTGCGCGGAGGTGACGCCGCTCTGGTGAGCGAGCCCCTGGGACGAGATGGTGCGGTGTCCCTCGGTCTCCAGCTCCTCGAGGACCCGGTAGTACCCGGACAGGCGCCGGATGGTCGACGTGGGAATCCGAGGATCCAACTACGCCTCTCCGTCTTCCTCCGACTCCTCGACGCGCGCGACGTCGATGAGCTGGTCCCCGGCCTCGAGCCCGATGAGCCGGACCCCTTGCGTGTTCCGCCCGATCTCGGAGATGCCCGACACCTGCATGCGGATGACGATCCCGCCGCGTGTGATGAGCATGACCTCATCGTCCGGAACCACCTCGAGCGCCGCGACGACGCTGCCGTTCCGCTCGGTCGTCTGGATGGAGATGATCCCCTTCCCGCCGCGCCCCGTGATGCGGTACTCGGAGATGGGCGAGCGCTTGCCGTATCCGTGCTCGGTCGCGACCAGGATGGTCGCCTCGCCCCGGACCGCGATGACGCCGACCACCGCGTCATTCTCTTCCAGCGTCACGCCGCGCACGCCGTACGCCGTGCGTCCCATGGGACGGACGTCGGTCTCCTTGAAGCGGATGGCCTTGCCGTTCCGCTTGGAGAGGATGATGTCCTGCGTGCCGTCGGTGACCACCGCGTCGATGAGCGCGTCCTCGGGCTCGACGCCGATCGCCACGATGCCGCCGCGGCGCGGATTCGAGAAGGCCGAGAGCGGCGTCTTCTTCACGGTGCCGCCGCGGGTGCAGAGGAAGATGTAGCGGTCTTCCTGGAATCCCTTCACCGGCACGACCGCGGCCACGCGCTCGGTCTGGGACATCTCGACCACGTTGACGATGGCCTTCCCCTTCGCCGTCCGGCCCCCTTGCGGGATCTCGTGGACCTTGAGCCAGTAGACGCGCCCCCGATCGGTGTACACGAGGATGTAGCTGTGGGTGGACGCGATGAAGAGGTGCTCGATGAAGTCCTCCTCGCGCGTGCCCGCCCCGGTGATGCCGCGTCCGCCGCGTCGCTGGCTGCGATACGTGGTGACCGGGAGCCGCTTGATGTAGCCCGCGTGCGAGATCGTGATCACCATGTCCTCCTCGGCGATCAGATCCTCGATCTCGAACTCGCCCGAGGCGGCCACGATCTCCGTCCGGCGCTCGTCACCGAAGCGCTCCTTGATCTCGGCCAGATCGTCCCGAATGATCTGGAGCACCTTCGCCGGCGACTCGAGAATGGCGCGGAGCCGGTCGATGAGCTGGATCACCTCGAGGTACTCGTCCTCGATCTTCTTCCGCTCGAGCCCCGTGAGCCGCGACAGGCGCATCTCGAGGATGGCGTTCGACTGGATCTCGCTCAGTCCGAATCGCGCCATGAGGCCATCGCGCGCGGTCTCGACGTTGGCCGAGGCCCGGATCAACGCCACGATCTCGTCGATGTGGTCGAGGGCGATCTTGAAGCCCTCGAGGATGTGCGCGCGCCGCTCCGCTTCCGCGAGGTCGAACCGGGTCCGCCGCACCACCACTTCCTGGCGGTGCGCGATGTAGTGCTGGATCATCTCCTTCAGCGTGAGCGTCATCGGCCGGTTGCCGACGAGCGCGAGCTGGTTCGAGCCGAAGGTCGTCTGCATCTGCGTGTGCTTGAAGAGCTGGTTCAGGATCACCTTGGGCTGCGCGTCCCGCTTCAGCTCGATCACGATCCGCATGCCGTCGCGGTCCGACTCGTCGCGGAGGTCGGAGATGCCGTCCAGCACGCCGTCCTTCACGAGATCGGCGATCTTCTCGAGGAGCGCCGCCTTGCTCACCATGTACGGGATCTCGGTGACGATGATCGCCTGGCGATCCTTCTTCATCTCCTCGATCGTGGCCTGCGAGCGCACCGTGATGTGCCCGCGTCCGGTCGTGTAGGAGTCGACGATCCCCTGGCGGCCGTAGATGACGCCTCCGGTCGGGAAGTCCGGCCCCTGCACGATGCGCAGAAGATCCTCGATCGGGCACTCCGGGTTGTCGATCACGTGATGGATGGCGTCCACGATCTCGCGCAGGTTGTGCGGCGGGATGTTGGTGGCCATGCCGACCGCGATCCCGGACGAGCCGTTGACGAGGAGGTTCGGCACCGCCGCCGGCAGCACCACCGGCTCCTCGCGCGACTCGTCGTAGTTCGGCCGCATGTCGACCGTGTCCTTCTCCATGTCGCGCAGCATCTCTTCGGCGAACTCGGTGAGCCTGGCCTCGGTGTATCGCTCGGCCGCCGGAGCGTCGCCGTCGACGGAGCCGAAGTTCCCCTGGCCGTCGACAAGGGGGTAGCGCATCGAGAAGGACTGGGCGAGGCGGACCATGGTCTCGTACACCGCCACGGTCCCGTGCGGATGGTAGTTGCCGGTGACGTCTCCGGTGATCTTCGCGGACTTACGGAAAGGACGGTCGTGGAAGAGGTTCAGCTCCCGCATCGCGACCAGCACGCGACGGTGGACCGGCTTCAGCCCGTCGCGCACGTCCGGCAAGGCGCGCGACACGATGACCGACATCGAATAGTCGATGTAGGAATTCCGCATCTCGTCTTCGACGTAGATCGGTACGACCTTGTCACGCGTCGCCATGCGGCGGGGTTCCTTTCCCTGGTTCCTTGAGGACTAGACGTCCAGGTTCTTGACGCTGTCCGCGAATTCTTCGATGAACTTCCGGCGCGGCTCGACCTGATCTCCCATCAAGATCGTGAACATGCGGTCGGCCTCGACCAGGTCGTCGAGCGTCACCTTGAGGACGCTCCGGGCCTCGGGGTCCATGGTGGTGGACCAGAGCTGGTCGGGGTTCATCTCGCCGAGCCCCTTGTAGCGCTGGAGATGGACTCCCTTGCGGCCGATGTCCTCGAGCGCCGCGTCGCGCTCCGCGTCGTTGTAGGCGTAGCGGATGTCCTTCCCCTTGGCCACACGGTAGAGGGGCGGCTGCGCGATGTAGATGTAGCCCCGCTCGATTAGCGGGCGCATGTGGCGAAAGAAGAACGTGAGGAGGAGCGTCCGGATGTGCGCGCCGTCCACGTCCGCGTCCGTCATGATGATGATGCGGTGGTAGCGCGCCTTGTCGGCGTCGAACTCGTTGTCGATGCCGGTGCCGAGCGCGGTGATGATGGTGCGGATCTCCTCGTTCGAGAGCATCTTGTCGAGCGAGGCCTTCTCCACGTTCAGGATCTTCCCCTTCAGCGGGAGGATCGCCTGGTAGCGCCGGTCGCGCCCCATCTTGGCCGAGCCGCCGGCCGAGTCGCCCTCGACCAGGTAGATCTCGCACTGCGCGGGATCGGTGAGCTGGCAATCGGCGAGCTTTCCGGGGAGCGAGCCCGAGTCGAGGATGCTCTTCCGCCGCGCGAGATCGCGCGCCTTCCGCGCCGCCTCGCGGGCGCGCGCGGTGGCGATGCACTTCTCGATGATCTTCTTCGCGACCTGAGGCTGCTCCTCGAAGCAGGTGCGGATGCCCTCGCCCACGACCGACTCGACGATCCCCTTCACCTCGGTGTTGCCGAGCTTGGACTTGGTCTGCCCCTCGAACTGGGGCTCGGGGAGCTTCACGCTCACGACCGCAGTGAGCCCCTCGCGCACGTCGTCGCCGCCGAGCGAGAGATCTTTCAGGTTCTTCAGCATCCCCTCGCGCTCGGCGTAGCTGTTGATGGTGCGCGTGAGCGCGGCCCGGAAGCCGATGAGGTGCGTCCCGCCTTCGACCGTGTTGATGTTGTTCACGAAGGAGAAGACGTTCTCCACGTAGCCGTCGTTGTACTGGAGCGCGAACTCCACGATCACCTTGTCCCGCTCCTTCGAGTGGGAGATGGGCGTCGGGTGCAGGACGGTCTTGTTCTCGTTCAGGTACTTCACGAAGGAGACGATGCCGCCTTCGTACTGGAAGTCGTGCTTCTTCCCCGTCCGCTCGTCGAGGAACTGGATCCGGATGCCCTTGTTGAGGAACGCGAGCTCGCGGAGCCGCTGGGAGAGCGTGTCGAAGTTGTAGTCGACCGTCTCGAAGATGGTGTTGTCGGGCTTCCAGTGGACGGTCGTGCCGTTGCGGTCGGTGGGGCCCAGCTCCTGCACGTCGCTCGCGACCACGCCTCGCTCGTAGCGCTGACGGTAGCGCTTCCCATCGCGATGGACATCCACCTCGAGCCACTCGGAGAGCGCGTTCACCACCGACACGCCCACGCCGTGGAGCCCGCCCGAGACCTTGTAGGTGTTGTCGTCGAACTTCCCGCCCGCGTGGAGCGTGGTCATCACGACCTCGAGCGCGGGCCGGTTCTGCGACGGGTGGATGTCGACGGGGATGCCGCGTCCGTCGTCCACCACCGTCACGCTCGTGTCCGTATGGATCGTCACCGAGACCTCGGTGCAGAACCCGGCGAGCGCCTCGTCCACCGAGTTGTCGACCACCTCGTAGACGAGATGGTGAAGGCCGCCCTGCCCGGTCGACCCGATGTACATGGCGGGACGCTTGCGCACGCCCTCCAGGCCCTTGAGGACCTGGATGTTGCGGGCGTCGTACGAGTGCCCGCCCTCCTGCGCCGTCAGGGTCCCTCCCTCATCGCGCGTCTGGCTCAAGTCCGCCTTCCTCCTTGCTCCGCATCGGCGTGAGTCGTATCGCCCGGAGCTTGGCTTCGATCGGAAGCCGTGCGTTGATGTCTTCCATGATCTGCTGTCTCAGCACCGCGAGGTGCCCCATCCACACCGAGCCCCTCACTTCCACGAGGAGCTCTCCATCCCTCACCCCCACCGCGCGCGTGCGCCGCTTCACCTCCGGCGTCACCCGCTCGTCCCACAGCTCGGTCGCCTGCGCCGAAGCGAAGCGCTCCTCGAGCCTGAGCCCGCTCAGCATCCGCTCGAGGACCGGCGCCACGGACTCGAATCCGCCCTCGCGCCGTCCACCGTGGCTCACGAGCCCACCTCTTCCGCCGCCGTCTCGCGGCCGAGATTCGCGATCGTCATTTGCCGGAACCGCTCCGGGTACGCCGTGAGCGGCCGGCAGGCCGTGACGATGACCTGGCTCCGCTCCGGCACCAGCTCGAGCACCGGGCCCATCCAGCGACCGTCCAGCTCGGACTCGGGATCGTCGAGGAAGACGACCGGCGGCTCCTCGAGTCTCGCCTCGATCACCCGCGCGAGCGCGAGCCGGAGGAGGATCGAGTAGAGCCGCGTCATCCCGCGCGACGCTCCCTCCGTCAGCTCCCGTCCCGCGAGTCTGCAGCTCACCGGGGCGCGGTGCGGTCCGTCTCCGGTCCAGCCGAGGCGCCGGTCGCGCGAGCGATGCGCCGCGAGCTTCCGGACGCGCTCGTCGGCGTCGGTGTAAGCTCCCGCCGAATACTCGATCGACGGCTCGAGCCCAGGATCCACCCGGGCGGCCAGCTCGCGCAGCGTTGCGTCGAGCTCCGCGACCACCGTGCCCCGCCTGCGATCCAGCTCCGTCCCGGACCGGGCGAGGATCTCCTCCCACGCGCCGAGCTGATCTGGGTCCTCGGGACCCCGCTCGGCCAGCAGGCGATTCCGCTGCCGGAGCGCTCCCGTGTACTCCCTTAGATGCGCGATGTACGCCGGCTCGAGCTGGCAGAGCGCCACGTCCAGGAAACGCCGCCGTCCTGCCGGCGCGCCGTTCCAGGCCGCCACGTCCTCCACGGAGAAGTGCACCGTGGGAAACCGCCCCAGGAGCTCGCCCAGCCTCGGCAGGGGCTGCCCGTCCACCCGGACCTCGCGCGGGCCGGCGCCCGCGTACCGCGCGGCGATGTCGCACCGGACGCCCGCCCGGTTCGCCACCGTGCCGCGCACTTCGAATCGCGACGCGCCCCGGCGGGCCAGATCGCGATCCCGAGAGCCGCGGAACGATCGCCCGATCGAGAGCAGGACCGCGGCTTCGATCCAGTTGGTCTTTCCCGAGCCGTTCTCGCCGAGGAGAAGGGTCGAGGCGCCGTCGATCGGCGCCCAGGCCGCGTGATGATTCCTGAAGTCACGAAGCTCGAGTGACAGGAGCCTCACGCGGTGGGAATCACCCGGCCAGTCGGAGCGGCATGACGAGGCAGAGCAGGTCCTCTTGCGAGGCCCCGGCCTTGGCGTCGTCCTTGGCCGCGGGCATCACGAGACCCGCGGTGACCGGCGTGTTCAGCTGCATCACGATCTCCTCCGAATCGATCGTGCGCAGGATGTCGAGGATGTAGCTCGCGTTGTATCCGATGTCGAGATCGTCGGCCGTGTACTTGACCTCGATCTCCTCGTTGGCTTCTCCCTGGTCCGGCGTCTGCACCACGAGCCGGAGCTTGCCGCTCGTGATGGAGAATTTGACCTGGCGCGTGAGGTTGTCCGAGAAGAGGGACACGCGGTCGAGGGCCTGCGTCAGCTCCTCGCGCCCCGCGCGCAGGATCTTCGTGTTCTGCTTCGGGAGCACCTGCTCGTAATTGGGGAACGGGCCCTCGATGAGCTTCGTCGTGAGCGTCGTCGGCCCCACCGCGAATCGAGCGTGGTTCTTGGAGAGCTCCACCGTCACCGTGTCCGGCGCGTCGGTGAGGAGCCGAAGCAGATGATTGAGCGCCTTCAGGGGCACGATGATGTCGCCCTTGAGCGGGCTCTTTCCAATGCCGGACTGCTTGACCGTCGCGCGAGCGAGCCGATGTCCGTCGGTCGCCACGAGCCGGATCTCACCCTCGACGATTTGAAGGAGCGCGCCGTTGAGCGCCGGCCGCGTCTCGTCGGTGGAGACCGCGTAGATCGATCGCCGCACCATGCGTTCGAGGAGCTTCGGCTCGATCTTGAACGTGAGCTCGGGGTTCACGGTGATCCGCGCGGGAAACTCCTCCGGGCGGATGCAGTTGAACTTGAAGCGCCCCGTCTTGCTTCCGAGATTCAGCGTCAGATCCTTGGCTTCGAACTTGAGCTCCTCTCGTGGAAGCTTTCGAACGAGCTCGAACAGACGCTTCGCCGGAACGGTGAGGGAGCCTTCGCCCTTCACGTCGGCCGTCGCTTTCGTCGCGATCGCGAGGTCGAGATCCGTGGCCGTCATCTGGATCGATCCGTCCAGAGCTTCGATCAAGATGTTCGATAGAACGGGAAGGGTCGTGCGGCTTGGAACGGCGCTCGAAACGAGCTGCAAAGCGGACTGGATTTCGGACTGCGCGACGGTGAATTTCATAGCCACATCCTGGGCAGTGATCATGTCGCTTAATCCTTTGGACGGTTTAGGGTTGCGGTCATGTCGAGGATGGGGTCGGTCGCTGGATTTCAGTATAGGATTTGGGGGGTGGAATCACAACAGGGAAAGGCATCACTTCTCCACAATATGGGGTCTGCCTACAGAACATAGATTTCCTTGAATGGTGGTACTAGAAGTAGGGGCTGTGGAGCTTGGGGAGGAGTCGAGGTGAGAGGGTGGCAAGTAATTGTAGGGGCGGTAGATGCGGGTTTTTGGTTCACGCCCCGCGAGCTTGCGTTCCGTGGGGACAAGCCGGAGGTTATCCCCGCGTTCCGCGCGCGTCCACGAATGCGCGGCTCTCTCCACGCAGTATCCACAGGCCCGCGTCGTGATTCGAGGGCGCGAAGATCACGGGATTTCCCCTATGAGTTTTGCGTGGTGGCGCGCATGGATCGCATGCACGCGGAGCATTTCCGGCAGCGTGTAGTGCCAGCGTGGGAGGAACGGATTCGGGGTCCAGAGCTGGTCCCGCTCGGGCGCGGAAAGGCTCTGCGTGACGGTTCGGTGCTGGGCCAGGGCCGCCTGGAGCTCGCGGAGCGTGCCCTCGCGCTTCGGATGCGCCGCGGGAACGAATCGCGCCGCGGTCTTGCCACCACGCGGCAGCCGCCCCGGCGCGATCACGAGATGCACCCAGAGCCACTGCATCGGCCCGCGCCGGGGGCGAGAGGGCAGAAATCCCGCTCGATGGAGCGCCGCGGCCTTGCCGAACATCCCGGCCGACTCCGCCATCGTCACCGCGATGTGGGCGACGTGCTCCCCCGCGGTCCATTTCCCCTCGATCCCGCGCTCCCAGCCTCGACCCGCCGCCTGCTCGAGCTCGGCCAAGGCCTTGTCGAGATCGGCCAGCAGCTCCTCCGCGTGCGCGCCATCCATCGCGACCATGCTTCCCTCCCGGAACGCGAAACGGACCGCCCCACGCGGAGCGGCCCGTTCGAGGATAGCAGTCTCGGCGTTGTCTAGCGGCTCAGGCTCGCCATCAGGTCCTCCACCACCGTCCGGAGGTCGCGGTCGGTCTGCATGAGCTTCTCGATCTTCTGACAGGCGTGGAGCACGGTCGTGTGGTCGCGCCCTCCGAACTTGCCCCCGATCTCGGCCAGGGACATGTCGGTGATGGACCGGGTCACGTACATGCCGATCTGTCGGGGGAAGGCGATGGTGTCGGTCCGGCGCTTGCCGCGAAGGGATTCCTCGCTCACGCCGAAGTGGCGCGACACCGCCCGCTGGATGTCGAGCACGTCGATCCGGGCCAGGTCGGGCTTGATCTGATCCCGGAGCACCTCCTGCGCGAACTCGACCGTCAGGGGCTGCCCGGTCAGCTCCGCGAAGGCGAGGAGCCGCGCGAGCGATCCCTCGAGGTCCCGGATGTTCGTCTTGATGTTGCTCGCGAGGAGGAGCGCGATCTCGTTGGGAAGGCTCCGGCGCTGGAGCTCGGCCTTCTTCTTCACGATGGCGACCCGGGTTTCGAGATCCGGCGGCTGGAGGTCCGCGATCACCCCCCAGGTGAACCGGGAGATGAGCCGCTCCTCGAGGGCGGTGATCGAGTTGGGCGGGCCGTCGCTCGTGAGGACGATCTGCTTGTGGGCGCCGTGGAGCGTGTTGAACGTGTGGAAGAACTCCTCCTGCGTGCTCTCTTTACCGGCGAGGAACTGGATGTCGTCGATCAGGAGCACGTCGGCGGTGCGGTAGCGGCTCTTGAACTCGAGCGTGGTGGCGTGCTGGATCGAGTAGATCATCTCGTTCATGAACTTCTCGGCCGTCACGAAAAAGACCCGCGCCCCGCGCCGCTGCTCCCGGACGTAGTGTCCGATCGCGTGCATGAGGTGGGTCTTCCCGAGCCCCACGCCCCCGTAGATGAAGAGCGGGTTGTACCGCTCGCCCGGGCTCTGGGCCACCGCCTGGCAGACCGCGTGGGCGAACTGGTTGCCGCTCCCCACGATGAAGGTTTCGAACGTGTTGTTGGGGCTGAGATTGCTTTCGTCGCGCGTGGGAATCGGCCCGCGCGGGCGCTCGTCCTCCACGACGGCCCGGCCGGAGCGCACGTGGAAGGAGACCCCCACGGAGCGATCCGCCGCCGCCGCCACCGAGGATTCGATGAGCGGGCGGTAGTGCTGATCGAGCCAGTCCACGTAGAACTGGCTGGGTGCTTCCAGGACGAGCGTTGAACCATCGAATTCAAGGGGCCCTAGAGATCGGAACCAGGTGTCGTACGTTTGGCTCGGAAGGTTCGATTGGATCCGTTGAAGCGCTTGTTCCCACAGATCGCCGGCTACCATCGTTTCCATCATCGGGGCATCCCCATCGACACACACCCTCTCCACGCTCGATCCACACAGTTATCCCCAAAGAAACAAGGGCGCAACGGATTGCGTGTCGACCCGTTGCGCCCAAAAGCATACGAACGTCGGATGGCGTTCTTCACCGCATGTTAGACCCGGATAAGATTGGCCGCGCGCGAGGCGCGCGTGAGGGAAGCTAGGACCTGGTTGCGGGCCCAGGGGGCGCTCACCACCCCCTCGGCCCACGACCGGCGCGAAATCTAAATCCACCGTAACGTCGTCGCAACGAAAAAGTCGACGACACGCGCTAGTTCGATTGCCACCCGACCATTACGGGGGTGTTTGACAGGGCTGAAATGGGCGGCGCCGTTCCCGTTGACCGGGCCCACGGGCATCGGGTAGACTCCCACGCTCGATATCGAACGAGTCTGTTTCCCATGAACGAGGCCATTCAAAGTGAAGCGCACCTTTCAGCCGCATAACCGCCGCCGGAAGAAGGTCCACGGATTCCGCGAGCGTATGAGCACCCGCGGAGGCCGCGCTGTACTCAAGCGCCGCCGGGACCGCGGCCGCAAGCGTCTCACGGTCTGATCCGATCCCTCCGGACGTATCGTCGATGGCCGGCGCGGTTCCGCCGCGCGAGCGACGCCTGTCTGCGGGATGGCGATTCCGCGAGGTGTACCGCTTGGGGAAGCCGTTCCACGGATCGCTGATGACCCTCATCAGTCTGAAGCGTCAGGACGACCACGGCCGCTTCGCGTTCGTCGCGAGCCGCAAGGTGGGACCCGCCGTGAAGCGAAATCGCGCCAAGCGTCTTCTCCGGGAGGCGTTCCGCGCCACTCCGGACACCCAGCGGGACGCTCTGCGCTGGAGGATCTGGATCGCGCGCGCCAAGTGCGCGGATTCCGTGCTCGCCCAGGTGTCGGACGAGATGCGCCGGCTGCTCCTGAGGGAAGGCCAGTGAAGACCTTCTTCCTGGCGCTGATCCGCGGCTACCGTCTGCTCCTCTCGCCGCTCTTGCCGCGCGCCTGCCGCTTCCATCCGAGCTGCTCCGAGTACGCCGAGGAGGCGTTCCGGACGCTCCCGCTCCACGAGGCGCTCTACCGGAGCGCCCGCCGCGTGCTCAAGTGCCATCCGTTCCACCCGGGAGGGTACGACCCGGTTCAGCACTAGGCCGGCGCCGACTCCATGGAACGGAGAACCCTCCTCGCGATCTTCCTGATCATGGCGGTTTTGATCGGGGATCAGATCTTGATGTCCCGCTGGGCCAAGAAGCCGAAGGCCCCGGCCGGTGTGGACACCACCCAGGTCGCGACGCGCGCGGACACGACGAAGCCCGGACTGATCACGCCGCCTCCCTCGACCGGTGCCGTCGCGCCGGCCGGCGGCGGCTCGGCTCCGGCTCCGGGGAGCGCGCTCGCCTCGCACCCGCGCACGGCGCCGGCGCCCGAGACGACCCACGTCATCAAGACCTCCTACTACACCGTCACCTTTACCTCCATGGGGGGCGCGATCGCGCACTGGATGGTCCCCGGCTACAAGGACCTGTCCGCCCCCGACAAGGACGTCGACCTCGCCGAGCCGTCCCGCGCGATGCGGCTGATCGTGAAGACGTCGTACTTCGACTACGACTTCACCGACGCCCCGTTCCGCGTGGAGTCCGCCTCCGACACCGCGGTCACCTTCGTCGCCGACGACTCGTCGGGGGTGAAGGTGACCAAGAGCTACCGCGTGGCGCGCGATCCGCGCGCGATGGACATCGAGCTCCGCGCCTCCGTGCCCGTCGCTTACGGGCCGATCCAGATGAAGTGGGGCTGGGGCGAGTCGCTGCCGCACACCGAGCACATGCTGACGCCGCGCACCGTCGCGGCGGTCGCCTTGATCGGCGACAAGATGGAGCGCGAGGACGCGGCCCACATCCAGAAGGACGGGAGCAAGTCGCTCCAGGGGAACGTCCGGTGGGCGGCGGTGCGGAGCAAGTACTTCGTCGCGGCGCTGATCCCCGATTCGGCCACGGTGGGTGCGGTCGAGTTCACGCAGAGCGAGCAGAAGGAAGCGACCGTCTGGCTCGTGGACGCGGCCCCGCCCGGCACCGACCTGCGCCGCCACATGCGGCTCTACGCGGGCCCCATCCACTACGACACGCTGGTGGCCCAGGGCTCCGAGCTGGACCGGCTCGCGAACCTAGGGTGGCGCTGGATCACGGGCGTGAGCGCGCTCCTTCTCTGGTGTCTGAACGCGCTCTACAGGCTGATCCCGAACTACGGGATCGCGATCATCCTCCTCTCCGCGGGCACCAAGCTCATCTTCTACCCGCTCACGCAGGCTTCGCTTCGCTCGATGAAGGTGATGCACCACCTGCAGCCCGAGATGAAGGCGCTCCAGGAGAAGCACCAGGGCGATCCGGCTCGGATGAACAAGGAAGTGATGGACCTGTACAAGCGGTACAAGGTCAACCCGCTGAGCGGGTGCCTTCCGATGCTGGTCCAGATCCCGGTCTTCTTCGCGCTCTACAACGTGCTCCTGAACTCGATCGAGCTCCGGGGCGCGAGCTTCATGGGATACATCCACGACCTCTCGGTGCCGGACGTCCTCATGAGGGTGGGCGGGTTCCCGCTCCACCTCTTCCCGGTCCTCATGACGGCGAGCAGCTACTACATGCAGTCCCAGACCCCGGTCTCGCCTCAGCAGAAGCCGACCATGATGCTCATGCCGGTCATGATGCTGGTCTTCATGTATAATTTCCCGTCCGGCGTGGTCCTGTACTGGACCGTCACCAACGTCCTCTCGGGCGTCCAGCAATACCTGGTCAACCTGGCGGAAGACCGCAAAATGGCGGCGAGCGCGTAACCATGAGATCACACGGACCCGATCAGCCCATCGAGACCGCGGTCGAGGCGGAAGCCCCGACCTTCGGCGAAGCCGTGAACGACGCCGCCGTGCGTCTTGGCGTCACCACCGCCGACCTAGCGATCGAGATCCTCGATCCCGGGGCCGGCGAAGGGTCGAGCACCGGGTTCCGCCCGGTGAAGATCCGCGCGCGCCGCCGTGCCGCGCACGCGGCGCCGGACGGCGCCCGCCCCACGCCCCCCGGTGAACGCCGCTCGTACGAGCGAAGCGATCGCTATGAACGGGGCGGCCGCGGGTCGCGCGACTCGTATCGCAGGCCCGATCCGGTCAGCTACGGTCCTCCGCCCGTGCCGATGGATCCGTCCAAGATCACGCCCGAAATCGTGGAGATGGTCCGCGGGCTCGCCGACGGCATCGTCGACAGCATGGAGTTCGATGGAACGGTGACGGCGGAGAAGACCTCGCACGGCATCCGCATCGGCGTCGACGCGGGCGAGAACGATCAGTTCCTCATCGGCAAGGACGGGGACGCGCTCTCCGCGTTCCAGCACCTCCTCGGCCGCATGGTCCGGGCGAAGATGCCCGACGAGGCGCCGCCTCGCATCGAGGTGGACGTCGCCGGATACCGCGACCGTCAGATCGAGAAGCTGCGGGAGCTCGCGCGCGAGCTGATGCAGGAAGCAAAGGACACGGGGGCCGAGGTTTCCACGGAACCTCTTCCTGCGTCGGAGCGGCGCATCGTCCATCTCGAGGTCGCGGAGGACAAGGAGATGGAGACCGTCACCATCGGCGACGGCTACTACAAGCGCGTGGTGGTGCGGCGCGCCACCGGCGAACCCAAGTGAGCGCGCGGGGCGCAGGTGGCAAACGATACGATCGTAGCCGGGATCACGGCCCCGGGAGATTCGGCCGTGGCGGTCACGCGTGTGAGCGGACCGCAGGCTCTCGAGCTGGTGGCCGCGAGGTTTCGCGGGACCCGCTCGCCGCTTTCTAGCCCCACCCACCGCATTCTCTTCGGCTCGTTCCTCGGGGACGACGGCGCTGCCGTCGATACCGTCCTCGTCTCGGTGTTCCGCTCGCCCCACTCCTATACCGGCGAAGACGTGGCGGAGATTTCGTCGCATGGCGGCCTTGCGATTCCGCGCGCCGTGTTCGACGCCCTCGTCGCGGACGGCGCTCGCCCCGCGCGTCCCGGCGAATTCACGGAACGCGCCTTCCGGAACGGAAAGCTCGACCTCGCGCAGGCGGAGTCGGTAGCCGCGCTCGTGCGCGCGCGGTCGGAGCGATCCGCTCGCGCGGCATCGCTCGCCCTGGGCGGCGCCCTGTCGCGCACGGTGGAGGGTTGGGCCGCGGCCGTGGTCCAGATGCAGGCCGAAGTGGAATCGCGGATCGACTTTCCCGCGGAGGTGGGAGAGCCGGTCAACGGCTCCACGCTCGGCGCGACTTGCGCGGATGTGGCGCGCCAGATGGGGGAGCTTCTGGGGCGGCTCCCGGGCGCGCGCCGCGCGCAGGAAGGGATCCGCGTCTCCATGGTCGGCCGTCCCAATGTCGGGAAGTCGAGCCTCTTGAACGCGCTCGTCGGTTACGACCGCGCGATCGTGACCGAGCACCCGGGTACGACGCGCGACACGCTCGAGGATTCGATCTGGCTCGACGGTGTCGAGCTCCGCCTGATCGATACGGCGGGCGTGCGAGCGGTGGACGATCCGGTCGAGCGGCTCGGCGTGGAGCGCGCGGAAGGAGCGGTGCGCGCGTGCGATCTCGCCGTCCTGGTGCTCGACCGCTCGCTGTCCGAGGCGGAGAGCGCGTCGCACGCGTCGGAGCTCATGGCGCTCGCGAGCGGACGACCCGTGATCGTTGCCTGGAACAAGGCGGATTTGAAGCGGGGGCCTGACGCGCGGGGTGGCATCGCGGAAGCGATGGCCGAAGTCGATACCGTCGCGATCCACGCGGGCGGCGCGGAACCGCTTCGCGACGCGCTTCGCTCGGCGATTCCGTTCGTGCTCGGCGCGCATGCCGGCGAGGAGATCGCGACGACGAGCGCGCGCCAGGAAGCGCTGCTCGCCGAGGCGCGCGATGCGCTCGTGCGCGCGGCGGACGGCCTTCGCGAGGACCGCTCCTACGATCTCGTGGCCTCGGATCTCGAGGATGCGGGGCGTGCACTCGGGGAGATTCGCGGGCGCGGCGTGGAGGACGAGGTCGTGGCCGCGATCTTCTCCCGATTCTGCATCGGCAAGTGATGGACGCCGGGACCGAGGTCTCCAAGTCCTTCCCGCTCCTCGTGATCGGTGCGGGCCACGCCGGCTGCGAGGCCGCGTCGATCGCGGCGCGGCTCGGCATCCGGGTCGGCCTCGTCACGATGTCCCTCGACGCGATCGCCCACATGCCCTGCAATCCAGCGATCGGAGGTCTCGCCAAGGGCCACCTGGTGCGAGAGATCGATGCACTGGGCGGCTTGATGGGGCGCATGGCGGACGCCGCCGGCATCCAGTTCAAGCTCCTGAATCGAGGCCGCGGCCCCGCGGTCTGGTCGCCGCGCGCGCAGGAGGACAAGGCTCGCTATCGCGCGCTCGTGCGCGCGCATCTGGAATCTACGCCCGAGGTCGAGCTCGTTCAGGAGCAGGTGGTCGCTCTCGAGGTCGAGGGCGGCCGTGTCCTCGGAGTGCGGCTCGCGAGCGGCGCGGTTGTGCGGGCCGACCGCGTGATCGTGACGCCGGGCACGTTTCTCAATGGGCTCATGCACATCGGCGAACGCACCGTCGCCGGTGGACGCGTGGGCGAGCGCGCGGCGCGCGGAATCTCGGACTGTCTCGTGGATCTGGGATTTCGCATGGTGCGGCTCAAGACGGGAACGCCGCCGAGAATTCACCGCGACTCCATCGATTTCGATCGCATGCTGCCGCAGCGCGGCGACGATCCTCCACGCCCGTTCTCGCACTTCACCAAATCCTTGGTGGTGGATCAGATCGAATGTCATCTCACGGGCACGACGGAGGCCACGCACCGCGCGGTGCGGGACAACCTGCACCATTCTCCTCTCTATAGCGGGCGCATTCGAGGCATCGGTCCGCGCTACTGCCCCTCGATCGAGGACAAGGTGGTGCGCTTCGCCGACAAGCCGACGCACCAGATCTTCATCGAGCCGGAAGGGCGCGACGTCGACGACTTCTACATCAACGGACTCTCCACGAGCCTCCCCGAGGAGATCCAGCTCGAGATCCTCGCGACGATCCCCGGCCTCGAGCGCGCGCGCATGATCCGCCCGGGCTACGCCGTCGAGTACGACTTCATCCCGCCCACGCAGCTCCATCCGACGCTCGAGACGCGCCCCGTCGCCGGCCTCTACCTCGCGGGCCAGATCAACGGAACGTCGGGCTACGAAGAGGCGGCCGCGCAGGGATTGATGGCGGGCATCAACGCGTCGCTGTCCCTGATGGGGCGCGAGCCGATGGTGCTGCGGCGGGACGAGGCCTACATCGGCGTCCTCCTCGACGATCTCGTGACCAAGGGAACGGAAGAGCCCTACCGCATGTTCACGTCGAGCGCGGAGTTTCGCCTCCTGCTGCGCCAGGACAATGCGGCGGAGCGGTTGCTCAACCGTGCGCGGAGTCTCGGCGCGCTGCACTGCGAGGAGATCGCGCGGCTCGAGGATTCGGTGAGGCGGCGCTCGGTCGCGAGGGAGCGAATGCGAACGACGAAGGTGGCGTGTGCCTCTCACGCGGCGATGACCGCGGCGGTGGCGGACCGATCCACACCAGACGCGCGCGCTGGCAACGGTGCCGTCGCCCTCGACAGCGCGCGCGCCACGGCGCTCGAGGAGATCGTCCCGATCGAGGCCGCGCTCCGCGATGGCCGCATGAGCGTCGATGAGTCCTGCGCACGTCCCGAGCTTGCCGACCTGGGGATGGAGGCCGTAGAGTCCGCCGCGATCGAGGTCCGATATGAGGGCTACATCGCGCGCCAGAAGCGCGAGGTGGAGCGCGCGCGGCGCGGTGAACAGCTCGCACTTCCAGACCGCGTGTTCGATGAACCCCTGAACGAGATGTCGCGGGAGGGCCGTGAGAAGCTGCGCCGTGTGCGACCGTCGACTCTCGCCCAGGCATCGCGCATTCCAGGCATGTCTCCAGCCGACGTCTCGGTGCTCCTGATCTATGCCGAGCGCGAGCGGCGGCGGGCGGGGCTCGATCCCGGCTGATCTCGAGGCCGATTTCGCGGCGTTCCGCGTCACGGTCCTACCCTGGCTTGCAACACTCCCTGGCGACGAGTCGGATCGCCGTCTCGAAATCCTGCGCCAGTACGGCCTCCTGGTTCACGAGCGTGCCGCACGCCTCTCCCTGATCGCGCAAGGCGATCGCTCCGTCCTCTTCACCCGCCACGTTCTCGACTCGCTCAACCTCGCGACCTGCACGGACGCGCCGCCGGCATCGCTTCTCGATATCGGAAGCGGTGCGGGTTTCCCGGGGATCCCGCTGGCTGTTGTATGGCCCGAAACCCACGTGACGCTGCTCGAGTCCCGTGACCGCAAAGCCGGCTTTCTCGAGCAGGCGGTGCGTCAGCTCGGGCTGCGGCACGTGCGCGTGGTGTGCGACCGCCTGGAGCGCGTGAGCCAGGACGTGTCGATCCATCCGGTCAGCGCGGTGACTGTGCGCGCCGTCGGTGATCTGCCCAGCGTCCTCGCGCTGGCCGGGCCCCTCGCGGCTCCGGGCGCGTGGTGGGCGTACTTTCTTGGCGGCGGCACCGGGGAAAGTGAGGCAAAGGCCATGATCCCGGATGGCCGAGTCGAGGGGGGCGACTTCGGCGGTAGGATTCTTCGCGGCTATTTCCGAAATACCACCCCCTAGTCCTCGAGGCCCCCGACTCTCAAGACCATGTTTCACGTGAAACGTGGCGGTAAACATCTGCAAAAACGCCATTTATCCAGGCACGTGCAGCGAACGGCGCTCTTTTGCGGCCCCGAGATGTGGTCGGCCGCTCCGTCCTGGGAGGCTAATCAGGGCGGGCGCGTTCCAATGTCGGGGAGATTTTCGCAGCCCGGCCTCTCTAGGAAGAGGTCCCTCGTCCTCAGGCGCCTCGATGGCCGCTAGACTTTATGCGCGAGGCTACCCCGTTTCCGACGGCTCGAATCTGCACCTGCCTGGACAACGCACGCATTTGCAGCTACTTCCCGCCACGTTTCACGTGAAACATCTTTGGATTTGGTTCTCGGCCCCCTCATCGCGTAGACTGCCGACGCCCCGACAAGACTGAGCCTGCCTCAGGCTCATAACGTCGAGGGACCCAACATGACCAGGACGGTCGCGATAGCGAATCAGAAGGGTGGGGTGGGGAAAACCACGACCGCGGTCAATCTGGCGGCGGCGCTGGCGCTCGCCCAGAAGAAGGTCCTGCTCGTCGATCTCGATCCCCAGGGAAATGCCGGGAGCGGACTCGGCCATCCGGCCGTGAAGATCGGCCGCGGGATCTATGAAGTCCTGACGACCGACCTCCCGATCCAGGATGTGCTTCTCGAAACCGAAGTGCCCGGGCTCCACCTCATTCCCTCCGGCCAGCGTCTCGCAGCAGCGGAGGTCGAGCTGGTCGACGTGGAGCGAAGAGAGTTCCGACTCAAAGAGGCGCTGGCGAAGGTCGAGGATCGGTTCGACTTCATCCTCATCGACGCGCCACCGTCGCTCGGCTTCCTCACGGTCAACGCACTCACCGGCGCGAAATCGGTTCTCGTTCCCGTGCAGTGCGAGTACTACGCGCTCGAGGGACTGACGCACCTTCTCGGCGCGATCAGGCTCGTGCAGCAGAGTCTCAATCCGACGCTTCAGATCGAGGGCGTTCTCCTCACGATGTATGACAATCGCCTCAACCTCTCGCAGCAGGTGCTCGAGGAGACGAGGCGTTTTTTTGCGGAGCGGGTCTATCGAACCGTGATCCCGCGCAACGTGCGGCTGAGCGAGGCTCCGAGCTTCGGGAAGCCGGTGGTCGTCTACGATCCGGGATGCGCCGGATCGACGAGCTACATGAATCTGGCGAGGGAGGTGATCGAGCGTGGTTAGGAAGGCGTTGGGTCGTGGGCTCGAGGCTCTGATTCCGACGGCGGTCGATCGAGAGGTTCCGATCGCTCCGCCCGCGACATTCCCCGGCAGTCCAGCAAGCGAGCCGCGCCAGGGCGACATTCAGCACGTGGCCCTCACGAAGCTCGTCCGGAATCCCGCCCAGCCCAGGACCCAGTTCGATCCGGCGACCATCAAGGAGCTCGCCGATTCGATCCGCGAGCGCGGCGTGCTCCAGCCCGTCCTCCTTCGCCCCGCCGGCGATGGCTATCAAATCGTCGCGGGCGAGCGCCGGTTCCTTGCCGCGCGCGAGGCCGGCTTCACCACGATCCCGGCGATCATTCGCCCGCTCACGGATCGAGAGTCCCTGCTCATCGCCCTCATTGAGAACATCCAGCGCGAGAACCTGAATCCCATCGACGAGGCGCGCGCTTATTACCGCCTAGCAACGGACTACGGGCTCCAGCACGACGAAATCGGCGCCCGCGTCGGCAAGGATCGCTCGACGGTTTCCAACATCATTCGTTTCAATAATTTGCCGGAATCCGTCCAGTCTCTCCTCGAGTCCGGCAGCATCTCGGGCGGCCACGCGCGCGCTCTCCTCGGACTGTCTGACGTCAAGAGCCAGGTCGACCTGGCCAACTCGGCCGCGTCCCACGGCTGGTCCGTGCGGGAGCTGGAAGACCGGGTGAAGCGATCCGGGCCGGCCCGCGCTCCTCGCCCTCGGCGCGCCCCCAAGCGCGCATTTTCCGGGGAACTCCTGGCCATCGAAGATGAGTTGATGAGAGCGGTGGGCTCGAAGGTCCGGATCACACGCCGCCGCGGCGGCATGGGATCGATCCTCATCGACTACCACTCGGAGGAAGAGTTGGAGCGGCTGATCGGGCTGTTCCGGGACCTCGCCGCGACGCCCCGTTGAATTGATGTGGATAAGTGGCATTGAGCGGTGGAAAACCGGATAAACTGATTCCCGGACGAGGATTGCGCAGCTAACTACGATGGGCAAGCGGTCGGTTATGCACAGCCGCCGACTTATCGCATACGGACGCGGAAAAACCGCGGACATCCCAACCCAAAGGACCTGGACCCATGGCCCAACCCGTCGCCACGAGCGATGTGCAGCTCCTCGAAGAACTGAAGAACGCCCGTGGGGAGATCCTGGGCGAGCTCCGGAAGGTCATCGTCGGCCAGGACGCCGTCGTGGAGCAGCTGCTGACGGTGCTCTTCGCGAACGGCCACTGCCTCCTGGTGGGGGTCCCCGGCCTGGCCAAGACGCTCCTCGTGTCCACGCTGGCGACGATCCTCGATCTCGAGTTCAGCCGCATCCAGTTCACGCCCGACCTCATGCCGTCGGACATCACCGGCACCGAGATCCTCGAGGACGACCCGGCCTCGGGTAAGCGGACCTTCAAGTTCATCCGCGGTCCGATCTTCGCGAACATGGTGCTCGCGGACGAGATCAACCGCACCCCGCCCAAGACCCAGGCCGCGCTCCTCCAGTCGATGCAGGAGTACCGCGTGACCGCGGGCGGCACGACCTATCCGCTCGACCTCCCGTTCTTCGTGCTCGCGACGCAGAACCCCATCGAGTTCGAGGGGACGTATCCGCTCCCCGAAGCGCAGCTCGACCGGTTCATGTACCACATCTCGGTGGGCTATCCGACGGACGTGGAAGAGGAGAAGATCGTCGCGACCACGACGAGCGCGTACGAAGCGGCGCCGAAGAAGGTGATGGGCGTCCAGCGCATCCTCGACCTGCAACACCTCGTCCGTCGCATCCCCGTCTCCGAGCACGTGATCCGCTACGCCGTGCGCCTCGCGCGCGCGTCGCGTCCGGGTCCCGACAGCCAGTCCTTCGTTCGCGACTGGGTGAGCTGGGGCGCGGGGCCGCGCGCCGCGCAGTACCTCGTGCTCGGCGCGAAGGCTCGTGCCGCGATTCAGGGCCGCCCCACGCCGGGCGCCGAGGACGTGCGCTCGGTCGCGCCGGCAGTGCTCCGCCACCGCATCATTCCGAACTTCAACGCCGAGGCGGACGGCATCTCGAGCCTCGACATCATCGCCAAGCTCCTCGAGACCACGCCGAGCGTCGACGGCAAGCACGCGTAGCGGGGCGTTCCATGAGCGAGCGACGTCCCCGACTGCTGGACCCGCACTTCATCTCGAAGCTGACGCGGCTCGATCTCACCGCGCGGCTCGTGGTGGAGGGATTCCTCACGGGTCTCCATCGAAGCCCGTATCACGGCTTCAGCGTGGAATTCGCGGAGCACCGCCAGTACATGCCGGGCGATCCGCTCCGGCACCTCGACTGGCGTGTGCTCGCCAAGTCGGACCGCAAGTTCATCAAGCAATACGAGGAGGAGACGAACCTCCGGTCGATGCTCCTCGTCGACACGAGCGCGAGCATGGGCTACGGCTCGCACGGCGTGACCAAGCTCGACTACGCGCGCCAGCTCGCGGCGGCCCTCGCCTACCTGATGCTCCGTCAGAACGACGCCGTCGGTATGTTCGCGTTCGCGACCGGGCGCGCGGAGCTGATCCCGCCCCGCTCGACACTCGGGCACGCCCGCCCGCTCCTCCTCCTGCTCGAGCGGCTCACGCCCGGGGGCACGACCGATTTCGCCTCGTCGCTCCATTCGCTCGCCGAGCGGATGACGCGCCGCGGGCTCGTGATCCTGATCTCCGATCTCCTCGATGATCCGGAGCGGATCGCGCAGGCCATCCACCATTTCCGGCATCGGAAGCACGAGGTGCTCGTGTTCCACGTGCTCGATCCGCAGGAAGTGGCGTTCGATTTCGAGCGCGAGGCGGTGTACGTCGATCTGGAGACGGGTGAGCGCGTCACCACGCGCCCGCAGGAGCTCCGAACCGACTACCGCGCACGCGTGAACTCCTGGCGCGACCAGATCCGCCAGTTCTGCATCGAGAAGCGCGCCGAGTACGTTCCCCTCACCACCGACCAGCCGTACGACCGGGCGCTCCTCGAGTACCTCTCCAAGCGCGCGCGGCTCCTCTAGAGTCCGATCCGGATGCCCATCTTCTCGTTCCTCAACTCAGGCTTCCTCGCCGCGCTTCCGCTCGCGTCGATCCCGGTGATCATCCATCTCCTCAGCCGGCGGCGGCTCCCCGAGGTGCCGTTCCCGACGACCCAGTTCCTGCGCCAGCTCGAGCCGCGCGAGATCCGCCGCCTCCGGCTGCGCGAGATCCTGCTCCTCATCCTGCGCACGCTCGCGATCCTGCTCCTCGTTCTCGCGTTCGCGCGTCCCTCCATCACGCCGCGGAACGCGGTGACCACCGCCGCGGCCGCGATGGCGGTGATCGTGGACGATTCGGAGAGCATGGCGGGGCTCGACGAGCAGGCGAAGCCGCGCATGGAGGGAGCGATCGAGCGGGCGCGCGCTCTCGTCGCGGCGGCGCGGCCCGGCGACGAGCTGACGCTCATCTCGGCGACGCGCCCCATCGGCGCCGCCACGGAGCACACGTCGGATCGCGTCCGGCTCGGGCGGTCGCTCGCGGCCACGGAGGTCACGATGCTTCCCGCCGACATGGCGGGCGCGCTCCTCGCGGCGCGCCGCACTCTCGAGCGGAGCCGGCTCAAGGACCGCGAGCTCTACATCATCAGCGACCTCCAGCGCTCGAACTTCGACGCGAAGGCGCGCGCCGAGCTGGGCCCCATCGCGGCCGCGAAGATCCGCGTCTACCTCGTGCCCGTCGTTTCATCGCGCGTGCCCAATCACGCGCTCGCCGATCTCGATCCCGTGCTCCGTCCCGGACCCATGGGGCGCGGGCTCGAGCTGCGCGCGCGCATCGCGAACTACGCGGACGCGCCAAGCGACCGGATCGCGATTCGCGTGCGCCACGGCGACGCCCTCGTGGGCGGAGGCGACGTGACGCTCAAGTCGGACGAGAGCCGCTGGGCGGCCATGCCGCTCGATTGGAGAGGCGCGGGATCCGACTCGGCGCAGTCGAGCGGAGCGGTGCTGATCGAGGCGGATCAGGACGCGCTCGCGGCGGACGACCGCTGGTTCGCGGTGCTGGGCGCGCCGGGACGGCTGCGTGTGTTGCGCGTCACCGAGCCGCGCGAAGGCGCCGCACCGACCCGTTTCTCGTCCCTCGCGCTCGATCCGGGGAAGGATGGGCGGAGCGGGTTCGTGGTCGACGAGGTCTCGCCCGCGGGGCTCCTCGGTCTCACGAAATCGCGGTACGACGTGGTCCTGATCGAGGACGTGGCGTCGCTCTCGACCGAAGGCGAAGCGCGCGTGCGCGCGTTCCTCCGGGACGGCGGCGGCCTCGTGGTCGCGCTCGGCCCGCACAGCGACCCCGGCTACTACGGATCGCGACTCTTTCCGGGGATCATCGATCTCGGGCTCGACGGTGCGGAGCAGGCGGCGGCGGGAGGCTCGTACGAGCTGCGCGCGAGGCTCCCGGGGCACGACGTGCTCAATGGGCTCAACGTCGCGGTCGGCGCGCCGCTCACGGAATCGCGTCTCACCGGCGTCATGAAATCGCGCACCCTCACCACGCGCCCCGAGGTCGTGGTGCAGACGACGGGCGGCCTTCCGCTCGTCGCCACGTCGCCGGGCGTCGCCGTGTTCTTGAGCTCGCTCTCGGACGACTGGGGCGACCTTCCGTACTCGGGGGCGTTCGTCCCGCTCGTGCGCGGGCTCGTCTCCTACGCGGCGCAAGCCGATGCCCAGGGGCCCGGCGCCACCCGCGTCGGGGAAGCGCCGGCCGCGCGGCTCACGTCGCCCCCCGGCGCCGCGGTCATCGTGCGCGGCCCCGAGAGCTACAGCTCGCAGGCCTCCGTGCGCGCGGAAGGCACCGCCTACCGCGCCGAAGCCGATGCCCCCGCGGTCCAGCCCGGCTTCTACGACTTCGAATCGGGCGGCCGCTCGATCGCGACCGTCGCCGTCAACGTGTCCCCCATCGAGAGCGATCTCGCCGTCATCCCCGCGGATACGCTGAAGGCCGCGAGCGGCAGCGGATCGTCGACGCTCGGAAGCGTGAATGCGCTCGAGTCCCATCTGAGGGACACGCGCCGTGGGAGGGAGCTCTGGATGACCTTCCTCCTCCTCGCCGCGGCCGCCCTCGCGGGCGAGCTCCTCCTCGGAAGCGCTCGCACGCTCCGCGCATGAGCGCGCCCGGCCCGCTCCCGCGGCGCCTCGTCGAGGTCGCCGCCCGCCATCCCGCGCTCGCCGCGCTCGCGTCGCGCGCCGGCGCGCCGTCCGGGCACGTGCGCATTCGCGGCGCCTCGGGCAGCTCGGGGGCGCTCGCGCTGGCCGCGCTCCTCGAGGGCGGCGGCCGTCCGATGGCCGTGATCGCGCCCGACATCGATCGCGCCGAGGCGTGGCGC
>Ga0207703_10000566_pt1 | contig 38105 bp, 42 predicted proteins | sample KBSSwiS12_FD_184304 | JGI IMG/M metagenome (GOLD analysis project Ga0207703, IMG submission 184304) | Switchgrass rhizosphere microbial communities from Kellogg Biological Station, Michigan, USA - KBS Switchgrass S1-2 (SPAdes) (version 2) | ecosystem: Host-associated > Plants > Roots >... | reverse complement strand
GGCGGCGGCGAGGTGAGCTGCTTCCTCTGCGCCGAGGCGGCACTGGCGGGCGCGCAGGAGATCACCGGGTTCGGCGGGTGGCGCGATTATGTCGCGTCGTTGAACGAGGCGCAGAAGATTCCGGCTTGATGGATCGCGCGGCTGCCGGAGCAATGAGGAGAAGCGGCTGCCGGATCTTCACACATGGACGAGATGCGCCACGTCCGCTGCACTGTCCTGGTCGGTCCGCCCCTGCTTGACGATCCGGCCGCGCTGCATGACGAAATAGCGTTCGGCGAAGGACCAGGCGAAGTCGAGATTCTGCTCGACGATCATGATCGCGACGCCCAGTTCGGTGCGAACGCGCAGCAGCGCGTCCTCGATCTGCTGGACGATGTTGGGCTGGATGCCCTCGGTCGGCTCATCGAGCAGCAGCAGCGAAGGCTGACCCGCCAGCGCCCGCCCGATCGCCAGCTGCTGCTGCTCGCCCCCCGACAGCACGCCCGCCTTGCGCCCGGCGATCTGGGTGAGCTTGGGGAAGAGGTCAAAGACCATGTCGGGCACCTTCCTCGGCCCCTTGATCCCCTTGCCCGCCAGCGCCGACAGGCCAACCTCGAGATTTTCGGCGACGGTGAGATGCGGGAAGACATGGCGGCCCTGCGGCACGAAGCCGATGCCGGCGCGGCTGCGCTGGTGCGCGCTCATCGCCGTGACATCGTCTCCGTTGATATAGATATAGCCGCCCGCGACCGGAAGCTGGCCCATGATCGTCTTCATCAGGGTCGTCTTGCCCACCCCGTTGCGGCCGAGCACGGCGATTGCCTCGCCCGGCTTGATGTCGAAGGCGACGTCCCACAACACTTGGCCCTTGCCATAGGCGGCGCTGACGCTGCGCAGGTTGACGAGGTCGGTCATTTCGCCCTCCCGAGATAGATGGCGGCGACTTCCTCATCGGCACGGATCGCATCGAGCGTGCCCTCGCGCAACAGCTGGCCCTGATGCAGCACGATAACATGGCCGTTCAGTTGCGAGACGAAATCGATGTCGTGATCGATCACCAGCACGGCGTGCTTGCCGACCAGCGTCTTGATGATGTCGGCGGTCTGGGTGCTCTCGATCGCGCCCATGCCGGCGGTCGGTTCGTCGAGCAGCAGCAGCTCGGCGTCGGTCGCGACGACCATGCCGATCTCCAGCCATTGCTTCTCGCCATGCGACAGGTTGCCGGCGAGCGCATCGCGCCGCTCGGTCAGGCCGACGCGCGCGAGGATGTCCTCCGCCCTGGCACGCGCCTCCTCCTCGCCGACCTTGGTGAAGCTCTTCCACCAGCGGCGATCTCCCATCGCGGTGATCATCAGATTGTCGATCACCGACAGGCCGATCAGGACGCCCGGCGTCTGGAACTTGCGGCAGATGCCTTTGGCGACAATCTCGTGCTCTACCACATGCTGGATCTCCTCGCCGTGAAAGAGGACGCGGCCGGAGGTGGGGCGGACACGGCCGATGATCGAATCGCACATCGTCGATTTGCCGGCACCGTTGGGGCCGATCACGACGGTCATGCTGCCGGCGGCGATGCTCAGCGACAAATCGTTGATCGCCTTGAAGCCGTCGAAGTCGACCGTGACATTCTCGAGCCGTAGCATCGGCTCGCCGCTCGCCGCTGCCGCCGTCATGCCGCTGCCTTTCCGCCGCGCCAGCGCGCGAACATGTCGCCGACCTTGCTCGGTGCGAACCGGCTCTCGCCATCGAACTCGCCGGCAATCCCTCTGGGAAGCGCGGTCACCACCAGGATGAAGAGCAGGCCCTGCACATAGAGCCAGAGCTCCGGCAGCGCGGTGGAGATCTTGTCCTTGGCGAAGTTGACCACGAGCGCGCCGACGATCCCGCCTATCAGATAGGTGCGACCCCCGATCGCGACCCAGATCACCATTTCGATCGACGGCACCACGCCGACCAGCGCGGGTGAGACGACGCCCGAGTGGAGGGTGAACATCGCACCCGAAACCCCGCTCAAAACCGCAGCGACGGCAAAGGCGACGACTTTATAGGGTGCTGGATCATAGCCGAGAAAGCGCATCCGGTTCGATCCGTCGCGCGAGGCGCGGAGCAGCTTGCCGAAACGCGATCCGACCAGCCAGCGCAGCGCGAAGAACGACCCCACCACGAAGAACAGCGTCAGGAAATAGAGCCCGACCGCGACACCGTCACCGTTCAGATTGAGGCCCATCAGCATATGATAGTCGGTCAGCCCGTTGAAGCCGCCGGTCGTGCCCTGCTGACTGATCAGCAGCGTCGCGAAGGCGAGGGCGAGGGCCTGGGTGATCAGCGCGAAATAAACGCCGCCGATCCGCCGCCGGAACATCAGCCACGCGAAGGCCGCGGCAATTGCCCCGGGGATCAGGACGACACCCAGGATCGCGACGAACCCGTTCCTGAAGATGCTCCACCACCAGGGCAGCGCGGTCACCCCGCTCCACATCATGAAGTCGGGCAGTTCGTCCGCGCCGAGGCCGTCGAGCTTCAGGTGCATTGCCAGCGCATAGCCGCCGAGGCCGAAGAAGACGCCCTGGCCGAGGCTGAGAATTCCGCCTTCGCCCCACAGTAGCACCAGCCCCATCGCGGTCAGCGACAGCGCCAGGAAGCGGCCGAGCAGGTTCAGATCATAGGCGGTGAGAATCCAGGGCGCGGCGATCGCGAACAGCAGCGCGGCCAGGCCGGCGATCGTTTTGAGGGGAAGCTTTGCCATATCGGTGTCCTATTCGGCGTCGAGCGCGCGGGAGCGGATCGCGATCACGCCCTGCGGCCGGAACTGGAGGAAAAGGACGACGAAGAGCAGGGTGAGCACCTGGGCGAAGCTGACGTCGGTGAAGACCTGCGCCATCGCCATGAACAGCCCGATCATAACGGCCGCGATGGTCGTGCCGATTATCGAACCGAGCCCGCCGAGAATTACGACGAGGAAGGCCGTGACGATATAGCTCTGCCCGACATTGGGCGTCACAGGACCGAGCATCGCCAGCACGACTCCGCCGACGCCGGCGACGCCTGCGCCGAGTCCGAAGATGAAGGCATCGATCAACTTGACGTTCACCCCCATCGCCGAGGCTGTGGCGCGATCCTGGTTGACCGCGCGGACGAGCAGGCCGGCGCGGGTGAAGCGCAGGAAGGCCGCAAGCCCGCCGAGCACGACCGCCGCCACGATCAGGATGAAAAGGCGTGTCATCGGCAGCGAGAGCGGACCGATGGTGACCGCGCCGTCGAGCCACGCCGGCGCGGTCACCGAGACGCCGGTCGCCCCGAACAGGTCTCTCGCCCCCTGTTGCAGGATCAGGCTGACGCCCCAAGTCGCTAGTAACGTATCGAGCGGACGGGCCTTGAGCTTGCTGACCAGCGTCACTTCGAGGAAGCTGCCGAGCAGCCCGGCCACGACCAGTGCGACGAACATCGCGACGATGATTCCGAGCGGGCCGGGCACGAACAGGATCGTCAGATAGGCGAGATAGCTGCCGACCATCAATATCTCGCCATGGGCCATGTTGATGACCCGCATCAGCCCGAAGCTCAGCGCAAGGCCGAGCGCGGCGAGGATGTAAAGCGAGGCAACGCTGAAACCGTTGAAGACCTGTCCGATGAGGAATGCGGCGTCCATGGCGAGAGTCCTTGGTTGCCTTTGAAGCCCTCTCCCTCGGGGAGAGGGTTGGGTGAGGGTGTCCGAAGCCCGGAGGTCGGACGCTCGGCCTTTGGCCTCGCGCCCCCTCACCCCAACCCTTTCCCCAAGGGGAGAGGGAGTTTATTTACGCAATCGTGCAGGTCTTTCCGGGGAAGGCCAGCTTGTCATAGGGTTCCGGGTCGATCATGCCCTTCGAGGTCCAAAGGATCTTGAATTGCCCGGCGGCATCGGCCTGGCCGATATAGCCGGTCTGGACGAGGCTGTTGTTGGCGATGAACTTCACCGTGCCGAGCGGTGTCGGGATCGCGTCGAGCGTCACCGCGGCGGCCCGGACCTTGGCGGGATCGAAGCTCTGCGCCTTTTCGACCGCGGCCTTCCAGACATAGACGTCGACATAGCCGTGGACCATCGGATCGGTGACGACCGCGTCCTTGCCGAATTTCGCCTTATAGGCCTCGACGAACTTCTTGTTCTCCGGATTGTCGACCGTCTGGAAATAGTTCCAGCCGGCGTAGCTTCCCTCGACCAGCGCCGGCCCCATTGCCTGGGCTTCCTGCTCGCCGATCGAGAAGGACATCACCGGCAACACGTCGGACTTCATGCCCGCCGCCGCCATCTGCTTGAAGAAGGCGACGTTCGAATCGCCGTTTAGGGTCGAGTAGATGACATCGGGCTTGGCGGCCTTGATCTTCGCGATGACGCCCGAGAAATCGGTGCCGCCCATCGGCTGATATTCCTCACCGGAAAGGGTCAGCTTGTCATTCTCGATATGCTTCTTGAGGATCAGGTTCGCGGTGCGGGGGAAGACATAGTCCGACCCGACTAGGAAAAATTTCTTGAAGCCCTTCTCCTTGCCCCAGTCATAGGCGGGCAGGATCTGCTGATTGGGCTGTGCGCCCGAATACATGATGTTGGGCGAGCATTCATTGCCCTCGAACTGCACCGGATACCAGAGCAGGTTCTTGGTCTTCTCGAACACCGGCAGCATCGCCTTGCGCGACGAGGAGGTCCAGCCGCCGAACACCGTGACGACCCCGTCGCCGTCGATCAGCTTGCTCGCTTTCTGCGCGAAGGTGGCCGGATCGGATGCGCCGTCTTCGGTCACCGCCTCGATCTTCTTGCCCAGTACGCCGCCCGCGGCGTTGATCTCGTCGATCGCCATCTGGGTGCTGTTCTTCACCGTGACTTCCGAGATCGCCATCGTGCCGCTCAGCGAGTGGAGCACGCCGACCTTGACGCTGTCGCCGCCGCCGGCCGCCGGCGATGCTTCTTCCGTCTTCTTGCACGCACTGACCATCGCCACGCTGGCGAGCAGCGCGCCGATCAGCATCTTTCGTTGAAGCCCCTTGCTCATATCGTCCTCCGCATGAACCGCCGCAGACGCTCTCCGCCTGCCGCCCCTTGTCCGGAGCAAAGCTGCTGCGACGCACAAGAAGGAGATATGCGTCATTTGACGTAGCCGGAGCGCTGCCCCGTGCCGAAGCGCGCCCGCTCTGGCCCAATACGTCAAACACCCCAGCCGAGGGCCTGCAGCTTCATGTTGATAATGCGTCCGCAATATGGCCCTATGTTTGCGCACAATGATTGGATGAACCTGTGGGGCAGGCCAAGGCGACGAATGTTATCGCGGTTGAAGAGCCGCTGCCTGCTGCACCTCTCGGCCTTCGTCGCACGCCCTATTCCGCTGTTCGCAGTTGCGGCGAAATTCGCCTGGGATTTCGGCCGGGCGCAGGCTCGGCAGCGATAGACGAAGCCTATCAGGGCGGCTGTCTGCGGGTGCGTCTGCCACGGGTCGGCCGGCATGAAAATCCCTGCGCCGTGCTGCTCAACACCAGCGGGGGACTGACCGGCGGCGACAGCATTACCCAGCGGATCGCGTGGGGTGAGCGCAGCATAGCCACGGTGACCAGCCAGGCGGCCGAAAAAATCTATCGCGCGCTCGATCTGCCGACGACCATCGACACGCGCCTCAACGTCGCCGTCGGTGCGCAGGCCGAATGGCTGCCGCAGGAAAGCATCATCTTCGATCGCGCCCGGCTTGTGCGCGACATGCAGGTGCGGCTGGCCAGCGATGCCGATTTCCTCGGGATCGAGGCGGTTGTGCTCGGCCGCACCGCGATGGATGAGAGGGTCGAGACTGGCTCGTTGATCGATCGCTGGCGGATCTGGCGCGACGACCGGCTCGTCTATGCCGATGCGCTGAACCTGTCGGGGCCGATCGACGCGCTGATGCGGCGCCCGGCGGTCGGCGCCGGCGCGCGCGCGATGGCGCTGGTCATCCTCGCAGCGCCACGTGCGGCGGCGATGATCGACCCGTTGCGCGTCGCGCTGCGCGACGCCAGGGGGCAGGCGGCAGCGAGCAGCTGGAATGGGATGACGATGGCGCGGCTGCTGGCTCCGGACGGCGCGGTCCTGCGCCACGACCTTCTCCTCGCACTGGGCGTGCTACGGGAGGGCCGGCCGATGCCGCGCGTGTGGAGCTGCTGAGATGAACCTGACCCCGCGTGAAAAGGATAAGCTGATGCTGTCGATGGCGGCGATGGTCGCGCGCCGCCGGCTCGAACGCGGCGTCAGGCTCAATCATCCGGAGGTGATCGCGCTTATCTCGGACTATGTGCTGGAAGGTGCCCGCGACGGCCGCAGCGTCGCCGATCTGATGGAGGCGGGCGCGCATGTCGTGACGCGCGACCAGGTGATGTCCGGCATCGCCGAGATGATCCACGACGTCCAGGTCGAGGCGACCTTTCCCGACGGGACCAAGCTCGTCACCGTCCACCATCCGATCCGATGAGCGCGATGATCCCCGGCGAAATCATCACCGGCGACGGCGAGCATATCCTCAACGAGGGTCTGCCGGTAACGGTGATCACCGTCGCCAATAGCGGCGACCGGCCGATCCAGGTCGGCAGCCATTATCATTTCGCCGAGACCAACGCCGGCCTGCTGTTCGATCGGGGGGCAGCTTACGGCCAGCGCCTCGATATCCCCGCCGGCACGGCGGTCCGCTTCGAGCCGGGGCAGACGCGCGAGGTGTCGCTGGTGCCGTTCCGCGGCGGGCGCACGGTGCTCGGCTTCCGGGCACAGGTGATGGGAGGGCTGGACTAATGCCCTACCGCATCGCCCGCTCGGCCTATGCCGACATGTTCGGGCCGACCACCGGCGACAAGATCCGGCTCGGCGACACCGCGCTGATCATCGAGGTCGAGCGCGATGCGACGATCCTCGGTGAGGAAGTCAAATTTGGCGGCGGCAAGGTGATCCGCGATGGCATGGGCCAGAGCCAGGTGACCAGCGCGGCCGGCGCGGCGGACACGGTGATCACCAACGCGCTGATTCTCGACCATAGCGGCATCTACAAGGCCGACATCGCTCTGAAGGCCGGACGGATCGCTGCGATCGGCAAGGCGGGCAATCCCGATATCCAGCCCGGCGTCGAGATCATCATCGGTCCGGGCACCGAGGTGATCGCAGGCGAGGGCAAGATCGTCACCGCGGGCGGAGTCGATGCGCATATCCACTTCATCTGCCCGCAGCAGGTGGAGGAGGCGATCGCCTCGGGGGTCACGACGATGGTCGGCGGCGGCACCGGCCCGGCTACCGGCACCAACGCCACCACCTGCACGCCCGGCCCCTGGCATATCGAACGGATGTTGCTCGCCGCCGAGGGGCTGCCGATCAACCTGGCGTTCGCCGGCAAGGGCAATGCCAGCCGGCCCGAGGCGCTGGCCGAGCAGATCCGCGCCGGAGCGGCCGCGCTCAAGCTGCACGAGGACTGGGGGACGACCCCGGCCGCGATCGATTGCTGCCTGTCGGTCGCCGACGACATGGACATCCAGGTGATGATCCACACCGACACGCTCAACGAAAGCGGATTCGTCGAGGACACGATCGCCGCCTTCAAGGGCAGGACGATCCATGCCTTCCACACCGGGGCGCGGGCGGCGGCCACGCGCCCGACATCATCAAGCTGGCCGGCTTCGCCAACGTCATCCCTTCGTCGACCAATCCGACCCGGCCGTTCACGATCAACACGATCGATGAGCATCTCGACATGCTGATGGTCTGCCATCACCTCGATCCGTCGATCCCTGAGGATCTTGCCTTCGCGGAGAGCCGCATCCGCAAGGAGACGATCGCCGCCGAGGATATTCTCCACGATCTCGGCGCGCTTTCGATCATCTCGTCGGACAGCCAGGCGATGGGGCGGGTCGGCGAGGTGGTCACCCGCACCTGGCAGACCGCGCACAAGATGAAAGTGCAGCGCGGTAGCCTGCCGGGCGAGACCGGCGACAACGACAATCTCCGCGCGCGCCGCTATGTCGCCAAATATACGATCAACCCGGCGATCGCCCAGGGGATGGGCCACGAGATCGGATCGGTCGAGGTCGGCAAGCTTGCCGACCTCGTGATATGGACGCCGGCCTTCTTCGGCGCCAAGCCCGATCTCGTCATCAAGGGCGGGATGATCGTCCAGGCGATGATGGGCGACGCCAATGCCAGCATCCCCACCCCGCAGCCGGTCCACAGCCGGCCGATGTTCGCGAGCTACGGCCGGGCGCTCGCCGCGAGCTGCGTCAGCTTCGTCTCCGCCGCGGCCGCCGAAGGCGGCATCGCGGCTCGGCTCGGCCTGTCACGCCGGGTGCTGCCGGTGAAAGGCACGCGCAGCATTGGCAAGGCGGCGATGAAGCTCAACGACGCCTTGCCGCACATCGAGGTCGATCCCGAAACCTATGAGGTCCGTGCCGATGGTGAACCGTTGATCTGCGAGCCCGCGACCGAGCTGCCGCTCGCCCAACGCTATTTTCTCTACTAAGGAGAGGGAAGATGCGCAGGATCACCGGGATCGTGAGCGGCAGGGCGGAGGGAGCGAGCGACGTGCTGCGGCTCGACCATGACCTGCGCAGCCGACGGCGGATGGTGTTCAATACGATGGGCGGCGCGAGTGTGCTGCTCGACATGCCGCGCGCGGTGCACATGCGCGATGGCGACGGCCTGACGCTTGACGACGGCAGCGTCATCCGGGTGGAGGCGGCGCCCGAGGCGCTGATCGAGATCCACACCCACGAGCTGCGCACGCTGGTGCGGATCGCCTGGCATCTCGGCAACCGCCATCTGCCGACCCAGCTGCTGGGATCGGCCGATCCGCCGCGCCTGCGCATCCGCCACGATCATGTCATCGCCGAGATGGTCGAGGGGCTGGGCGGACATTGCGAGGCGATCATGGCGCCGTTCGATCCCGAGGGTGGCGCCTATGCCGAAGGGACGGCGCCGGCGCACCATCATCACGGCCACGCGCATGGCTGATGGCGCGCTCTACGACCTGATGTCGTGGATGTCGCCATCCTGGCCGATCGGTGCCTTCGCGCATTCGTCGGGGCTCGAATGGGCAGTCGAGGCCGGGCACGCCAACAGTCGCGCGGCGACCGAAAGCTGGATTGCCGAGACGATCGAGCGCGGGGCGGTACGGAGCGACCTGGTGATCTTCGTGCACGCCCATCGCGCCGTCCAGGCCGGCGACGCGCGCCGGCTCGTCGATGTCGCCGAACTGGCGGCGGCGACGCCGACCAGCCATGAACGCCGTGTCGAGACGACCGCGCAGGGCGCGGCGTTTCGGCGGATCGCGGCGTCGACCGCTTCGACGCCCGCCCTGCAGATGCTCGACGGCATCGCCGACGAGGCGCTCAGCTATCCGGTCGTGGTGGCCTGCCTTACCGCCGGGCACGGCATCGCGCTCGAAGCGGCGTTGACCGCCTATCTGCACGGCGTGGTCGCCAATCTCGTCTCGGCGGCGCAGCGGCTGGTGCCGCTCGGCCAGACCGACGGGCAACTGGTCATCCGCGCCTTGCGGGAACGCGTGTTCGCTACCGTCGCCGAGATGGTGGCGCTCGACGACGGCGAGCCGTTCGATCAGCTCGGCAGTGCCACCCTTTACGCCGACCTCGCCTGCATGGCGCACGAAACCCAATATACGAGGCTTTTCCGCACATGAGCGACGCTAGCATCTCTCCCTTACGCGTCGGCATCGGCGGCCCGGTCGGCTCGGGCAAGACCGCGCTGATGGACGCGCTCTGCAAGTGGTTTCGGGGCGGCTACGACATCGCCGCGATCACCAACGACATCTACACGCGCGAGGACGCCGAATTCCTGACGCGCGCCGGATCGCTGCCGCCCGAGCGCATCCTCGGCGTCGAGACCGGCGGTTGCCCGCATACCGCGATCCGCGAGGATGCCTCGATCAACCTGGCGGCGGTAGGTCAGCTCCATCGCAATTTCCCGATGTTGGACCTGATCCTCATCGAAAGCGGCGGCGACAATCTGGCGGCGACCTTCAGCCCCGAGCTGGCGGACATTACCATCTATGTGATCGACGTTTCGGCCGGCGACAAGATTCCCCGCAAGGGCGGCCCCGGCATCACCCGATCGGACATGCTGGTGATCAACAAGATCGACCTTGCCCCCTTCGTCGGCGCGAGCCTGGAGGTGATGGACCGCGACGCCAAGAGGATGCGCGGCGAGCGGCCGTTCGTGTTCACGAACATCCGGGCCGGGCAGGGGGTGGAGAAGATCGCCGAGTTCATCGTCGCGACGGGGGGCCTGAGCGCTCCGAAGGAGAATGTTTTGTGAAGCTGCGCCAAATGAAATCCGCTCATCCTGAGGAGCCGGTGAGCTTGTCGAACCGGCGTCTCGAAGGATCCTTTGAGACGGGTCTTCGGCTGCGCTCAGCCCCTCCTCAGGATGAGCGGCGACCGGTGCGCGCGGGATGGCTCGCTCTTCCATTCCTTCTCGTTGCCACCCCTGCTCTCGCCCACGCCGGGCACCCGGATTACGGCGCATCGTTCCTTGGCGGGTTGCTCCACCCGCTCACCGGCCTCGATCATCTGATGACGATGCTGATGGTCGGGCTGTGGTCGGGAATCGCTTTCCCGCGCCGCTGGTGGGTCTGCCCGGCCGCCTTCATGGTCTTCATGCTCGGCGGCTTCGCCTATGGTGCGGCGGGCGGGGCGATGCCGCTCGCCGAAGCGCTGATCCTCGCATCGCTGGTCGGGCTCGGCTTCGCTCTGCTGCTCGATGCGCGGCCGGCGCTGTCGCTGTCGGCGGGAGTCGTCGCGCTGTTCGCGGTCGCGCATGGCTTTGCCCATGGTCATGAGCTCGCCGGGCATGACGGAACCGGCTTCGCGGCGGGCTTCCTGATTGCGACGGCGGCGCTCCACGCCGCGGGCGTCTGGCTCGCCTTCAGGGGCCGGCGAATCGGTCAGGCCACCGGGGCGGCAGCGGCGCTGCTCGCGCTGGCACTGGTGATGTCGCCCTGACGATGAAGCTCCAGCCCGCCGATGCGCGTCGTGCGGCTGATCCGGCCCGGATCCGCCGTCAGCGCATCGTGCGCACACGGCGCCAGTATAACCAGTGGGTCAACAACGACACGCTCGAGGATTTCGCGTTGCGCTTCACCGCGCACAAGGCGCGGCGCTGGTCGGCGCTGTGGGTGGCGAACACAGCGCTGGGCTCGATCGCCTTCCTCGCCTGCGAGGCGATCGGCGCGACGGTCACGCTCAACTACGGCTTCGAGAATATGCTGCTCGCGCTGCTGATCGCCGGTGCGATCTTCCTGATCGCGGGCCTGCCGATCTGCTATTATGGCGCGCGCCACGGCGTCGACATGGATCTGCTGACCCGGGGCGCGGGCTTCGGTTATCTCGGCTCGACTATCACCTCGGCGGTCTACGCCTCCTTCACCTTCATCCTCTTCGCGATCGAAGCGGTGATCCTGTCGGCAGCGCTCAAGCTTTGCTTCGGTATCCCGCTGCCGATCGGCCACATCATCAGCGCGCTGGTGGTGATTCCGATCGCCGCCTTCGGCTTCAAACGGATCAGCAGCGTGCAGAACTGGACCCAGCCCACCTGGCTGCTGCTGCAGCTGGCACCGCTGTTCTTCCTGTTCGGCCAGGGGCAGTCGGCGATCGATCTGTGGACCGGCTATCCGGGGCGGACGCAGGGGCTCGACATGGCCAGCACCGGCATCGCGCTCGCGGTCTTCCTGTCGCTGCTGCCGCAGATCGGCGAGCAGGTCGACTATCTGCGCTTTCTTCCCGCGCGCGACAAGATCGGCCGTGCGCGCTGGTGGTCGGCGCTGCTGTTCACCGGACCGGGCTGGATCTTCATGGGCGGGTTCAAGATCCTGATCGGATCGTGCCTCGCGGTGCTCGCGCTCGGCTATGCGGTGTCGCACACCGACGCGGCGAATCCGACGATGCTCTATTATATGGTGTTCAGCGGCCTCAGCCATTCGACGCCGGTCGCGCTGATCCTGACCGGGCTGTTCGTTGCGATCTGCCAGATCAAGATCAACATCACCAACGCCTATGCCGGATCGATCGCGTCCTCGAACTTCTTCTCGCGGCTCACGCATCGTCATCCGGGACGCGTCGTCTGGCTGGTCTTCAACGTGATGATCGCGCTGATGCTGATGGAAGGCGGTATCCAGACCGTCGTCGAGCGCGTGCTGGCGCTCTACAGCAATTTCGCGGTCGCCTGGTTCGGCGCGGTGACGGCCGATCTGATGATCAGCAAGCCGCTCGGCCTCAGTCCGCGCGGCGTCGAGTTCCGCCGCGCGCATCTCTACGACATCAATCCGGTCGGGGTCGGCGCGATGGCGCTGTCGCTGGTCGCCTCGACGCTCTGCTTTTTCGGCGCGTTCGGGGACTTGCCGGGGATCTTCTCGCCCGGCATCGGCCTTGCGGTGTCGTTCGTCGCCGCGCCGCTGCTCGCCTGGGCGACGGGCAGCCGCTATTATCTGGCGCGGCCGGCGGAAGGTTTCGACGGGCAGGCCGAAGTGACCTGCGCCGTGTGCGAGTTGCCGTTTGAGACGCCGGACATGGCGCATTGCCCGGTCTATCAGGGGCCGATATGCTCGCTGTGCTGCACGCTCGAGGCGCGCTGCCATGACGCCTGCAAGGTCGACGCGCGGATCGTCGACCAGGGATCGGCGGTGCTCGCCAGGCTATTGCCGCGTCGCATTCTCGATGCCGCGCATGGCCGGCTGGTTCGTTTCGCCATGCTCTACGCTGCGGTCGCGGCGGCGATCGGGATCGTGCTGACACTGATCTATTTTCAGCAGGCGCGTAGCGGCATCGATCGCGCCGCGCTGCGATCGGTGTTGCAGGTCGTCTATGCGAGCCTGCTGGTGCTGACCGGCTTCATCGCCTGGTATTTCGTCCTCGCCGGCGAGAATCAGCGCGCGGCCGAGGAGGAGGGCGACCGGCAGACCGTGATGCTGATCGACGAGATCGAGGCGCATCGCCAGACCGACGCCCAGCTTCAGCATGCCAAGGAAGTCGCGGAGGCGGCCAATCTCGCCAAGAGCCGCTACATCGTCGGTGTCAGTCATGAGATTCGCTCGCCGCTCAACATCATCTCCGGCTATGCCCAGCTGATCGAGCGCAATCCGGGCCAGCATGTCGAGGATGCGGTGCGGGTTATAAGGCGCAGCGCCAGCCATCTCGCCAATCTCGTCGATGGCCTGCTCGATATCGCGCGGATCGAGAATGGTTCGCTTCGGATCGAGCGCAACCGGGTCGCGCTTCCCGACTTGCTCGACCAGATCGTCGACATGTTCCGCCTGCAGGCGGTCGCGAAGGGGCTGGCGTTCGAATATCAGCGCTCGCCCCATCTGCCGCTCCATGTCTTCACCGATGAGAAGAGGCTGCGGCAGATCCTCATCAACCTGATCTCCAACGCCATCAAATATACGCCGCAGGGCTCGGCCTCGCTGGTCGTCCGCTGGCGCGATCCGGTCGCCGAATTCGAGGTGGCGGACACCGGCGTCGGTATCGCCGAGGCGGACCTCCAACGCATCTTCGAACCATTCGAGCGGCTACCCGCCAGTGCCGCGGCGCCGGGCATCGGCCTCGGCCTCACCATCACCCGCCTGCTCACCGAGATCATGGGCGCCGAGCTTTCGGTCGACAGCCGGCCGGGGGCGGGCAGCAGTTTCAAGGTGCGGATGTTCTTTTCCGATGCACCCTCGCCGCACGGGATCGATGGCCGGCCGGGGCAGATCAGCGGCTATGCGGGCGCGAGGCGGCGTATCCTCGTCACCGACGACGATCCGGTCCACCTCGCCATGGTCCGCGACATATTGGCGCCGCTCGGGTTCGAACTGGCCCTGGCCGACAATGGCGACGCCTGCCTCGCCGCCTATCGCGAAGCCCGACCCGATCTTGTCATGCTCGATATCTCGATGCGCGGCCGTGACGGGTGGGAGACGGCGCGGGCGCTGCGCGCCGAACATGGTGACGATCCGGTGATCCTGATGGTTTCAGCCAATGTCCATGACTTCCAGCGCAGCCGGCGCGAGGATGATCCGCATGACGATTATCTGACCAAGCCGTTCGAGATCGACGCGCTGCTCGAACGGATCGCGACCCTGCTGACGATCGAATGGACTCGTGGAGTCGCGGCGTGAGCGCGGGCGAGATGAGCCTGATCCTCGCGGTCGACGACGATCCCGACGCGCGCGATATGATCAAGCTGGCATTGGCCACCGCCGGTTTCGCGACCGTCTTCGCGCGTGACGGGCAGGGCGCGCTGGCGCTGCTCTGCGAGATGACCCCGGACCTTATCCTGCTCGACGCGGTGATGCCGCCGCCCGACGGCTTCGAGACGTGTCGCCGGATCAAGGCCGATCCGCGGCTGCGGCCGATCCCGGTGATCTTCATGACCGGCCTCAGCGATACCGATCATGTCGTCGAAGGTCTTCATGCCGGCGGGGTCGATTATGTCACCAAACCGATCATGATCGATGAACTGATCGCGCGTATCCATGTCCATCTCGCCAATGCCCGTACGATGCGGGCGGCACAGGCAGCGCTCGACATCACCGGTCGGCGCCTCGTTTCGGCCGATGCGGCGGGCCATTTCGGTTGGTCGACGCCGCTCGCGGCGGCGCTTCTCGATGAGCTCGGCGACGCCGGGCGGGCGGCGGTGGCGGCGCAGATCGCCCGCCTCGCCCGGCACGTCGAGAGCGCCGCCCCCAGGATCGAGCGGCCTTCCGCCAGGGTGACAGCCCGCGACCGGCACGTCGAGATCACCTATCTCGGCCAGGGCTTCGGCCAGGATCATCTGTTTCGTCTGGCCGAACTGCGGGAAGGCATGGAGATGGCCGCTCTCCAGCGGGCGCTCGGCCTCACCCCGCGCGAGAGCGACGTGCTGTTCTGGATCGCACAGGGCAAGTCGAACCGCGACGCGAGCGAGATCATGAACATCAGCGCCCGCACCGTGAACAAGCACCTCGAACAGATCTTCATCAAGCTCGGGGTCGAGAATCGCGCTGCCGCGGCGGCGATCGCCACCAAGGTGATAGCGCTGGCCGAATGAGACCTGCCCAGCTTTTCCGCCGCTCTTGCAGAATGTGCCGCACGCGGCCGGCAGCCCGCCATCGGCCGGACTGCCGTCCTTCGATTAGTGAACCAGGAGATCGCGCAGATTGTCGCGCATGATCTTGCGCACGGAACCCGGGTCGAGCGCGGTGAGCGACTCCTCGAATTCGGCCGGCTGCGCCAGACCCTCGGCATGAGGGAAGTCCGAACCCATCAGGACACGGTCCACACCGATGCGCTTGACCAGCTCCGGCGTGTTGTCCTCGTGGAACGGAACGACATAGACGTTGCGCTTGAACATCTCGGACGGGTGCGCGGGCAGCGGGCCTCCCGGCCAGTCGCCGAACCGGCCCCACATCGCTGCCTTGTTGAGCGTCTTCAGCAGATAGGGCACCCAGGCGCATCCGTTTTCGACGCTGATGACGCGGAGGCCGGGGAAGCGGCCGAACAGATTGTGGAGGACCATCGCGGCGAGCGTCGTCATGATCGGATTGTCGACATGGAACATCGCGAACTGCAACGGTGAGGTATCGCGGGTTCCAGGGCGCGGCCTCTCGCCCCAGACCGTCGATTGTTCGAAAAAGCCCGCCGACAGATGGAGCCCGACCGGAACCTTCGCCTCCTCGAGACGCGCCCACACCCGATCGAACTTGGGATCCGCGATCGAGCACGGTTTTTTCCCGCCGCCCGGCCCCGGCCGCATGTAGACGACCCGGACGCCAGCCTTGAGCAAGCGGTCGAGCTCTTCCACGGCCAGGTCTGCATCAGCCAGAGACAGGCATCCGGTGGCAAATATCCGGCCATCGCCGCCAAAGCCCCAGTCTTCCTCGATCCAGCGATTATAGGAGCGGAAGTTGGCGTATAGCGCTTCGGGGTCATCGAGCAGATCCTGCTCCACGCCGTTTGCGACGGAAGGAAACATCACCGTTCCCTCCACATTCTGGCTATCCATCATTGCCAGCCTCGCGGTCCGATCATGAAAGCCGGGCTGCATTGCGGCTTCGGCCTGGGCTTCGCCAAAACCGCCGAGCTTCGGGTTCTTGAGGATCTCCTTGAACGAACCGGGAAGTTCGGTGCTGTCGAATTTGACATTGCAGAAAGTGAGGGCCTTGTCGCCGCAATGCCAATATTCCTTGCCGTCGTCATGTCGGCGGGCCTGGATCACAACGTCCTTGTACTTCGCCTCGATGTGCCGGCTGAAGCAGTCTCGAACCTCGTAGAAATGGTTGTCCGCATCCCACAGACGATAGCTTTCGCCTTTCATATCACCTGCTCCTGTATTCCGTTGGCATGATGGAATGTCATACTGTATGACACCGTTGATCAATAGCTATCACCGTGTCATACACCATGTCAAATGTCTCGAACCTCCCTTGCTGCCCGCCATGCCGACCTCACCCAGCGGCTGATCCTCGATGCTGCCGTGGACCTGCTTGAGACCACCTCGGTCGGCGAGCTATCGGTCCGCGCAGTGGCGAAACGCGCTGAGATTTCCGAGCGCACCGTCTTCCGCTATTTCGCCGCGCGGGAGGACCTGCTCGATGCGGTGGCCGCGGAGGTCGCACGGCGGACGCAGGCTCCGCCGAACCCCAAGACCGTCGCCGAGTTGCTGGCCTACCCGCGGGCAATCTTCGCGCGCTATGAGGAGACTGTAACGCTGACCTTGGCGGCGATGCACTCGGAGCTGTTTCACCGGATCCGCACCACCGACGCCGAGCGCCGCGGTGCGACGATCCGTGCCCTGGTCGACCGCGAGGCCCCTAGCCGGCCGGAGCGCGAACGGCGGCTCGCGGCGGCCAATATCCACTACCATGTGATCGCCAGCACCTGGCGCTACTATCGCTTCTATTTCGGTTTCCCGCTTGAGGACGCGGTCGAATGCGCGAGCATGGCCATCCGTCAGACACTGGCGGGCCTGGGCGTCGACGTCGGCGACGCTGAGCAGCTTGGACAATGTTTCGGAGTCTCGGTGGAAGGAAAGGCGATCCGCTAGCAGTTCCTTGGCTACAGTTCGCTTTGAATTCGCGGCCTGTCCTCGCCACCTGCACAAGGGCCATTTGGCCGGGGAGGCGAAGGCTTCAGACGATGCCGGCAGGCATGGCAAGCCTGCGGGTGGACGCGCGTTCGACCACCGCGGTCCCGCGCGCCACGAGGCCGCTGCGATAGTCTTTGATCGGCATGTCGGCCAGGACCCGCATGATGCGCGAGCTTACCGGGGCATGGTGCGGATCAGGCGTGTCGAACGTGATCCGGCCCTTGCCGTACCAGGCCTGGTCAAACTTCCAGCTCATCACGATCACCGTGGGGTAGTCGGCATCATGCGGGCCGTCCATGCTCGGGATGATCTTCCAGCCCAGGGTATCGACGTGCTTCACCCGTTCGTTCAGCTTGGCCAGCGCCGCCGCGTCCATTTCTTTCAGATCGGTCCATTCGCCGCGCATCAGCCGCGCGTCGATATCGCGTCCGTCACTCTCGTAGACCTCGAACGAGCGCCGGCCCGGGCTGGTCTCCTCCGTCGGGAAGCGGCCGTAAACCTTCGGCGACCCGAGGAGTTCGCGGCCCGACACAAGCGCCTGAACCTGGTCCACCCACAATACCGCGCCGAAGGCCGCCTTGATGGTCTCGTCAGGCCCGTTATATGCGGCATCGACATTTACGACCACCTCGCGATACTCGCCGCCGGCCAGATAGTTCATGCCCCGGTAGGTGAGCCTGTAGATCGTGATCACCGGTCGTTCGAGTTCGTAGAAACGGGGTAGCAGTTTTCTTGCGGCGTCCTCGGTCGTTTCGAACACGATCGCAGATGTTTCCGCATATGAGGCGGGGGATGTGTCTGGCATCAGCGAAGGTCCAAAGACCGCCGGGGCATCGTAACGGACATAGGGTTGCTCAGGCATCCAGACTCTCCGGTTCTTGTCGTTTCGCCGGGTGTAAGACGTCCGGTTTTTCCCGGCAACCAATCGAGTCGCCCCGATAGATCGCGCGGCATGACGCTGTCGGGTTCGGCGGGCGTCTGGAGCCCTGGCACTCCGCTTGGGGCAGAACGGTCCTTGCCGCCCATCTCAATCAGGAGCTGTGCGACACCGTCCAGCGGTGACCCCAGTCAAGGCGGATAATTCTCGACATGCTCGGTCCTTGCCCACTTCTGAGCGGCTTCTTCAACAGCCTGTCAAAGGCAGCCGGCGGGGCTGTCCGATGTGAAGACGCCAAAGAGATATCGGCCAGGTCGAGACTGGTGCAGCCTAACGCGGGTCGAACCGCACGTAGATGTCGCTCGGAACCCGCATCGTCAGACCGCGAAGCTGAGGGGCGGGCTTGTCCGGATCGAGGCGTATATTGTCGAGATTGTCGAGAACCGCATGCAATGCGCGCGTCATCTCGACCCGTGCCAGATGCTGGCCGATGCAGATATGCGGCCCGCGTGCGAAGGAGTAATGCGCCCGCCGCTCGCGGAAGATATTGAACGCGTCCGGATCGGGGTAGATGTCGGGATCGCGATTCAGGGCGCCCGCGATCACGTCGATGGAGGCCCCGGCCGGGATGTGTACGCCGCCGACTATAGTGTCGACCGTGGCGACCCGAAGATGCGCGACGATCGGCCCCTCCCATCGCAGCGCTTCCTCGATCGCGTCGGGAATCAGCTCCCGGTTGTGGCGGACGGCCTCGAGCTGGTCCGGGTTCTGCAGCAGCCCGACCAGCAGCGCGCTCGTGCCGCGATAGGTGGTGTCGCCGCCCGCGTTCATCAGCTGCCGAAGGAAGGAAAGGAGGACCAACTCGGGCAGATATTCTCCATCGACCTCGACGGTCGCGAGAAGGCTGATCAGGTCGCTGCCCGGCTTCGCCCGCCGCTGATCGACCAGCGCGCGAAAATATTCGCCGAGCTTGACGCCCGCTTCCTGCGCCTGGGGCATGTGAAAATAATCGGTCTGTCCAAGGGCAAGGCGCTGGAAGGTGCGGATATCCGAGTCCGGAAGATCCAGCTGGCGATAGATCACTTCGAACGGGTAACGGAGGGTGAATTCCTCCACCAGATCCGCCTCTCCACGGGGCAGGAACTTCCCCATCAGGCCATGCACCACGGGATCGACGATGCTTTGTCCCCATGTCTTCACATATTGCGGCAGGAAGATCTTCTGGAGAATCTTGCGCCAACGGCCGTGCTCGGGATTGTCGAGCGTGGTGAGGCTTCCCAGTCCGAAGGACGAGCCGATGATCTGGCGAAAGCCCGAATTCGAGAAGCGAGCGCCGTCAGTCAGGACCTCTTCCGCTTCCTTGCTGCCGAGGACCGAAAATTTCGGGGTGCCGTTATAGTAGCATAGAGCGCCCATATTTTCGCGATAGGAACCTGGAATCACGACGCCACGCGCACGCATTGCGTGGATCTGCGGGTACGGATCGACGGCGTCCCCGAAATTGACCGCGTCGACGAGGAACGGATCATAGTCCGGATCGTCGAAATCGCGGATCTGGAATGCAGTCGCCATGGCTGATCGGAGACCTCTCTTTATATTGTGCCTGCTACATAGGGTTGTTCGTCGACATGGTCAATCCGATGCACGTCGGCGCCGCGACCAAGTGTGATCTATGCGATGCACCGTGGCCAGCGCTGCTAGCGTCAGGTCGTCACGGATCGCTCCATAGCATCCCATGAACTTTATATGAAGATGTCGTCCGTTGCTGAACGGTGCACTACGCAGTCAATAACGGTGCGTTACGTTTCTGAATCTATAGTATAGTCGGCATATAAATGCGTTGGCAGTTATGCATCAGCGGATAATAGGAGAGAGATCATATGACGCGTAAGAAGGTGATCGTCGCTGGCGCATCGGGTCTGGTAGGAGGCGCGGCGCTGACGCGCTTCACCAACCGCGATGACTGGGAGGTGATCGCCGTTTCCCGCCGCCCGCCACTCGTTCCCCTCGGAAATGCCAGGCACCTTTCGATCGATCTCAGCGACCGCGACGAATGCGCCCGCGTGTTCGGGGAGATCCACGATGTCACCCATATTGCGTACGCCGCGCTTAACGAGCGAAGCGATGATTTGATCGCCGGGTGGAGCGACCCCAGCCAGATAGAAAAGAACGAATCGATGCTGGTCAACCTCGTGGATCCGGTGATCCAGGGGAATCCCGGATTGCAGCATATTCTGCTCCTTCAGGGCGGCAAGGCCTATGGCGTCCATCTCCCGGACCACGATTTGAAAGTGCCGCTGCAGGAGGACGCGCCGAGGCATCCGGGCGAAAATTTTTACTACCGACAGCAGGACTATATTGCGGACCTGCAATCGGGAGCATCGTGGAGCTGGACGATCCTTCGCACGGGCGGCATCTGGGGCGCGGCGGTCGGCGCAAACATGAACACCTTCCTGGTTGTGGCTTTGTTCGCTGCCCTGAGGAAGGAAGCAGGCCTCGACATGCCAGTGCCCTCCGGCTTCAGCGGCTACATGGAGCCGACGGACGTCGATCTGATCGCTGAAGCCATTGAGTGGGCCGGGCAGGCGCCAACAGCGCGCAATCAGATTTTCAACATCACTAACGGCGATATTCTCGCCTCACACGACGTTTTCGAAATGATTGCCCGGGAGCTTGGCATGGCCGTGGGAGAGAAGCGTCCCATTGACCTGGGGCAAGAAATCGGAGCGCTTGCGCACCTTTGGCCGACGATGGTCGAGAAATACGGACTCAGGGTCACCAGCGACCTGAACGAGCTACTTGGTACGTCATTGCAGATCGCTGGCGTGCTGTCACGCGACTTCCCGCCGGAGGAGGCTGTGCGATGGGGCCTTCTGAGCACGATCAAGATTCGCAAAGCCGGTTTTCACTCATGCATGTCATCGGAAGAGTCGGTTAAGAATAACATTTCCAAATATCAGAATCTTAATGTGCTTCCCAGGTGATTGCCGCACTCGGCCCCACCGAAGTGCGGCCTCCTTTGCCGCACAAGAATTTTTTCGCGTTAGATAAATGTTAGATGGCTTAGAGCGCTGGGCGTCGATCGATCTTATTACGTCTAACGTAATGAAATAAATAAGAAAAATGGTGCCGGCTGCAGGGATCGAACCCGCGACCCCCTGATTACAAATCAGGAGAAAGTGATGTCTATTGATGTCGGGTGATGTGAGGGCATAAGGTTAGGCCCCAGAAAATATGAAACTTCTTATCTGTTATTGTCCCAACATATCTTGGCTTTGCAAAATATCGTGGGTACATCGTGGGTGCATGACAACGGTTAAGATCACTAAGACAACGGTCGCGCACGCCGTGACGGGGTTCCTTTGGGATACGGAGGTCAAGGGTTTTGGTCTGCGGGTCACGGAGACGGGTGCCCGATCATACGTTTATCAATATCGGCTCGGGGGTCGGGAAGCGCGGAAACGACGGTGGACCATCGGTCGCCACGGTTCTCCGTGGACGCCCGATAGCGCACGCACAGAGGCGCGGCGGCTAGCCCGGCTGGTTCACGATGGGATCGACCCGATAGATGCAGACCGCGAGCGACGCCGGCAAGCGGTCGATTTGGCGTTCGATGCGTATGTCGATCATTTCGCCGAGAACCACCTGGCATTGAAATGGGGCTCACGCGGACCGGAGGTGCATCGCATGCTCCAGCGTGAGCCCGTCGATATTTTGGGCTCGAAGCCGCTCCCATCGATTCGAAGGTCGGACGTGTCGGCCGTTTTCGACCGGCTGAAAAATCGCCCTGCGGTGGCGCGCTATTGTTTTGCAGCGCTGCGGAAACTCTTCGGCTTTGCAGTAGAGCGTGGTGATATCGAGCGCTCCCCTATGACGGGGATGAGGGGGCCATCGGCAGTTAAAGCGCGTGACCGTGTGCTCGAGGATCGGGAATTGGCAACCGTGTGGCGCGCTAGCGATGGCATCGGTCCGCCATTTGATCAGTTCTATCGCTTGCTGGTCCTTACAGGACAGCGGCGCGAAGAGGTCGCCGGGATGAAATGGAGTGAGCTCAAGCGCGTGTCGGGCGAATGGCAACTGCCGGCATCACGAGCGAAGAACGGCGTCGCCCATATCGTGCCGCTCTCTCCGCAGGCCATAAAGCTGCTCGACAATGTCGCAGGAGAGACAAAATGGCCAGCCAGGGGGCTCGTATTCACCACCACGGGCGAAACACCCATATCTGGTTTTTCACGTGCCAAAGTTCGGCTCGATAAAGCCATCGCGGCAGCGGAAGCGAAACGCGCTGAAGCCGCTGGGGACGAACCTCGCGAAGTTGAGCCGTGGCGCGTCCACGATATCCGGCGCACCGTCGCTACCGGGCTACAACGGCTGGGGGTGCGGCTTGAAGTTACGGAGGCAGTGCTCAATCACGTCAGCGGCTCCCGTGCCGGTATCGTAGGCGTTTATCAACGACATGATTGGAAGGAAGAAAAGCGCGCCGCTTTGCAGGCTTGGTCTGAACACGTTTCGGCCATCGTCGGGGCTAAGGATCTATGATCGACCGTGACGAGCGTGAAGAGCAGACGAAGCGGCTGAGGTCCTTGGCAAAGGCGCTACGCGTTAGAGTTCGCCGCACGTGGAAAGTCGACCAATTGGGCCTCCCATTTGGTCGCGAAGCCCTTTCTTCTGCACTGGACGCCGCCGTGCGTGCCGATCATTACCACGGCCTTGCCCTAGATGCGCGCGACCGAGATAAGCGGATCCGAAAGGCGCTAATCGCAGGTATCAATGCTGCAAGTCGGATTTGTGCGGAGGCTAACCTTTCGCCTGTTGCCGCCTCTGCGGCTGCGTTCGCGGAAGAGGCCAGGCTCGCTCTAACGCGCCAGTTTCGATTAGAGTTGAGCCGTGGTTCTCCGGGCCGCGTTGTTCAGGCCGCCGTCGCTGAAGCGACCGCGCAGGTCTGGGCACGTGAACGTGCGCGTCCGATCCCACGATCCGGCAAGGTGGCCCCCCAACACGAACTCGCCGTCCTGTTGCGCGCAATCTCCGCTGACATCTTTGGCGCACCGGGCAAGCTGTCTGTCAGCCTACTGAGGACCCCTAAGAAATAGGCGACTTGCGCCGATTTCTTGGCAGCTGACATAGCCAGCACTGTCCAGCAATCTCCGGACAACATCACACCGGAGGTAATATGCTAACCACTCAAGAGGCCGCCCGCCACGTTGGCTGTGCACCCATCACGCTAGCAAAGCTCCGCTGCTCTGGCGGCGGCCCGACCTTTCTCAAGATCGGGCGTGCGGTGCGCTACGCGCTCGCGGACCTCGACGCTTGGCTCGCGACAAAACGCCGGGCGAGCACGTCCGAGGCGTGAGGGCTACCGAAACGCCCCCGCCGATTGTCCGGTAATCGGTCATTATCCCCGAAGTTTCAGATTTAGTCGGGAGAATTGGATGTTGGACCATTGTCGAGTCGAAGTGGGGCAACCGCTTCTTCAGCAGGAAGCGGCCGGTAGGCTCGGCGTTTCCACTCGCACGCTGCGGCGCTGGCACCAAGCTAATTTCGGCCCGCCCGCAACGAGGGTGGGGTCGGCGCTCCTCTACGATCGCGCCGCCGTTGAGGCGTTCGCGCGGGGCGTCCGCTGATGTTGGGCAAGATGAACCTCCGGAAAAACGGAAAGCCCGCAACGGCTGCGGACCTGACCGCCAGCCGCCGCAATAGCGTCGCCGAACTCGAAAAACTGACCCGTGAGAGATTGGAAATCGAAGAACGGTTGCCCCAGACCCTTCTGGATGATCCCGCCGCCGCCGCCGCGGACATGGCGCGGCTCGGCCAGATCGAGATTGAACGCCCCCCACTGGAAAAGGCGCTCGCGCTGATCGACGCCGCGATCGTCGACGCCGAGAAGCGCGAAGATTTGGCCGACATCCAGGCGCGGCGGGACACGCAGGATCGCGCCAGCGAACGCTTGGCGAAGGGCCTCAAGCGCCGTTACGATGCTGCGCTGGCCGAGTTTATCGCCGTTCTCACCGATATAAACGACGACGCACGCGCGTGCGCCCAGATCGGGCGCGAGGCGTCCGAAGCGGGGCTTACCGGCTTGTGGAATGCGGAATACCGTGCCCGCAAAGATGAGCCGATTGCCAGCGCGGGCGGATTTTCGAGTGTGACGAACGTCGAACTCTTGGCGTGGGACGGCTCGCGCGCGTGGCCCCGATGAGTGCCCTCGCTATATTGGTGCCGCCTCGCGCCATCTGCGGCGATCGGGAGTGGTTCGTCGATAACGGCCGCCGTGACATCCGGTTTCGCCCCGCACTGCCCGGCGAACCGGATGGGCACGGCTTCTTGGTACATCGCGATAGACGCGCGTTTTCTTGGCCGGCGCACGGGCCGTCGGCATTCGAAATCAATGCGGCGCCGGACCTGCTCGCGGTGCTGTTCAAGGCCTTCGTCGCAAGAGAACGAAATCAGCCGACGATCGGTGGTGCGATCGTCGGCTGACCCTGATCTTTGACAATACCGGCCGGCCAGCCGGTCACTAGGACTGACATATGAACATTAGCGAATTCGGCCCCGACGCCGAAGCCACTTTGAATGCCGCTCGATTTCCGAGGTTCAGAGGTCGCGGTTTCCATCTCCCCTCGCGCCCGAGCCTAATTATGGAAACGGTGCGCTTCGCCGGTCGGTTGGGTGAAGGATGGGAGTCAGCGCTGTCGACGGTCAATCCGCCGTCGAGCTTGCGGAGAGGCCTCGCCGGCGCTCTGTTCGCCGCTTGGCGGGATGGTGTGGAGGCGAGGCTGCAGCTCGAGGCTGAACTCGCCCTCGCGAGGAACGCCGTCGGGCGGCGCGACGACGTGCGTTTGATTTCCTACCGCATCGCGCACGATGTCGCGCGCCGGTGCGCGCACGCGAACAGCGATGCCATCCATGCCATCCTCGTGCCGATGCTAGAAGCCGCCGGTCTGCGCGGCCAGAAGGGATCGAACTGGCCAGTCATCACCGCTGTGCGGGCAGCAATCCGCGATGTTCGGCAACCGTCCGCACCCCGGCCACGATCCCGCGCGCTGGCTGGCCCTCAAGGATCGGCGAAATGAGCGCCGCCCCCAACCTTGACCGATCTCCCTTCGCCGATTCCGCCGCCAATTACATCGAGCGCCGCCTTTCCGTCATGCCGTGTGGCCCCGGCACAAAGTTTCCGGGCCGCTACAGCGACGCGGCCGGTTGGTCAGCCGCCTATGACTGGCAGAAATACTGCGACAAACGGCCGACGCATTGGGAAACCGAGATTTGGGAGCGCTGGCCGGACGCCGGCATCTGCCTGGCACTCGGACGATCATCGGCGCCCAACGGCCTGCAGATGGTCGCCATCGACATCGACACCGAAGAGCCGGCCGAGGTTGCGGCGATCCTTTCGGCGCTCCCCGGCTCGCCGGTGCGCAAGCGCGGCGCCAAGGGGGAGACGCACTTCTACCTGGCCCCGATCGACGTGCCGAACCGGCCCTATAACAACACGCGCGAGCCGGGCATTGCGCGCCGAATGCTCGACCTGCTTTGCCACGGCCGGCAAACTGTTCTGCCGCCGACGATCCACCCGAGCACGGGCGAGCCTTACCGCTGGACGACCCTCGACACGCTCGAAAATTTCGACGTCGCCGACCTTCCTGTACTCCCCGCCGACATCGCCGACCGATTGAGCGAGGCGCTTGCGCCGTTTGGGCATGTCGACCCGCCCGTGCTGGGTGAGCGCGATCCCGACGCGGAGGCGTCGACGCATCGCCAGTTGAACGACGCGGCCTTTGCCAACTTGTCGGCGTGGGTGCCGGCTCTGAGGCTGACAAAATGCCGGCAAGTGGACGGGGGCTATAAGGCGGTCGCAGCATGGCGGCCGTCATCGTCGGGCAGGCCATTGTCGGCGCGGGCCACGAACCTGATCATCAATGAGCATGGCGCCAAGGATAAGGGCGAGGAAAAGAGCTACACCGCGCTCAACCTCGTCATGGCCGCGTGTGACGCCGACCTCGATACCGCATTTCGCTGGCTTCAAGAGCATGTGGCGCCAGCGCCCCTGATCAATCTTACCAGCAAGATTGTGGTCGATGATCCGGAGCCAGGGGAGGAGCGCCGGGGCAACCTGTCGCACCTCCGTCTGGCGGCATCGGATGGAAAGATTGTGCAGCCGTGTGACGCGCCTAGAGAATATGGTGAGGATGAAGCTCCGGCGCGGCCAGCGCGCCAACCTGCGCGCTTCGACCTTGCAGCCGAGCCGGGGTTGCTGGGCGACATCGCTCGGTGGTCGCAAATTTATGCGTTTCGTCCCGTGCCGGAATTTGCGCAGCCTGCGGCCATTGCCGTCTTGGCCGCCCTTTTTGGTCGCAGGTGGGCGACACCGACGGGATTGGGGCTTAACTTGTACTTGGTGGCAGTCGCGGAAACCGGCGTCGGGAAAGATGCGCTGATCGGTGCCCCCCGCGCATTGCTCTCAGCCGCAGGTTTTCGCCACCTGCTCGGACCGGGTGACTTCTCCTCCGATGCGGCGATTGAAAAATCGCTGCGCGCCCGGCCGTCTCAGCTGATGCCCCTTGATGAGTTTGGGAAGCTCGCCCAGGCCATGATGGGGCGTAATGCGCCGGCGTTCGCCAAGTTGGCGGCCAAGGCACTTCTCGAGATTTATCCGCGCTCGCAACCCGGGTCCGAGTGGACCGGAAAGGCGCGGGCAAGCGATGATTACGACGCAGCGGCCGACCCCATCCATGCCCCGACGCTGTCGCTTCTCGGCGTGTCGACCATCGAAGGCTTTTTTGACGGCATGAGCCAGCAGAGCTTGGACGACGGGTTTCTGAACCGGCTCACTCTGGTCCGGGCCGGGAAGGCTGGCCCCCGCCAGCACAATCCCGCCCGTCTTGCGCCGCCTCCCACCTTGATCGCGGCTCTCGTCGACGCTTACGAAGTCTCCCAGCCCTCAGGAGACCTGGCCGGGGGAGCGGCGCGCATCGCTGGGGCCGCTCCTCGTATCCAATTTGCAACGTGGGCGGATGTTGACGCGCAAGCGGCTATTGTGCGCGTTGAGGCTTGGGAGGATGAGGCGGCTGATGTAGGCCGACGCGGGGTGGCGGGGCGCGCCGCTGAGCAGACTCAGAAGATCGCAACGCTGCGCGCCCTTTCGCGCTGTCCGTCGGCTCCGACCGTGACCGCAGAAGATGTCGATTGGGCTTTCGAAATGGTGAGGTCGTCTATCGAGACGATCGAGGCCGGCGCTCGCGACATGATGGCCGGAAGCGATTTCGAGGCCCTCGTCAACGCAGTCGAACGAGCGATATGCGTCGCCGGGGAAAAGGGGCTGCCGCGCTCGCACCTCGTGCGCGCGAAAGGGGTGTCCAAAGCTGACGATCGATTGGTCGATGCAGCGATCAAAAGGCTGCGAACCGCAGAACGGATCATCGAACTCAACCCAAGTCGCTGGCGTTGGCGTCGCGAGGATGAGCGGGTGGAAGACTAGCCCTTTTCGCCCCGTCACCAAAGCGCTAGCGACATCGCATGACTGACATGCATGGGGGCTCAGCTTTGGCGCGAGACGATTTCCCACGTTCAACGATTGATCGCCTGGCAAAGCGGGTCGGAATGAAGTGCTCCTACCCCGATTGCAGGGTGCCGACGTCCGGACCAAGTGGCGACGGAGGTGTCACAAACATCGGCGTCGCTGCACATATCTCCGCGGCCTCGCCGGGTGGCGCCCGCTACGATGAATCAATTAGCCCCGCGGTGCGCAGTGATATGTCAAATGGCATTTGGCTATGTCAATTGCATGCCAAGCTCATCGACGACGATGAGCTGACTTATAGTGTTTCGGTCCTCCGCGATTGGAAGGAAACCGCGGAGCACATGGCCGCGCTCGAGGCTAAGGGATATGCAGTCAGACGAGCCTCGCCTTTTCCTGAGTTGGAAAGGAAGGCTCCAAAGCTCGTCGCGGAAATGCGCGCCGATATTTTGGGCAAACCCCTCGTCCGTGAGTTCGTTCTTCTCTCAAAGAGGCACAGTTACGGTGGGGGTACCAAACCATCATTCTACTATTGCTACGAGGATCACGAGTTTCTCGCTTCCGTGATCACCATCATGGAACATGCCAACGCCATTTACGACATCTCGTTCAATTCCGTGCCACGCTACAATTTCACGGAGGATTTCGTGTCTTTCCTGTTGGGTGAAGAGTAGGCGGGCGACCTCCTACATCCACAGCGGCCGTTGATCCCATCTACTCGGGAAGCCCATCGCCGCTAGATCGCCCGTAGGATGAGTCAATAGCAGTGACTTCAAATCCGTGTACCATGCCGAAGCCGGCTCGGCTTGCATCAACAAATACCGAACCAGCACAAGCGAATTGTAAAGCCGCGCCGGTCCCGGCGTCACCGGCTGCTCTAGCGTAGCCGCCAGCGGGGCGGGCTTCATAGGCAATTTCATCCGGATGAGGAATCCCCGGTTCCATAGCCGCGCATGATGCGCGCAGCTATTGCGCACGGTGGATAGATGCTTGATCAACGGTACGAGAAGGGATTCCGGCAGACCCAGTGGCTCCGCAATTTGGTTCCGGAGGGCCTTGTCCTTCAGCGATGAGTACCAACGCGACAACTGCCCGAAGGACATCATTTCCGCCACCATCCATACCGGCGGCATGGCCGGCTCATCGTAGGTCCGGCGATAGTGATCTATATAGGTTTCGGGCGAGGTGCCGACCTCGCGCGCCAGTCGTGATAGATTATCGTGGAAGTTGCGTCGGTCATTATACAGGGCAGCGTTAAGGTAGCCATGCGGGCCGGCGACGTGGGCAAGCGCGTAGGCCCAACTACCTCGGATTGCGACTTCAATTCGTTCGATGGCGTCTAAGACGAGAAGGCGGAGCCGGCGATCAAATTCATATAGCGACACCACAGTATCAAAACTCGTCCCAGCGCCGAAACGGGGGCCGGGCTGGCCCTTTGAGGCCTCAAAGGGTAACCAATACGCGCTGAGCCGATAGTAGCTTACGTGCCGCAGCCAATGGGCCGCACGCCCCGTGTCTGGAACCACCATCCCCTGAGATGTCAGGTGAGCAATTTGCTGAGCAATTGTGGTGGCTGGTTTTATGAACGGCCGGGACATGGCGCCACATAGCCGTTACGGGATCGAAAATAAAAGACCCGCCAAGTGTGCATGCCCATAGGGCAGAGGCCTGGCGGGTTCGATTAACACCTAGATAGTAGGAGAAATCCTACAATTCAACCGAAAGTTGAAAACCGCTGTAGGTTCAAATTCGCCGAACGCCACGAGCCACCCTTGCAACCGTTGTAAGCCGTTGGAGCATTTTTACAACGACCAAAAACCCCAGAAATCAGCCATATTCTACCCATTTTTTTATATGTTGTTGTAAATTGTAGGGGGTTACCTTTTCTCAATTTCTTGGTGGCCAGGCGGAGGAAGAATATATGCCCCGACAAATTACAACAAAAGGGCTCTCGGCGGCTAATAGGGCTAGGAATTCCGGGCATTTTGGCCGTTGTAAACTCGTCCGAGCGATTGCAATTTTCCAATCGGTTGACTGCGGCAAGACCGCGGCATCCAAGACCAACGGTTCAGGTAATGGTGGATAGAAACACGCTCGAGCCCATGCAAAGGAAATGGCTCGCCATGGATAAGGCCCCGCCCCCCGACGATTTCGACGAGAACCCCGAATGGACAGCCGGGACGCAGGCGCGCTCGCGGCTGGCGTCCGAGGTCCTGCCCGCCGAGGTGGCCGTGATGCTGGTAAGGGACGGAGCGCGGGCGCCGAGGCCTGCGGCGCATCCCTCCGAAAAGCCTTGAAGCCGTTAGGGCTGGCGCCGCCTGCCTCCCGGCTCGTAAATTTCGGCCGGTGTCACTTTCGCGCAAGGTTGATTGATTTGTCGCCCGCCCCCTTGACGTGATCGTCCAGCGCCCCACTATGGCGCATCTTCACGTCGATGGGCGCGGCGACCCGCCCCCGGCTCGTGCCGCCGGCAGCGTAAGCTATTGCGTCATCCAGCCCGGCAAGGATGCCGTCAAAATCTTCCTTTTCCATCCGTGATCCATAGCCCAGCGCATGCGACGGGCCGAGGCGCGGCCTGGCGCGTCATCTGTGTTGAAACCGGCGCGCCAGAGAAATCAACGCCGACCGTAATTCCTCCATTGCGGACAATCCGCCTATCGACAACCCCGCGTCACGCCTTTCAGATACTCCGGCCGGCGCGGGGACGATTCGGCAAAACGGGGGATGGTGAATGCGCTATCAAAATGGCGACGTATCGATCGACGGCGACTTCGCGCGCTTTGGGTCGAAGAGCTACGCGATCGACAAGATCACGAGCGTCGATGTGCGGGGCCGGGAACGGCAGGCGGGGTGCGTCCCCGTGGTGCTAATTATCATTGGCGTGTTCATCGGGCTCGCCGCGGCCGGCATGTTTGCAGATGACACAAAGCAGGCCATCGTGACTGGGCTCGTGGCTGTTGTGCTGATCCTTTGGGGCTCCCGGTTGCAGACCAAAAAACGCCTAACGGATTACACGCTGCTCCTTACGACCTCGAGCGCGGAGGTTCAGGCGACGCAGACGACGGACGGTGACGAGGTTGCGAAGATGCGCGCTGCCATTGAGGCGGCGATGGTGGCTAAGCGATAAATTCGAAACCAGACTGAAAGGGGGCGGCTCCATGCTGAATTGTCCATTGTGCGGAACCGATGCCGAGGATCATGTCCCACAATGCCGATGCGGCTTTGTGTTCCGAAGCAGCGGCCCGCTTGGCCACGTCCCCACAATTGAGAGCAGCCCACACGCGCGACACGATGGCCAGACCCGAGCCACCCCGCTGACATCGAACAGAGCAGAGGCGCCTCCGCCACCTGCGCTTCCGGTCTTTGGCTGGATCAGCACCGCGCTTGGATTGGCGCTGATGTTCTATGGAGGATTGATATTCGATCCCACCATCGAGAGCAGCGGCATGTATGGGATAGTGTCCCGGATCAACAACATTGGCCTGCAGCAGACCCAGCTGATTATCTTCCTCGCCGGTTGCTCGTTCTTCGTTGTGGGGGCGGCGCTCCTATCCGCATCCGCCATCACTAAGGCGATACGCGAGACGAAGTCTGCTGAGCTTTAGGCCGCGTCGACAGCGCCCGATCGAATAGCGCGTCGTGTAACATTATTACGAGAACAGGGAACATTCCAAAAGGGTAGGTTCTTTCAGACGGCCGGCGCCTTCGGGTTCGGGCGAATAGAGAAGGGTATCCAGATACCGAACAATTTCCGAACCTGTTTCGATCATTGAGGAGCCCCCCCGAAAATTTATTAAAAATTGGCGGAAATCAGCGGTTATTTCCACGCGCCACTCAAAATCCGCTATGCAAAAATATCCGTACGGCGGAGATAAGCTGTCTCCAAAAATTATTTTAAAAAATCGGCCCGAGACTTGTTTCGACGGGGGGGGCACTTATGGCCTATGGTGCGATTGCCAAACAGCGCGGCGGCCTGATCCGCCAATCCTTTCCCGGTCCAACGCCGACAGGCGCCCCATACCCCCCAGCACCACGCCGGTGCACGCAGCGCGACCCTCCGGAAGGCCATTGAACCGGACCCCGGTCTGGTAGCCAGCCCAGCCACAATGCCGGCATGGACAGCGCATATCCGAAAATCCCTCGCCGCATCCCCGACCCCAACAATCCCGAAAGGCTCGGCTGGGCAGTTTCCACACGCCCCTCAACGATCACGATCCCGGAGCGGGCCAATCCGCTCGCCAAGCTCGTGTTCGGCGAGATGAGGCGCCAGCGGGTGTCATACGTAGAGCTCGAGTGGCGCTCCGGGGTCCTCATTTCCACGTTCAAAGCGTGGAGAGTTGAGAATCGGCCAGGGCTGGAATCGATCGAGGCGGCGCTCGGCGCGCTGGGCTGGGCCTTGGTGCCGGTGCCTAAACTCAAGATGCTACCCGAGGAGCTCAGGTCAAAGGTAGAGGCGCTTGCGGCAGATTTTACCTCAGAGGACGAAGCGCTTGGTGCCGCAATCGCGGCGGCCGCCGCCTTCCCGGCGCAGGCGGCCAAGGACGTAGCGAACCTGCCGGGCGCACGGCGCAGGGCTGCACAGGCGCAAGCGGCATGACCCGCATCGAAGGCGAGGGAGCCCGGAAATGACCAAGTTCAGCGCACTCGAGGCGGCGCTCGGCGCCGTGTGGGCGATGGAGGAAAACACGCTCGCGACGGTGCTGAGCATTGCCGCGCGCGAGCATGACGTCACGGTGGAGGCGCTTGAGGCGTATCGGGCGAAGTCGCTCGAGCGCGCGGAGCAGGCCACGATACGCGACGGGGTGGCGATCATTTCGGCCACCGGCCCGATGATGAAGCGGGCCAACCTGTTCGCGGCGATGTCTGGCGCGACGTCCTATGACATTCTGGCGCGAGACCTGACTGTCGCTCGCGACAACCCCAAGGTGAAGGCGGCGATCCTCAATATTGATTCCGGCGGCGGCGATGCGAGCGGGGCGGGCGAGCTTGCGTCGATGATCAAGGCGTTCGCGGCCGAAAAGCCGATCGTCGCCTATGTGAACGGCATGGGCGCGTCCGCGGCCTACTGGCTCGCCTCCGCCGCCGACGAAATCGTCGTCGACGCGACCGCGGTGCTCGGCTCGATCGGCGCCAGGATGGCGATCCGCAAAGCCGACGACCCCAAGGGCTCGACCACATTCGAATTCGTGTCGTCGCAATCCCCGATGAAGGGCGCGGACCCGGCAACGAAAGAGGGGGCCGCGCATCTGCAGGGCATCGTGGACGCCATGGGGAAGGTGTTCGTGGCCGCCGTCGCCGAGAACCGCGGCAAGTCCGTAGCCACCGTCCTCTCCGATTTCGGCAAGGGCGGCCTGTTTGTCGGGAAAGATGCCGTCAAAGCCGGCCTGGCCGATCGCGTCGGAACGTTTGAAGGCGTGCTTGCCGAGTTGTCGGCGGCGCGCGGTGGGGTGAATTCCAGAAGGGTACGGGCGACCATGAGTGACGAATTGAGTTTCACCGCAGAGGCTCAGAGCGCTGCATATCCGCAATCCCTTTCGACGGCGGGCTCCTCCCTTCGCCCGTCCGAGACGCCGGCGGGGGGCGCTCGTCCCTCTCCCCCGCCGGCACCCTTAATGTCGCGGGAAGCTGCTATCCGACATTTAGGCAAAAATCCCCCCGAACCACTGCCGGCTGGCATGGTCGAAGCGGCTGTCGCGAGTGGCCAGGCGTTCAGCGATTTTGCGCTGGCAGTTGCCGACCACTCGGTGGCTGTTCAGGCGGCGCGCAAGGAGGCGGCGGAAATTGATGAGGTCGTTCGGCGGATTTCCGAAAGCAACCGCCCGGTTTCCAATCCGCACCCGGACCCGGCGGTGGAGGCGCGCGCTCAGCAGGTTTTGGCTGCGGCCGCGCTCGCCAGCGGGGATCACGTGGATGCCGTAGCGGGCCGGATTGCCAATAGCGATCTGCCGCAATCTTCCGATCCGCGGGAAGCCGCTGCACAGGAAATCTTGCGGGCCGCGGCGGTGGCCAGCGGCGATGACGCGGAAGCAGCCTCAAAGCGGATCGCGGAAGCATGAAACCGACCGCAATCGTCCAGGTCAACGGCAAGGACCGTGACGACCGATGGTATGACCGCTTGCTATCGCTCGAGATTCACGATGAATCCGGCACCTTGGCCGACACCTGTGAGATCGTTTTGGACGCCAGGCCCGACGCTGTCGGCGAGATCGCCGCCCCGCCGATCGGCGCCGAACTCAAGGTCTGGTTGGGCTATGAAACTCAGCCCAAATTTATGGGCTCTTTCCGGGTGAGGAACTGGACGAAGGCCGGCCCCCTTCGCACAATCACCGTCGAGGCCGATGCGGCAGCGTTGAGCACGGATATCCGCAAACCGAAGCTGCGCAGCCATCACCAAAAAACCATAGGCCAGATTGCGGGCGAGATCGCCGCCGAACACGGCCTCACGGCCGTCGTCGATCCGGCGCTAGCGGGACGGTTGATCGAGCATATCGATCAGCAAGGCGAAAGCGACGTAGCGTTCCTGACGCGGCTCGCCAAGCGCCAGGGGGCGACGTTCAAACTAGGCGATGGCAAGATTTTGTTCGCCGCCAAGGGCTCGCGGACGGTGCCGAGCGGCGCGGAGAAAACGCCTATCACGATCAGGCCGGACGACGTCTCAACCTGGCAGGCAACATGCGATCAACGCGGCGGCTACGCGTCGGCCAGCGCTACCTATCGGGATCACCCAACCGGCAAGAGGGTTTCTGTGAAGGCGGGCGCCGGCGAGCCGCAACACCGCGACCGCCGGCTCTATGGCTCGAAAGCCGAAGCCGAGGCCGCCGCGGCCGCCAACCTTGGCGGCCTGGCGCGCGGGAAAATGAGCTTCAGCCTCGACGGCGCCGGCATGCCGGAATTGTTCGCCGAGGCACTTGTCCGCCTCGAGGGTTTTGATCCCGACGTCGACGGCGACTTCCTCGCCAAATCCGTGGCCCACACCTTTGACGGCCGGGGCGGGTTTACGACGAGCGTGTCGCTCGAGACGGTGGGGTAGCGCCTTTTGGCGCAAAGCACGGTCCGAGGCAGCCTTGCGACTCGCAACGGGCCAGCCCACAAAAATCTGCCCGTCCCCCGATGCATCGCGGGTCCCCCAGGAACAATTAGGGACCATGCGGCAGGACCGCAATGCCGGCCACGCTCGAATCGCGCTGTCGCACGGAGCCGAGCGCGCCCGATGTCCCGGCCGGCGAGACCGGCCGGGACAAGCGGAAGAAGCTCAGCGCAGGAAGTCGGTTGGCTTCCCGTGGACCTCCATTTAGGTGCCGCGCGTTAAGCAGCGCTAACCCCTTATCGTTAACGCGCTTCAATCCAAGGGAAATAGGTCCAGAACGGAGTGAACCCGCGTTTGGCGCGCCAGATCGTGAAGTATTGGTCTGGTGGGTCTGACGCCCATGACACTGGCCGGATTAACGGCGGAAATCCGTCTCTTTTATTTGGTCAGGTTTTGCGAATGCTACGCAAATGCCGCAGGTTCCAAGAGGCTGGCTGGCACCACCATCCGCATGGATATGGGGGCGCACATGGTCAGGCGTCGCCATGCTCTAATAAACCCTGCGGACTCAGGCGACTAGCGCTCGCGCTTGACTTTGGAAATTTCCCCTTCAACCTTCTTTATTTGCTCTTTTGCGCGCCTCAACGCATGCTCAGCGTCCGTTAGGTCGGCTGCGGCCTTGCGAAGCATCAATTCAAGTTCTTCGATGGTCTTTCCTGGCATGATTCACCCTTAGCAGGCGCGTCCGATCCATGTACCGGCTTGGCGCCTGCCACCTTCTTCAACCGCTCATCCCACCGCTTCGTCCTCATCGGGCCCTAGCTCGCGAGCGAATTCCTTGAACTTGTGGATTGGGATTTGGGTTCGTCGGTCATGTTGTCAGCTTCGCACAAAAAATGGGGCCGCCGACATCCGCGTCAACGATATGGCCCCGATTATGCGCGCGCGGGGAAACGTCGTCGTCCTATCGCCATTGCGGTGGAGCTTTCCCGCGCCGCGACCAGGCGGCAAGCCCGCGTTCAATTTCGCTCCGAGGGACGGCGCTTCGCTGACAGACCACGCCTTGCTTAAGTCGGTTCAATGGCGTAACAAGCTGTATCCGCGGCCGAGCCCAGCACGCCGCAGACCGAGAGACATTGGATAGCTCCCGCTCAAATCGAAGGGGTTAACATGTCCACCCAATCCAATCGGGAATACTACGCCGCTCGTGTCGCAACAGAGCGTGCTCTCGCGGCTGAGGCCGCCGACGCCACGATAGCCGCACTCCACAACGAGCTGGCCAACCGATACCAGGCGCTATTGGACGAATTGGATCAGCGGGCCGGACGGTCGGGACTATACGCCGTAGGAGATTAATCGGCAAAGCCACAGCTTGGCAGGTAACGCGCAGCCGTCGCTCAATCATTTCACGGCTCGACTCAAAGGGAACACGACTCGTCGATAAAGAGTCCAGAGTCGCCATGTTCCAAAAGCCCCTGCCCCGACGCGCGCGGCTGCCCCTCTCCTTCATCCCACCGATGAAGCCGCTGCTCGTCGATGAGCCCCCCGGCGGCGAGGACTGGATTCACGAGATTAAGTACGACGGATGGCGGTTGCAGCTCATCATCGCCGACGATATCCGCGCCTTCACCAAGAACGGCATAGATTATAGCCGGCAGCTCCGGCCGATCATCGAGGCGACGCGCTCTCTCGGCGCGCGCGATACCATCCTCGACGGAGAGCTGATCATACAGGGTGATGACGGCCGCTCGGACTTCCACGGGCTGCGTTCTGCCATGACCAACGCGCCCGAGCGCCTAATTTTCTACGCCTTCGATATGATGGTGACCGACGGCCAGGACATCCGCGCGGAGGCCTGTGTCGATCGCCGGCACCGGCTCTGCAACCTGATTGGCGATCACGACCCGACCTTCCCCATCCAGTTCAGCGACCACTTCGTCGGCGGCGGTGGTGCGGTGTTCGTACATGCGGAGGCGCTTGGCCTTGAGGGTATCGTCTCGAAGAAGGCGAGCAGCCGCTACCGCTCGGGTGAGACGACGGCATGGCTCAAGATCAAGGCCTATGTGGAGGACGAGTTTGTCATCGTCGGTCATGAGCGCGGCGTTGGTCCAACGACCGCGCTGATGGCGCGCGACACCCCGACTGGCCTCCAATACGTCGGGGCTGCCTTTCTCACGGTCGACGACAAGGCACGCGATCGGTTCTGGTCCACGGCTGAGCGGCTGAAGGTCGAGGCGCCGCCGCTGAAGACAGCCAAACGCAAGGCGGCGACCTGGCTCAAGCCTAAGATACGGGCGCGAGTGAAGCATCTGCGCGGCGAACAGATGTTGCGGCATGCGACCGTTCGGGAGTTGATCTGGTGAAGCTGGAGAAGATCGAACGCGACCAGCTCAACGCGCTGCCCGTCACCGCAGCCGATCCGATCAACGAGCGCGAGCACTTCTACATCTGCCCGGAATGTGATCAGGCAGTGGACTTTCGCAGGCTCGGGGACGTTCTGCACCACGATGAGCCCGGCCATCCCCGCCTGCCAATAAAGTGAAGGAAGCCGATGGACGAGCTGCCAGACCTCTCGCAACTCAGCGATCAGGAACTGATCGACCTCTACCACTCGTTCGAGGCCGAAGATCCGGAAATCGATCGCATCGCCAATGAGATGGAATCACGGGGAATCGACCATTAGCCCTGATTGCGCGCTCCGATGATCCACGGACCCACTGGCATTTTGTTCCTGATACGTTCACGGTGCGCGCAGCGCGTCCTTTCCACGTGACTTCCCGTAGAACCGGGTCGCCCTGTGTAGAAACAATTGATAGTACATCCGGTTGATGCTGGTGTCCTTATTCTCCCCAGCCACCGCCCTGTGATCGTACCCCTTGAACGGAGCGACGATTAAATGAAGCGCAGCTTCCTTTTGTTGACTGAGTCGGAGCCATATTTGACGAGGTTTTCGTAGGCGTTCTGCTTCCATCCCCCGCGATATGCGCTCCGATGAAATTCACATGTGATCCCTGCATCCTCACGGATTGCAGCAATCTTGTCTTCTATTTCTGTAAGTCGATTGCCCGCGACCGCGAGCCCTCCGGCGATCATGAAGTCGGCATCGCGGCTGCTCGCATCGCCAAAGAACGACAACCCCGGCAATTCGGAACGGTTTGTACTATGAGGACCATCCGAAACGAATAGCCCGGCACATCACGCGTCATCTACGGCAATTAGCCGCCATACCACTCCGCCGCGCAGCCATTCGCACGATCGGACGGGTTGGAAGGGAGTTGCTGATTTGGTCGAGCTACACGCGATTTCCATGCCGACTGTGCCATACGGTAGAAATCTTAGTAGTTCAGCGACTTGATGTCGCAAGGCGAGACTTCATCAAAGGCGGCCCCATATCGTAGCATTTTTCGGCCGATAATCACCTCTCCCCGGCCGCCGGTTTAGCCACCTTCGAGATAGTCGCTAAACCTTCGGGCGCGCTTGGGACGCTTACTATCTTCGACGATCTCACGAAGCGCCTGCCCCTCACAAGAAAAGTGGGAGGTCGAGGCGGTTGGACGCGACAAATCCTCACCTCGGCGCTCGGGCCCGACTGAGGGATTTACGGTCAATATATTGACCGTTAACGCGC
>Ga0207703_10000564_pt1 | contig 38136 bp, 40 predicted proteins | sample KBSSwiS12_FD_184304 | JGI IMG/M metagenome (GOLD analysis project Ga0207703, IMG submission 184304) | Switchgrass rhizosphere microbial communities from Kellogg Biological Station, Michigan, USA - KBS Switchgrass S1-2 (SPAdes) (version 2) | ecosystem: Host-associated > Plants > Roots >... | reverse complement strand
CGCCGTCGCGCGGGACCGTGGGTCTAGGCGGCTGCGACATGCTTCCTCGAGGCCATGAGCGGCTGGATGCGGGTCCCGAAGTTCTCCGCCCCTTCGACGAAATCGTCGAAGGTCAGCAGCACGCCGCCGGTATTGGGCACTTCGGCCATTTCGTCGAGCATGCGCGCGACACTCTCATAGCTGCCGACCAATGTGCCCATATTGATGTTGACCGCACCCTCGGGCGCGGCGAGCTGGCGGACATTGGTGGTGGCGTTGTGCTTGTCGGCCGCACCCTGATCGGCGAGCCAGGCGATCGCCTCGACATCGACGCCGTCATTGTAGGATTTCCATTTGGCCATCGCTTCCTCATCGGTCTCGGCGGCGATGATCATGATGAGGACGAAGATCGACACGTCGCGCCCGGTCTTCGCGGTGGCGGCGGCGAGGCGCTCATTGTTCGCGGAGAAGGCCTTTGGTGTGTTGACGCCCTTGCCGAGGCAGAAGGCATAGTCAGCCCATTTCGCCGAGAAGGCGAGGCCCTCGTCCGAGGAGCCAGCACAGATGATCTTCATGTCGCCATCGGGCCTGGGCCGGACGCGGCAATCCTCCATCTGGTAATAATCGCCCTTGAAGTCCGAGACGCCCTCCGCCCAGAGTTCGCGCAGGATGTGAGCATATTCGTCCAGCATCTGGTATCTGTTGCGGAAATGCTCGTCGCCCGGCCACAGGCCCATCTGGCTATATTCGGGGCGCTGCCAGCCGGTGATCAGGTTCAGCCCGAAGCGGCCATGGCTGATCGAATCGATCGTGTTGCACATCCGCGCGGCAAAGGCGGGCGGGATGACGAGCGTCGGGCAGGTCGCATAGATCTTGATCTTCTCGGTGACGGCGGCGAGGCCGGCCATCAGCGTGAAGCTTTCCAGTCCATATTCCCAGAACTCGGTCTTGCCGCCGAACCCGCGAAGCTTGATCATCGAGAGCAGGAAATCCAGGCCGTATTTCTCGGCCCGAAGCGCGATCTCCTTGTTGAGATCGAAGCTCGGCATATATTGCGGCGAGTTCTCCGAAATCAGCCAGCCATTATTGTTGATGGGCACGAAGACGCCGACTTGCATGTGCTTAGCTCCCCAGAAAATCGAGCACGAGACGGTTGAAGGTATCGGGATCGGTCACATTGCAGGCGTGGCCGCCCCATTTCATTTCGGCAAGCGTCGCCAATGGCAGCTGAGCCGCAAGGGCCCGTGACCTGCTCGGCGGCACGAGCATGTCATCCAGCGCCGTGATCGCCAGGATCGGGCCGGTGACGTCGTGCCAGAGCTGGAATGTTCTGGCGGCCGCGATCCGTTTCTCGACATTGGCGATCGGCGGAAAATGGGCAACCTGCTGCTCGGCTTCTGCGTCGAGCCGGGCGAGATTCCGGGAAATCCAGTCGGCCGGATAGAGAAAAGCCGGCTGGGCGCGGACATAGGCGGCGGGGCCGCTTTTATGGAGGAGTTCGAGCCTGATCTCGAAGCAGCGTTCGAACCAGGGATCGAGCTCAGCCCAGCCATTGATGATGACCAGCTTGCCGAGATCAGCGTGCGTGAGCTCGATTTGAAGCCCGATCAGGCCGCCAAGCGCATGCCCGATGAAATGCGGGTGGCGGATGCCGAGCTCCAGCATCAGGTCCAGCACGTCTTCAGCCATGGTGTCGATCGAAACCTGGCCGGGCAGCGCGCGATCGCTGCGGCCGGTGCCGCGATGATCATAGAGCAGCACCCGGTAGCGTTCGCTCAGCCCGGAAAGATTGGGCGCCCAATAGCTGGCCGAGCCGCCCATGCCGGGCGAGAGGATCAGGACCTCGCCATCGGCGGGGCCGTGCCATTCATACCAGAGCCCCGCCGTGCTGAGCATCAGCCGATATGCGCCACGCTGGCGATCTCGACCAGGCAGTCCGGCTTCACCAGCTCGGTCTTGATGCAGTAGCGCGCCGGTTTGGCGCCCGGGAAATACTCGGCATAGACCGCGTTGAACGCCGCATAATCGGCGAGGTCCTTCAGGAAGATATGGTTCATCGCCACATCCGACATGGTGGCGCCTGCGGCCTCGAGCGTGATCTTGATGACGTCGAGGATGTGGCGGGTCTGCCCGGCCGCGTCGCCGACATGGAGGACGGTGCCGCCCTCCCCCAAGCCAGCACGCCCGAGACATAAACGACATTGCCAGCCTTGGCGCCGGCCGAATAGGGCGCGATCGGGGTCGGAAACTGAGGCGGATTGATCGGTTCGAAGGCCATGCTTTACTCCCTGGGTGTCTGGCCGAAGCTGCCGCAGAAATCGGCGACGGTGGAGACCCAGCCGAAGAATTTCTCGACATTATAGACGGTCGCCTGCTGCATCGCCTCGGGGCCGAGATGGTGCGTCGCATCTTCCAGCATCACCCCGAAATATTCGAGATGGAAGCCGTCGCGCAGCGTCGATTCGACGCAGACATTGGTGGCGATGCCGACAAACACGATGGTGCGGATGCCCCGTGCCCTGAGCGTGCTGTCGAGCTGTGAATTGAAAAAGGCGCTGTAGCGGGTCTTGTGGAGGGTGATGTCTCCAGGCTGCGGCTTCAGCGCGTCGACCAGCTCATAATCCCAGCCGCCCCGCGCCAGCAGCGTGCCGGCCAGTTCAGGCCGCTTGCGCATGGTCTTGAGCGCGTTCGATTTATGCCAGTTCGGCGATCCGGGGCCACCCGCCTCGACATAATCGGGATCCCAGCCATTCTGCAGATAGATCACCTGCACTCCGGCGCGCCTCGCGGTATCGAGAACTGTCGCGATCTTGCCGATCGTGCCGGCAGCCCCGGAGATATCGAAGCCGGCCTGGTCGACATAGCCGCCAGGCGAGGCATAGGCGTTCTGCATGTCGATCACGACGACCGCGGTCTCGCCTGGCGACAGGCGCAGCGGCTCGGGCCGCGCGGCGAGCGTCACCCCGTCCTCGGAATGCCCTACCTGAACCGTCGCCGTCTCGCCCGCCAAATCGCCAAACTCCCGCAAATCCAGCCGCCTAATCTGGACCAGTCGGCGACAGGCCGCAAGGCGGGCCTGTTCTCGGGACGCGCTTTGCGGCATGGTGGCGCCGGGGTCGCTTTCCAACGAGGGAGCGCACGGCATGTTTTCGTCAGAAGGTCTCGTCCTGCAGCTTGGCTATGCGCTGCTGGTTGCGGCTTTGATAGCACGTACGTCGCAGCGGATGCGGATGCTGATCGCGGCATCCGCGATCGTCATGCTGTTGCGCGCGACGCTGCTGGTCCACGACTATGCAACGATCGGTTGGATGATCCTGCTCCTCGGCGTGTGGCTGGTGATGCTGTGGAGCGACCGCGCGAATGACGGCAAAACCCGCTTCACCGACGAGGAAGAGGCGATGCGCGCCAGCTTTCTGAGCGCCCTGCCGCGCAGCGGCGCCCGTCAGTTCATCGACCAAGGCCTGTGGCTGACCGGTGCCGCAGGTGAGATTCTGACCCACGAGGGCGAACCGGTCGCCAATCTCTATTACCTACTCAGCGGGGATGCCCGGGTGACGAGCCAGGGACGTCAGGTTGGCACCTGCCGAGCCGGCGATCTGATCGGTGAGGCGACCATCCTTTCAGGCGACGCGGCGACGGCGACCGTCACGCTGAACGGGCCAGCACGCTTCTGGTGCGCTTCAACGCCGACACTGCGGCTGTTCCTCAACGATCATGAAGAGCTGCGCAACGCCATCGAGCGGAGCTTGTCCCAGGCCCTCAAGGAAAAGCTGCGCGCCGCCAATCTCGCCATGGCCGCGGTCAAGCACTGACCAAAGGGGATCATGTTCGCGAAGGGTCAAAGCGTGACGCCCGTCACGCGCGCCCTGGCGCGCCGTCGCTATGCCTTGCTGCGGGCATATTTTGGTTTCCGGCAACGAACACGATATTTGTTAGACCCTTGCTCCAGCACAAGTGATCTTCATGACTAGGAAAAAGAAAAAATCGAATATCGGAAAACCGATTGCAGTCTCTTCCAGCAAGGCGATGTCGGCCGCCGAAGAAACGTTGAAATACTGGAACACGGAAAACATGCGCGAAGCCAAGCCCATTTCAATCGAAACCGATCGCCCGGCCGAAAGGACGGACGAACCAAGGGAGAAATAGTATGGCAAGCAGCACGCAGGACGACCCCAACGCGGTCGTCGTAAACCAGATAGTCCAGGAGCAGGCCGAGGCACTCAGCGAGTATTGGACGGAATCCGCGCTCGCGGAGGCCCAGCCCATCGGGATGGAAATCGATGACGATCAGGCGACTGCCATGTTCGCCGAAATGGCCACGGAATGGCAAGCAGAAGGGCCACAAGCCTCGGCGCAACCAACGGCTCCGAATGGGCCCGCAGCGGCCGGATGGGACCCGCAACTCCCCTGCCCGCTCACCGGATCAACAACCCAGCGCGTCCCGAATCGCACCGTCATCCCCTATTGCGCGGTCGGGAAGCTGTTCATGACCTTCAACGGCGCCAATTATGTCGCAAGTGCGTGGACGATCGGCGAATCCGGCGTATTCACCGCCGGCCATTGCGTCTTCGACAATCAGCATGGCGCTGGCTGGGCCGACAAGATCCTCTTCGTCCCGCAATACCATCAAGGTGCCGAGCCCCTCGGCCGGTGGGCCGCGACGGAGCTCGCAACCCTGAAAGGGTGGATTGTCGGTGGCACCGACAGGTTCAAATATGATCTCGCCGCCTTCAAGGTGGACCGTCCGGTGCGGCCGGTGACCGGCAGCCTGGGCTGGCTCGCGAATGCGTCGCCTGACCAGGGTTGCATCACGAGCATCGGTTACCCTGCCGCACCGCCATTCGACGGGCAGGAGATGTGGCGATCAAGCGGCAGATGTGTCGGCACCGTCAACCCGATCCAGATGCGCAACGACATGACCGGTGGCTGCAGCGGGGGTCCCTGGGAGGTCTGGTTCGATGGCGCGCCCCTCAGCAATGGCTTGAACAGCTTCCGCTACACTTCCGATCCAACCAGCATGTACAGCCCCTATTTCGGCACTGGCTTTCTCAACCTCCAAGCCTGGGCTCAATAAAGGCAATTGCCGTTTGGCCGAGCGGCGTCGCTTGCTCCGCGCAACAGCCGTTACATGTGCGGTACACGACGCCATCTTATCCTCGCCAGACGGGTGCCGAGCCGTCTCACAAAGATCTGCCCCGGGGGAAACAGGTGGGCGCATGGCCTGGACCACGCTCCCACCTCGCCGGCTTCGATTATCTGAAAGGAAATTCCTATGTTTACGTGGAGCACCGTCATCGGTGTCGTCGCGCTGATCTTCTCGCTTGTTTGCTTCTACCTATTCTTCAAGGATGCGACCAAGCCTCCGCCCGCGCCGGAAAAGGTCGTAGCTCAGGTGCGGACCGAGTTGGCCGCGATTGATCTCGACAAGCTGGGCGCCTTTGCCAAAGTGCTGACCGATGCCTTTGCCAAGCTCGGAACCGGCCTCTCCGCTTTGCTCGGTGCAGTGCTGTTTCTGCTCCTGTCGGGAGAGGCGCTCGGGGTTTATCATCTGACCGGCGGTACATGCGACAAGAAAACCGAGTGTGCCCAGACCGACAATGGCTCCCCGCAAGGCAATTCCAACAATACTGGCGCCAGCAAAACAACGGGCGCCTTCGGAAACACGAGCCATTCCTGAGCTAGCGAGGAGTGAATTCCGCCCCGGCCCCGTTCACGCCGCGCTGGCGAGCTTGTAATCCTTGTACTGGGCCCTGAGCGCAGTCTTGAGCAGCTTGCCAGTCGCGGTGTGGGGGAGTTCGTCGACGAAGACGACCTCATCGGGGAGCCACCATTTGGCGACATGCTTCGCGAGATGGGCGGTGATCTCGTCAGGTGTCACAGCGCTGCCCGGCTTGCGGACCACCAACAGGATCGGCCGCTCGTCCCATTTCGGATGATAGACGCCGATCGCGGCTGCCTCGTGCACGCCGGCACAGCCGATCGCCGCGTTTTCGAGATCGAGCGAGCTGATCCATTCGCCGCCTGACTTGATCACATCCTTGGCGCGATCCGTGATCTGCATCGTTCCATCGGGGTGGAGCACCGCGACATCGCCGGTGTCGAACCAATTGTCGGGGCCGACCGAATCCTGATCCGCCTTGAAATAACGCTTGATCACCCAGGGCCCGCGTATCTGGAGCCGGCCGGAGCTGACACCGTCGCGCGGCTGTTCGCGATCGTCGTCGTCGAGCACGCGAAGCTCGACGCCGAACGGGATCTGGCCCTGTTTCGCGACGAGATCGAGCTGCTCGTCGAGGCTCATCTCGTCCCAATCCGGTGGCGGCGTGCCGGCGGTGCCGATCGGCGAGGTCTCGGTCATGCCCCAGAGATGCTTGACGGTGACGCCCATCCCCATGATCCGCTCGATCATCGCGCGGGGCGCCGCAGAACCGCCGATCGTGACCTGCTGGAGATGGCGCGGCACGTCTCCGGTCGCGTCCATGTGCTGGAACATCGACAGCCAGACGGTCGGCACGCCCGCTGAATGCGTCACCTTCTCGTCATTCATCAGCCGGCACAGGATCGCCGGATCATTGACGGCCGAATAGACGAATTTCGCGCCCGACAACGCCCCGGCAAAGGGCAGGCCCCAGGCGGCGGCATGGAACATCGGCACGATCGGCAGTACAACCGCGCGCGGCGACAGGTTGAACACCCAGGGCGCGACCTCGGCCATGGCGTGGATCATGGTCGATCGGTGCTGGTAGAGCACGCCCTTGGGATTGCCTGTGGTGCCGCTGGTGTAGCAGAGCATGCACGGGTCGCGCTCAGGCCCCTCGACCCATTTATAATCGCCGTCCTCGGCCGCGATCAGCGCCTCGAAGCTGTCGGGGCCGTCGCCATCGAACACGATATAATGCTTGATGCTGGTCCATTGCGGCTTGAGCCGATCGACCAGAGGCTGGAATTGCCTGTCGTAGAACAGCACCCGGTCTTCGGCATGGTTGGCGATATAGACGAGCTGCTCGTCGAACAGGCGCGGGTTGATCGTGTGGATCACACCGCCCAGCCCGATCGCGCCGTACCAGGAGACGAGGTGGCGGCTGTGGTTCATGCCGAGCGTCGCGACCCGGTCGCCGGGCTTGCAGCCAAGCTTTTCAAGCGCTTGCGACAATTTGCGCGCGTCGCGGGCGATGCCGGCCCAGGTCGTGCGGGTCTCGGTGCCATCGGCCCAGACACTGACGATCTCGCGATCGCGATGCTCGCGCGCCGCGTGATCGTGCAGTCGCGGCACCCGCAGCTCGAAATCCTGCATTCCACCCAGCATTTTTTCTCCCCTCCCGCTTGCGGGAGGGGTCGGGGGTGGGCTCCCGACCTCCACAAGCGCTGTCCGCGAGCCCACCCCTAGCCCCTCCCGTAAACGGGAGGGCAATGGTTATCCCACGAGCGCCAGCCTCGTCTCGGAGGTCTTGAGCGTCACGTTGCTCACATCCTGCAGATTCTCGATCCTGGTCGCAAGCTCGCCGTCGAGGAGGAAGTCGCGGCCGAGCAGCACGCGCGCGACGCCGCCTTCGGGCAAGGCGGCATTCACCCAAACCTCGCCCCGCGCCCCGCGCGCCTCGGCGAGCAGGCTACCGAGCGCAGCCATCGCCTCGGGCGTCGCCACGGAAAGCTCCATCACGAAGCGTGCGCTGTTGGCGAGCGTCTCGAATGGCTGGATGCGCTTCACGGTTACCCGCGGCGTATCCTCGCCCGGGCGGCGATCGAGCTCGACCGTGACGAGACCGCAGCCGCCATTGCGCGCCGCTTCTTCCAGATCCGCAGCGACAGCGTCGTCGAAACAGGTCGCGACGAACTGCCCGGTTGGATCGGAGAGCGTCGCCATTAGATAGCGCTTGCCCCGCGCCGAAGTGCGCCAGCGTGCATCCTCGACCAGGGCCGCCATCGTCGCGCCCGACCGCGTCCCGTCATCGGGAATCGCGAGTTCGCCAAGCGCCGCATAGCTGCGCGCGCCGTGCATCTTCGCGAGATGGGCGTGGCGATCGACCGGGTGCGCCGAGAAATAGAAGCCGAACGCTTCGCGTTCCTGCTCCATGCGCTGTGCCAGCGTCCAGCGCGCCGAAAGCGGGAGCTTGATCGCGGGTTCGACCGCCTCCGCCGTGCCGAACAGCCCACCTTGCCCGCTGACCCGCATGTCATGGACCCGTGCGGCGGTGGCAAGGATCGTTTCCGCGGTCGCGAAGATGCCGGCACGGTTGGCATCGAGCGAGTCGAAGGCACCGGCGGCCGCGAGTGTTTCGAGCTGGCGCTTGTTGAACATGCGTGGATCGACCCGGCGCGCGAGGTCATCGAGCGAGGTGAACGGGCCATTCTCGTCGCGCTCGGCCACGACCCGTTCCATCGCGCCCTCGCCTACGCTCTTGAGGGCCGCGAGCGCATAGCGGACGGCAAGCCCGTCCGGCGCGCTTTCGACCGAGAATTCAGCCTCACTGCGGTTGATGTCAGGCCCGAGGATCGAGACGCCCAGGCGGCGCATATCGTCAGTGAAGACGCCGAGCTTGTCAGTCAGCGTCATGTCGAAGCACATCGAGGCGGCGTAGAATTCCTCGCGGTAATGCGCCTTCAGCCAGGCCGTCTGATAGGCGAGCAGGGCGTAGGCTGCGGCGTGCGACTTGTTGAAGCCATAGCCGGCGAACTTGTCGATCAAGTCGAACAGCTCGTTCGCCTTCGCTGCCGGGATCTTGTTGACGTTGAGGCAGCCCTCGACGAACCCGGCACGCTGCGCATCCATCTCAGCCTGGATCTTCTTGCCCATCGCGCGGCGCAGCAGATCGGCCTGGCCAAGGCTGTAGCCGGCGAGGATCTGCGCCGCCTGCATCACCTGTTCCTGATAGACGAAGATACCGTACGTCTCGGCAAGGATCGTCTCGAGCAGGGGATGCGGATAGGTGATCGGCTCGCGACCATTCTTGCGGGCACCGAAGCTCGGGATATTGTCCATCGGGCCCGGCCGGTAGAGCGAGACGAGCGCGATGATGTCGCCGAAATTGGAAGGGCGGACCGCCGCCAGCGTGCGCCGCATGCCCTCCGATTCCAGCTGGAACACGCCGACCGTGTCGCCCTTCTGGAGCAATTTGTAGACGCCCTCATCTTCCCATTCGAGCGCGTCGAGGTCGACATGGATGTTCCGGGCTTCAAGCAGCTGCACCGCTTTCTTCAGCACCGAGAGTGTCTTCAGGCCGAGGAAATCGAACTTCACCAGCCCGGCGCCTTCGACATATTTCATGTCGAACTGGGTGACGGGCATGTCCGAACGCGGATCGCGGTAGAGCGGAACGAGTTCGGCGAGCGGGCGATCGCCGATCACCACGCCGGCGGCATGGGTGGAGCTGTGGCGCGGCAGGCCTTCGAGCTTCATCGCCAGATCGAGCAGATGGCGCACGCCGGCGTCGCTCTTATATTCGGCGTGGAGCTCGGAGACGCCGTTGAGCGCACGATCGAGCGTCCAGGGGTCCGTCGGGTGGTTGGGGATGAGTTTGGCGAGGCGATCGACCTGGCCATAGCTCATCTGGAGCACGCGGCCGGTATCCTTGAGCACCGCGCGTGCCTTCAACTTTCCGAAGGTGATGATCTGCGCGACCTGGTCGCGGCCATATTTCTCCTGGACGTAGCGGATCACCTCGCCGCGCCGGGTTTCGCAGAAATCGATGTCGAAATCGGGCATCGACACGCGTTCCGGGTTGAGGAAGCGTTCGAACAGCAGGCCGAGCTTGATGGGATCGAGATCCGTGATGGTCAGCGACCAGGCGACCACCGAGCCGGCGCCCGATCCGCGGCCCGGGCCGACCGGAATGTCGTGATCCTTCGCCCATTTGATGAAATCGGCGACGATCAGGAAATAGCCGGGGAATCCCATCTGGATGATGACGTCGAGCTCGAATTCCAGACGGTCGCGATAGACCTGGCGCCAGTCTTCTTCTTTTTCTCCCCTCCCGCTTGCGGGAGGGGCTGGGGGAGGGTCTGTCACTGCACCGGATGCTGCGTCTGGGGACACGCCCTCCCCTAACCCCTCCCGCAAGCGGGAGGGGGACAAGGCCGCAGCGGAAGAAGAGCCCGCCAGCTCTTCAATCCGCTTGAGCCTTTTCTCCAGCCCCGCCCGAGCATCCCGTCGCAACGCTTCAGCCTCAGCCGCCGGATCACCCGCCAAACTCGGCAGGATCGGCTTGCGATAGGGTGCCATCACCGCGCAGCGCTGCGCCACCACCAAAGTATTGGCGATCGCCTCGGGCAGATCGGCGAACAGCAGCCGCATGTCCTTGGCTGGCTTCATCCAGGCATCGGGCGAGCTGCGTGGGCGCTCGGTACTGGTGATATAGGTCGAATTGGCGATGCACAGCATCGCGTCATGCGCATCGCCAAATTCCTGCTCGGCAAAGCAGCACGGATTGGTCGCGACAATCGGCAGGTCGCGTGCATAGGCAAGATCGAGCAACGCCGGCTCGGCCTTGCCTTCGGTCTCGTCGAGGCGGCGCACCAGCTCGATATAGAGCCGATCGGGGAACAGCGCCTGGAGGCGATCGGCATAGGCCATTGCCCGATCAGTCTGCCCCTCGGCGAACAGGCGCGTGAGCCCCCCTTCCCCGCCGGCTGTCAGCGCAATAAGCCCATCGGTGCGCCCCTCGAGCGCGGCGAAATCGACGTGCGGCAACAGTTCGAGCGGGCGATCGAGATGCCCGCGGGACACCAGCGCGCAGAGATTCTCGTATCCTGTTTCGTCCTGCGCATAGAGCGCGAGCCAGTCGAGTGGCACCTCGACACCTTCGGGCATATCCGGCCGGGCAAGGCCGAGCATCGTGCCGATGATTGGCTGGACGCCAGCATTCTTGCACCCGTCCGAAAAAGCCATGGCCGCATAGAGCCCATTGCGGTCGGTCAGCGCGGCGGCGGGGAAACCGAGCTCCTTGGCACGCTTGGCGATTGCCTTTGGCTCGATCGCGCCATCCAGCATCGTGTAGGACGAGAAGATACGTAGGGGCACGAACGCGGAATGCGGCATCGCGGGACTATGGGAGCCCGATCCGATTCTGGGAAGGCCGCACGGGCAAAATGCTGTGGATCACCGCCAAAGCTTGCAATCAATGTCGCGACAATGTATTTCATTGTCATGACATCAACTATCCACAGAAATATTAAATCCGAGGCCGATCGCATCCCGCCCTGGCATGACCGTGTCTCCCAGGTGCTTGAGGCGGATCTGGAGCGGCGCTTTGCTACGCACGACGTCTCACCCGCGCAATTCCGGCTGCTCTCGGCGCTTGCGAGGGGTGAATCGGATACGGTGCGTGGCCTCGCGAGCGTGCTGCGACTCGATGGTGGCGCGGTGACTCGGCTTGCCGACCGGCTGAAGGCCAAGGGCTTTGTCGCGCGCGAGCCCGACCCGACCGACGCGCGATCGGTTCGATTGTCGCTGACCGAAGCAGGGGCGGCGCTGGTGCCGATCCTCGATGCCGAAGCCGATGCCCATGAACGCGCCTGGTTCGGTTCACTCAGCTATTCGGAATTGCGGCAATATAAGCTGACGCTGGCCAAGGTGCTGCAGCTGGCGGAGATCAAGCCCGACGAAGTGTGGCTGCGGCGCGACCTTGGATCCGGGTGAGGACCCCGCTCAGGCGTAGCCATTCGTCTGAAAAAAGGTGATGGAGCCAGTTCGAAGATCATACATCGCCTGGAAGATGCAGGGGCCGCCATCGTCAACGTACAATTGCTCTTGATAAATGCGGTCGCCTACCTCCTCCGCAATCTGAGGGCAGTATCCATCAATATGGATTTGCTTCGATCCTGTCCCATCGGAATCATAAAACCTGTTGCCTGTCGGCTTCCGGACACCTTCGATTTGAAGGATATAAGTGTCGAAGTTTCGGGCAACAAATAATCGCTCGCGATTGGCGCTCTTTGCGGTCGTTAGGAACCCACGTAGAGATTCCCTGGCAGCCACCGCTTGATCCATTGTTGGGCGCCAAAGGCCGGTCCCCCGTTCGTCGGGGCCGTGTTCCGCAGCGATGATGGCAATACGCGGGAGCAATGGAGGCGCGGAAGCAGTCAATCCAAGCGTGACAATCGCCGCAAAGTTTTTCCACATGGCCAGTCTCTCCGTTGAGTCTTGGAAGCGTGGACAACTCACCCTGGCGCTCGCCAATTACCCCAGCAGTTTCTCGATATCGGCCTCGATATCCTCCGGCTTGGTCGTCGGCGCATAGCGCGCGACTGTCTTGCCGGAGCGATCGACCAGGAATTTGGTGAAGTTCCACTTGATCGATTTCAGGCCGAGCAGGCCGGGCGCATCCTGCTTCAGGCGTTCGAACAGCGGATCAGCCTTGTCGCCGTTCACGTCGATCTTCGCGAAGACCGGAAAAGTCACATCATAGGTGAGCGAACAGAAATTGGCGATTTCGGCCGCGTCGCCCGGCTCCTGCCCGCCGAACTGGTTGCACGGGAAGCCGAGCACCTCAAACCCGCGATCGGCATATTTGCGGTGCAGCGCCTCGAGCCCCTCATATTGCGGGGTGAAGCCGCATTTCGAGGCAGTGTTGACGATCAGCAGCACCTTGCCCGCATAAGCCGACAGATCGGCCACGCTGCCATCGGCCGCCTTGACGCTCATCTCGGTGATCGCGGTCATGCGCTCTTCTCCTCGTGACGGGCGAGCATCATCTGCAGATTGCGGCGCACGCCGGGCCATTCATGATCGAGTATCGAATAGACGACGGTATCGCGCACGCGCCCGTCCGGCATGATCCGTTGCCCGCGCAGCACACCGTCGCGCTTGGCGCCGAGCCGCTCGATCGCCGCCTGGGAGCGCTTGTTGAACCAGTCGGTCCTGAACTGAACGCAGACACAGCCCAGCGTCTCAAAGGCATGGCCGAGCAACAGCAGCTTGGCCTCGGTGTTGATGCCGGTGCGCTGCACGCTGGCGGCGTAGAAGGTGCCGCCAATCTCCACGCGCCGATTTGCCTCGTTCATGCGCAGATAGCGCGTCGAACCGACGACGCGCCCGGCCGGATCCTCCACGGTGAAGGCCATGCTCCGGGCCTGTTCCTGGTCCCGGAATGTATAGGCGAACCACGGGTCGATCGTCTCGGGCCCTGGCGCCAGCGAGTAGAACAGCTCCCAGAGGCGACCATCGGTTGCCGCCGTGACCAGCGCGTCGCGATCTTCTATCGTCAGCGGACGCAGCGTGACGTGCCGCCCGGTTAGGGTCGGCGTCGTCCGCCAGGCGCTCATGCGAGCCTCCCGTCATGGAGTCGAACCACCCGATCCATCTTCAGCGCCATCCGCTCATTATGTGTCGCGACAAGGGCAGCCGAGCCTTCGCCGCGCACGAGGCGAAGGAATTCGGCGAGCACCACATCGGCAGTGGCCTCATCAAGGTTTCCGGTCGGCTCGTCAGCCAGCACCAGCGCGGGCCGGTTGGCAAGCGCGCGGGCAACCGCGACGCGCTGCTGCTCGCCGCCTGAAAGCTGATTGGGACGATGCGTCAGGCGGTGGCCAAGGCCGAGTGCAGTCAGCAGCTCGGCCGCGCGCGCGTCGGCCTCCTTGCGGGTGCGGTCCTTGATCAGCTGGGGCAGAACGACATTCTCGGTCGCGTTGAAATCGGGCAGCAGATGGTGGAACTGATAGACGAAGCCGAGCTGATCGCGGCGCACACGGGTGCGCCCGTCCGAATCGAGCTGCGCCGCCTGTTCGCCCGCGATCCGGATCGAGCCGCCGAAACCGCCCTCGAGCAGCCCGACCGCCTGGAGCAGGGTTGATTTGCCGGATCCCGACGGACCGAGCAGCGCGACGATCTCCCCGGCGCCGACGGTCAGATCGACGCCGCGCAGCACCTCGATCGTTACGCCGCCCTGGGCGAAGCTGCGGGTCAGGCCCGCAACGGCTAAGACCGGCTCACTCATAGCGCAGCACCTGGACTGGATCGGTGCTCGCCGCCTTGAACGCCGGGTAGAGCGTCGCAAGGAAGGTCAGCAGCAGGGCGATCGACACGATGCCGATCACCTCGAACGTGTTGGTCTTGGACGGCAGCTCGGCCAGGAAACGGATCGACGGATCCCACAGATTCTGGCCGCTGATATATTGCACGAAATCCACGACGCGCTGGCGGAAATACAGCGCGATGAACGCCAGGATCAGCCCCGAGACGATCCCCAGCACGCCGATCGTGGTGCCCACGGTCATGAAGATCCTGACCATCCCGCCCCGGGTCGCGCCCATCGTCCGCAATATGGCGATGTCGCGGGTCTTGGCGCGCACCAGCATGATCAGAGACGAGGCGATGTTGAACGCGGCAACGAGGATGATGAGGCTCAGCACGCAGAACATCACCACCCGCTCGACCGCCAGCGCTTCGAACAATTGCGCGTTCATCTGCCGCCAGTCGGACACCACTGCCCTGCTCCCGACCTTGTCGACCAGCGGCGCGAGGATCGGCCCGACATTATCGGGCGCATTCGTCTGGAGCTCGATCATCTGGACCGAATCGCCCATCAGCAACAGGGACTGGGCATCCTCCATCGGCATCAGCACATAGGCTTTGTCATAATCATAGACGCCGACCTTGAAGATCGCGCCAACCGTGAAGCTGACGATCCGCGGCACCGTGCCGAACGGCGTCGTCTGGCCCTGCGGACTGATCAGCGACACCTGGCTGCCGACCTGCGCGCCCAGGGCATCGGCAAGGCCTGATCCGATCGCGATCCGGCCGCTGCCCGCGGTAATGCTGTCCAACGACCCCATCACGACATTGGTGCTGATCGTCGGATTGGTGCGGATGTCCTCGACTCGCATGCCACGCAGCAGCACCGCCTCGACCCGGCCGTTGAAGGTGGTCATCAGCGGCTGCTCGATCAGGGGCGTCGCGCTCGTCACGCCGGGCGTCGCTTTGGCGATCGTCACGACGTTCCGCCAGTCGGGCATTTGCCCGCCGACTCCCTGCACCACGGCATGACCGTTCAGCCCGACGATCTTGTCGAACAGCTCCGCGCGGAAGCCGTTCATCACGCTCATCACCACCACCAGCGCGAACACGCCGAGCATGACGGCGCCCAGGCTGAAGGCGGCGACGACGAGGATGAACGCCTCGCCCTTGCCCGGCAGCAGGTAGCGGCGGGCGATCATGCGTTCGTAGCGCGACAGGATCATGATGTTCGGAACAACCCGTCCGGAGAGAGAATCGACGTAGCTCTAAGGCGCACATGCATTGCTGGCAACTGAACGGGCCTGTTGCGCAATCGCCACAGGGTTGCCGTAATCCGTTCGGGCTCGCCACATTCCCGGTGACAAAGCGCAGGTCCGCACCTAGCAATCCTTCCACTGACACACAGGCAACGGCCGTGGTTCGGGGAATGCTTTCAGCGCCGCTCGGAAAACGAGCCTGGTAGCGGAAGCGGACAAGGGGGCTGACGAGCAGTCGTCACGCAGGCGCCCGGGCTGGAAACGGTCCGGGCGTTTCGTTTTTCAGCCTTCTTATTCCCCTCCCGCAAGCGGGAGGGGAGAAGAAAGATCAAAACGACTTCGAAATCGTGCCGCCGAAAGTCCGCGGATCGCCCGGCTGACCCACGATCAGGCCGGTGCTGCCCGATTGCGCGCTCAGCAGCTCGTAATAATTCTTGGCGAACGCGTTGCGGACCCAGGCATAGACGTTGAAGTCCTTGTGCCGATAGCCAAGGCGGAAGTTCGAAAGCGCATAGCCATCGATATTCATATAAGCGGAGTAGGACGGGTTCGACGAGAATTTCGAACGATAGCTGCCATCATAGCCGAGATAGACCTGCCCCTCGCCGACCGGCACATTATATTCCGCACCGTAAGAGAACGCCCATTTCGATACGCCGGGGAGTACCTGGCCCGAAATGTCGCAGACGAGCGGGCTCAGCGTCCCTGCCGCTCCGGCGGCTCCAGGTGTGGCACCATTCAGCGCCGGGTTTCCGCCCGACAGTTCAGGCGGGCACGGCGCATTGGTGAAGCGCACATATTTGGCGTCGGTATAGGCACCATTGCCATAGATGCTGAAGCGCTCGCTCGGGCGGAACGACGAGTCGAACTCGATGCCGCGCACCCGAACCTGGCCGGCATTGGCGAGATAGCCGCGAATGACGGTCGTCTGGCCGTTGTTCACGGTCGCCTGGAAATCATAGACATCGTCCCAGAAGCCGGCGAGATTCAAGGTCACGCGCCGGTTGAGGAACTGCGTCTTCAGACCGACTTCGAAATGGTTGACCTTTTCCGGTTTCACCGTCTGCGTGGTCAGGTCGACACCGGTATTGTCCTTGTTGAGCGGGAGACCCGACAGGTTGATGCCGCCCGATTTGAAGCTCCGCGCATAAGTCGCATAGCCATGGACGTCGCGCGTGAAATCATAGGAGAGCGTCACGTCGCCCGATACATTCCAGGCGCTGAAGCGCGGGCTGTAGCGCTGTGGAGCGAGCGTGTTGATCTGGTTCGTGAATGTCGTCTTGGCAGCCCCAGCGGGATAGGCCGCCAGCAGGGCGGCGACATTGTCGGCTGTGGCGACAAAGTCATACTGGCTGTTATGGATGCTGACGACCGCGTCGTAAAAGCCTGACTTCTTGTCGTAATTGACGCGAAGCCCGGGCTGGAAATGGAGCTTGTCGGTCACCGCCCAGTTCAGCTTGCCGAACACGGCGAAGCTGGAATTGTTGAAATGGATTGTGTTGGTGGAGGTCAGACCGTTCAGAACCAACGGATTGCACGCGTCAGGCGATGACCCGGCGCAGGCGTTCGAACCCACCGGTACCGAGGAACCCGGGTTGAGCAGCCACCGGCTCGCCGCCGCACCTTGAACCTGCACGCCGTTCGTATCGATCTGCTGGTGAAAGAAGAAGGCGCCGAATGTGTACTGGAGGCGGCTCTTCCCGTTCGAGGCGATACGCAGCTCCTGCGATTCCTGAGTCTGATGCGAAGGGTTTGCCGAGACCGTGGTGATCGGAAGGCCGGTAAAGTCACGGTCGTTCGCCGGCTTCCAGTCCCAGTAGCGCCAGGCACTGACCGAGGTGATCGTCGCCGATCCGATGTCCCAGTTCCCGACCAGCGAAGCGCCGCCCATCTCCTGCTTCGCATTGAGATCGGCGTCGAGGTCAGTCACCCGATCGAACGTGTTGGTGCTCGGCGGCGTATAGCCAAAGGCCGCCGCCAGCGCGGTATATTGGCGATTCAGCGGGCGCTGGGTAGGCGCGAGGCGCGCATAATATTGGACGCAGCACAGTGGGTTCTGCAGGTTGAAGTCGCCTGCCAGCGTGAAGCTGAGATCCGGCGTCGCATGCCAGAGCAGCTGTCCGCGCGTGCTGAAGTTATCCTGCCGGTGGATATCTTCACCGCTTGCCACATCCCGGATCGTCCCAGCGCGGCTGGTGCGCGAAACCGATACCCGGACGGCGAGCTTGTCCGCAACGATCGGTGCCGACGCGGAACCCTTGATCTGCAGGAAATCATAATTGCCGCCGCTCACTTCGAAGCGCGCCTCCGGCGTGAAGCTCGGCGGACGCGTCGTGACGTTGATCGCCCCGGCAGTGGTGTTCTTGCCGTACAGCGTGCCTTGCGGGCCGCGCAGGATCTCAACCCGGTCGACATCGACGAAGTCGAAGGTCGCGGCGCCGGCGCGACCGACATAGACGCCGTCGAGATAGAAACCGACGCCCTGCTCGATGCCGTCATTCGTGAGACCGAACGGCGCGCCCAGGCCGCGAATGTTGATCGCCGAATTGCGCGGGTTGCTGGAAACGAACTGGAGCGTGGGCTGGATCTGCTGCAGCCGGTTGACGTTGAACGAACCCGTGCGGCTGATCTCGGCGCCGCCGACCACCGACAGCGCGAGCGGCACTTCCTGTGCCCGCTCCTCACGACGCCGAGCCGTCACGACAATATCACTGGAACTCGGCGCCGCAGCATCCGGGGCCGTGGTCTGCGGCGCGGCAGCCTGCGGATCTGCCGCGGCCGGTGCCGGCGCGGGCGCGACTGTCGTCGCCGCGATCTCCGCACTGACGAGCGGTGAGCTGAGCGCGGTCTGGGCAAGCAGCAAGGCAGGCAAATGGGCGAGCATCGATATCCCCTTAATCTCTCGGATATTCCGAGTCGCAGCTATAATGCCTACCAATCTGATATGGTTTCACCCCCGTAAGAACTTGAGCTCAGGAAAGTTGAGCTTTCATCGGCGGATTTCTGCCATTTCGCCTCTTGAAACATCGGCGAAGCGCCCCAGATTTGCGGTGCGCGGCGCCTTTAGGGCCGCGTGAATCCGGGGTGTCGCGCACATGCGGGCGCCCTCTTTGACGACTATCTCGCTTATCGAGGAGACACCTGATGCGTCAGTTTGATTTGACCCCCTATCGCCGCTCGACGATCGGCTTTGACCGCCTTTTCGACATGCTCGAAACCAGTGCGCGCCAGTCGTCCGTGGACAATTATCCACCCTTCAATCTCGAAAAGCTGGCTGATGACCGCTACCGGATCACGCTCGCCGTGGCCGGTTTTGGCCGTGACGAGATCGAGATTACCGCGCAGCAGAATCTGCTTCAGGTGAAGGGCAACAAGGCCGAAAAGGAAGGCGGCAACGCAGCTTTCCTGCATCTCGGCATCGCCAATCGCAGCTTCGAGCGCCGCTTCGAGCTCGCCGACTTCGTCCGGGTGGACGATGCGCGGCTCAATGATGGCTTGCTGACGATTGAGCTCGTCCGCGAAGTGCCTGAGGCAATGAAGCCCAAGACCATCGCGATCAAGACCGGCGCGCCGCTCGCCGCGATTGACGGCGGTCGTGAGGAAAGCGCGGCCGCCTAACGCCGGTTGTTAGCGCAAACTATGCGGGCGTCCGAATCGTTGATTCGGGCGCCCTTCCTATGCCCTCGGTTCGCTCGCGAAACTTTTTCGGGAACTCTTGATCGTGATTCACGTTTAAATACGCGGACAAATGGCTTATGATGGCCTCGGGGGCATGGTGAATCAACAAGTAGCTTTTGCGGAATCGCTGGTCGACAAGGCTCTTTCGGCAATCGAATGGGGCGGCCGTGATGCGCTGACCGAAGCGCTCGATACGCTGCCCGCAGCCATCTATGTTACCGCTCCCGACGGTTCGATCGTCTATTACAACCAGTCCTGCATCGATCTGGCCGGGCGCACGCCCGACCTTCGGCATGATCGCTGGTGCGTGACATGGCGGCTCTTCACCCTCGAGGGAGAGCCGCTGCCGCATGCGGATTGTCCAATGGCGGTCGCGATTCGCGAGCGGCGGCGCATTCGCAATGTGGAGGCGATCGCTGAACGTCCGGACGGCACGCGCATTCAATTCATGCCCTTCCCGACACCCTGGTTCGATGCGGACGGCAATTTCGCAGGCGCGATCAACCTGCTGCTTGATGTGACCTGCCAGCGCCAGGTCGAGACGCTGCGCAGCCAGGCCGCGCGCTGCCGCCGCCTCGCCAACAGCATCGGCGATCGTCAGGCGGTCGAAGTACTGAGTGCAATGGCGATCGAGTATGACGCGCAGGCCGAACTGATCGACACGCCGAACTGAGGTTCTGAGGGTTTCCCTCCGGCATGACGGAAAACGAGCAAGCTGATGGTTTTAGACTAGCCGGCTCTGCCGAACCGCCGCTTCGACGAAGCTCGCGAACAGGGGGTGCGGGTCGAACGGCTTGCTCTTCAGTTCGGGATGGAACTGGACGCCGATAAACCAGGGATGATCCGGCCGCTCGACGATCTCGGGTAGCGTGCCGTCAGGCGACATGCCCGAAAAGACCAGCCCGCCCTGCTCCAGTGCATCGCGGTAATGCGTGTTCACCTCATAGCGATGGCGGTGACGCTCGCTGATCTCGTCGCTTTGATAGACCGAGGCGACGACGCTGTTGCCGGCCAGCACCGCCGGATAGGCGCCCAGCCGCATCGTCCCGCCGAGATCGCCGCCTTCCTCACGCTTCTGTAACTCGCCGTCCGCCATCCATTCAGTGATCAGGCCGACGATCGGCTCGTCAGTCGGGCCGAACTCAGTGGTCGAGGCATGTTCGACACCCCCTGCCCGCGCGCCCTCGATACAGGCCATCTGCATGCCGAGGCAGATGCCGAAAAACGGCACGCGGCGCTCGCGGGCGAAGCGAACGCTGGCGATCTTGCCCTCGCTGCCGCGCTCGCCGAACCCGCCGGGAACAAGGATCGCGTGCATCGGCTCCAGCCGGGCCGCTACGTCATCAGCGTCCCGCTCGAACAATTCGGCGTCTAGCCACTGGATATTGACCTTCACCCGGTTGGCGATGCCGCCATGGACCAGCGCCTCGTGAAGCGACTTGTACGCATCCGGCAGGCCGACATATTTGCCGACCACGCCGATCGTCACCTCACCTTCGGGATTGTGCAGCCGGTCGAGAATATCTTCCCAGCGATCCAGGCGCGGCGCCGCGCCGGGTTCGAGCCCAAAGGCCTTGAGCACTTCCGAATCGAGGCCCTCGGCATGATATTGAGTCGGAACCGCATAAATGCTCTTCGCGTCGAGCGCCGGGATGACGGCTTCGGGGCGGACGTTGCAGAAAAGCGCAATCTTGGCACGCTCGCTCGCCGGCAAGGGCTGTTCGCTGCGGCAGACCAGCACGTCCGGCTGCACGCCCAGCGCCGCGAGCTCGCGCACCGAATGCTGGGTCGGCTTGGTCTTCAACTCGCCCGCCGCGGCAATATAGGGCACCAGAGTGACGTGGATGCTGACGGATTGGCCGCGGCCGAGATCGTTGCGCAGCTGGCGGATAGCCTCAATGAACGGCAGCGATTCGATATCGCCGACCGTGCCGCCGATCTCGCACAGAACGAAATCGAGATCCTCGGTCTCAGCCTGCGCGAACTCCTTGATCGCATCGGTCACATGCGGAATCACCTGGACGGTCGCGCCGAGATAGTCGCCCTTGCGCTCACGGGTGATGATCTGCTGGTAAATCCGCCCAGAGGTGACATTGTCCGACTGGCGTGAGGCGACGCCGGTAAAGCGTTCATAATGGCCGAGGTCGAGATCGGTCTCCGCCCCGTCGTCCGTCACATAGACTTCGCCATGCTGATAAGGCGACATCGTGCCCGGATCGACGTTCAGATAGGGATCGAACTTGCGGATTCGCACGCGATATCCGCGCGCTTGCAGGAGAGCCGCGAGGCTCGCCGCCATGAGACCTTTGCCGAGCGAGGAGACCACGCCGCCGGTGATAAAAATAAACCGCGCCATGGGAGAAAATGCCTAGCGTCGTTCGGGGGCGCGCGACAAGCGCGCGACTCCACATAGTTCAATAAAAATCCCGGAACTGGAAAGACCGGGGGCTATTGCTGGAGCGGAACGGCACCATTGCTGGCGGGCGCCGGCGCGGCCGGGTTCTGCGGGGCCGTTGCCGGCTGGCTCGCAGGGGCGGTGCTGGTTTCAGGTGCCTTGGTTGCCTGAGACGCATCGATCTTGGATGTATGCCCCGAGGCCGCGATCACGGCGAGCCCGATGCTCAGGCCGACAAACAGCGTCGCCAGGATCGTGGTCAACCGCGTCAGGAAATCAGCGGCGCCGCGTGCGGACATCAACCCGGACGGGCTTCCTCCCATGCCAAGCCCACCACCTTCGGACTTCTGCACCAATATGGTGGCCACCAGGCTGGCGGCGATGATCGCCTGGACGACGAGAAGGAAGGTAAACATGAAAAGGCGCAACCTGTGGCTGGGGAAGGCGGGCACATAGGCGAGCCGCGCCCGCCGATCAACCACCGCCCGTCGCACATCGCAATACATTTCGCCTGCGCACTGAAACCAGCTGCGATTATGAACGTTACAGTCACAGAGCTCCATCGTGCGGAGCCTGGTGAACTGGAAGTTTTCGTGGCCACAATGATTCCTGATCGATCGCTGAATGGCTGGATGCGGACCCTGGTGGATTATGTGCGATCGGGCGAACCCGATCTCACCAATCGCCAGATGGCGCTGTTGATGGTTGTCTATCTCAATCCCGGCCCGCATACGGTGCGTGGCCTTGCACGGCTTTTAAACGTTTCGAAGCCAGTCGTAACGCGCGCCTTGAACAGGCTCGGGTCGCTCGGCTATCTGCGCCGACAGCGGGACGAAACCGACAAGCGCAATATATTCGTCGCGCGCACGTCTGAAGGGGCAGAGTTTCTTGAAGAGTTTGGCCAGTTCATCGGCGATGCCGAGCAGCCAGTTGCCCGGCGGGCCAGCGCGTAGGAGCTTTGCGCTCCTCGGGCCGTCGGTCGTTTTTGATCCGCTGACTCAGGCTGTGCGGCGCGATGTCGCCGATATTCGGCTCGCTGACCGCGTGTTCGCACCGCATTATGCCGCGCCGATGCCGCGCCGAATCGCGACTGAAGCCTCGCTGCTGGCGTCGCCCGAGAGCGATGCGGCGATTCTAGCCACATTGCGGCCCGGGGAGATCTTCGAAGTGCTCGATATCGCCGGCGGCAATGCCTGGGGAATCGCGACCGCCCATAATCTCGTCGGCTATGTCGACGAGGCCGCCCTGGATTCGGCATTATGAGCATCACCGTCTTCATCGATGGCGCCGAGGGCACCACTGGCCTGGAAATCCGCGAGCGGCTCGCCGGGCGCGATGATATCGCCCTCGTCAAGCTCGACGAAAGCAAGCGCAAGGATGTCGCCGCGCGCACCGAGGCGATCAACAGCAGCGACTTCGTCATCCTGTGTCTGCCCGACGATGCAGCCCGCGAAGCCGTTGCACTGATCGACAATGCGCGCACCCGCGTGATCGACGCCTCCACCGCGCACCGCGTCGCCGATGGCTGGACCTATGGTTTCCCGGAGCTCGAGCCCGGCCAGAGCATGGCGATCGCCGAAGCCGCGCGGGTCTCGAACCCAGGCTGCTATCCAACCGGCTTTCTTGCGCTCGTCCGCCCGCTGGTCCGTGCCGGGCTGGTGCCGGCTGACTGGCCGATCACCGTCAACGCGATCTCGGGCTATTCCGGCGGCGGAAAATCGATGATCGCCGAATTCGAGGGTGCGGGCCCCGCTCCGGCGGCACGCGCCTATGCTCTCGGCGTGGCGCACAAGCATGTGCCGGAGATGCAGAAACAGGCCCGGCTAGAACATCCGCCGATTTTCGCGCCTGCGGTCGCAAACACCTATCGCGGCATGATCGTCGAAGTGCCGTTGCCGCTTCATATGTTCGTGCGGCGCCCGTCGCTCGCAGCATGCGAGACTGCGCTTCGCGAGGCGTACAAGGATTCACCGATAGTCACGGTCGCGTCCGGAGAGCTTGCGATGGTCGCGATCGAGGATGATGCCGGGACTGACCGGCTGACCTTACGGGTCTGCGGCAATGCCGAGACCGGTCAGGCGCGGCTGATCGCCACGCTCGACAATCTCGGCAAGGGCGCGGCCGGTGCCGCCGTCCAGAACCTGAATGTCATGGCGGGGTTCGATCCAGCGGCCGGACTGGTGCTTTAGCGCGGGCGGGACTAACTATTCGCCTTGGCCCGGCGCCCCTCGCTCTGCTAGGCGCTCGCGCCGAACCAGATTTCCAGGAGACACTATGCGCGACCCTGTGGGCAAGCTGCTGCTGTTTGGCGCGACGGGAGACCTCGCACAGCGCATGTTGTTGCCGTCGCTCTATGGCCTCCATGCCGATGGCCTGTTGCCCGAAGGGCTGACGATCACCGGCACCGCACGCTCCGACCATGACGATGCGAGCTACCGCAAATTTGCCAAGCACGCGCTCGACGAGTTCCTTCCCGAGGATCGCAAGGACGAAAAGGCGGTCAAGACCTTCCTCGAACGGATCGGCTATCAGGCGCTCGACGCCTCGAAGGTGGAGGGTTTTCCCAAGCTCGCCGAAAAGGTCGGCGATGTATCCGGCGGGCTCGCCATCTTCCTGTCGACCGCGCCTTTCCTGTTCGAGCCGACCATCAAGGGCCTCGAATCCTGCGGCCTCGCCGGTCCGAAGACCCGCATCGGGCTCGAGAAACCGCTTGGTTACGATCTTGCCTCGAGCAAGGAGATCAATGACGCGGTCGCCATCGCGTTTCCCGAGGAGCGCACCTTCCGGATCGACCATTATCTCGGCAAGGAAACCGTCCAGAACATCCTGGCGCTCCGCTTCGGCAACAGCTTTTTCGAGCCGGTTTGGAATGCGCAAGGCATCGACAATGTCCAGATCACCGTCGCCGAAACGGTCGGGCTGGAAGATCGCGCCGGCTATTACGACACCGCCGGCGCGCTCCGCGACATGGTCGCGAACCATATCCTGCAGCTCGTCGCACTGATCGCGATGGAGCCCCCTGCCCGTTTCGACGGGACCGCGATCCGCGACGAAAAGGCGAAGGTGTTCCGGTCGCTCCGCAAGATGCAGCCCGAGGATGTTCCGCACGTCACCGTGACCGGCCAATATACCCAGGGCGCGGTCAATGGCGAGATCGTGAAAGGCTATATCGAGGAGCTGGGCAAGCCCTCGACGACCGAGACCTTCGTCGCGATCAAGGCGCATGTCGATAACTGGCGCTGGCAGGGCGTGCCCTTCTATCTGCGCACCGGCAAGCGCATGCCGAACCGCCATTCCGAGATCGCGATCCAGTTCAAGGCGGTGCCGCATTCGATGTTCGCGAGCCGCGGCGGATTGCTCCAGCCCAACATGCTGATCATCCGCCTTCAGCCGGAGGAATATGTCCAGCTGCTGGTGATGGCCAAGGAGCCCGGCCTCGACCGCGAAGGCATCCGCCTGCGCGAGGTGCCGCTGAACCTGAGCCTCGACGCCGAATTCGCCGGCACAAGGCGGCGCATCGCCTATGAGCGGCTGTTGCTCGATCTGATAGAGGGTGATCCGACCCTGTTCGTGCGTCGCGACGAGGTCGAGGCGCAATGGGAATGGATCGATGCGATCCGCGCCGGCTGGATCGCCAATGACGTGAAGCCGAAAAATTATGGTGCGGGCACCTGGGGTCCATCGGCCGCGATCGCGCTGACCGAGCGCGACGGGGTGACCTGGCAGGACGATTAAGCCGTCCGTCACCCCGGACGTGTTCCGGAGTCCATCGTGCCTCACGCGCGGCGGTACTGATGGACAGATGGATGCCGGAACAAGTCCGGCACGACGAGTAAAGGTGAGTATATGAGCGACGAAATCGAATGGTGGGATTATGACGACGCTGCCGAAATGGCGGCGGCTGTCGCTGGCGATATCGGCTTCGTGATCGAAAGCGCGATCGATGCGCGCGGCGGCTGCGTGATCGCGCTGCCGGGCGGCAAGACCCCCTTGCCGATCTATGAAAAGCTCGCAGCGACCAAGCTCGACTGGAAGCGCGTCACCATCATCCCGACCGACGAGCGCATCGTGCCCCTCGGCGATCCGCTCTCGAACATCACCGCGATCGGCAAGACCTTCCTGTCGAAGGGCGCCCGCGTCATCCCGATCGTGAGCGAGGCCGCCAAGGATTATCGCGCCGCTGGCAAGGCCGCCGATGCGCGGCTCGGCGATCTTCACTGGCCGCTCGACCTGTGCCTGCTCGGGGTCGGCGCTGACGGCCATACCGCCTCGATCTTCCCTGGCCCCGATTATGACGAGGCGATCAACGGCCCGCGCGAGCGGCGCGCGCTTGGTGTGATGCCGGAGCCGCTACCGCCCGAGGCGCCGGTCGCAAGGATCACGCTCAGCCGCGCCGCGATCGTTTCCGCCAAGGCGCTGATGATCGCCGTCACCGGCGACGCCAAGCGCAAGGTGATCGAGGCCGCGATCAAGCAGGGCCCGTCCTCATCCTATCCGATCGGCCGTGTCCTCGCCGATGCCGAATTGCCGGTCGATATCCATTGGAGCCCCGCATGAGCCTTCACGCCGATGTGAGCGCGGTCACAGACCGGATCATCGCCCGGTCGAAACCGACCCGTGACGCCTATCTGGCGTTGATCCGGCGCGAGCGCGACCAGCATATCGAGCGGCCGACGCTCGGCTGCGCCAACCTCGCGCATGGCTATGCCGGCACCGAGGAGGATCGCGACGCGATGAAGGCCGGCCGCGGCATGAACATCGGCATCGTCACCTCGTATAACGACATGCTCTCGGCGCACGCGACCTATTACCGCTATCCGGAACAGATGAAGGTCTGGGCGCGCGAGGCCGGCGCCACCGCTCAGGTTGCAGGCGGAGTGCCGGCGATGTGCGACGGCGTGACGCAGGGCTATCCGGGCATGGAGCTCTCGTTGTTCAGCCGCGATACGATCGCACTCTCGACCGCCGTCGCGCTCAGCCACGGCATGTTCGAGGGCGCGGCACTGCTCGGCATCTGCGACAAGATCGTACCAGGCCTGCTGATGGGCGCGCTGCGCTTCGGCCATCTGCCGATGATTCTGATCCCCGGCGGCCCGATGCGCTCCGGCCTGCCGAACAAGGAAAAGGCCGCGGTCCGCGAGCAGTTCGCCGAAGGCAAGGCCAGCCGCGACGATCTGCTCGACGCCGAGATCGCCGCCTATCACTCGAAGGGCACGTGCACATTTTACGGCACCGCCAATTCGAACCAGATGATGATGGAGATCATGGGTCTCCACATGCCCGGCGCCGCTTTCGCCAATCCGGGTACCAAGCTGCGCCAGGAACTCACCCGTTCGGCCGTCCATCGGCTCGCGGAAATCGGCTGGCATGGCGACAATTATCGCCCCCTGGGCGAGTGCGTCGACGAGAAAGCGATCGTCAACGCGGCGATCGGCCTGCTCGCGACCGGCGGTTCGACCAACCATCTGATTCACCTCCCCGCGATTGCCGCCGCCGCCGGCGTGGTGATCGACTGGGAGGATTTCGACCGCCTTTCCAGAGCCGTGCCGCTGATCGCGCGCGTCTATCCCAATGGCGCCGCCGATGTGAACGCATTCGAGGATGCGGGCGGCATGGCATATGTGATTCGTGAGCTTCTTGATGCAGGGCTCCTTCATCGGGACTTGAAGACTGTCGCCGGGAATGACATGACAACGTATGCCAAACGCCCCTCGGTCGAGGGCGATGGGCTGATATGGGGGGATCCGGGTGCCAGTGGCGACGATAGTATTTTGCGTGCGCCGTCAGCGCCTTTCGCGGCGGAGGGCGGATTCCGCATCCTCACCGGCAATCTCGGCCGGGCCTGCATCAAGGTGAGCGCCGTCGACCGTGACCGCTGGACGATCGAAGCGCCGTGCCGCGTCTTCTCCGATCAGGCCGCCGTGCAGACCGCCTTCAAGGCCGGCGAGCTTGACCGCGACGTTGTCGTTGTGATGCGCTTCCAGGGCCCCCGCGCCAATGGCATGCCCGAACTGCACAAACTGACCCCGCCGCTCGGCGTGCTGCAGAATCGCGGTTACCGTGTCGCGCTCGTCACGGACGGCCGCATGTCAGGCGCGAGTGGGAAGGTGCCATGCGCTATCCATTGCTCGCCCGAAGCGCTTGGCAATGGTCCACTCGCCAGGCTGCGCGATGGCGACGTCATCCGCATGTCGGCCGACAGCGGCGAGCTCGTTGCCCTGATCGATCAGGCGGAATGGGAGGCCCGCCCCTTTGCGGAGGCACCGCCCGCCGCTTCGGGCATGGGTCGCGAGATGTTCGGTCTGTTCCGCGCGAATGCGAACGAGGCGGAAAAAGGCGCCTCGGCGGTGCTGTCTGCGATGGGATGGTGAGCATGGAAGTCGTTGCCGTCGATATCGGCGGAACTCATGCGCGCTTCGCCATTGCCGAGATCGCGGGCGGACGAGTCATCTCCCTCGGCGAAACCTCGATGCAGAAGACAGCCGATCACGCCAGCCTGCAGACCGCATGGCAGGCCTTCGCCGCCTCGCTCGATCGCCCATTGCCACGCGCCGCCGCGATCGCTGTCGCGTCGCCGATCGGCGGCGAGGTGATCAAGCTAACCAACAATCCGTGGATCATCCGCCCGGCCCTGATCAAGGAACGGCTCGAGGTCGATGAGTTCGTCCTGGTCAATGATTTCGGCGCGATCGGCCATGCCGCGGCACAGCTGCCCGACGATTATTTCCTCCATCTCTGCGGCCCCGACACGCCGTTCGTAAAGAACAGCATGTTGACGGTGTGCGGCCCCGGCACCGGGCTCGGCGTGGCGCAGATAATGTGCACGCCCGATAGCTATCATGTCATCGAGACCGAGGGCGGCCATGTCGATTTCGCGCCGCTCGACGCGATCGAGGATATGTTGCTCAATCGGCTGCGCAAGACCTACAACCGCGTCTCGACCGAGCGGATCGTCGCCGGTCCCGCCATCGTCGCGATCTACGAGATGCTGGCTGAAATCGAGGGCCGCGCGGTGCAACGGCTCGACGACAAGTCGATCTGGCTGATGGCGCTTGAAGGCAATGACAGCCTGGCGCTCGCCGCGCTCGATCGCTTCTGCCTCAGCCTCGGCGCGGTGGCCGGCGATCTCGCGCTGGCGCAGGGCGCAAAGGGCGTCATCATCGCTGGCGGGCTCGGGCTCAGGCTCAAGGACCATTTGCTACGTTCAGGCTTTTCCGAGCGATTCGCGGCGAAAGGGCGTTTCCGTACGATGATGGAAGCGATACCGGTGAAGCTCATCACCCATCCCCAGCCCGGCCTGTTCGGCGCTGCGGCCGCCTATGCGCAGGAGCACACCAGATGAGCGGTATCGAAGCGATCATGCGGACCAGCGCCGTCATCCCGGTGCTCGTGATCGACGATGTGTCACAGGCGCGGCCACTTGCCGAGGCGCTGGTCGCCGGCGGGCTGAAGGTGCTCGAAGTGACGATGCGCACGCCCTGCGCGCTCGACGCGATCCGCGAGATGAAACAGGTGCCGGGCGCGATCGTCGGCGCCGGCACTGTGGTCTCGACCGAGCAGTTCGAGCAGGTGATGGACGCCGGTGCCGAATTCATCGTCTCGCCGGGCCTGAGCGACCGGCTGGCCGGACCGATCATCGCGAGCGGCGTTCCCTTCCTGCCCGGCATCGCGACCGCCGGCGACATCATGCGCGGCCTCGATCTCGGCCTTGAGCACTTCAAATTCTTCCCGGCCGAAACCTCGGGCGGCCTGAAGGCGCTGAAGGCGCTCGCCGCGCCCTTCTACCAGTGCCAGTTCTGCCCGACCGGCGGCATCACCGAGGCAAGCGCACCCGACTGGCTGGCGTTCGGTCCTGTACTATGCGTCGGCGGAAGCTGGGTGACTGGCGGGACGATGGCTGAGGTCGAGGCCAAGGCGCGGGCTGCGGCGGGGTTGCGGCGTTAAAAAGCCCCTCTCCTTCAGGGGAGGGGCTTAAGAAGAATCACATCTGCCCGCGAGCCCGCCTGATCGCATACCATTTCTGCACATTCACATTGTGCTGCTCAAGCGTGTCGGCAAACACATGCCCGCCGGTGCCGTCCGCCACGAAATACAGCGCGTTGGATTGCGCCGGATCAAGCACGGCGTCGATCGAAGCACGACCCGGATTGCAGATCGGCCCAGCCGGCAGCCCTGCCATGGCATAGGTGTTATACGCGTTCACCGCATGCACCTCTGAGGCGAGGATACGCCGCCCGAGCGGCTTGCCCCTGGTGATCGGATAGATGATCGTCGGATCGGCCTGAAGCATCATGCCGCGCTTCAACCGGTTGGAATAGACCGCCGCGACCATCCGCCGCTCGCTCGGCTTGCCGGTTTCCTTTTCGACGATCGAGGCGAGGATCAGCGCCTGACGCGGCGTAGTCACCGCCAGGCCGGGTTTACGCTTGTCCCAGGCGTCGGCGAGATATTGCACCATCGCGCGCTGCATGCGATCGACGATGAACTGCTTGGTGTTACCGCGCTGGAAGCTGTAACTGTCAGGCAGGATGCTGCCCTCGACCGGCACCTCCACCGTTCCCGTCAGCCCCGGCGTCTTGTCGAGCGCTTCCTTGACCATCACGGAAGGCCAGCCCTCGGGGATGGTGACGAAGCGCTGCAGCGTCTTGCTGCCCTGCAGGACCTTTAGAATATCCGATTGCGGGATATGCGCCGGAAGCCGATATTCGCCCGCCTTGATCGGCGCGTCGGAGCCCAGGACTTTGGCAAACAGCCGGAATTGCTGCGCCGAACTGATCGCCCCGGCCTTTTCAAGCTGAGTCGAGGCGCTGGCCAGGCTGGTGCCGGGCGCGATCTCGATCGTGATATTGTGCGCAAGCGGCCCCTTCCCCGCCCAATATTGCAGTCCGACGAACCCCAGCGCGATCGCTGCCAGCACCAGCAGCAGGGCGAAGCAGCCGAGCTTGCGCACTTTTGCTAGATCGCCCGCATCACGAGGCTGGCATTGGTCCCGCCAAAGCCGAAGCTGTTGTTCAGTACCGCCTTGACCTGCCGCTTCTTGGCGACATGAGGCACCAGATCGACGCCGGCGCAATTCTCGCTCGGATTGTCGAGGTTGAGCGTCGGCGGCACGATCTGGTCACGCAGCGCGAGGATGCAGAAGATGCTCTCCACCGCGCCGGCGCCACCGAGCAGATGTCCGATCGCCGACTTGGTCGAGCTCATCGACAGCGTGCCGATATTGTTGCCGAACAGCCGGCGCACCGCGTTCAGCTCGAGCTCGTCGCCGAGCGGCGTCGAAGTGCCGTGCGCGTTGATATAGTCGATGTCGGAGAGCGCGAGCCCCGACTTCCGCATTGCCATTTCCATCGAGCGGAACGCGCCCGAGCCTTCGGGATGCGGCGCCGTCACATGATAGGCATCGCCCGACAGACCATAGCCGATCACCTCGGCATAGATTTTCGCGCCGCGCGCCTTGGCCCGCTCATATTCCTCGAGCACGACCACGCCGGCACCCTCGCCCATCACGAAGCCGTCGCGGTCCTTGTCATAAGGCCGGCTGCCCTTTTCGGGCGTATCGTTGAAGCCGGTCGACAGCGCGCGCGCCTGAGCGAACCCGGCGATACCGAGCGGGCAGATCGCACCCTCGGCGCCCCCCGCGAGCATGACATCGGCATCGTCCATCGCGATCATCCGCGCGGCATCGCCAATCGAATGCGCGCCGGTCGAGCAAGCGGTGACGACCGCATGGTTCGGCCCCATCAGGCCATATTTGATCTGAACCTGGCCGGTGATCAGGTTGATCAGACGGCCATGGACGAAATGCGGTGAAACCCGGCGCGGCCCCTTTTCGTGGAGCACGATCGATTCGCTGGCGATGCCCGGCAGGCCGCCAATGCCGGCGCCGATCGAGCAGCCGGTGCGAAAGCGCTCAGCCTCGGTCATCTCTGTCAGGCCGGCATCCTCGAGCGCCTGGCCGGCGGCGTCGATGCCATAGATGATGAACGGATCGACCTGGCGCTGCACCTTGTGGTCGACGCGCTTGCCGGGGTCGAAGCCATATTCATGCTCGGGCGGCTTCACTTCGCAGGCGATGCGGCAGGCATAATCGGTCGCGTCGAAACGCGTGATCGTCCCCGCGCCCGATTTGGCGGCAATGATGTTGGCCCAGGCGGTTTCGACATCGGCGCCCAGCGGCGTCACGAGCCCCAGCCCGGTTACGACAACACGGCGCATGGCCATCTCCGTTCTTCAGTTTCTTCTGTTCTTCAAAATGAAAAACGGCTCCCCGACCCACATGGTTGCCCGGGGACGGGGAGCCGATCGTCAGTGCCGGCCCGCTTGCGGGCTTGGTCTGGCGCGGTGTGCGCCGTGCCCAATGGTCAGCTCTTGTGCTCGTCGATAAAGGTTATCGCGTCCTTGACGGTCGTGATCTTCTCGGCGGCGTCATCGGGGATCTCGACTTCGAATTCCTCTTCGAACGCCATCACCAGCTCGACGATGTCGAGGCTGTCCGCGCCCAGATCGTCGATGAAGCTCGCGTCTTCGGTCACCTTGTCGGCCTCGACGCCGAGATGCTCGACGACAATCTTCTTCACCCGGTCTGCGGTCTCGCTCATTGTATCGTCCCTCTATCGCTGGGGGTTTTGAATTCCTGAACGCACGTAGAACGCGTCTGTGGCCCTTGCAAGGGGGGCACGTTCAGATCATCGCCATCCCGCCATTCACATGCAAGGTCTGGCCGGTGACATAACCCGCCTCCTTGCTGGCGAGATAGACCACCGCCGCACCGATATCGGCGCCCTCGCCCATCTTCCCCGCCGGGATGCGCGCGTTGAGCGCTTCCTTCTGCGCATCTGGCAGCACCTCCGTCATCGGCGAGGCGATGAAGCCCGGAGCGACGCAGTTCACCGTGATGCCGCGCGACGCCAGCTCCTGCGCCAGCGCCTTGGACATGCCGACCAGACCGGCCTTGGAGGCGGCATAATTCGCCTGCCCCGGATTGCCGGTTGTCCCGACAACCGACGTCACCGAGATGATTCGCCCGAACCGAGCCTTCATCATCGGCCGCGCGGCGGCACGGGCGAGGCGGAACGCGGCTTCCAGGTTCACCCGGATCACCATATCCCATTCCTCGTCCTTCATCCGCATGACGAGATTGTCGCGCGTGACGCCCGCATTGTTGACCAGGATATCAAGCTTCCCGAGCGCCTCGACCGCCTGCGGGACCAGCGCGTCGACTGACGCGCTATCGGAGAGATCGCACGGCAAAGCGACATGATCACCACCCAGGCCTGCCTTGAACGCCTCCAGCTTGGCCACATTGGACCCGGAAACCGCAAGCCGGGCGCCCTGCCCCGCGAGCGCCTCGGCAATCGCCGAGCCGAGCCCTCCGGAAGCGCCGGTCACCAGCGCGGTCATGCCTGTCAGATCGAACATCATTCTTTCCCTAGATTTTGGTTCACGCGAAGACGCGAAGACGCGAAGGATGTATGGCCATTGACGACCCGCTGCAGCCCTTCCTTGAGCGTGGCCCCACCAAAATTGATGAGTAGCCCAAGAGGTTGATTCGTGAGCCTGAGATACGTGAGTAGTTGCTTGGCGTGAACCGCATTCAGGCGCTCGACCGATTTGATTTCCACGAGAAGTTGCCCATCGATGATCAGGTCGATCCTGAACGCGGCATCGAACTGAAGATCCTCATACTGAATATCGATCGCTTGCTGACGACGTACCTCATAGCCAAGCTTTGCGAGTTTTCCGGCTAAAATCGTTTCGTAGACGCTTTCCAGCAATCCGGGCCCGAGGTGGCGATGCAGGCGCAGCGCCTGGTCGACGACGTCAGCTGCAATCACCTCCAGATCCACGCTCACCTTCCCCCCAAGCCTCAGAATGGATTCACGCGAAGACGCGAAGACGCGAAGAGAATTTGATGCGCGCAACACCTCCCAAAAATCTTCGCGCCTTCGCGTCTTCGCGTGAAAACCTCTTCTTCCCCCACAGAAACTGAGCGTGACTACAGGCTCTTCGCCAATGCCTCGATATCATCCATCGTGATCACGCTTACCGCGTCCACATCAGCAACGATCCGCCGAACCATCGGCGCCAGCACCTTGCCGCCGAACTCGACGAACCGCTCCACCCCAGTCTCGGCCATCACCAGCACCGATTCGCGCCAGCGCACCATGCCCGTCACCTGTTCCACCAGCAGCCGGCGGATCGTGTCGGGATCACCGACCGGCTGTGCGGTGACATTGGCGAACACCGGCACCAGCGGCGCATCGATCCGCGCCTCGGCCAGCGCCTTTTCCATCGCGTCCGCGGCAGGCTGCATCAACGGGCAATGGAACGGCGCCGAGACCGGCAACAGCATCGCCCGCTTGGCGCCATATTCCTTGGCGATCGCAACCGCCCGCTCGATCGCCTCGCGCGCGCCCGAGATCACGACCTGCGACGGATCATTGTCATTGGCGACGGTGCATACCGCGCCCTCGGCCGCCGCATTGGCGATGACCCGCGCCTTTTCGACATCCACGCCGAGCAGAACCGCCATCGCGCCCTCGCCGACCGGCACCGCGGCCTGCATCGCCAGTCCGCGATGCTTGAGCAGCAGCGCCGTGGTCCCGAGATCCAGCGCCCCGGCCGCGCACAAGGCGCTATATTCGCCGAGCGAATGGCCCGCGACGTAATCCGCCTTGTCGGCAAGCCGGATACCGCCCTCTTTCTCGAGTACCCGCAAGGTCGCAATGGCATTGGCCATGATCGCCGGCTGCGCATTCTCGGTCAGGGTGAGCTGATCCTCGGGCCCCTCGCACATCAGCCTGAAGAGATGCTGCCCCAGCGCCTCATCGACTTCCTGGAATACAGCGCGCGCCACCGGGCTCGCCTCAGCCAGGGCCTTGCCCATCCCAACAGTCTGGCTCCCCTGCCCTGGAAAGATGAATGCGCGCATAGTTCGGTCCCTTCAATTCAGGGTGGCGGACTAGAAAGCTGAACGAAGTTAGGCAAGCCGCGACAAATGGCGACCATTTCGCCGCACCTTTGGGACGGGCCTGCGACAACCGCCTCCTATCTGGGTCTGGACGCCGAACGAGGCGCCGAACCGAGGAGTGTTATCATGAAGAAGTTCATCCTGAGCGCGATCGCCGCGTCGATGATCGCCAGCCCGATGGTTGCGAGCGAGGCGTCAGCGCAGGGCTATCCGCAACAGCGCCACGAGACCGTCGTCCGTCATCAGCCGGGCCGAACCGTAGTCGTCGACCGCACCGTGATCCGCAACGATGGCCGGCATTACCGGACCGACTGGCGCCGCGGCGAGCGCTTCGATTATCGCCGGGCGCGCAACTACCGCGTGATCACCGACTATCGCGGCTATCGCCTGCGGACTCCGCCGCGCGGCTATCATTATGTCCGCTCGGGCAATGATGCGGTATTGGTCGGCATCACCAGCGGCGTGATCGCCGGGATCATCGCGGGCGCGTTCCGGTAAACCACCCGGCGATCAGCCGGAATTCCAGGACGGCGGGGCGGCAATGCCCCGCCGTTTCTGCGCGCACGCCGCACGTCGAAGCCGCCCCGCGGGAGAGGCGCTTGAGGCACAACCCATCCACCGTCACCCCAGGCTTGTCGCGGGGTCCATCGTCCCGCACACGCAACATATGAAGCGCGTGCGCAACCATGGACGCCGGAACAAGTCCGGCATGACGGGAATCGCTGCGCACCCTTGCCTTTCCGCTATATTCCGCTAAGGGACCAGCCATCGGGGTGGAGAGCGCACGCTTTTCGCCCCGGTTTCTATTGAAGACGATAGCCGGAGGGGCGGTGCGCATGGTGCGCTCGTCAGCGATCGGCCAAGATGAGAGAAAGCAGCATGGCTCTGTACGAGCACGTGTTCCTTGCGCGCCAGGATCTGGCACAGGCGCAGGTGGACACGCTGGCGGAAACCGCCACCAAGATCATCGAAGATAACAAGGGCAAGGTCGTCAAGACCGAGAATTGGGGCCTGCGCAGCCTCGCCTACAAGATCGCGAAGAACCGCAAGGCGCATTACGTCATGCTCGAAATCGACGCCCCCGCTGGTGTCGTCGCCGAGCTCGAGCGCCAGACGCAGATCAACGAAGACATCATCCGTTACATGACCGTCAAGGTCGATGGGCTGGAAGAAGGTCCGTCAGTGATGATGCGCAAGAGCGATCGTGATCGTGAGCGCCGCAGCGACCGCGAAGGCCGTGGCGACCGTCCGGACCGTGGTGACAGGGGCGACCGCCCCCGTCGCGACTTCGACGGCGAATAAGGAGCATATAGACCATGGCACGCCCATTTTTCCGCCGCCGCAAGAGCTGCCCTTTCTCCGCGAAAGACGCTCCCCGGATCGATTACAAAGACGTTCGTCTGCTCCAGGGCTTCGTGTCCGAGCGTGGCAAGATCGTCCCGAGCCGCATCACCTCGGTGAGCGGCAAGAAGCAGCGCGAGCTCGCTCAGGCGATCAAGCGCGCCCGTCATCTGGGGCTCCTGCCCTATATCGTTAAGTAAGGAGCGGTCGCATGGATGTGATCCTGCTGGAACGCGTCGAGAAGCTTGGGCAGATCGGCGACGTGGTGAAGGTCAAGGACGGGTTCGCCCGCAACTTCCTTCTGCCGAACAAGAAGGCGCTTCGCTCGAACGAAGCCAATCGCAAGGTTTTCGAGAAGAACCGCGAGAAGATCGTGGCCGACAATGCGGCGCGCCGCGGCGAGGCCGAGATCGAAGCCAAGACGATCGACGGTATCACGCTGACGCTGATCCGCCAGTCGTCGAACACCGGCCAGCTTTACGGCTCGGTCGCGGTTCGCGATCTGCTCGAGGCGCTCGAGACGGAAGGCCATAAGGTCTCCAAGTCGGCGATCGTGCTCAACAAGCCGATCAAGGCGATCGGCGTCTATGAGGTCAAGGTCGCGCTGCACCCCGAAGTGTCGGTGACGATCAAGGTCAATGTCGCGCGTTCGCCTGAAGAGGCCGAGATGCAGGCAAAGGGCGTCGACGTGATGACCGCGATGTTCGAGAAGGACGAAGCGGGCTTTGTCGAGGATTATGATCCGAACGCCGAGCCGGGCGCGACCGCTGAGGTTGCGGCTCCGGAAGCGGAAGAAGCCAGCGAAGGCTGAACTTCTGCCTGACGGAACCAAAGAAAGGGCCGCCCCGAGCAATCGGGGCGGCCTTTTTCTTGCTTCTTCCCCTCTCCCGCTCGCGGGAGGGGTTGGGGGTGGGCTCTCGCTTTCCGCGAGCGACCTGCTTGGGTAGGTCGGCAGCCCACCCCCGGCCCCTCCCGCAAGCGAGAGGGGGAAGAAAGTTACGGCACCGCCACACAGGCGCCCACAACAGCGACCAGTGGAATCAGCGCAAGAAACAGCGGAACAACGTTTTTCATGAAACCGGTCACTTCGCGTGCGAGGATCTTGCACTAACTACGAGCGGCCGCGCCGAAGGTTGCACGAACCTGAACGGGAATATTTCTGCGACGACCGGGAACTCTTCCGGGACAAGCTGCTTTCGCGGCGCATTCCTTCCTATCCCCGCCCCTCGCTGATGCTGCATTCAGCCCCGTCGCCGTCGCGAAACCGGGCCAGCAACACACCATGCTCGCGCTTGGGCGGCATTGTGAAATCCAGCCCGTTGATCGCGCGCGCCGCGTATAAGGCAGCCAGGTCATCGCAACCAAAGCCGAGCTGAACGGTCCCCGCCGGATTCTCGTCCGAGGCGGCGTGCAGCGCGAGCCGCGTCTCGCCGGTCGCGAACTCGCGCGACTGGAAGCTCAGCGTCAGCCCGAGCGTATCGCGGTGGAAAGCCACCGCGCGCTCCATGTCCGCCACATATTTGATCGCATAGGTCAGCCGCATTCCGCCCTCCCCTGAATATTCGCCGCCAAGGCTACGCTTTCCGGCGCGCTACCGCCACCACCCGGCGCATCGGCATGGTTAACGCCCCTTCAGCCGATTGTGTTGTTCCCGCGATACGCTAGAATCCATAACCTGTTGAAATACGTCGCAATCACGCGGCGTCCTGGCCCGGGGGGGGCCGTCAGACGATGGGTTTGGGTCGTTGCGCCGCGGCGCTGGGGATCTCATGGCTGGCGCTCGTCGCCGCCGATGCGCCGCCCCCGCTTGAGGACGGTGTCCTTACCGAAATCAATTATGTCCGCACCCACCCGCATGAATATGCCGATGAGCTGCGCCACTACCGCGACCTGTTCGACGGCCGCGTCCTCCATATGCCCGGGGACGAAGTCGGCGTGATGACCCGCGAAGGCACTGTCGCGGTCGACGAGGCCATCAGCTTCCTCGACCGGCAGGCGCCGCTCCAGCCGCTCAGCTTTGGCGAAGTGCTTGCGCGTGCCGCGCACGATCTGGCCGATGAGCAGGGGGAAACCGGCAACACCGGCCACCGTTCCGCCAATGGCGAATCTCCCGGCCAGCGCGTGAGGCGGCGCGGCGGCGACATCTTCGTCGGCGAGACCATTTCCTATGGCTATGACGATCCCGGCGCGGTTGTCCGCCAGCTGGTGATCGACGACGGCGTGCCCGGACGCGGCCATCGCAGCCTCGTCTTCGCGTCCGACAGCCGTTATGCCGGCGTCGGCTGCGGCAGGCACCCACGCGACGGCTTCCTGTGCGTTATCGACTACAGCACGACGCCGAACGGCGCGCCCGCAGTGCCGAAGTTCGTCGCGTCCGGGCGATAAACCCAGCTCCCTTTCATCGTCGCCACGGACCTGTTCCGGGGGCCACCGCGCCGCAGGGTGGATGTCAGAACGAATCCGGTATGATGGCTTGGGCAAAGATCATCCGAAGCTGACCGTAGGCCCCAATATCATGGCGAACCCAAGGCTGACGACAATCCCGATCGCGAGGATCACCCAGCTC
>Ga0207703_10000563_pt1 | contig 38142 bp, 34 predicted proteins | sample KBSSwiS12_FD_184304 | JGI IMG/M metagenome (GOLD analysis project Ga0207703, IMG submission 184304) | Switchgrass rhizosphere microbial communities from Kellogg Biological Station, Michigan, USA - KBS Switchgrass S1-2 (SPAdes) (version 2) | ecosystem: Host-associated > Plants > Roots >... | reverse complement strand
TCCAACAGCAGGATGGGCGCGTCCTTGAGCATCACCCGGGCGATGGCGATTCGTTGCCGTTGACCACCACTCAACTTCACGCCACGCTCACCGACGCGCGCGTCAAAGCCCGCACGGCCGTCGGGATCGGTGAGACCGAGGATGAAATCGATGGCTTCCGCGCGGTTCGCGGCCGCAAGCATCTGATTCTCGGTAGCGTCCGGCCGGCCGTACAAAATGTTCTCGCGCACCGACCTATGCAACAACGAGGTGTCCTGCGTGACCATCCCGATCTGCGACCGCAGGCTCTCCTGGGTGACGGTCGCAATGTCGCTCCCATCAATCAGAATCCGCCCCTCCGTCACGTCATAGAACCTCAACAACAGGTTCACGAGCGTGCTCTTGCCCGCACCCGAGCGGCCCACCAGCCCGATCTTCTCGCCCGGCCGGATGTGCAGATTCAAGTCGCGAATGACCTGCTTGCCCTCGCTCGCCGCGCCGTAGGCAAAAGTCACATTCTCGAACCGGATGTCACCGCGCGTGGCAATCAGCCCCCTGGCATCCGGTTTATCGACGACGCTCGGGCTGTTTGACAGCGTGTTCAGACCGTCCTGAACCACGCCCACCTGCTCAAACAGGTTGGACATCTCCCACATCATCCAGTGGGAAATACCGCTGAGGCGCATCGCCATGGCGATCGCCGCGGCTACGGCGCCGACACCGAGCTCGCCGCGGCTCCACATCATCAATGTCATGCCGCCCATGCTGCCGATCATGAACACGGTGAGCACCTGGTTCACGACCTCGAACCCGGTGACCATGCGCATCTGCCTGTAGACGGTGCGCAGGAACTCGGCCATGGCACCCTGGGCGTAGCCGGATTCGCGGTTGGAGTGCGAAAACAACTTCACCGTGGTGATGTTGGTATAGGCATCGGTGATGCGGCCCGTCATCAGGGAGCGGGCATCGGCCTGTGCCTTGCCGAGCTTCGCCAGACGAGGGACGAAGAACCGGCAGAACAGCAGGTAGGCCACCAGCCAGATTCCGAACGGCGCCAGCAGCTTGGGGCTGAATCCCCCGACCACCAGTCCGATGGTGACGAAATAGATCACGAGGTACACGAGGATGTCGGTCAGGATCATCCACACATCACGTACCGCCAGTGCCGTCTGCATGACTTTCGTCGCCACCCGTCCGGCAAACTCGTCCTGATAGAAACTAAGGCTCTGCGCCAGCATGTTGCGATGGAAAATCCAACGCAACCGCATGGCGAAGTTGGCCGCCAGGGTCTGTTGCTTGAGGAGCGACTGCCCCGCGGCGAGCGCGATGCTCGCGGTGAGAATTCCGGCCAGCAGCAGGAGGTGACCGCCCTGACGCGCCCAGAGCTCCGGCGGAGGGGTCTTTGCGAGCCAATCCACCACCTGTCCCAGCGCGCTGAACAACCACGCTTCAAACGCGCCGAAAATGGCGGTCAGAACCATCATTGCGGCAATGTAACGCCGCAGGCCGCGCGAACAGATCCACACAAAGCTGAGAAACTTCCGTGGCAGCACGGGCACCTGCGGCGGAAATGGATTGACCCAACGCTCAAAGATCGAAAACATGACTTGCTCCGAAAGGGGCTGTCGTCGGCACGCACGGATCACCGCCCGAGGCGCCGTAGCTAGCCGCCACGCACATCGGGACGCGAGCGTTCCGCTCGTGTTTACGTCTGACGAGAAAAGGCCGGGGGCCGGCCGATCGCAATCCGCACCCGGGACTACCGGATACGGCGGACGCTTTTCAGGATCGATACTTCATAGGCGAGCCCCGGTGGGGAGTGAACGGCTAGTGTAGCTCGAGAAATTCACTCGCCCAAGAGCCTGCGGTTCGTTTCGAGGAGAAAGGCCCCTATTCGTTCAGTGAACGCGACCGGTTGGTCGACGCAGCCGAGATGGCCTGCGTTCTGCAGGATCAACAGCCGCCCGTTCGGAAGCCGGGAGCACATCTCCTGGGCGATCTCGGGTGTTGCTCCCTTGTCTTCCGATCCCGCGACGACGAGCGTCGGATGCCGAATGTCAGAGAGTTGATCGAGATAATCGAGATGCTCGATGGATTCAGCGACCGCGGCGTACCCGGCCGGCTGCGTAGAGCGGATCATGTCGGCAATCCACTCGACTGTCAGCGGTGAGGAGGCACGGAACTCATCCGAGAACCAGCGCCCCAGCGTGGGAACGACCTGCCTCTCCATGCCCTGCGACTCAACAGCCGCCCTCCGCTCCTGCCACACGGGAATCGACGCCTCGCTCACGCGGGCAAATGTATGTGCCAACACAATGGAGCTGATTCGATCCGGATAACGCAGAGCGAGCGCCATGGAGATCATTCCACCCAATGACACGCCGACCAGCGCGGTCCGTTCAACGCGGATGGAATCCAGCAGGCCGAGGACGCTCGATGCGTAGTCCTCGAAACGATGCAGGCCCCGGTCCGCCGGCGTGGAGCCATGCCCGGGCAGATCCGGTACGATCACCCGGAACGAACGGGCCCAGAAGGGAATCTGCGCGGACCACATGGCGCCGTGGGTCGCCAATGAATGCAGCAGCAGGACCGGGGGCCGGTCCGACATTCCGAATTGCTCAACCTGACCCCATCGGCTCAACTCGTCACCTCGTCAGCAGCCTGGAGCGCCGCCAGCAGCACCGAGCGCCGCAGTCGTCCCTCCGTCAGAACAAATTCCTCCACGGCCCGGCCGGCCGGCTCGAAGGTTCCATCGGCATGCGCAATCAGGGCCCCGCCATGGGGAATTCCCAGTCCCCGGGCGGTGCCTTCCAACAGTTGAATCGTCGCCGCCAGCGCCTGCCAGTCGCGCTTCTCATCGTGCACATCCACGATGAAATCGATCAGACCGAAGGTCTCGAGCAGCTTCTGGCCGCCGTTGGCATCCGCTACGGAGGCATACTTTCCAAACTGCACGGCGCCCGCGGAGACGCCGATCAGCACCGCGCCGGCGCGATAGCGTGTCTCAATCACCTCGCGCATCCCGGTCTCGCCGAATACATTCCAGCCGGCTTCCACATCACCGCCCGCGAGCACGATCACATCGGCTGATTCCAGAAACCGGCGATCCTCGGCGCAGAATGCCGCACGCACCCAATGAGTGCTCGTCGTCTGCACCTGGCCGAAGGCTGCCTCGAATATTCCATACGCTTCGGGGGAGTCGCCGTTGGAAGCGCCGATGTACGCTACGTTGGGTTTCGTGTTGCCGGCGGCCTGACACGCATCCGTCAGAAACGCCCCGCTCCGCCAGAACAACGGCTGACTGTCCGCGAGCAGGTAAAGCGGCCGGGTGTCGGGCTGACTCATAGGCCCGCTATCTTAGCGCATCAGGAAGCGCGGGCCGGGGCCCAATCGCGCCACCGCATCAGCGGGATTCGACAATTGGCACTGCTTCAGTGACAGGCAACCGCAGCCGATGCATTGGGTGAGGCCCGCGCGCAGACGCTGCAGCTCGGCGATTCGCTCATCGATGCGGCGTGTCCAACTCGCCGAGAGGCGCGCCCAGTCCGCGCGTTGCGGCACCCGGTTTTCCGGAAGCTTGGCCAGCTCCGCGCCGATCTCCTCCAGGGACAGCCCCATCTTCTGGGCAAACACAATGAACGCAATCCGGCGCAACACATCCCGCCGATAACGCCGATGTCCCGATCCGGCGCGCTGCGAATGGATCAGCCCACGCTCCTCATAGAAGCGCAGCGCGGAGGATGCCACGCCGCTGCGCCGGGAAATCTCCGTAATGGTCAACACTTCGTGCATGCGCCGCAGGGTAGCAGCGCAAACCGCTTGACTTCAAGTTCACTTGAACTTCTACCTTGCACCGCATCAGTCACGGGAGAGTTCGATGCTGCAGTTTGCGGGCAAACGAGTCGCCATTACCGGGGGCACCGCCGGCCTGGGGCTCGCGTTGGTTCATGAGTTCGTCGGCCGCGGGGCGGATGTGGCATTCATCGCCCGCCGGCCCGAGGGTGTTATAAGAGTTGCGCAGGAACATCCGCGCCGTGCCCACGGTATCGTGGGTGATGTCTCGGTAAAAGATGACATACACCGCATCGCCCTGCAGGTTCTCGGGGCGCTCGGCGGCCTGGACGTTCTCATCAACAATGCCTCGGACCTCGGGCCCGTGCCTCTGCAATTTCTGGCTGACACCGAGTGCGAGGACCTGGAACGCGCGCTCGCCACCAACCTCGTGGGCCCGTTTCGATTGACCAAGGCATTGTTAGGGTCGTTGGCGGCGTCCGCGCGCGAACATCGAGCGCCGGTCGTCGTCAACGTGTCGAGCGATGCGGCAGTCACGCCCTACCCCAACTGGGGAGCCTATGGAGCCAGCAAGGCAGCCTTGCGGCACATGACGTTCATCTGGCAAGCGGAGCTCGCCGACAGCGGCATCCGCTTCCTGTCCATCGACCCGGGTGACATGGATACGGCGATGCATGCAGCCGCTATTCCAGATGCCGATGTGTCGACACTGAAGCGGCCCGCGATCGCGGCTCGGGAAATCGCGGATGTGATCGCTTCATGATTCCCGCAAGCGCGCCCGTCCATCGACCACTGGATGCCAGACTCCTGTTTGTGAGCCGAAGTGGCGATCTGGAGCATCGACCACGGAGCGACTTTGTACGACTGCTGCGGCCAGGAGACCTCGTTGTCGCCAATGACGCGGCAACGTTGCCAGCCAGTTTGACTGGTACCCACCTGCCCAGTGGCCGTTGCATCGAGGTGCGGCTGGCAGGGCGGCGCACCCTCGACCCGAGCCAGGTGGATCGCTTTTGCGCCGTTGTGTTTGGGGCGGGAGATTTTCGGACGCGAACCGAGGATCGGCCGATGCCGCCCGCGCTCATCCCGGGCGATACGCTCGCGCTGGGGGAACTGCGAGCCACAGTGGAACGACAGTTGGATCACCCGAGGCTGGTGTCACTGTATTTCCACGGCTCGCCTGAAGAGATCTGGGCTGGCTTCGCGCGTCATGGCAAGCCGATCCAATATGCGCACGTGCCACAGCCATTGGCTCTCTACGACACCTGGAGCGCGATTGCCGCGAATCCGGCGGCGTTTGAACCGCCATCCGCTGGGTTCGTGTTGAGTTGGGCGACTGTTGCCGCGTTGGCGGCTCGTGGTGTCAAATTCGCAACGCTGACCCACGCCGCCGGTTTGTCCTCTACTGGCGATCCCCGGCTCGACTCGCGCCTGCCCTTGGACGAGCCCTACAACATTCCCGCCGTCACCGCCGAGGCAATCAGACAGGTCCGCTCCCGGGGTGACCGCATCGTCGCGATCGGCACGACGGTTGTGAGGGCGCTGGAGGACGCCGCATGGGCCAAAGGAAATATCGCTGCGGGGCCGGGACTCGCGCGATTGAAGCTCGGTCCCGAAACGCGACTCAGAGTCATCGACGCCCTTTTGTCCGGGACTCATGAGAATGGTACGAGTCATCACGAGCTTCTGCGTGCGTTCGTGCCCGACCCGCTGCTTCGACAGATCGACGAACGGCTCGAAACTTGCGGCTATCGCACGCACGAGTTCGGTGACTCGGTCCTGATTGAACGGGCCGATTGAACTTAATCAAAGGGGGACGTGAGCTCGGCCGAAATAGTCAGACACAGTTAATAATAGCTGTAATACACTTCTCGAGGCTTCCACCGCACTGAAACAAACTTATGTTTTTCAAGCCCCTACGTCTTGCCGCCGCTTCTCTTCTGATCGTTCTCGCCGGGTGCGGCGGAGGTGGCGACCAAATCGACCAGCCTGACATCGTTCAGACCCAGATTCTCAGCGACTCGGGTTTCGATGGTGACATTGAGCAGACCGGGGCGAATTCGGCTGTAGTCACCCAGGGCATGGGGCCGAATGTACAAACCGTCCTGGCCGGCATTGATCCGACCACCGGCGATGAGTTCAGAGCGTTCCTGCACTTCCCGTTGGGCGGGTCCGGTGGCGTGCCCGCCAATGCGCGCATCGACTCCGCGTTTCTGGAAGTGTACATAGACGCTCTGGACCCGACCAATGCGGTAATTCCGGTGCGCGTCGAGCTCGTGAGCTTCCAGCAACCCATGGTGGCAACCGATTTCGACCGGACAGCACAGCCGCCGCTCGCTTTCGTGACGCTGTCGCCACGCCTCGGCCCGTCGGATCTGGGTAAATATGTGCCGATTGATGTCACTCCCCTGATGGTCGAGGCGCAGCGCCGGGGGCTCGCTGATTTTCAGGTGCGCATCATGGAAGACCTGGGTCCGCCCATTGACGGACTCTTTGCGATTAACGACTCCACGAGCTCCAACCGGGGGAAAACCGCTCCCCTGCTCACCGTGAATTATTTCTGACCGCTGTTGCTTGGCACCGTAAAGTAACGAATCGGCGACACTCTTTTCCAACTCCCCTGCACGACCGCGCCGACCGGAGTAGCATCCCCTACCCAATTGGAGCTAGATTCGTCCGCGTGACGAGTTCCGGAAGATGCAGCAGTGAATGAGGTGAGTGCCGGCGGCGTGAGCCTCCGACCAGCGGATGAGACGTCTCGCGATAGTTCAGCCGGTGGATCCATTCCATGCCAACGATTACCGGCGACGACTGATCCGTCGCGCGAAGCCGCTCTCGAACGCCGGCGGCGCCTGAGCGCAGCGGGCTATCAAATCGAGCAGATCAGTGGCGCCGGCGTTGAAATTGACCCGGAAAAGCTGGCCGGCAGCGTCGAGGGTTTCATTGGCTTCTCACGAGTGCCACTGGGTGTTGCAGGTCCGGTCCGGATCGTGGGCAGTGCGGCCAACGGCGAGTTTTTCGTTCCCTTCGCCACCAGTGAAGGAACGCTCGTAGCGTCCTTTCAACACGCCTTCAACGCCATGAACCGCGCCGGAGGTGCGATCGCACTCTGCAGCGATCAGCACGTCGGACGTGCTCCGTGCTTCGAATTCACGAGCTTGTCCCAGGCGGCTGAATTCGCACGCTGGCTGCCATCCCGGTTGGCCTCCTTGCAGGAAGTGACGGCGGGAACCTCCCGCTTCTGCCGGCTCGTTTCGCTGAATGCAGCCATTGTCGGAAACACTGTCTATACCCTGTTTGAATTCTCGACAGGCGATGCAGCAGGCCAGAACATGGTGACGCTGGCGACCCAGGCAATCTGCGCGGCACTGTTGGAATCGATGCCCACTGCGCCCCGCTCGTGGCTCGTCGAATCCATGATGTCCGGTGACAAACGCGCGACGCCCATGGCGTTCCGCTCCGCGCGCGGCTGGAATGTCAGCGCGGAGATTGTCCTCCCTCAGAAGCAGGTAGAACGTTACTGGCGTACGGAGCCGGTCAAAATGCAGCGCGCGTGGCGGCAGGCCGTCAACGGCGCCGCGCAGACAGGCGCCGTCGGGTTGCAAGGCAATGTGGCAAACGCTCTGGCAGCTATATTCATTGCCTGCGGTCAGGACGTGGCGTGCGTCGCCGAAGCGACAACCGCACTGACACGGGTCGAGTGCACTCCCGACAACGGAGTTTACGCCTCTGTCACATTGCCGAATCTGATCGTCGGCACCGTTGGCGGCGGGACGTATCTGCCCACCGCGCACGAATGCCTGCAGATGCTCGGTTGTGCGGGCAGCGGGCATGCGCGCAAGTTTGCGGAAATCTGCGCCGCCGTCGCGTTGGCCGGAGAGCTGGCGATTGTCGGGGCGATGGCGAGCGGTCAATTTGCCGCGGCTCATGCCTCCGGAGGCCGCAAAGGCGTGGCCGCCAACGGCAATACCAACGGGCATCACGGGTCGTGAGCGATTCAAACTCGCTGGAGTCCGTTGCTCCCCCGAGCGCTCCCGTCAAACGCAAAAGGCCGGTCAAACAATTCGTCGTTCGCCACATTCTGCCGCCCATTGCCAGGACAGTGTACGGTGGCATGGCCCGCTCGTGGCACTACACGACGGAAAATGAGCCGGTGCTCACCAACCTGCTCGCGGGCGACAAGCCGATTGTGGGAGCATTCCTCCACGCGCGGACGTTCCAACTCCTCTACTACTTCAGCCGTCCGCATCGAGGCCGTTGGATGCTGATGTGTTCGCGCAGCAGCGACGGCGACCTGATGACCAAAGTCGAGAAGGGACTCGGCTACCGGGTCGCCCGGGGCTCCTCGGGATCCGGCGGCGCCCGCGCGCTCGCCGAAATGATCAAGGCGCAGCGTGAAGACCGTCAACTGCATTCCTGTCTGGCGGTCGATGGGTCGCGCGGTCCTCGCGGGATCGCCCAATTTGGAATTCTGACGCTGGCGCGCAAAAGCGCCGGGATTCTGCTGCCTGTTGCCGCATCGGCATCGAAGTCCTGGATACTCGGATCCTGGGATCGCACCGTGATTCCAAAACCCGGCGCCAACGTCCGCGTTCTCATCGGCGAGCCGATGGAGCTGGCGGCCAAGATGGATGAGCAACAGGCTGAAGCGGCGCGCATGGAGTTGGAGCGGCGCCTGATCGCGATGCATATCGAGCTGGACGCCCGGACGGGCTTCAGTGACTCCCAGCCCCTGCAAGCGCCAGAACCTGCTCGATGACGCGTTGAGACTCCAGCGCCTCGGCGAGCGACACGAATGGTTGGCGCCGCTCGTCAACCGCCGCCAGGAAGTCTTCAATCAATGCCATGTGCGCGTCGTGCGGAAAATCCATCACGTTGGCGCCACCACCCGTGCCACCCGCGGATTTGACCTCGATCTCCTCGCCACTCAACAACGAAACTTTCAGATCGCCGCCGGCCAACACCGCCGTGCCGAGCTGACCGATGATCTCGATCGTTTCCGTGCCACCGGGAAACATTGCTGTCGTTGCCATGATGGAGCCGGGGGCGCCGTTTCCCAGCTTCACGAGCGCATTCGCGTAGTCCTCGGTCTCCATACGATGTATGGATGTTGTGATGACCTGCGCGGCTTCAACTGACGTGACACCGACGAGCGAACGAAAAAGATCCAGCGAGTGGATTGCCTGTGTCAGGAGAACGCCACCGCCGTCCCGCGCGAGCGTCCCCCTCCCCGCCTGTTCGTAATAACTCTGTGGCCGCCACCAGGGCACCCGGACTGAGGCGGCCTGCACGGCCCCGAGCTTGCCGGCTCCAAGAACCTCGCGCAGGCGAACGCTGGCCGGACGGAAACGATGTTGTAATACAACCCCGCAGGTCAGGGAGCAGCGCGCCGCTTTTTCAACCAGCTCCCGGGAGCGCGCGAAGGAGACTTCGAGCGGCTTCTCGAGCAGCACGTGCTTGCCACGATTCAAACATTCCGCAGCGAGCGGCAGATGGGTGGCAGGCGGTGTAGCGGCGATGGCCACAGTAACCGCGGGATCGGACAACGCCCGGTTGAGATCCGATGTCACCTCGACGCCCGCGGGCAAAAAAGAACGATCCGCCTGGTCGGGATGCCGGCAGACGGCATAACGCAGGTCCACGCGGCCGCTCAAATCCCGCAAGGATTTCAGATGCGGCTGGGAACCCGGCCCCAACCCGATCATGACCACACCGACTCGCTTCATGATCGGCCAGGCGCCCCCCTCCTCAATCGACAATGAACAGTTTCGCGCCCACGGCCGTGGACGATCGATGGGCCTCGGCGTTATCGGCAACCTGGTAGCTCATTCCCGGCCGCAATGTGAATGTGCGGCCATCCTGCAGCTCGGTGATCAGCTCGCCTTCGGTGCACAACAGGATGTGACCCTTCAGGCACCAGTGATCGGCCAGGTAACCCGGCGTGTATTCGACGCTGCGGACCCGGATGTGGCCGAATTGTTGAGTTCGCCAGAAGGCGGTGCCGCGCTCACCCTTGTGCTCGGTGGGCTCTATGTGCGACCAGTCGGTGACACCAAAGGGAATATCGGACATCTGCACGTGCAACTACCGCCGCGATTCACTTGCGTAGATAGCGACGATAGCATGGCGATGCCACCGCCGCCGGTGCCAACCTCGGTGAGCGAGGGCTGATTGCGGCGCGGCAGTATTGCAGGGCTGCAATCCGGACCTGCGTATAATCAGTCCATGAAGATTGTGAATATCGCGGCATATAAGTTTCTGCCGCTCGCCGACCTGAGAGCTTTGCGCACGCGCCTGCAGACCCTCTGCAAGGACGCCAACCTGAAAGGCACCATTCTGCTCAGCCACGAAGGAATCAACCTGTTCGTGGCCGGCGAGGCTCACAACATCGAGCGGCTGCTCGCCGAGTTGCGGGCTTGGCCCGGACTCGCGGACCTGCAACCCAAGCGTAGTGAAACCGACCATCAGCCATTCCGCCGGATGTTGGTTCGATTGAAGAAGGAGATCATTGCCTTCGGTGTGGAAGGAATCGATCCGTCCCGGCGTACTTCGCCCAAGCTGAGTGCGAAGGAGCTCAAGCGCTGGCTGGATGAAGGACGGCCGGTCACCTTGCTGGACACCCGTAATGACTATGAGGTGAAGCTCGGGACGTTCAGAAATGCATTGCCCATCGGCATCGATCACTTTCGCGACTTTCCGAAAGGAGTGGGCCGGTTGTCACCGGATCTCAAGAAGCAGCCGATTGTGATGTTCTGCACGGGCGGGATCCGCTGCGAGAAAGCCGGGCCGTTCATGGAGCGGGAAGGCTTTGAATCCGTATTCCAACTCGATGGCGGCATTCTCAAATACTTCGAGGAAGTGGGCGGCGACTATTACGACGGGGAGTGCTTCGTGTTCGATCAGCGGGTCGGGCTGGATCCCGGCCTGCATGAGACCGGCTCATCACAGTGCTTCAACTGCCAGACACCGCTGAGTCCGGCTGACCAGCAGCATCCGCACTATGTGCCGGGCAAATCCTGTCCCTATTGTTTCAAGACACCCGCTGAGCTGCGAGCCATGACTCTCGCGCAACGGCGGGAGCAGATCGCTGAGCTTGCCGCATCGCTGCCGGGCAGTCAGCCTTACGATCATCTCAAACCCGTGAATGTACCCGCCGCGTTTGATGGCCGGACTCTGATCGATACGCTTTGCGGTATCTTTCCGCATATTCCAGTCGAGACCTGGCAGGGGCGTTTTGCCGACGGCTCGATGTTGAATGCAGATGGACAGCCGGTGTCAGCCCAGCGAATTGTGCGAGCCGGCGAGCGCTATGTGCACAGGGTGCCCGCGGTGATCGAACCGATGGTCAACATGCAGGTCGAGGTGTTGTATGAAGACGAGGCAATTGTGGTGCTGAACAAGCCCGCCCCTTTGCCCATGCATCCCGGTGGACGCTTCCTGCGGAACACCCTGCAACATGTTCTCGATGCCGTCTACTCGCCTCAGAAGCCAAGGCCATCGCATCGACTGGATGCCAACACCACAGGCGTGGTTGTTGTTGCCCGCACCCGGCACTTTGCCGGCCTCATCCAGCCGCAGTTTGCGGATGGGGAAGTCAAGAAGTCCTACCTGGTCCGGGTTGCAGGGCACCCGGCGTGGAATGACACCGTTTGCCAGGCACCTATCAGCAGTGATGCCGGCAAGTTGGGCTCACGAGCCGTTGATGAGCACACCGGACTGCCCGCCCGCACTGAGTTTCACGTGCAACGGAGATTGAGTGACGGCACTGCCCTGCTCGAAGCCCGGCCGCTCACCGGCCGCACGAATCAGATTCGCATTCATCTCGCGCACCTGGGCCACCCGGTGTGCGGAGATCCCGCGTATCTGACAGGGAGCGCCCTGGGTGAGAGCCAGACTTTGGGCGTAGATGATCCACCGCTATGTCTGCACGCGTGGCAGATCAGTTTCCGGCATCCTTTGGATCACCAGACGGTGACATTCACCGCGCCACCTCCGGGATGGGCCAAGTGACCCCATACACGATCCGTCGCTGCACAATTAACGACGCGGCAACTATTGCCCGGCATCGCGTCGAGATGTTCCGCGATATGGGCGATGTTCCAACCGAGGAGCTGGCGCGCGACCTGCTCGAGAAGTCCACTTCCGCGCTGGCAGTCCTGCTGGCTGACGGAAGTTACGTCGGATGGTTTGCGATCGATGCAGGCGGCAGCGTCATCGCCGGAGCAGGCGTGCACATCAAGCTGCAACTCCCACGAATTTCTCACGATCACAATCGGGTCGAAGACTCGCCCGTTCCGCTCGCCGTCAATGTCTACACCGAGCCACAATGGCGCGGTAAAGGCATCGCGCGAGCATTGATGCGGGAGTTGATGCGGTGCGCATCGGAGCAAGGAATGGATCGAGTCGTTCTCCACGCCTCGGATGCCGGTCGCCCGCTGTATGAGTCGCTGGGCTTTCACTCCACCAACGAAATGCGTTGGTTTGTGCCGCGATCTTCAAAAATGGCTCGGTGACGGTAGTCCCCCTCCCCCTGCCTGGCGGCGTATGGCTGCTGCTGTCCGGTCTTGCCGGAATCGGCCTCATCCGCACTCGCCACCCAGCAGACCGGCTTTCAATTCCGGGTTCGGCGGCGTAGGCCCCAGCCAGATGGAGATCAGGGCGCGGGAGAAATCCTCGCCCTCGATCACGCCCTTCTGGGTTCCGTTGACGATGATCTGCACCCCCGAGTGCGGTAGCCGCACAAAAGTGAGGCGCTGACCGGTCTTCATATCGGTCATCCAGCCATTCAGCCTGGCCACCCGCTCCTGCAGAGCGGCGGCCGGCACCCGCTCGAATCCTTCCACGAAGGCTTTCCTCAGGTCATCGACCCCCACATTGCGTACGAACTGCAGCACCAGTTGTTGGGGGCTGTCAGATTCGATGAGGGGCTTCGGGTCGTGGCCGGGTTGGGCCACGTAGTAGGCGGCAACGTAGACATTAACCTTAAGAAATGTTGCCTTGCGCACCCCGAGGCCGTTGAGTGTCAGGTCCGTGCCGTTTACCTGTAGGTGACGGGGGAAACTGATGTCCCGACAGGTCGCCTGCTGCGCGCTCGCGGCCCCTGAGGCCAGCCATAGAGACAGAATCAGCGGGATGCGGTAATGCATAGCCTGTGCCAGAGACCTTGGTTGGATGCCGATACCCCGCTTCCGAGCATGGCATCCGTCACGCACAATTGTCATTAGTGTCATACAGGTTTACCTTGTGCGGCGCAGGCTCGCCGCTCCATGACCAATTAGAACATCGCCGAGTATCGAGAACGATCCGCATGCGCGGCGTGACTGCGGAACCGGAGTCACATCAGGAGTTGCTCATGATGAATAGATCCATCTGGATCACGGCAGGTCTCGCCACCCTGCTCGTGTCCGCTTGCTCGAGTCAGAAGGAACCCGCCTCGAAGGCGATTGAAAGAATCGATAACACCATGGCCATGATCCACGATTCGGCGGCGAAATACTCGCCGGATACCCTGCCGGGGGTCGAAGCGCAGGTGGCGGCGATCAAACAGACGTACGCCAAGGGGGACTATGCGGGGGTGCTGACGCAGGCGCCGGCCGTCAATACGGCCGTTTCGAACCTGAGGACCGATGCCGCCACGAAACAGTCAGCGGCGGATGCCGAACAGGCGAAAGTAAAGCAGCAGTGGCGCACCCTGTCAGCGGAAGTGCCAAAGATGGTAGCCGGCCTCCATACACAGGTCGACACCCTGTCAAACGGGCACTCGCTTCCCAAAGGAGTTACGAAGGCCTCCTTCGCAACTGTTAAAGACAGTGTTACGTCGCTCGATGCCATGTGGACGGAAGCCAATAACACCGTTTCGACCGGCGACTACGCCGGCGCGGTGACCAAGGGGCAGGCCGTGAAAGACAAGGCGACCGAGCTCATGCACACACTGGGCATGAAGCAAAGCTGAGGTCAGCGCCCGTCGGTTAGGAGCCTGTCTGACTAATGGGCGCCGTCGCGAGGGCGTCCCCCCAGCGAGCAGATTTGGGCGATCCTTTCACGCGCATAGTCGACACTATGTAAGTGAAAGGATCGCCCAAAGATGCCGCTGGGGGACGGCCGCAGCAGGCGAACATTAGTCAGACAGGCTCCTGGGGGCCGACGGGCCTTCCTGCACGGCTGCCCAGTCCAGCTGAAATCGGGCCAGGTACTTGCGCAGCCGGTCTGAATCATTCTGTGAGGTTCGGCGGATTCGCGTCGCCGCGAACAGCTTTCTGCCCGCATCCGCCAGCGACACCGAGCGCCGGCAGACGTCCACCACCGCTTCGAGCTGCAGGCGATCGAACAGGTCGAGCGCTTCCAGCTCGTCTGCTGACATCACACCGTCGAGGGCGGTCTTTTTCCGGGTGGGCCGCCAGGACGCGAGCAGGCGTTGAATTTCGTCATGGACGGCGGATTCGCTGATCCGGCCGCCGTCCGACAGGGTAGCCATGCGGCTCACCGAGGCCGACAGCTCCCGGAAATTGCCACTCCACTCGGCCTCGGCCGACGTCGCAAAGCCTGTATACGCTGCCCGCGCCTCGGCATTGAAACGGACATTGACGGCGTTGGCCTGCCGGAATCTTTCGAGCTCATAGTCGATGTTGGGCTCGATGTCCTCGCGGCGTTCGCGCAACGGCGGGAGTTGGAATGTCCACAGGTTGATGCGCGCCAGAAGATCTTCCCGGAAGCGCCCGGCGGCCACGGCCTCGCGCAGGTCGCGGTTCGTGCCGGCAATGAGCTGGAAGTCGCTGCGGGTTTCCTTGTCGGAACCCAGGGGAAAGAAGCGCTTCTCCTCAATAGCCTTGAGCAGCATTGCCTGTTCATCGCGACCCAGCTCGCCGATCTCATCCAGAAAGACGATGCCATCGTGCGCCTTGCGCAACAGACCCGCCCGGTCGGACTGGGCACCGGTGAATGCACCTTTCACGTGACCAAACAAAGTTGACATCGCGGCGTCGCCACGCAGTGTCGCGCAGTTGACCTCGACAAATTCCCCCTGCAACTGATGACGGGCGTGCTTCAGCTCGTAGATGCGGGATGCGAGTTGGCTCTTGCCGGCGCCGGTGGGACCGACGAGCAACAGCGGCGCCTTGGATCGCACGGCCACCCTTTCGATCGCATCAATCATGCGATTGAAGGCGGGGTTGCGGGTGGCGATGCCGGACTTGAGGACCTGCGTCGACTCCTGCTTCTCGCGGGCGAAGCGCGCGGCTATCTGGTCGTACCGCGACAGATCGAGGTCGATGACGGAGTAGCTGCCTGCGTCGCCCCGTTGCTGGCGGCGCGGGGGTGAGGACTGCAGCAGGCTCGCGGGGAAGTAGCGGGACTCTGTCAGCAGGTACATGCAGATCTGCGCTACGTGGGTGCCCGTGGTGATGTGCATGAAATATCGCTCGCTGTCCGGCTGGAAGCGGTAGCCACGAGCGAAGTCGTGGAGCAACCCATACACCTCCTGGAAATCCCAGGCGTCCCTTGGATCTACCAGATGCAGCCTGACTTCGGTCTCCGGTGACACCGATGAGATATCAGCCACTACCTGGTGTGCGAGCTTGATGTGCGGACGGGCGTGGAGCAGCTCGAGGCGGTCAATCACCAGGTCCTCGTGCTGGCAGATGGATACCGTGGGGCGCCATTTTTCCCAGCGGCCGGGGCCGGCGCCGCTGTCGAGCTGGGAGCCCAGGAAGCCGATGGTGACGGTTTTCACCCGCCTATCTTATCGGATAGCTGACTCTCTATTGAGATAGTTTTACACGGGGTGATTGTCAGTCGACTCTTAATAATCAATCATTTAGGCGTTGGCACGCGCGGTGCAACATGCCTGCCGAGATCAGGAGAAAAGACGACCGGGCGGTGCCATGGGGGCGCCGCGGACTTTATCCGGATTTGATTCACTGGGAAGAAGATCATGCGATTCGAACACTACGATGTGATGGATGTTGAGGATGGTCGGCACGTCAAGCTGTGGACGCGCGGCGTACCCATCGAGGACGGAGCGCGCAAACAGCTGGCCAACACGGCAAAGATGCCCTTTATCTTCAAGCACGTTGCGGCAATGCCGGACGTCCACGTGGGTATTGGTGCGACGGTGGGCTCTGTCGTGGCGACGAAGGGTGCAATCATCCCGGCGGCGGTTGGAGTTGATATCGGGTGCGGCATGATGGCCGTGCAGACGTCACTGACTGCCTCGGATTTGCCCGACTCGCTGGCGTCACTGCGTACCAGGATCGAACGCGCGGTGCCTCATGGATTTGTGTCCACGCGTGGTCGGGCCCGCAAGGGCGAGTGGGAAAACATGCCGGCGTCGGTAACGACGCGCTGGAGCGGTCTGGCCGACCGGTTGACGAAGATCCAGGAGAAGTATCCGCGATTGAAGCCGAAGGCACCCCAGAAGCAGTTGGGAACCCTCGGTGGCGGAAACCACTTCATTGAAATCTGTCTCGACACGGAACAGACCGTCTGGGTGATGTTGCATTCCGGCTCGCGTGGTATCGGCAACCTGATCGGGCAGACGTTCATTGATTTGGCGCGCAAGGATATGCAGCGCCACTTCATCAACCTGCCCGACCGGGACCTGGCGTACCTGGTTGAGGGAACTCAACACTTCGACGACTACGTCGAGGCCATGAACTGGGCACAGGACTACGCTGCCGAGAACCGGCGCACGATGATGGATGCAGTGTTGCATGCGTTGCGTGAGGAAGTGAAGCCCTTCGCGTTGGGTGAGGTGGCGGCGAACTGTCACCATAACTACACCACGAAGGAAACTCACTTCGGTGAGGAAGTACTGGTTACCCGAAAGGGTGCGGTGCGTGCGGGCCGAGGCGAGCTGGGAATCATTCCCGGGAGCATGGGTGCCCGGTCGTACATCGTGCGGGGACTGGGAAATCCCGAGAGCTTCGAGAGCTGCAGTCATGGAGCCGGACGGGTCATGTCCCGAACGGCTGCACGTAAGCACTTCTCGCTGGCGGATCACGCAGCGGCCACTGCTGGGGTCGAGTGCCGCAAGGACGCGGAGGTTATTGACGAAACGCCGGCGGCCTATAAGGACATTGACGCCGTCATGGAGGCGCAGCGCGACCTGGTTGAAATAGTGCATACGCTAAAACAGGTTGTATGCGTCAAAGGGTGATGAAAGAAGCGCCAGCTCGAGAAAGTGGTCTGCGTCAAAGGTTGATCGAGGATTGTAGTTGGTATGGGTCGAGGATCGATGATTGAGATTGATGGCTCTCGGGGCGAGGGCGGAGGGCAGATTCTGCGCTCCGCCCTTTCGCTTGCGGTCTGTACGGGACGGGCCTTCCGGATCACCAGGATCCGGGGTGGGCGGCCGAAGCCCGGACTGCTGCGCCAACACGTCACGGCGGTGAAGGCCGCTGCTGCCATATCAGATGCGCACGTCGAGGGTTGCGAGGTCAACTCAACGACGCTGGTTTTTGAGCCGGGCCGGTTGCGGCCGGGAGAGTATTCCTTTTCCATTGGTACCGCCGGCAGTTGCACGTTGGTGTTGCAGACGTTGCTCCCTCCCCTGTTGACCGCTTCGGGACCGAGCGTGATTCGGATCTCGGGTGGAACACACAACAAGGCTGCGCCGCCGGTCGACTTTCTCAGCCGCGCGTTCCTGCCGCTGCTGGCGCGCATGGGGGCGAGGGTTGAGCTCACCTTGGAGCGCTTTGGCTTCCATCCGCGTGGCGGCGGCGTGATCGTTGCAACGATCACTCCCGTAGCCCGGTTGCAGCCGATTGAGATACCAGAGCGCGGTGAGCGGGTACGCGGTTACGCCGAAGCGTATGTCGCTGGAATACCGGTGAACGTGGCGGAACGCGAGCTTGCGGTCATCGGCGCGAAACTGAACTGGGGTGCGGAGCAACTGAAAGTTCGCGGGCTGCCGGGTGATATGGGACCGGGCAATGTGCTCACGATTACTCTCGAGTATGAGCACGTTGTCGAAGTATTCACGGGCTTTGGAGAGAAGTCGCGCACGGCCGAAAGTGTCGCGCAGGGGACCTTGCACGCGGTTCGCGATTACCTTTCGCACAGCGCGCCCGTGGGTGAGCATCTGGCTGATCAGTTGCTGATGCCGATGGCCCTCGGGGGTGTCAGTGCATTCGTGACGTGTGCACCTACGAACCACTTCACTTCGAACGCCGAGGTCATCGCGATGTTCACGGACCGCCGGATCTCGGCCCGGGAACAGGCCGACCGGCACGTCGTCTCCATCGACCGCTAAAGATCCTGATAGCGACCGCAGGCCTGCTGCGGTCTGCTATGGCGCATTACCTGGTCAGGGAGATGCGCATGATTCGCTGTTTGCGGTTGTTACTGGTGCTTGGTCTGGCCGTGTCCGGCCATTGCTGGGGATCCGACCATCTGGATACGCCGGCGGTGATCGAAGATCCGCGCACGGACATCGGCGACATGTTCGCCTGGACCTCCCCTGACCATAAGCAACTCAATCTCGTGATGACCATTGTCGGCCACTCGTTCTCCAGCAAGGTGGCGTACGTTTTTCACATCGACAGTGGGAAGAAGATCGGTGCCACAACGGCTACCACCGATATTGTCTGCCGGTTTGCCTCGGCCAGCGAGGCCGACTGTGTGGTGGGCAAAGATGCGGACCATGCTCATGGGGACGCGAGCGGGAGTGGCGGATTGCAGGGGGTGCAGCATCGCTTTCGGGTGTTTGCGGGGCCTCGGGATGATCCGTTTTTCAACAATGTGCTGGGAACGCGGGCGGCTTATGCCGTGGCCTCCAAAGCATTGAAGGGTCCTGCGGTGGGCTGTCCGAGCTTTGATGCAACCACGTCCGCGGCCATTCTGGATCAGTGGCGCCACACGAATGGCGGACCGGCGACGAACCTGCTGGCCGGGTGGACACCCTCCGCCATTGTGATTTCCATCGACGTTGGACTGGTCAACGAAGGCGGCAGCCTGTTGGCCGTCTGGGGAGCGACTGTGGGTAAAGATCGGCAGATTGATCGGGCGGGTCGGCCCTTGACCGGGAATGCATTGCTGGGACTGTTTGGCCCGGAAGACGCGGCGTTTGTGCTGAAGGACGAATACAACGCTGCGACCCCGTCGTCCTCAGCCCGGTTCATTCCCGAAATCGAGAAGGGAGTGGCGATTTACGACTCGTTTGACGGTCACTGCGGGAACTCCGTGCTCGGCTACCGGGCGATGGCTACATTGCTGGCGGACGATCGGCTGTGGGTGAACAGTGCCTCCGGGGTTTGCACTCAGTTGCTCGCCGTGGAACTGGCCAATATGGCCGGCCGGAAGGAGCTGAAGAATGACTGTGGAGGACGGACACCCAATTACGATTCCGTGAACGTCTACCGGTCGCTGTTGGTCGATGGGACGTACACGAGCGTCGACGATGGAGTGCATCGGGATGACCACGTGCATTCGACGACTGAATTTCCTTTCCTGGCGGGGCCGGCACCAAAATGATTACTCGTTTCGTTGGCTTACTACTGATCTGCGGCAGCGTGTCTGCACACGATTTCTGGGTCCAGCCTGATGACTATCACGCCGAGCCTGGAATATCAGTCCCGATCACTTTGCAGGTAGGTCATGGTCCTTCCCGGCAGCGATCGCAGCTGCCACTGCGGCGAATCACGCGCTTTGCAGCCATCGCGCCGGATGGGACCAGCATTGATCTGCATGATTCTGTTGATTTGGGCGCGGCAACGGAGGACGGCAATCTGACATTTCCAGCTCCGGGCACATATGCGGTAGTGCTGGAAACGGACAATCGCGCACGCACGTTGGATGGCGCTGAGAGCTATAGCCGCCACTCGAAGGCGCTGATCCAGGTGGGTTCATTGCAGAGTGCCCGAGCGACTCAACCGCTCGGATTGACGCTGGAGATTGTCCCTGACGTCAATCCATACTCCTTGCCGGCGGCGAGCAGGTTGCCTGTTCACGTGCTGTTTGAAGGCAAGCCCGTGGACCGTGCATTGGTCGAGCTCACCAACCTCGAGCACGATTCGGCGCCGGTGGAAGTACACCTGACAGACGAGCAGGGACATTGCAGCTTCATGGTGCCTGCCGGCGGAAAATGGCTGTTGAACGTGGTGTGGAAAAAATTGCGCTCTGACAATGAGGAAACGCAGTTTGAGAGCTACTTTTCCAGCCTGAGCTTCGGACGGTGAGCGGGAGCTCAGGCGCGCTGGACTTTCAGGGCGTTGAAGCGGCCACTGGCCGAAAGGACCTCATCGGCGGATTGCGCCGTCCAATGTTCGGCACGGCGCTTGACGAAGGAGCTTTCCGATAACTCCTCCAACGGCCCCGCCTTCGCGAACAGGAAGCCCTGACCGGCGACGCAGCCCAACTCCAACAGGGCTGACACCTGAGGCTCGTATTCGATACCTTCGGCGACGGTGTCGAGTCCGAGCGTGTCGCCCAACGTAATGACCGCACGAGCCAGCTCCGGCCCGTTTTCCGAGTTGGTGAGGCGGCTGACGAAGGAACGGTCGATTTTGAGAATATCGATGGGAAAGCGGTGCAGGTAGGACAGCGAGGAATAGCCGGTACCGAAATCGTCAATGGCCAACCGGACGCCCAGTGCCTTCAACTGCTCCAGGTGCTTCAGCGTGGCTTCGGTGTTGTACATGATCGTGCTTTCAGTCAGCTCGATCACGAGGTTCTGCGGCTCGAGACCCGACTTTTCCAACGCATTCGCCACGTCCTGTAACAGCTCGCCGTGCTGCAGATGCCGTCCGGAGATGTTGACGGACACTCTCAGGCCGTTGCCGCCGGCCACACATTCGCGCCAGCCACGCAGCCCACGGCACGCCTCCAACAATACCCACCGCCCCAGCCGCACAATCTGTCCGCACTCTTCCGCGACCGGAATAAAGCGATTCGGAGTCAACACCCCGGCCTCGGCGTGACGCCAGCGGACCAGGGCCTCCACGCCCAGCAGGCTTCCCGTTCCCAGATCCACAATAGGCTGATATTCGAGGAAGAACTCCTGGTTGTCGATGGCCCGGCCGATATCCGCTTCCAGCCGCAACCGTTCGTGCAACACATCCTGCATCTGCGGCTCAAACACCGCGTACCGGTTCTTGCCCGCCGCCTTCGCGTGATACATGGCAATGTCCGCGTTGCCGAGCAATGATTCGGTTCCCGCGGCGGCGTTGGAAAACGCAACGCCGATGCTCGCCGCCACTCTGACTTCCATCGCATTCAAAGCGAATGGCTGACCGAGAGTCTCGATGAGCGATGCCGCGACACTCTCCACTTCCGCGGGACTGGTCACCCGCTCGAGGAGAATCGCAAACTCATCGCCGCCCAGGCGGGCGACCGTATCCGATGAACGTGTGCTCTTTACGATCCGTTGGGCTACTGACTGCAGCAAGCGGTCACCGGCGTCGTGACCCAGGGAATCGTTGATGGTTTTGAAGTTATCCAGATCCAGGAAAAGAACGGCTGCCGTACGGCTGCCCCGTTGCGTCAGTGTCAGGGCATGTTGCACACGATCCTTGAACAACGTGCGATTGGCCAGCAATGTCAGGGGATCATGGAAAGCCTGCTGGCGTAGCTGCTCTTCGAGCGCCTTGCGCTCGCTGATGTCACGGAAGTTGAGGGCGAGACCCTGCACCGCGGGATCCGCGGTCAAGTTGCTGCCTACCGCCTCCAGAACATGACGGCTCGTGCCACGTTCGATTTCGAGCTCGATGGGCCCAACAGTACCGCCGGCACTCGAGCCGATCTCCGTCAGAAGCGCTCCCAGCCGGTCACGGTCCGCCCCGCTCCACATCTCCAGCAGATTCTTACCGAGCGCCTCATCCGGAGTGAAACCGAGCGTGCGTTCACATGCGGGAGAAATGAATCGCAACACGCCACCGGGCTCGACAATCATGATGACATCCGAGGCATTTGCGATGAGCGATGCGAATCGATCCTCGACCATGCGCGCGGCACGTTTCTCCCGGATGAGCGCATCGCCGCGCAGGACCACGCTCTGCCGCACCATCAACAACAGCGTCAGGCTGAAGACCACCATGGTCATCAAGCCAGCCGGGCCACCGATATCATTGCGGGTGAGGTAGACCAGAACCAGAAACGCCGTAAACATGGCGGCGTAAGGAAGTACTCGCGCCAGCGCATCCGAGTTGTAGGATTGCGACCAGGTGCTGCGCGCGCCCGCACGAAGTTGTTGACGACCGGCGGCTGCTATCGGGACGTAGCATGCGAGATATAACACATCCTGCATTCCCCCCGGCACGTAGTAGCCACCGAGCTTGGCCAACGACCACAGGATGTCCGCCAGGAACATGGTCGCGAAGCCGGCCATGAGCAACAACGGCACCCGCCGTCCTTCAGCCCCCGTCAGCAGCAGAACTCCCAGCAGCAGCAGAACCACGCAATCGAGCGCCGCATAAGCCTGACTCAGCGCTTCCTTCAGTGCGTCAACTTCAGAATGGGAGTGAGCGGGACGGATGACCAGGAACCAGAAGAATGTACCGAATCCCACGACGAAAATGGTTGCATCCAAGGCCAGTTGGATCCAGGGAATGCGGATGGCGGCGGCCCGAATGAGCAACAGGGTGCCCACCGCCATGGCCGGGAAGAACGCCAGGTAGAATATATCGGCGATACCCGGAAAGGGTTCGATTCCCAGGAACCAGTCAACCAGCGAAATCGTCGTGCCGACGAGATAAATGCCCAGAGCGACGGAGAAGCCTGTCCAGGCGCGCCGCAGAAGGCGTGACGGGCTGCGCCGCGCTGCGGCGGCCGCGATAACAGCAGCCGCCAGGTTTGCGGGCCAATCTGATATCAGGCCGATCAGGTGAGTGGCGGAAGCCCCGCCGATACCCGACAACATGCACGCCGCGCAGACGCCCGCGTAGATAGCGACCCCCAGAAACAGCGGGTCCACCCAGCGCGGCGCCGCGGCTGGAGTCCTCGATTGAGCGGAGGCAACTTGTGTGGACACGTTGGCGATTTTGTTGCGTTGCGGTAGACAATGAGCCGTCAGTATCGTATCGGCCGCAACGCACGGAATCTGAGGCGGGTGTCGAAGACCGCGACCCGCGGATGGGCACCCACGTGATGCAGTTCTCGCCGTGGGTGAAATCATGGCAAGTGTGTTGGAAGTACTGAAGATTTCCTGATGTATTGCGACGCCTCAGCCACTGGCGGCACAGGCTTGGATTCCATTAGGCTTGCCGAATGAAACTATTCGAACTTTCGTGCTTCGCGGCCGCGCTCGGCGTTTTTTCCACCATCGCCGTATCGGCTGAAACGCCCGCCGTACCGCCCATCGTGGCCAAGGTGCTTGCGGATATGCCGGTCATAGATGGGCACAACGACCTGCCATGGGAGATCCGCGAGCGATTCAATTCCAATCTGGATGCGATCGACCTGAGCAAGGACACCTCGCGGTTGCCGCCGAGCCCCAACGGTCCACCCGATCAAGTGCCGTTCATGACTGATATTCCACGGCTGCGGGCCGGCGGGGTGGGAGCGCAGTTCTGGTCTGTCTGGATTCCCACCGACCTCAAGGACGCCGCGGCGGTGGCAACGACAGTCGAGCAGATTGATCTGGTCAAGCGCATGACTGCCCGCTACCCCAATGATTTTGAGATGGCCTATACGGCCGCGGACGTCGTCCGGATCGAGCATGCTCATCGCATCGCTTCGATGATCGGAGTGGAAGGTGGCCACCAGATCGGGAATTCACTGGCGGCATTGCGCCAGTTCTATGACCTGGGTGCGCGATACATGACGCTGACCCACTCGACGAACACCGCCTGGGCGGACTCGGCGACCGAGGCGCCCGCCCACAACGGGTTGACTCCATTCGGCCGCGTCGTGGTCACCGAAATGAATCGGCTCGGAATGTTGGTCGATCTGAGCCACGTCTCGCCCAAGACGATGAAAGATGCGCTGGAAGTGACTCAGGCTCCCGTGATCTTTTCGCATTCAGGCGTGCGGGCGCTGATAGATCACCCGCGCGATGTGCCGGATGACGTGCTCCAACTGGTGGCCAGGAACCGCGGGATCGTGATGGTCAATTTCTTCCCGGGCTATGTGTCGCAGGAACGGGCTCGCTGGGACGCGGAGGTCGTTGCGGAGAAGGCGCGGGAACAGACGCCTCCGTTTGGCGGGCTCTACATCGGCCAGCCGGAGAGAGCCAAGGCGGCATTCGAGCAGTGGCTGGCCGCCCACCCGAAACCTGTCGTCACCGTGAGCATGGTGGCTGACCACGTTGAGCACATTGCCAAGGTGGCGGGTAAGGACTGTGTTGGGTTCGGGTCGGATTTCGATGGAATCCCGGAAGCCCCTCAGGGGCTCGACGGTGTGGACAAGTACCCCGCGCTGATCGCTGAGCTCGCGCGCCGCGGATGGACGCACGATGACCTCGTCAAGGTGACGGGTGGGAACTCGTTGCGGGTGATGAGGGAGGCAGAAGGGGTAGCCAAGCGGTTGCGGGCGACGACGCAGGCGTCGAATGCCACACTGGCGATGGACAGCAGGAAGTAGTTAGAGCCGGGACGGCCGCGAACGGTCGGCCGGGCGCGCGGCGGCGGTGGGGCCTGCACGCGGCGGCGGTGGGGCCTGCACGCGGCGGCGGTGGGGCCTGCACGCGGCGGCGGTGGGGCCTGCACGCGGCGGCGGTGGGGCCTGCACGCGGCGGTTGTTGGCGCGCCTGGCAAGTCAGTTCTGGCGTGTCAGATCGGCCTTACTCGGGAATGTTGCCGGCCAGGCACTTGCGGTTGATCCCTGCGATGTTGTGAGCACCCGTCAAGGTCATCGCCACCTGCATTTCCTTGGCAATCAGGCCGAGCAGTTGGCTGACGCCCTCCTCGCCTTTCGCCGCCATCGCATACAACCACGCTCGCCCGAGCAACACGCCCTTCGCGCCAAGGGCCAACATCCGTACGACATCCAGCCCCGACCTCACTCCTGAGTCCGCCAACACGGTGGTGCTATCCCCCACCGCATCCACAATAGCCGGCAACGCACGCGTGCTCGACAAAACACCATCGAGTTGCCGGCCCCCATGGTTTGAGACGACGATGCCGTCTGCACCAATGTCAACAGCGGCACGGGCGTCTTCAGGATCCAGAATGCCCTTGATAATGAGCGGCCCTTTCCAGCGCGCGCGAATCCAGTCGAGGTCCTTCCACATGATGGTGGGATCGAAATTGGCGCCCAGCCAACCTATGTAGTCATTCAAGCCGCTCGCCTTACCTAGCACTGGCTCCAGGTTCCCCAGACGGTGAGGACGACCATTCAGGCCTACATCCCAAGCCCAGGCGGGTTTGGCGATCGCCTGCAGCACCCTGCGCAGCGGTGCGTTCGGTCCTGACATACCAGAATGCGCGTCCCGATATCGTGAGCCGGGAATAGGCATATCAACAGTGAACACCAGCGTCTTCACGCCCAGTCCCTGGGCTGTTGAAAGCAGGTCCCGCATGAACTCCCGGTCGCGCAGCACATAGAGTTGAAACCAGACATGCTCGTTGCCGGCGGCCTGCACAACCTCCGCAAGAGAGCATAGGCCCACTGTCGAGAGGCAGAAAGGAATTCCGGCCGCTTTAGCAGCGCGCGCCGCCTGGGTCTCGCCTCGTCGCCGAAACATGCCCGCGATCCCGACAGGACCCAACATCACGGGCAGCGGTCGTTGCTGCCCGAACAACGTTGTCGTGAGATCCGCCGTGCCGCCCCCCACCAGCACTCTCTGTCTGAGCGCGACATCGCCCAGATCCCGCACATTGCGCTGCATCGTGTACTCGCTGTTGGCTCCGCCATCAGCGTAGTCGAATAAAAATCGGGGCAGTCGCCTGCGGGCGGCTTCTCTGAAGTCCAGTGTCGAGGAAATGATCATCCGCGCAGTCTAACGATCCGCATGATCGGTGAGACGGAAAACTCGCTCCATTTCGATCCACGTTCCGTCCGGGCCGGCCGCGGGAACCGGCTGTTGAAACTGCTTCATGCGCGCCTCCCAGCGCTGCACGTCAGGATTGGCGGCATCGGCCTGGGCTTTGGCCTCGGACGAATAGGAATCGCTGGCTTCGATGATCATGAACATCCGGTTGCCGGCCCGGTAGATTTCCATATTGTCGATGCCGGACTCGAGGATGGAGCGGATGATGGGCTTGGGTGTCCGTCCCGGCCGGTGCCAATCCTCGTACTCCGCAATCAGCTTCGCGTCATCGACCAGATCGAGCGCGAGCGCAAACCTTCGGGTCATGCGTTTGACCATCCACCGTCGATGATGTGGGTTGCACCGGTCGTGAACGCCGAGGCATCGCTTGCGAGGTACAACGCCAGTTCGGCGATCTCCTCTGCCTTCGCAATGCGTCCCATGGGCTGACGGCTGACGAACTCAGCACGTGCCTTGGCCGCATCGCCGGTGGCCGCCAGCCGCTGATCCAGCGAAGGCGACTGAACTGTCCCCGGGCAAATCACGTTGCAACGAACGCCATCCTTTACAAAATCAACGGCCACGGATCGGGTGAGACCAATCAGCGCGGCCTTCGATGCGCCGTACACAAATCGGTTGGGCACGCCGATGACGGAGCTGGCAACGGATGACATGTTGATGATTGATCCGCCGCCGCGCGCAATCATTCCGGGGAGGAAGCTGCGGATCATCCGAAACGCCGACTTCACGTTGAGATTGAACGAGAAATCAAAATCCGCATCGGTGGTGGTCAGGAGCGTGCCGGCGTGCACGAATCCAGCGCAGTTGAACAGAACATCCACCGCGCCGACGTCCCTGGCCAATGCCTCGATTGCCGTGGCATCAGTGAGATCCACCTGGCGCGTTTCCATATCGCTCAGCGTGGCGAGTGTCGTCGGGTTGATATCAACCGCAATGACCCGGGCACCTTCCTGCGCGAACAGTTCCGCGGTAGCGCGGCCAATTCCCTGCCCTGCGGCAGTGACCAGGGCAGTTTTGTTTTTCAGTCGGCTCATGTGATTACTGTTTCAGCTCAGAACATGATGGGAACCGGTGCATCGGTGCGCAGAAGTCCAGCCGTGCGCAGATCGCTCCACAGCGATGGCGGAATCGGACGTCGCAAATAGTCATCGGCTTGCCTTACTTCCTCGCTCGACCCAAACCCGGCAACGACACACAACACCTGCGGATGTGCCAACGGAAACTGCAACGCCGCGGCGGGCAGCGGTACGTTGTGGTTGGCACAGATCTCTTCAATCGCAGCCACGCGCGCAATGATTTCAGGACCCGCCGCCGAGTAATTGTAGTGAGCCGCGCCCGGTTTGCCCACGCCCGTGGCGAGAATCCCTGAATTGTAAGGACCCCCAACAATGACACGGACACCGCGCTTCGCGCACAGAGGCATGAAAACCTCCAGTGAGAGTTGCTCCAGCAACGTGTATCGACCCGCGAGCAGTACAACATCGAAGTCGGCAGATCCCAGCGCTTCGACACACACTTCCCACTCATTGACGCCGATGCCGATCGCACCAACCGCACCCGAGGAGCGAAGCTCACTCATGGCGCGATAGCCGCCGTCCATGAACTCTTTGAAGCGCTCGGGATGGTTGTCGCCGTGGGTGAACCGGCCGATGTCATGTACGTACAGAATATCGATCCGCTCGCGCTGCAGGCGCGTCAAACTGTCCGCATACGTGCGCATGACGGAGTCATACGTGTAATCAAACTCGCTTTCGCACGGCTCCGCGGTGACAAAACCCTGGCGGGGTAGACCCGGCCGCACGTTCGATCGGGGCACGAGCTTTCGGCCTGCTTTGGTGGAGACGATCACTTCCTGTTGCGGGTCGAGCTCGCGGAGCGCCGTGCCCAGACGCTTCTCACTCAGCCCGAAACCGTAGTGAGGCGCCGTGTCGAAATACTGAAACCCAAGATTCACCGCTTCGCGCGTGGTCTCGAGAGCTGCCGCATCACTGATGGGCGCGTACAGGTTACCCAGGACCGCGGAGCCGAAGCCCAGCGGTCCGAAGGTGGCGCGATCGAGAGCCAGGTCCTTCACGCGGACACGAACTGCTGACGTTGGCGTCCCAGTCCGTCGATACCCAACTCGACCACATCCCCCGCCTGGAGATAGGTCGGTGGTCGCTGACCCAGACCGACGCCCGCCGGCGTTCCGGTGCTGATGATGTCGCCGGGCATGAGTGTCATATATCGGCTGATATAACTCACGAGGTGAGCCACGCCGAATACCATGTCAGACGTGGAACCGTTCTGGTATCTGCGGCCGTTGACCTCCAGCCACATGGACAACATCTGCGGATGCGGGATCTCGTCTGTGGTCACGAGCATCGGCCCGATCGGGCCGAAGGTGTCGCAGCTCTTTCCCTTGACCCACTGCCCACCGTGCTCGAGTTGGAACTCGCGCTCGGAAATATCATTCACCACGAGATAGCCGGCCACGAAATCGAGCGCACGCTCTTCCGGAACGCGGCGCGCGACATCGCCGATCACGACGCCGAGCTCAACCTCCCAGTCGGTTTTCTTCGATCCCCACGGAATGATGACATCATCATTGGGACCACAGATGGCCGTGGTGGCCTTCATGAACAGAATCGGCTGCTCGGGCAATGGCAGGCCCGACTCCTTGGCGTGATCCTTGAAGTTCAGGCCCACGCAGATCATCTTTCCAACCTGTCCCACCGCCGCTCCGAACCGGGTGCCCTGGGGCAGCAGCGGCAAGGAGCTGATATCGACGCGGCGCAGGTTTTCCAGGCTCTTGCGATTGAGCACGTTGCCGGCAATGTCCGTGACTACTCCGGACAGATCGCGTAATTTGCCGTTGTCATCAATCAGCGCGGGACGTTCTGATCCCAGGGTGCCAACGCGTGTCAGCTTCATGAACAGCTCCTGAAAATTGTCTGCGGTCTCACAACAAGCCCCGCGATGCGAGATTACGCATCAGCGCGGTAATACCCACGGTCCACGGTGGAGCGGTATCGCACGTCACGACCGTATTTACCAGCGTCCCCAGCTTTGCGGATGACACCCGGACTACATCGCCGACCTTGTGCGTGAACCCGCGACCGGGCTCGTCCCGATCCTCGACCGGTGCGAACAGGGTACCCAGAAACAACACGAAGCCATCCGGATACTGGTGATTGCTGTTCACGGTTTGGGCCACGAGGTCCAGGGGATCGCGGCTGATATCTTTCATCGTGCTGCGACCCCTCAACTCGAAGCCCTCGGCGCCCTCGATCTGCAGTTCCACCACCGCCTCACGCACATGATCGAGCGTGAACGTACCGTCGAAGAGACGGATGAACGGCCCGATTGCGCACGAAGCAGTGTTGTCCTTGGCTTTTCCCAGAAGCAGCGCCGAACGTCCTTCGATATCGCGCAGGTTGACATCGTTTCCGAGTGCGGCGCCGACAATGGTGCCCGCAGGATCCACCGCCAGCACAATCTCAGGTTCCGGGTTGTTCCACAACGAGTCGGAGCGGATACCGACCTTCGCTCCCCAGCCGACTGACGACATCACGGGAGCCTTGGTGAAGACCTCGGCATCGGGGCCGATCGCGACTTCGAGGTACTGCGACCACAACCCTTCCGCAATCAGGGCCTCTTTCAGCCGCGATGCCGCTTCGGATCCGGGCTCGACGGACAGTGCATCCGTTCCAACCTTGGCCGAAAGGTTGGAGCGGATCTGCTCGGCGAGGGCGAAATTGCCGCGCGAGCGTTCATCGATGACGCGCTCCAGGGCAGAAATCGCGAAGGTGACGCCGCTCGCCTTGATGACCTGGAGGTCAATGGGGGACAGGATTTCGATGGCGTTGGATTGACCGCTGGACACGCCAGCGTCGTCACTGGGCCTTGATCCCGAGGCGCTCGCCGATTTCGAAGGGCCAGCGCTGGACGCTGCGGATGCGTTTGACGTTGGTCCACCGCTCGCGGCTGGCGCGCTGATGTGCAGCGCTTCCAGCGGGCCCAGGTCGCGGGCCCGTTTGGCATCCAGCTTCCCCAGGTTGGCAACTGCGTCGGCCACCGTGGGCACCGACTTCGACACATCGTAAACACGACCCTTCTCAATGAGGACGGGCGTGGGCCCCTCCGCCAGTTGCAAACGGCCCAGGAGACGTGCCTCCCGCCAGTCTGCCGGCAGACTTTTGATCAACAAACTCGCCCCTTCACTCTGAAACATTGACATATAACGCGCCTTCAGTGATATATCACAAGTCCTTTAAAACCGGAAGCACTGCCTGGGTATCCCGCAGGATGCCCTGACCAATAGGTTACAGTGCAACTGACAGCCCAGTGGCCGTCTGTGATGAACGAGGGATCTTCAGTGCGAGCCAAAGAGTTGATGAGTCCCCTGCCGGTAGCGGATGAAAGCCAGTCTGCGGACACGCGCCGCCTGAGTGAGATCGCGTACAGCCGCATTCTGGAAGGGCTGTTCCAACGCAAGGTGCCGGTGGGCGCGTTCGTTTCGCAGAACGAGCTGGTGCAGTTGCTGGATGTTCCGCTGCAACCATTGCGGGATGCCCTGCGGGTGCTGGAAGCGGAAGGCGTGCTGACGATCCATTCGCGCTCGGGAATCCAATTCCTGAAGCCGGACCTGGAGTTGGCGCGCAGCACCTACCAGTTCCGCTCCATCATCGAACGCGCTGCCGCGCGGGCGTTCGCCGAGACCGCCGAGCTCGACAAGATCGAGGCCATGGCGAAGGCGCACCACAAGCTCATGAAGGAGATCGAAACCAAGGGATTCGACCCTCCCATGCTGGAAAAGCTCGAGTCTCTGGAGCAGCTGCTCCACGGGGGAATGATCGCGGCGCTGCGCAATCCGTTGATTGAGACCACGGCTCGCCGCCTGAAGAACTATGTCGCGTTGATCAGACTGGAGCGCCTGATTACCCAACCTCTGGCACTACGGACGCTGCGAGAGCATCTGGAGATCATCGAAGCCTGTGCGGAGCGGGATGCCGAGCGTGCCGAAGCCGCCGTAGCCTCGCACTTCCAGGCCGCGCTCCAGCGCATCCTCGGAATGTTCTAACGGCGCAGCGACCCAAATGCAGATAATCGATTCACATGTCCACTTCTGGAGGATCGGCGGCCCCGGCCAAACCTGGCCTGATGCCGCGTGGCCCCTGATCTACCGCGATTTTGGGATGCCGGAGCTGTCAGCAGCCGTGGGCGCGATCAACCTTCAGGGGATCGTGCTCGTACAATCCCAACCTGACGATCGCGACACCGATTGGATGCTGGGAATCGCGCGCGACACAGCACTGATCCAGGCGGTGGTTGGTTGGACAAACCTGGAATCTCCTGCTGCGCCCGCGCGCATCGCCGAGCTCGCCGGCAGACCGAAGCTGCGCGGTCTACGGCCGATGCTGCAGTCGATAGATGACACCGGTTGGATCCTGAAACGCGAGCTGGAGCCGGCGCTGGAGGCGATGGTCCAACACCAGCTGCGCTTCGACGCGCTGATACAGCCGCGCCATCTGCCGATTCTGCTGGAATGCGCGCGCCGTTGGCCGAAGTTGCCAATCGTGATCGACCACGGCGCCAAGCCCCATATCCCCCGCGGTGAAATCGAGCCGTGGCAAGCCCAGCTGGCGGAGCTCAGCCTGCTTCCCAACATCTACTGCAAGCTGTCAGGCCTGCGGACCGAGCAGACAGCAGGCGCGCCCAGCGCCGAGTTGGAACCGTACATTCGAGCTCTCGTGGGAAACTTCCCGGGCAGACTGATGTGGGGTAGCGATTGGCCGGTGCTGCTGCACGCGCGTGACGCCTATGCCGACTGGCTCCAGTGCACCCTGCGCTACGCAGGCGTGCAGGACGAAGCTCAGTTGGATTCGCTTTTCAGCGGCGCCGCGCGGGAATTCTACGGGTTGCCATAGCTCCTGGACCCGTCCGCGCGGCCAGTCCCTGTTCAGGGATAGTGCCACGCCAATTAAAGATACTAAGCGACTTCCGCGCCGATCACGGCCTTCACTTCGAGGAAGTCACGCAGGCCATGCTCGCCCCACTCCCGGCCGTTGCCCGACTTCTTGAAGCCGCCAAACGGGGTGCTCATATCGCCGGACTTGCCGTTGATGGTGATCCGGCCAGCCCGGATCCGCCGCCCCACGCGGTTGGCACGGGCCAGGTCATTTGACCAGACATATGCCTGCAGACCGTACGGAGTGTCATTGGCAATGCGGATCGCCTCCTCTTCCGTCTGATACGGCAGGATGGCGAGCACGGGCCCGAAAATCTCCTCGCGCGCAATCAACATGTTGTTGTTGACGTTGGAGAAGATCGTGGGCTTCACATAGTAGCCTTTCTTCAGGCCCTCCGGCCGGCCTTCGCCGCCGATGACCAGCTTGGCGCCCTCGGCAATACCCTTGGAGATGTAGTCCTCGACGCGCTCGAACTGGATCTTGGAAACAACCGGGCCCACCTGGATTTCCGCTGACGTGGGATCACCCACCGTCACGGTCTCGGCGGTCTTCTTTGCAATCGCCTCGACCTCGGCCAGGCGGTTGGCGGGCACGAGCATGCGCGTGGGTGCGTTGCACGACTGGCCCGAGTTCTCAAACACGTGGAGCACGCCCGCCTTCACGGCACGCTCGAAGTCCGCGTCATCCAGCAGAATGTTGGGTGACTTGCCGCCGAGCTCCTGGTGCACGCGCTTCACGGTCGCAGCGGCCAACTTGGCTACTTCAGTCCCCGCGCGGGTCGAGCCCGTGAAGGACACCATATCAACTTCCGGATGGGACGCGAGCGCCGCACCCACTTCAATTCCAGTTCCGTTGATGAGGTTGAACACACCCTTCGGCACACCGGCCTCGTGCAATACCTCGGCCCAGACCATCGCACTGAAGGGTGAGAACTCAGATGGCTTCAGCACCATGGTGCAACCGGCAGCGAGGGCCGGAACCACCTTCGCCGCCACCTGGTTGATAGGCCAGTTCCAGGGCGTGATCAGCGCGCAGACGCCGATCGGTTCCAACACCAGGCGCGCGGGACCATGGCGGTCCTCGAACTTGAAATTCTTCAGGACATCGATCATCGCGGTGAGATGCCCCACGCCGATGCCGGCCTGGGAACCGTTGGCAAGCTTGGTCGGCGCACCCATCTCGTCGCGGATCGCGTTGGCGACATCGACATACCGCTTCTTGTACACCGCGAGGATCTTCTCCAGCAGCCCGCGACGGTCGTCGCCGGAGGTCTGCGAGAAACTGTCAAATGCACGCCGGGCAGCGGCTACAGCACGATCCACATCCGCTGCGGTACCCATGGAGATCACGCCGGCAACCTCTTCCGTGGCCGGGTTGATGACCTTGAATTCCGTGGCCATGGCGGGTTCCACCCACTGGCCGTCGATATAGAACTTGCGGTATTCGTAAGCCATAGCTCGAGTCCTCATCACTGCGCGGTGCGTTTATGCGTATCCTAAGACTTCAACAAGACTAAGTCTTTACGCAAATGGGGTACACATGGCTGTATTGGACGCGTTGAGAGGCTGGTCGGCTGCGCAGAAAAACACGGTAATTGCCAGCTATCTGGGCTGGACCCTCGATGCCTTCGACTTCTTTCTGCTGGTATTCGTCCTCAAGGACGTGACAAAGGAATTCGGCGTCGAAGAGAGCCATGTCGCGCTCGCGATCACCTTGACGCTGGCCTGCAGGCCGCTCGGGGCATTCATCTTCGGCCGGCTGGCGGATCGCTTCGGTCGCCGGCCGATTCTGATGCTGGATGTGGGGCTTTATTCGATGCTTGGGTTTGCGACGGCGTTTGCACCCAATCTCACTTCGTTCCTGGTGATCCGGGCCCTCTTTGGCGTTGCCATGGGCGGTGAGTGGGGCATAGGCGCCTCGCTGACCATGGAGTCAGTGAGGCAGGAGTCCCGCGGCATGGTCTCCGGGCTGTTGCAGTCCGGCTACCCGACCGGGTATCTGCTGGCCTCCGTTGTATATGGTCTCGTATACAACACCATCGGGTGGCGAGGCATGTTCATGGTAGGTGCCCTACCCGCCCTCCTCGTGCTGTACATCCGTCGACACGTTCCCGAGTCGCCAGGCTGGAACCCGCAGCGTGCTCGCCAGGGGAACATCCTGTCAGTGCTCGCCCGGCATTGGGGCACCGCGCTCTACGCCATCGTCCTGATGACTGCGTTCAACTTCTTCAGTCACGGCACACAGGACATCTATCCCCGCTTTCTGCAGGGACAGCACGGCTTCAGCGTTCACGAAGTCACGACAATCGCTGTTATCTACAACATCGGGGCGATTGTCGGCGGTTGGACTTTCGGATTGTGGAGTCAGTCTGTGGGGCGCCGGCGCATGATCATGATCGGCGCGATCCTGTCGCTTCCCGTGGTGTATCTGTGGGCGTACTCCACAACCATGGTGGGGCTCGCATGCGGCGCGTTCCTGATGCAGGTCTGTGTCCAGGGCGCGTGGGGCGTGATTCCCGCTCATCTGAACGAGCTGTCGCCTCCAGATGCGCGCGCTACTTTCCCCGGTACCGTCTACCAGTTGGGTAACTTCATCGCATCGTCGAACGCGGTTTTGCAGACGACCATTGCCAAAAATGAAGGTGGAAATTATGCCTTCGCGCTCGCCAGCGTGGCGGTCGCCGCGGCCGTTGCCATCTTCGTGTTGACAGCAGTGGGCCGTGAGGCGCGGGATGCGAAGTTGAGTTAGATCATGTCCGCCAGGTCCGGCGGATAGATCGTCTCGGTCGCGGCACGGATTTCATCGCTGGACCACCAGCGGTGCTCCGACATGACCTCCAACTCCAAAGGAGTCCACCCGGCACGTGATATCTCACCGTGCTGCGCCGCGACGCGAAAATAGCGCTCGTCGGCAATGACCCATTCCCCATCTGGCAACTGCAACTCAAATTCGTGGCGCGCCACGGATTCACCGGCAGATGCGAGTTGAATGCCCGTCTCCTCTTGCAACTCGCGCACGGCAGCCTGGGCGAACGTCTCGCCCTCCTCAACTCCCCCACCGGGCGTGGCCCAATATGACTGCCCGGCTAACGCTCCGCGCTGATGAACAAAGCGGAATAGCAGTACCCGGCCAGTGGGATCGGTAATCAGAAGTCGTGCAGAAGGACGGCGGCGCATTGAGGTGCAGGATGGTGCCCGGGTCAGCCTGGATTGTCGAACCGCTGCACTTCCCGGACAAACCAGTGACAGGCTAGGATTGCGCAGCAATACAGCCACTTGGGCGCGACTGTATACATATACAGGCTGCGGGCCACAGGGCCCAGGGTAAGCCGCTCGAGGGAGTAAGCATTGGATTCGTTGCTCGAAACCGTCACGGCGCTTGCGTCCGCGAGAACGCTCGATGACGTGACTCGCATCGTGCGCAGGTCCGCACGCGAGCTCACGCAAGCTGATGGCGTATCGTTCGTCCTGAAAGAGGACGGCAACTGCTTCTACGCCGACGAAGATGCCATCGGTCCGCTGTGGAAGGGGAGCCGGTTCCCGCTCCACACGTGTATTTCGGGTTGGGCAATGCTCAACCGCGAGATCGTCGTCGTCCCGGACATCTACCTGGACGCGCGCATCCCTCACGAGGTCTATCGCCCGACGTTCGTGAAAAGTCTGGCAATGGTGCCCGTTCGTGCGGACGATCCCATCGGAGCGATCGGCGCCTATTGGGCTCAGCCGCACGAAGCGACCCTCCAGGAGCAACAGGTACTGCAGGCAATAGCCAATGCCGCTGCCCTCGCCTTGCGCAACATCGAGCTCGACGCGAACCTGCGTCGGTCGTTGGAACGCGAACGTGAGGCTCGCGAGCTGGCTGAGCGGGCCAACGAGCTGAGAGACAATTTCCTGGCTACGCTGTCGCACGAGTTGCGCACGCCGTTGCATGTCATCCAGAGCTGGATCTGGCAACTCAACCGCAGCGAGCAGCCGCCTGCTCTGAAGAAAGCGCTGGAAGTGATCGAGCGCAATGTGAGCCTGCAATCGCGGCTGGTCGAGGATCTGTTGGATGTGTCGCGCGCCGCCACCGGACGGCTGCAACTCAACACCCGGTTGGTCGACCTGGTCTGCGCGTGTATTTCAGTTGTCGAGGTGCTGAGACTCAGTGCCCGCGCGAAGAACATCCAGCTGGACATTCAGCAGGAAACCTCCACGTTCATCTGGGGTGATGCGGATCGCGTGCAGCAGATCCTGTGGAACGTGCTGAACAACGCAATCAAATTCACCCCCAACGACGGCCGCATTGTCGTGAAGATTGCGCGCAGCAACCGCCAGGCCTGTGTCATCGTCGAGGACACGGGAATCGGCATCGAACCGGAATTCCTGCCCTTTGTGTTTGATCGCTTCCGACAGGCCGACCCCGGCTCCACCCGTCGCTTCGGCGGCATGGGTCTCGGCCTCACCATTGTCAAGGAGCTGATTCAACTGCACGGCGGCACTGTGAAGGCCGCGAGCCGGGGCAACGGCCAGGGGACCTCGGTCACCCTGGAATTCCCGGTCCCCGCGGTGCTCGATCAACCGGGCACGTGGTTGCGGCGGCGCGCGGGAATCGAGCCGCCCCAGGCGCGGCTCGATGGTGTATCGATCCTGATTGTCGATGACGAGCCCGAGGTTCTGTCCACGCTGGAGGGCATTCTCCGGCATCACGGCGCCGAGGTCCTGACGGCGGCTTCAGCGGATGAGGCGTTGAAACTGTTGGAGCAACATCAACCTATGGTTCTCGTGTCGGACCTGGCAATGCCGGGCCGCGATGGGTTTGACCTGGTGCGCGCGGTGCGCGCACTGCCTACGCCCGCGCGCAAGATTCCTGCGGCGGTGTTGAGTGCCTACCTTGCCAGTGAGCATGCTTCGGAGGCCGAGTCCGCGGGTTTCCAGCTATTCATTGAGAAGCCGGTGCAGCCCCTGGAGCTGGTCGGTCAGATTGCCCAATTGGCCGGCCGCACAGCGATCCAGTAAATGTCCGGATACGTTCTCATCGTCGATGACAACGACGACTCGCGGGAAATTATGGCCTTGATCCTGGCGCACGCGGGGTACATGACCTCGCAGGCGCGTGACGGGGCTGAAGCGTTGGCCAGTGCACGCGCGCGGCCGCCTGCGGCCATATTGATGGATATCTTCATGCCCATCATGGACGGCCTGACGGCCACTCAGCATCTGAGCCGTGATGCCGCGCTGAAGCACATTCCGGTGATTGCCCAGACGGCCCAGCCTGCGTCGCTGGACAATGACCGAGAGCTGTTCTTCGCCATTCTTCAGAAGCCGAGCAATCCTCAGGAGCTGCTCAAGGCCTTGAGCCGCGCGCTCGCCTCTTCGCGGCCATCCCACGCCACCGAAGCACGCGTCTGATCGCTGCCTTCGAACCCACCCACCGCACGCCGCTGCCACCGGATGCCGCTGCCACCGGATGCCGCTGCCACCGTGCACCGCTGCCACCGCACGCCGCCGTTAGCCCCGTCGAATCGCGCCAAAAGCGGACACGGCGCGGCGCGTATCATCCAGCAGTGGCGCCTTGGAGCAACTGTATGTCGCGGGCCAGTTCAAAAGGCGAGTAGCGCCGGCGGCTCAATCGGGTAAAGTCGCCGACTCCATGAATGACATAGCCGCTCAACCCGCCGTAGCTCCTGCACTTCCGAAAGGCCCGAGAAGGGCCGCGGTACTGTTCATCTTCGCGACCGCGCTGATGGATGTCATCAGCTTAGGGATCATGATTCCGGTACTGCCCAACCTCGTGAAACAGTTCGCGGGTGGCGATACCGCGCTCGCCGCTCACTACACGAAATTCTTCGCGGTGACCTGGGGCCTGATGCAGTTCTTCTTCGGGCCGGTTGTCGGCATGTTGTCGGACCGGTTCGGGCGCCGCCCGGTGCTGTTGTTGTCCATCTTCGGGTTGGGCGTGGATTACGTTTTCATGGCCGTGGCACCCACCCTGAGCTGGCTGTTTGTCGGACGCGTCATCAACGGCATCACTTCCGCCAGCTTCTCCACTGCCAATGCGTACGTCGCGGATGTCACACCTCCTCAGGAGCGCGCGAAGGCGTTCGGTCTGTTAGGCGCCGCCTTTGGCGTTGGATTCCTGGTGGGGCCCGCCATCGGTGGCTTCCTGGGCAACATCAACCTGCGCCTGCCTTTCTGGGTAGCCGCGGGGCTCGCGGCGATCAACTGGCTGTATGGATTTTTCGTCCTGCCCGAGTCATTGCCGCCGGAGCGGCGCACGCCGGTGCTCAATTGGCGCAAAGCCAATCCCGTTGGTGCCCTGACCTTCCTTCGCGAGCGACCCAACCTGCTGGGACTGGTATCCATCAACGTGTTGTACCTGTTTGCCCACAACGTGTTCCCCAGCATCTTCGTGCTCTATGTCGGGTATCGATTCAACTGGGGTCCGTTGGCTGCGTCGATCATGCTCGTTGCCACGGGCTTGACTCAGATTCTGATGCAGACCCTCGTCGTAGGCCGCGTCGTG